>Ga0070698_100000017_pt1 | contig 107963 bp, 96 predicted proteins | sample KBSK1502metaG_FD_65477 | JGI IMG/M metagenome (GOLD analysis project Ga0070698, IMG submission 65477) | Corn, switchgrass and miscanthus rhizosphere microbial communities from Kellogg Biological Station, Michigan, USA - KBS K1-50-2 metaG | ecosystem: Host-associated > Plants > Roots >... | reverse complement strand
ATACCGAAGCGCGCGAAGCTGACATGCAAGACGTTGGTGACATAGAGAATGATCAAGACGTCGGCCATGCCTTCGCAAGTGCGAATGAAGATATCCGAAATGAGCAGCCGCTTGAGACCGGAGGGAAAGGAATTCCAGACGCCGAAAATGTTTGCCGGTTGCTGGGGCAAGCGAACGATGTTGATGAAGCGAATCAGGAAGGCGGTCAGCAGCGCCAGGCCAAGCGTAACGATGAGACCCAGATGAACACCGGAAACGACGCCGCGCGAGGCGATCAGCATCCCGCCGACAACGGGCGCAATAACGATCGGCACGCGCTTTAGGATTGACTGGATCGTAAACCCCATGGCGCGTTTTTCTTTAGGCAGGGAGTCGCCAATCACGGCGAAGATCGCGGGCGATGCCATAGCCTGCCAGCCCATAACTAATGCCAGGCCGAGAAACGCGAAGGGCCAGGAGGGTCCGAAGAGATAAACGAGATAGCCGGCGCCCGCGAGGCTGAGGAAAAAAAGGAGGGCGCGCCGTCGCCCAAAGCGATCGGCAATCCAGCCACCCGGATATTGATACACCGCGTCAAAGAAGTCTTCGGCGGTGCCGAACAACCCAATCACGGGCGTGCTGGCGCCGAGGGCCTCGAGGTACTTGGGCAGAAACTTCTTCCACAACTCTTCGCCAAACCCGAGCAGAAACACGGCGCCGGACGCGACCGCCACGTTACGTTCAAGGCTGAGAAAGTCTCGCAGCCAGGCCACGCTTTTCGCTGACCGTGTTTGTTCTTTTCTTAGCGTCAAGGAGTTACCGTCACGTTGTCGTCAGAGCATTCGCAGCCAGCGTGTGAAAGTCACGGCGCACCTGATTGATGTTCGCAAAGGGTAGTTTGCGTGCGTGAGTACGGTTGGTAAGCAGAAGGTAGACACGCCGGCGGGGCGCGTCGATCCAACAACTGGTTCCGGTAAATCCAGTATGGCCAAACGCATCGGGAGGCAGGCTTGGTCCGGCCGTCGACTCCCTGGTTGCGGCAAGTTGCCAGCCAAGAGAGCGAGCTTCATTCAACCCTTCAGTCATATTCTGGCGAAAGAGTGCGCAGCTCTCCGGCGAAAGCAATTTGGTGAGGCCGCCAATGAATTGATTCGCAATACGCAAAGTCTCGCCCGCGGTTGAGAACAAACCCGCATGGCCGGCGGCCCCCCCAAGAAAGTAAGCATTGCCGTCATGTACTTCACCCCAGATGCCGCCAGTGCGCCAATCTGAATACGTGGGCAATTGAGGATCAAGCTCGCACATGTCGCGTTCGTATTGATTGCCACTTTCGCAGGCGGCAACTTCGGTGCGGTGCGCGAGAGCAGGATTAAAAAACGTTGCCTGCAATTGCAGGGGATCGAAGATCTCACGCCGCGCAAGTTGATCGAACGGCACGCCTGTCAGTTTCTGGAGGAGAAAGCCGAGCAGAATAAAACCGAGGTCACTGTAAACAACTCGTGCGCCCGGCTTGTACGCAAGAGGATGATTGGCAATTGCTCCGATTGCCGCCTCCCGCTCGCCGTTGGCAATGATGTAGAGGGGCCGCCAAGCCGGCAGGCCCGAGGTGTGGGTCAGCAGTTGGCGCACTGTAATCAGGCTCTTGTCAGAACGATCGAATTCGAGCAGGTAGTTTCCAATGGAACTGTCCAGGGTTAGTTCGCCGGACTGAACCAGCCTTGCGCATAGCAAGCCGGTCACGAGCGGCTTTGTCAGCGAAGCCAGATCGTAAATCGTGTCGAGCGACGCGGCGTGCTTTTCGGGTTCGCGCACAGCATCCCCAAGGGCATCCGAAAAGATCGGGCGTCGGTTTTCAGCGACGAGATAAACTGCGGAAGGGAAGTCGCCGGCAGCGATCCGGCCGGAAAGCATAGTCGAGATGCTGGGCTCGGGATTTCGTACTAGACCGTTAGGCACCGAGGAATTATACGTGAGAGATGGGATCAGGAGGAACGGCCATTGCGATCTGCGCGGACGATGTCGATAAGGTCATCGATTTTTGCGATTGCGATTTCGGTCTGCGCGAACAATGTCAACCAAAGCATCGAGTTTGCTGTCCGTGTGGACAATCGAATCCGCAGTGCGCTTCTGCTTCTCGGTAAGTTCCACGAGGGCTTTAGTGAAACGTAAGTCCGCGCGACGGCCAGCCAAAATCATCAACTTTAAGTATTCGCTCGTCGCGATCAAGGCGATGCTCTGCTTTCTCGTGGGACTCGATCGGCTTCGCCAGACGCGCATCTTGTTTCTCGTCATTCACAGATAAGCGTCCGAGCGTTTCCACAATGAAGTCCATCGCGCGTTGTCGTTCTCCGCCGGTCATTGATTCCTACGATTTGTCGTTCCGGCGGTTTCTCACAATGTCGATCAAAGCATCGAGCCGGCTATCCGTGTGAGTGATTGATGCTTCCGTCCGCGTTTGACTCTCGGCGAGCCGTCTTTGACTCTCGGCAAGGGTTGTTAGCGCGTCGATAAGCTTTGCAAAGCGTTGTTCGAAGCGCTCGTCCATCTCCCGGATGTGTCCGCGCGTTCGCCGGCCAGCGTTAACCATCAATTTGACAATGCGTTCCAATCGGCTGATATGCTCGTCACTCTTTTGTTGATTGACAGAGAACTGCGCCTGCTGCTCAACAATAAAATCCATCGCGCGTTGTCGCTCTTCATCAGTCATTCTGAAATCAATCGCCCCGTCAGGCTCGGATGATATCAGTGATTGGGACGAGTTGGAAGACCCTTGCGGTGCAAGTAACTTGCAAGCTGGCTCAAGCATTTTGCAGAAACGCACTTACACCGGACTTCGCTGTATGCGCATGAATTTGCTCGAGCGTGCGCAGCGCCAGCGCCAGCGCACGCCGGCCGTCTGCGCCCGAGACTAGCGGCTGCGAACCACTGGCGGCTGCTTTTAGAAATGATTCGATCTCGGCCCGCAGAGGCTCGACGTTTTCGACTTCCAAAATCTTTGTGTTCACACCTGGCCAGGGACTCGAGGTTGGAGGCGCGAGGTTACTGATCGATGCATGGTTTGTTGTGTAGTCGACGGCGATGTAATCACGAGGTTGGAAGAAGCGCATCTTCCGAATCTTTTCAGTGCCCACCCGCGACGCAGTGATGTTGGCGACTGCGCCGGTGGCAAATTCCAAACGAGCGTTCGCCGCGTCGACTCGATTGGTGAGGATGGGAATTCCCACAGCATGTAAGCTGGTCACTTCCACCTCTTCGCCTACCAGCCATTGAACAATATCCAGATCGTGAATCATCAAGTCCAAAACGACGTCGATGTCCAGCGAACGCGCGCTAAACTGCCCGACCCGATGAATCTCGAAGTAGACGGGGTTACGAACATGAGGACGCAAGGCGATCATCGCGGGATTGAATCGCTCGGCATGTCCTACCTGTAAGATCGCCGCACCGTTCTTGCTCGCGGCAATCATACGGTCGGCTTCCTCGAGTGTCCGTGAAATCGGCTTTTCAACCAGAACATGGATCCCTGCTTCAAGTAAGCCACAGGCGATCTCGCAATGCGATTCAGTGGGCACAGCAAGACTTACCGCGTCGACACTTCCGACCAGGGTGCGCCAGTCGGCAGTCGGATTCGCGCCCCACTCGCGCGCGACTTTGTTCACTCGCTCGCCGTCGATGTCACAGACATTTGTGAATAGCGATTGTCCTTCACCGGCGAGCGCCGCGTGAATGCGCGCGTGCTGTTGTCCCAGGTGGCCGACGCCAATGACTGCGGTGCGTAGCATAAGCGGTTGTCAGTTGTCAGTTGTCACGCTGGTTTGAATCATAATTGTGTTTCGACCATACTTCGAAGCTCTGCGGGTCCTTTTGTTTGTGCAATCCGGGTTAGGGCTTGGGTCGCTGCATCCACAAAAGGCCACTGGCGACTACGACTGACAACCTCGGGGACTATACTTGCAACCTTCAATGCTTGCCAAGCGCGGTTGGCTTCTTCTTTTTTCCGGCATCGCTGCTTTTTATTTCTGGGGCCTGGGTTCGTTGCCTTTGCTGGGGCCGGACGAACCGCGCTATGCGGAAGTCGCGCGCGAGATGTTAGCCCGCCATGATTGGATCACTCCAACCCTGGGTGGTCTGCCGTGGTTTGAAAAGCCGCCGCTACTCTACTGGTTGATGATTGCCGGCTATCGCTTGTTGGGAGTCAGCGAATATTCGGCGCGCTTGGGCGCGGCGATTTGTGGCTTGCTCACGGCGGTGTTCATTTTCTGGATTGGTCAGACGATCGAGCACGCCGTGACGGGATCATGCCCTTCAGATGAAGAGGAGAGACGCGATGGCCTGGGCCGTTACAGCGCTTTGGTCTGGCTATCAAGTGTGGGCGCCATCGTATTTTCTCGCGGCGCCAGTTTTGACATGGTCGTCACCATGACGCTTACCGGAGCTTTCGCATGTTTTGTCGTCTGGCATGTACGGAGCGATAGCGGTGTTGCGCCACCGTGGCTCCTCTTTGGCTTTTACTTCTTCATCGGGCTCTCGCTGCTCGCCAAAGGGTTGATTGGCATCGTCATTCCTCTCGGCGTTCTCGGTCTGTACCACCTGCTGAAGCGTGAATGGCCCAGCGGGAGATTTTTGAAGAGTTTGCTCTGGGGAGCGCCGCTCGCGATTGCCGTGGCCGCCGTATGGTTCGGTCCGATGCTCGCCCGGCATGGCTGGAAGTTTGTCGATCAATTCATCGTTCAGCACCACTTCGCGCGATTTGTCACCAACAGGTATCACCATCCCGCGCCCTTTTATTTTTATCTTATCGTGCTCATTGCTTTGGCGGCGCCCTGGACGATATTTCTCGGTGCCGGGTTTTTCGCCTCGCGCCGCTGGCGCTGGCGCGGACGAATGCAGCTCGATCGCCTGCGCGTTTTCGCTTGCTGCTGGATTCTTATTCCAGTTGTTTTCTTTTCCTTCTCGGAATCAAAACTAACTGCTTATATTCTGCCGGTCCTGCCCGCAGTGGCGTTACTCATCGGCGAACGGATCACGTGCTTTCGGCGTGTCCAGCGTGGGGATTTAGTGCTGCGCTTGACCGGTGTTTTTCTGATCGCCATCAGCGCGGTTGGGGGATGGGCGCTCCTCCAGCGCCAGGGTCTGAGTTCTGCTTGCATCAACTTAGGTTTTGCCCCGCTCGCCGTAGTTGGCACAGCCGCGCTGGTGCGTCCTAAACTGCGCCAGGCGATCTTCATCCTGATCCCAGTGGCGCTGTTGGTAACGTCTGCCATCGGTCTCAAGTGCGTAGCGCCCAAGCTCGCTCAGCGTGACTCAGTACGCGATCTCCTGACTGCTGCATCGGTCCGGGGGTATGGAGCGACGCCCGTAGTGCAACTTCACACTGTCGAGCGCACCGCGGAGTTCTACGCAGCGAGCCGCGTGCAGTATCAACCTGACGGTGAACCAGTGAAGCTGGAAGGAGCGTCGCAAGTCGCCGACGCCGCGCGTCGCAATGACGGTCTGGTCTTATGCTTTGTCCCAACGGAATATCAGGCGCAATTAACGTCTTATCCGAATGTGCAGGTAGAAGTTATTGCAGACAACGGGCGCGTGTCGTTGCTGGCTGTTCGGGTGAGGTGATTCGAAACTCATGGTTTAGTTTCAAGCCAGGCGATTGTATTTGCAGGGAGCGCGCGAATCGCGCTTTTCCACGCGATGCGGACGGGACAGTCCCTTTGACTAAGGGAGTGCTGCTTTTCAAAATTGATTTACGCACCCGCGGGGTCCTTATCGCAGCGCCTTGTTGAAGAACTCGATTACCGGCCGGTCGTAGGCTTCTTCCTGCTCGCCCGTCGCCGATGGCAGGGAGACACCGGTGACCGGCAGGTCCATCCTTATTTCGACTGGGGCGCTAAAACATTTTGCCAGTTCCACAGTTGATGCTCGCCAGGGATCCTTCGTACCGCCGGTCAGGAGCAAGACCTTTGGATCATGGAGAGATCGCGCAAGGTCGCACGACGTTGTGCTCTGATACTTGCCAAGCGAGTAAATCTTCAGTCCCCAGCCAGCCAGCTTTTGCAGCAGGATGTTGTTCATTCCGGCATGTCCGCTGGTTGCAGCCCGCACCAGGTCATCGGGAGAGCCGGGCACCGAATCCAGCGCCAGGGCGCGTATCTCGGGATAGCGCTTCGCCGCGTCAAGCGCGGCGTATGCGCCCAGCTCGGCGCCATAGACGCCGACGATACGCGAAACTTGAGGTTTGCCGTCAGGTGTTTTCAGAGTGTGCAGGTAATCGATAGCCGCCGTGACGTCGTCGCCGTCGACAGCTCCGAGCAATGTCCGATTAACCGGCGGATCCTCGCCGTGTCCACGCAAATCAGGCCAGAGAACTGTGAAGTTGGTACTCTCGTTAAGCTTCACCGCCAAATTCAATAGCCATGATCGATCGGCGCCATACCTATGCAGAAGAATCACTGGCGGGGCTCCTTCGGCGCCGCGAATCAACCAGCCGCGGGCCCGCGTCCCGTCATGATTAGTCCAGGTTACATCGTTGGCCTTCAGCATCGGGCCGGTGACCCGCGAAAAAGTTTGCGGCGTCACCAGGTAGGCCGCGCGCGGCGGCTTGGTAATCCCCTGGACGATCCACACGGTTACGGCCGCGACGGCGATAAAGAGGACAAGAACAATCGGAAGGAAAGCCTTTGTTACGCGCCTTATGAGTTTGCTCTGAGATGACATGTCAGGGCGGATTATGAATCAAGAGGAGGGAATTGCAAAAGGCAAAAGTTCAGTTACGGAACCGCTCGCGATAGCGAGCGGGCGGATCAGGCTCCGCTCAACACGGCTAATAAAGACCTTATGCTAAGTTTCCCAGAGCTTAACGTGCGTATCTCTCTCACTGTTCAAGGCCCGGTTGTCTTAACCGTAGCCCACGCGCTATCGCGAGCGGTTCCGTACCAGTATTTCCTTTGCTCGTTCATAATCACTCGGTGTGTTTACGTTGAGGAAGAAATCGGATGCGCCGGGCAAATCGGAGAGTTCGCTGAATTCTACCCAACGCGTCCGCACGTTCGCCAACAAAGCGCGGGGCTTGTGCTCGCCTTTGGCTATCAATTGCCTGGCTGCTGCCGCACACGGTTCGCGGCGATAGATTGCGCAGAGAGGCTGCGGCCGTTCGTCAGGCTGGATTGGGACAATCGCGTCGCTTTCAGTTTGGCCCGCGAACCCCCAGAGTCGAGCAAACAACTCGGCGCTGACCAGCGGCAGATCGCACGCCGCAATGACTGCCCATTCGCATTCGCAGGCGACGAGAGCTGTCTGGATTCCACCCAACGCGCCCCACCGCTCATAAATATCCGGAGTATTATCGAGATCGGCGAAGGTGCCCGGATCGCGGGCCCCTACCACCCTGACTCTGGAGCTTAGCGGACGTAACGCTGCCGCGACCCGCTCGACGCCGGTTTGTCGTCCGAAAACGAGTTGCGACTTATCAGAGCCCATGCGACTCGATTGTCCGCCAACCAGGATGAAGCCTTCGACATCAAACATGCTCGACAACATGCTATTACTTTCATCACACTTGGGCTATAGTGAGGGGTGAACCCAGTGGCACAGACTTCAGTCTGTGATCGTTTTAGGACCAGCATCACAGACTGAAGTCTGTGCCACTTGAATGATATCGGGGTTTCGGGAACTACAACTTATGAAATCAGTAAAAAGAATTAACATAACCCTCGTCCTCGCGATTACCTTCTTAGCAGGATCAATTAGCGCATTCGGACAAACACAGATGGCAAAAGCCTCTGGTAAAGCAAATGCGGCCAATCAACTTTATCCGCTCGAAGATCTGCGTCCCGGCATGAAAGGCATTGCCCGTAGCGTTTTCGCGGGGAGTGATTCGCAGGAATTTGGGGTTGAGATCCTGGGCATCCTGCCCGGGTTCACTGGACCACGTCAGTCCACGATCATCGCTAAGCTTAGCGGAGCGAACGTCGATAAGACCGGCGTATTCGCCGGGATGTCCGGGTCGCCCGTGTTCATTGACGACCGCCTGGTTGGGGCTATCGCGTACAGTTTTCCTTTTTCGAAAGAGCCGATCTGTGGCATCACCCCGATTCAACAGATGATTGAGATCTTTGCTCAGGGGAATGATAAGCCAAAGCGAAACACCGAGGCGCGCGCGACTTCGTTCACTGAGTTGGCCAGCGCCGAATGGAAACCGAGATTGCCCAAACCTTCTTTTACTTCCACGTCTTTGATTGCGCCGGTTACCTCCGGATCGCTGTTGGCGCCGTTAATGGGTCAACAGATTCAGCAGATTGCCACGCCCGTTGTGTTCAGCGGGATCAGCCAGGAGAGTCTCTCGTTGTTCTCGGCAGAGTTAACCAGGAGCGGGCTCCTGCCGGTCTCCGGCGTTGGTGGTTCCGCAGCGATCACACCGCTCGAGCCCTTTGACGCGAAGACTCTGTTGCCCGGCACTTCGGTTAGCGTCCAACTGGTGCGCGGCGATTATTCGATTGCCGCATCGGGCACAGTTACCTACCGCGACGGCGAACGCATCTATGCTTTTGGGCACCCTTTCCTGGGGCTCGGCGGATCTGACATGCCGATGACCGAAAGTTCAGTCGTCACGGTAATTGCCAACTCTTACAACTCATTCAAGCTGGCTGTTCCCGGGCGCATGGTTGGTTCGATATCCCAGGACCGCGCCACGGGAGTTTTTGGCGAGTTGGGTCATGCACCCAGAATGATTCCGGTGAAGATCAATCTTCACACCAGTCGCGATCGCGTCGAACAGTTTGCTTACGAAGTCGTCAGCGATGAATTCCTGACGCCGCTGTTGGTAAACATTACGGTCTTCAACACGATCGCCACCCGCGAACGATCAGTGGGCGAGTCAACCATATCCGTCAATGGCTCGATCGTGGTCGACGGACAATCTCCGATCGCTGTGCAGCGCCGCTTCTCGTCCGGCAATGCTGCCATCCTGGCAGCGGGGTCCATTGCCACCCCGGTGTCAGCCCTTCTCGGCAGTGGATTTGACGAAGTTAATATCAAGGGCATTGTGGTTGATATCGATTCCAGCGAAGAGAAACGCGCAGCGACGCTCGAACGAATCTCGCTCGATCGAACTGAGGTAGGCCGCGGCGAGCAGGTGGAGATTCAGGCTTATGTGCGGACCGACTCAGGCAAACAGTTTGTCGAAAGGATTCCAGTCCAGATTCCCGCTGATGCACCTGCCGGGCAGATGATGATCATGATCGGAGACGGCGCTACGTTGCAGGAAGCATCGGCGGCGCGGTCCTTCGTCCCCAGGGATCTGGGTCAGCTCGTCCTCGCAATCAACAAGACGAAAAAGAACGACAGGTTGTATTTGAGACTCCTGCGGCCGGCGCCCGGCGCTTTGATTGGCAGCACAGAGTTGCCGAATCTGCCGCCTTCAGTCGTGGCTACGCTGAATAACGATCGCACGTCTGGCGGCTATACACCGATGATGTTGTCGCAGGTATATGAAAGAGAATTGTCGCCGGCTGAATTTGTAGTTTCAGGCCAGCAGGTGATTAGCGTGACCGTTAAGTAGTGTTGCCGCTGGTGGCTGATTGCAATAGCGACCTGCGCCGTTTTCTAAGTTTCGCCGCTACGCCTGCGAGGCCCAGTCCAAGCAAAGTCAGCGTCGCCGGTTCCGGTACCGGATTGTTGTTGGTGACCACAAACACCGCGTTTAGCGAGCCACAGACATCTCCAGTTCCAAATCCATCAATACTCGTGGGCAAAACGTTCACGGTTACTGAAAACGTATTGAAGGTGAAGGTCAACGGTGCTGCTGAAACAACACGCACCGTGTCGACAAACTGGCCGATACTTATTTGCCCCACCAGGTTAAGCGTCTTGGTGACGCCATTTATCGTCAGGTTTTGTGAGAAGGTGAAATCATGGAGCCCGGCGGAATTGAATCCGGTAAAGCCTGTCTGGAAGGTCAGCTGATTCAGGAGCGCCACGAAGCTGCCAGTGCCACTGAAGTTGCGCGAACTCGAAGCGGCCGAACCAATCAGGGTATCGAAGCCGGAGGTTCCCGTTCCGTCGTTTCCCAAATTGGTCAAAGAGAACCCACCCGTTTGAATCACAATCGGGTCAGCCTTAGTCGCCGGCGCAAACGCTACTGACGCCACGAGAATAAGCAAACCCATACTGATCTTAGTTAGGAATCGCATTCGGTCTCCTGCCTTCCTCATACCTGGAGAATAGGACTATGTTGAACTGTGCACCCGTCGGCGTAGCCTTTCGGCTCCACCTCGACTGCCATGAAAGAAAACTGTAGATAGCAGAAAGCAGTAATGGAGCCCGTCTTCCAGAAACAATGTGCCCTTATTCCAATTGCATGTTTAGAGGCGGCGCCTTTGCCGCCGATGCGCGGACAAGCCTGGGCGCTAACCGAGCAACGGGGGATTTAGAATCAAGACTCGATTCGCCTGGCGATGATCAAAAAGCGCTGCTCAGATCCTGGTATTAGTTCAGCCTGAGCAGAGGGAAGCGCCCGCTCGATCTGTTCGCGCAAAGCCGGCCCGGCAAAAAGCATGAACGTAGTTGAAAGCGGCGCCCATTCGATGAGCCTGGGAAGGATTCTTTGAAAGCTGTCGATGGCCCGGCAGGTAACAACGTCGGAGGCCGGTGCGGACGTCTCTTCAAATCGCGCAACCAGTAGACGGGGTGGCTCGGCGTTGGTTAATTGTCTGAAGGCCTCCCGCAGGAAGACGGCCTTCTTTTGCGACGATTCGATCAAGGTCGCGCGCAGATCATCGCGCACGAGCAGACACGGAATCATGGGCAGTCCGGCACCCGTCCCGACGTCGGTCACTCGCGCAGCGTGGGGAAGATGAAGAATCAGAATAAGTGACTCGAGGACGTGACGGGTCGCAAACTCCTCGGGGGTACATGGCGCTACCAGATGAAGCAGAGGGTTCCATTTCCGCAACAAGCTGTAATAGGTGCTCAGACGTTGAAGGTCGCGCTCCGTTAGTTGAACCGCGAAATCCGCCGCGTGCTCTCGTAGTGCCTGGCTGAATCTTTCAATCTCTGTTGGCATTTGGCTAATTCTTCTGCTTAGATCAGCGCGAGATCATTTCGGACTTTTGAAGATAACATGACTAGCGAATCCTTAAGCGAACAGCATAAAGCGCTGGGCCGCGCCGTAACTAAGTTGATCAGCGATCACGCCGCCCGCCTGGATGCGGCGCCGGTAACGTCCACCGCTACGCCCGAGGAGATCAGGGAACTCTTTGACGAGGCGATGCCGCTCGACGGAACTCCCGCTGAAGAAATTCTGGAACAGTTCGCCCGGGATGTTGAGCCGCATGCGATGCAGGTTCCCAGCCCGCATTATTTCGGACAGTTTAATCCGGCGCCGCTGGCGATCGGCGTTTGGGCGGATGCGCTTTGCTCGGCGCTCAATCAGAATGCCGGAGCCTGGCGCAACGGTCCCACGTCGGCGTTGATTGAGTCACAGGTGATCGGTTGGCTTTGCCAGTTGATGGGTTACGGGTCAGGCGCCTTCGGCGTGCTGGCGAGCGGCGGATCGGAAGCAAACCTGATTGCTTTGAAGTGCGCGCGCGACAGAATCGCGCGTGACATTTGTAATCTTGGCGTGCGCGCTGCCACCGGCAACCTGACGGCTTACGCGTCTGAGCAATGTCATTTTTCGATTGAGAAGAGCCTGGACATACTCGGTCTCGGTCGTCAAAGCCTGCGCAAGATAGATACCGACGATCGATTTCATATCTCTATCGATCTACTGCGCGCAGCGATCGACAGAGATCGCAGCGAGGGCCGCATTCCGTTCTGCATAGTTGGGATTGCCGGCACGACCTCGACCGGGGTAATCGACCCTTTGCCGGAGTTGGCCGCAGTCGCGCGGGAAAATAATTGCTGGTTTCACGTTGACGCGGCCTACGGCGGCGGTCTCGCTTTTTCTGATAAGCACAAAGAGAAACTAATCGGAATTGAACTGGCGAATTCGATCACGTTCGATCCGCACAAGTGGATGTTCGTTCCGTTTGCCTGCGGCACGACGCTGGTGCGCGACGGTGGGAAAGTTTTGCGCGACGCGTTCGATAGCTCACCTGAATATCTCAATGAAGACCGTGGCTTCGCCGATGCGCAGTACGACTTTTTTCGCTATGGCCAAATGGGCACGCGCCGCTTCAACGCTCTGAAACTTTGGATGGCTTTCAAGTTCATGGGTAAACGCGGCTACGCCAGGACCACTGAGCAGCACATTGAGTTGACTGAGTATTTCGCGGCGCGCCTCGATGCGCTCTCTGATTTTGAACGCGCCGGCGAGGTTGAGACAGCAGTTTGCTGTTTTCGTTACTTGCCTGAATGGGTGCGCAGCCTGGCTCCGGAAGATCAGGATCGTGTTCAGCAGGCTTTACAACAACGAATTGAAAAGAGCGGCAAAGCCTTTTTCCCATCGACGATCCTTCATGGACACCGCGCGTTGAGAGTGAACATCAACAGCTATTTGACTGAGCGCAGGCATGTCGACGATCTGTTAGAATCGCTTCAGTCTGAAACGGAGGCCATGGTGAAGCAAGGAGTTGAATGATGACTAACGAAGAGATTGAACGAAACTTTGAGTTCATTGTTAATCAACAGGCGCGCTTTTCCTCAGATTTGCAAAGGATTAGTGAGGCACAGCTTCGCAGCGAAGCGACGATCGCTCAGGTAATTCAGGTCCTGGACCAGGTGGCGCAGAATCAGGTCAGGCTAGCAGAGGCGCAGGAACGTGCGGATTCGAGGATAGCGGAACTGGCAGAGGCCCAGAAGCGCACCGACCAAACGGTGGCTGAAGGTAACGAACGAATGAATTCGCTCATTTTGGTAGTCGAACGCTACTTCAGCAATGGCCGCGGAGGAAGTCAATAGTTCAACCGGGATAGCTCACTTTAAAGTCCAAGCTTTAGCTTGCATTTGCAATCGGCAACCTGAAGGTTGAACTCTGAACGCAATCCACTCTCGAATTAAAAGCATGATGTCTGAAAGAAGAACTCAATGGTTTCATCTACTCGCGGCGCTAATCCTATGCTTGATGCCGGCTGGCAAGATGCTGGCGCAGCAGCCCGCGGCGAAACCCGCAGAGGAAACGCGGTCGTTGTCGGCGATTCAGTCACGCGCTGAATTCGATCAGATGGCTGTCGTGTACGACGCAAACACGCCTTACGCGCTGCCGCACGTTTTGTTCGCCATCGATCGGCAAAACGGGAACCGCATGTATTACATAAACACGAAGCGGTACAAGTTTCATAAAGATTTTGTTAACGGCACCTATCTCTCGCTCGAACGCGGCCAGGTCTTTTTTGAAAACAATTATCTGAAGGCGAACCGCCGCTTCATACTCGGCACGATCGCTTACCAGACGCCGGTGCGGCGCTGGACGTTTGAATTTTGGGAAGGCGATCTAATTCCTCCAGAGCAAATCAAACTGGCTTCCGATCTCATTAGTAAATCTTTTTTCACTCAGGTTGCTTTCAAGCCAAACTCTTCGCGGCAGGAGCAGGCCTCAGCGAATCTCGGTTTGCAGCGCGTACTTCAGACAGAGATCTCGAAAGAGCAGGATTACCAGGCGCTGAACGTCGCCAGGACATTGGGCCGGATTCACGTTATTCCGAAACTCGATGAACATGTCGAGATTGGGTTCAACGAGATTCTGGTGCTCGACGAAGTGCCGGTCCAGCTACCACCCGTCGCCGGAATCATTACCGCCAAACCGTCGACGCCGCTGTCGCATATCAACCTGCTGGCGAAAGGTTGGGGGGTGCCAAACGTCTACATCAAGAATGCGCAGGAACTGTTTAAGCAATACAACGGTTGGTGGGTCGAGTTTGACGCGCGGCGTGACACGTACACGATCAAGCGCGCCGACAATAACGCTCTGAATGAATATCAGAAGCGTTTGGCAGCGCGTCTGGATGTGATGAAGCCGCGCTACGATCTTTCTGCTAAACTGCTGGCGAGTCTGAGTGAGCAGCGGGCTTCGTCGGCGATCGCTTACGGAGCAAAATCGGCGAACCTGGGAGAGTTGACCCATGCTCATCTTTCCGGCGTATCCATTCCGCCCGGGTTTACGATTCCGTTTTTCTATTACGATCAGTTTCTGAAAGAGAACAAGCTCGACGACGCGATCTACCAGATGCTGAACGATCAGAAGTTCGTACACGACCCGGCTTACCGGCGCGATTACCTCACGAAGATGCGGGAACGAATTCAGCAGGGAACTATTAATGCGGGATTGCGCGAACGCGTGCTCGGCCGGCTGCACACAGAGTTTCCCGGCAAGGGCATGTTCGCGCGCAGTTCAACCAACAGCGAGGATTTGCCTAACTTCAGCGGCGCGGGATTGTACTCGACTGCGCCCAACGTGCGTGGCGACGATCAAATGATCGACGCGATCAGGTTTGTGTGGGCGTCGGTCTGGAACTACGAAGCTTATGAAGCGCGCGAGCGCGCCGGAATTGATCACACCAAGATCTTTATGGCGGTGCTGATTCAGGAAGGTATCAATTCAGAAAGCTCCGGCGTGATGATTACAGCCGATCCATTTAATCGCGAGAGCACGATTGAGAACCAGGGTTCGATCTACATCAGCGCCAAGCGCGGCCTGGGCATGAAAGTCGTGGAAGGAAAGAGAGTCGCCGAGCAAATCGTTTTTCGGCCGAAGTCGAATGCGGTGCAGGTGCTGACGCGATCGGAAGAAGACAGCCTGCTTACTTTTGACGCCAACGGCGGCGTTAAGGAAATTCCGATCGGTGGTGAGCGCGTCGTGCTGACCGATGAAGTTATTCGCCGGCTGGCCGCGGCTGCCGCAGGAATTAAGCGGGTCTTCGGCGGCAAAGATCAGGACATCGAGTGGGCTTACATGAAAGGACAAATCTACATTGTCCAGGCGCGGCCATTTATTCAAGGTGGGTAGCGCAATTTGTTAACTGGTTCGACCCCCAACCTACCGGGTTGCGCAAAATATTTTAGCGAGCGGCCTGGTCCGCCTTTCCCAAGCGGACAAGTCCCGCGTCTAAAAGTCTGAAGAATATCCTTGAGCAAATCAGGGAACCGCTGGCTTGGTGGCCCCTTCGATTTGCATCCGCTCTTGCACGACAAATTTTCCCCCAGCTTCGATTTTGATCATCATAATCGGCTTTACAGCATCGCGATTTTCGTTGAACGTGATCGTGCCGGTTACTCCGGGGAAGTCCTTTGTCGCGGCCAACGCATCGCGAATTGCCGCGCCATCGAGCGACGTGGCGCGCTTGATGGCGTCAAACATGATTAAGGCGGCGTCATAACCCGTTGCGGCCAGTGCGTCCGGCACCGCACCGTAAAGACTGCGGTAGTCCTTGACGAACTTCTGCACCCGCGGATCAGAGTCGTCAGGTGAATAGTGATTGGTGAAATAGCAGCCATCCAAAGCGCTGCCGCCGATCTGGTAGAGACTGGGCGAGTCCCAACCGTCTCCGCCAACCAGGGGAGCGTTCAATCCCTTATCGCGCGCCTGCTTTGCAATCAGGCCAACATCGCCATAGTAGCCCGGAACAAAAACCACGTCAGGGTTCGCCCCTTTGATCGATGTGAGCTGCGCATTGAAATCCTGATCACCCGCCTGGTACGACTGGACAAGTACGATCTGCCCGCCAAGCTTGAGAAAGACATCGGTGATAGGTTTTTCCAAGCCAGTTGAGTAATCGTTCCTGCGGTCGATCATCAACGCCGCCCGCCTGGCATTCAGGCTCTTCGCCGCAAACTGGGCCATCGCCGGGCCCTGCACAGTATCCATAAAACAACTACGGAAGATGTAGTTGCCCTTTTTCGTTACGTCCGGGTTGGTTGAGGAAGGAGTGAGCATCGGAATCTTCGCGTTCTGCGCGATGGGAGCCGCGGCCAGAGTTCGCGAACTTCCGACTTCTCCAATTATCGCGTGGACGCCGTCCTGAGAGACGAACCTGGTGGTGATGTTGGCGGCCTCGGTAGCATCCGAGCGGTCGTCCTGAAGCAACAGCTCGATTTGCTTGCCATTGATTCCGCCCGTCTTGTTCACTTCATCTGCCACCATACGAATGGCGTTTGATGAAGAGATGCCGAAGTTGGCGGTGTCACCTGTCATGCACATGAGCAGGCCGATCCTGATTTTATCTTCGCCCCGGCCGCTGTTGTTGCTGCCAGTTCGACAGGAGCTGCCCATAAGCATTGGCAGCAGCAACCCAGCGATAATGAGGGTTCTAAGTTTGCTCATGATTGTTTTCCTTCTCGGCTCGCAGGTCTGCTTTGCTCCTCGCCCCGTAGCGACGAAGTGTTAATAGCCGTTCGTGCCCTATGGTTCACGCTCCGTAGGAGCCGAATGTTCGTCGCGGTCCTACGGAGCGCGAACAAAATATCCAGCCGGGGCTACAAACATTCCGCTCCTACTGAGCCACCACTTGCTCTTTGGTCAGCCTTCGCAGGAATGGAAGCAAAAGGAACAACACCACGGTTCCTGCAAAAGCTACCAGTCCCAGCGAACCGAAGAGTCTGAATAACACGCTACTGCTGTCCTGATAAAAACCCGCGGCCGTGCCGGCGAGATAGTTCCCGATAGATATCGCCAGAAACCAAACGCCCATCATCAACCCTACCATTCGGGCGGGCGAAAGTTTTGTCACTGTGCTCAGCCCGACCGGACTTAAGCAAAGCTCTCCAATGGTCTGAATGAAATAAACGGCAACCAGCCAGAGCGGGCTGACCTTGGCGCCGCCGATGAACAAAGAAGCAATCGCCATCAAAAACATGCCGCCACTTACAAACAGCAGCCCAAACGTAAACTTGACCTGGCTCGAAGGCTGTCGCCTTCCCAGGCGCAGCCAGAGCCACGAAAAGATCGGCGCGAGCGCGAGAATAAAGATCGAATTGACAGACTGAAGCCAACTGGATGGAAAGCTAAAACCGAGGAATTCCCCGCGGGTGTGTCTCTCAGCGAACAGATTGAAACTCGAACCTGCCTGCTCGGCTGCCATAAAGAAGAAAAGCGAGAAGAAACAAAGAATGACGACAACCACTAATCTTCGCTTTTCAGCCTGCGTCAGTCCGGGCGCGGTTGATTCCGTGGCGCCAGCCAATGGCCCAGGCTTTGCCGCGGGACGATCACCGACGTGAGCCAGGCGTTTCCGATGGAAGACATACTGAATCAGGCCCATAGTCATGCCCAAACCAGCCACCGCAAAGCCCAGGTGCCAACTAATGCGTTGGCCTATGTAGCCGCAGATCAGCGGGGCAATCATTGCTCCAAGATTGATGCCCATGTAGAAAATCGAAAACCCACTATCGCGACGCGGGTCGCCTTCGCGGTACAGTTTCCCGACCATCACCGAAATATTTGGTTTGAGTAAGCCGGTCCCAATCACGATGAGGAAGAGCCCGATGTAAAAACTGGGCAACGGTTGCAAAGCCATCGAAAAGTGTCCGCTGGCGATTATGATTCCGCCAAGCAACACAGCCAGACGAGCTCCGAGTAACCTATCCGCCAAAAGACCGCCGAAAATATTTGTGAAATAAACTGCGCCGGTATAGAGGCCGTAAATGCGTGTGGCCTTTGTCACCTCGAATTGAAGGCCACCACTCGCAGCGGGCGCTACCATGTAGAGCACGAGCAAGGCGCGCATTCCGTAATAGCTGAACCGCTCCCACATCTCGGTTAAGAAGAGAGTAGTCAAACCCGCGGGGTGTCCGGCGATCCCTGTTCGTCCGTTGGCCTCGGGCACTTTGTTGGTCGCAGACACGCCACCAGGATTCGCAGGGGCGGCGCCAGAGTTTTCATGGTTCGGATCGGATGGACGGCTCATATACCTCCAGCTCGTGCCAGTCAAAGATTCAACCAGCTCACCGCGCGGCTGATCATGCGGCTCGTCGAAACGCCTACTCGCGTTGGCACCTCGGAACCATGTGCTTGACTAAAGCTGGGAATCAATGAGAATTTTTCTGATTGAATGAGAATCTTTTATGGATAGCTTCTTAGAAGAGCCTGAGCGGCCAGCTTCGTTGGGTTTTGATGCATCAGGATACTGGAGGTTAGTGTGACCGAGACTGCCCCAACCACATACGTCTTTGAGGGGTTTAGTTTGAAGGTAGCTGGATCCGAAGTTCTGCTGTCCAGCGCCGGGCATCCGGTACCGCTTAACCAGGCGGAGTCCCACACTCTAAAGGAGCTGGTGGAACAAGCCGGGCATTCCATCAAGAAGGAGCGCCTGATCGACCTTGTGAGTCCGAACGACGTGCACAAGGTGATTCACGACCTCAGACGGATACTCCACGATACGAAGAAAGAAGAGCGGCTGATAAAAACGGAGAGCAAGGCTTACACTTTCGTCGCGCCGGTGCGCGTGGTGCCAAGCGAGCGAGATAGGCCCGCCGCGCGCGATCAAAGCGAGTCAGTTCACAAGTCACGCAACGAGCGGCAGACCTTTGAGGAGTGGATGAGCGGCCGCGGCAGATTGATTACTGCGGCGCTGTTCGCTTGTGTGATCCTAACGTCGGCAGTCTCGATATGGCTTTACGTCTCTCCCAGGTTCACACATCTGGCCAAGCCGTTCGCCTGCCTCGCACAGGCGTGCGTGATTCTTATTATGTTGACGCATTCTCTCCGTCTGGGCCTCAGGGGATTCGACGCCGTAGATCAAGTACCGGAAGGAGAGATCCAGAAGGCTGGTTACGAGAGTCTCAGTGATCTTCGGAGCGACAGCGATAAAATTCGAAACGCCCTCAGACAATATGCGAACTACTGGCGGTGGTTGCTGATATCGTGGCTGTCTCTCTACATTTTCCTCGCGGTGCTGGGATTTGAAGGCCTGGACGTGAGCACTCTGATCGCCGACGCAAATGTCGCGAACCAGCTCCTCGGGATTAGACTGAGCCTCATCAACACTCTGCTGAACAACTGGAACACCGCGATGTTGTTTCTCTGCTTCTACGTCCTCAACAAACAAATGAAGGACGAATCAGACAGACGAAAGTTAGCAGATACACCCTTTATCGGCGTTGGGTTTTTTCTCCTGATAGTTCTGACCACGGTATTTGAGTTCATGTCTGTGGCGAACATTAGTAAGTCTTTTATTCCGAAGGGCGCCAGTTTGGCTAGTGGAATCGCCGGCGCGATTGCCATGGCCTTGCTGGTTGGCCGTCTGCAAAGTAAGTTTCTCGGGCCGCGTCTCTGGCTCCTGATCGTGCTTTATTCTTACACAGCGATTCAGCCGCTGTTTTTGTATCTCGAGAAAAATGATATTTGGGCGGTCGTCCTGATAGACTTTGCCCTGATTTTGAAATGTCTGCTCTATCTCTACACGGCGTGGTTGTTTCAATCCGGAGATCTTCTATTTTATTTCGCCCGGGTCAGACGTATCTATCGCATTGTGCCTGAGCAACGTGAGGCGTTTCGTACCCTGCTTGGTTAAGGTGAGCAGTTAGGTCTATATGAAGAGAGTCTTTGTTGACGACATTCTCAAAGGCCGTGTGGCCTTCGTAACCGGCGGCGGCACGGGCATCACCGGTGGCGTGGCCCGCGCCCTGGCCGAGGCAGGCGCAAACGTGGCGCTCGTTAGCCGCAGGCTGGAACACCTCGATCCCGCCGCGAACGCAATCAACGAAGCACGGGGCAGTAGCCCGACCGCGGGGGAGGGCCCACCAACTATCGGCGAGGCTCTGGCCGTGACTGCCGACGTTCGCAACCCCGAAGAAGTTGAGAAGGCAATAGCAGCGACCGTCGAACGATTCGGCAAAGTTGACATCGTAGTGAACGGCGCCGCCGGAAATTTTCTCTGCGCGGCGGAAGAGCTTTCGCCAAACGGTTTCGGCACCGTAGTAGACATCGATCTGAAAGGATCCTTCAACGTCTGCCGGGCAGCGTTCAATCAATTGAAAGAGCATCGCGGCCAGATCCTGAATATCAGCGCCACTCTGCATTACCTCGGCACGCCGATGCAGCTTCACGTTTCCGCGGCCAAGGCCGGTGTCGATGCGTTGACCAAGAACCTCGCCGTTGAGTGGGGACGATACGGAATCCGCGTGAACGCGATTGCGCCCGGGCCAATCGGAGACACGGAAGGCATGAAGCGGCTGGTTCTTGAACCCATCAAAGAGAAATTGAAACAAAAGATACCGCTGGGACGGTTTGGGTTGATCGAAGATATCGAAACGGCGGCGGTCTTTCTTTGTTCTGACGCGGCCAGTTACATCAACGGCTCAATTCTCGTAGTGGACGGCGGACATTGGCTGGCTGCGAATAGGTTAATCTAGCAGTCTCTTTCCGCGCTCGAGTTTTCGATCTCACCGTGGCCGGCGTTTAGAAGTACCGACTTCAGTCGGGCCTTTACGGTAAGCCAGAACCCAACTAAAGTTAGTACTCTAAACGCGACGGATGCTCGATCTAACTCCATCAACATTCGCAGACTTCGAACTGGACGCTCAGTGCGGTAACGTCGTGCCGGTGGTGCGCAGCGTGCTTGCCGATCTGCAAACTCCTGTCGGCGCCTACCTGCGAATGGCCGGTGATGCGCCTCACGCTTTTCTCCTGGAGTCGATCGAAGGCGGCGAGCGCGTCGCCCGCTATTCCTTCCTGGGCGCCAATCCCTGGATGGTTGCACGTGGTCGCGGTCCCGAAACCATCCTTGAAAAGGACGGCCAGCGTGAAGTGCGGCAGCAAAATGCCGTCGAGTTTCTGCGCGAATATTTTGCCGGAAAGAAACTCGCGCGCCGGTCCGGACTGGCGCCATTCGCCGGCGGTGCGGTCGGATATCTTGCCTATGACGCGGCGCGTTGGTTTGAGCCGGTCCTTGATGTGAACAGCGCAAACCGCCCTCCGGAAACTAACGACGCGGTGTGGATGTTCTTTCGCAACATCGTAGCCTTCGATCGCGTGCGGCAACAGATGGAGATCACCTCGGTCGTGCTTACCGATGAAGCTGAGGGCGATCGCGGACGGCTGCGTGAGCTCTACGAGCATGCACTGGCGGAAACCGCAAGTATCGAAAGGGATCTCAGTAAGGATTCGACGGCGTCGCTGTCAACGCGCCAACGCTCTGGTGACACCACGCTTGAATTTCAATCCAACTGGCCGCGCAGAGACTTTGAAGCAGCCGTCGACGAAGTAAAAAGACATATCGTTGCGGGTGACTGTTATCAGGCAGTAATTGCGCAGCAATTCAAAAAGCCTACCAGCGCCGATCCGATTTCGATCTATCGCGCCCTGCGGGCGACAAATCCTTCGCCCTACATGTTCTTCCTGCGCCTGGGCAAAGAAACGATCATTGGCGCCTCGCCGGAGATGCTGGTGCGTTGTCATGATCAGTCGCTCGAGTATCGCCCGATTGCGGGCACCCGTAAGCGCGGCGCCACTGAAGCCGAAGACGTTTCACTCGGGGAGGAAATGCGCCACGACGAAAAAGAAGTTGCCGAACATACGATGCTGGTTGATCTGGGCCGGAACGATCTCGGGCGCGTCTCTGATTACGGCTCGGTTAAAGTAGAAGAGTTGATGACGGTCGAGCGTTATTCGCACGTTCAGCATCTGGTGACCAGCCTCCGTTCGCGTCTGCGCGATGAACTTGATCGGTTTGATGCGCTGGCAGCGTGTTTTCCGGCCGGCACCGTGACGGGCGCGCCAAAGATTCGGGCGATGGAAATCATTCGCGAGCTTGAGCCGGCCCATCGCGGTGTGTACGCCGGTGCAATCCTTTATGTTGACTACGCCGGCAATCTGGATTCGTGCATCGCGATCCGCACCATCGATTTACGCGAAGGGGTAGCGACAGTGCAAGCGGGCGCGGGCATCGTTGCCGATTCGGTGCCTGAACGAGAGTATGAAGAGTGTGTGAACAAAGCGCGGGCGCTGTTCCGCGCAATTGAATTGGCCGAGAAGGGATTGTGATGGTAAGAGGAAAACAATTCGCCGCTAAGCCACGAAGATCACAAAGAACTCGCGACAGTTTGCTTCGTGCTCTTCGTGTCTTAGTGGTAGAGATGTTGATTTTGACAATGAGCGCTCTCATGACTTGTGCTCAGAATCCTGCTCCCAACACTGAGACATTAAAGAAAGCGAACCCCCGGCCCGCGGAACCGACAGTGACGAAGGCCGAGCCCTTTGATGGCGCGAGCATCGAGAAGATGACTGGTCAATGTGTCACACTAGAAACGGAAGCAGGTTCGATCGTGATCGAGATGTTGCCGGCCGCGGCCCCTGAAACTGTGCGGAGTTTTCTTAACCTTACGGCAACTGGCGCTTTGGATACGACGACATTCAGCCGCGTCGTCAAAGGGTTTGTGATCCAGGGCGGCAATCTTTCAACCAATGAAAAGTGGAGTGCCGAGTTGGCCGAGCGGATGTCACGCCACCTGCCCGACGAGCCCAGCAAGGTTCAGCACGTGCGCGGAATCGTGTCGATGGCCCGCGGCGACGAGCCTAACAGTGCGACTACGCATTTCTTTATTCTGGTTGGCGACGGGCCGCACCTCGACGGAAAGTTTGCGGCGTTTGGCCGGGTGGTCAAGGGGATCGAAACGGCTGACGCAATTAATCGCGCGCCCGCCGAAAACGAGAAACCAGTGGTGCCCGTGCGGATCAAACAGGCCATTGTGGCGCAGTGTCAGAAGTAGCGGTCTCATGCCAAAGAAAAGGCATTTGAAGATTTTGATCGTCGGCTTGCTTCTCAGTCTGAGCGCCTGTGCTGGCCCTGAATATAACCAGCCGACACCCGAAGCAGCCCGGCGGTTCTTGAAACTGCGGGGCTATAACTTCGACGATCAATCGTTCTTTTCGGCAGCCAGCGCGAGTGACGAGTTGGCGGTCAATGGCTTTATCAGTGCCGGGATCAATCCTAACACCAAAGATGAAAACGGCGACACGGCGCTGACCGCGGCGGCAGACCGCGGCGATTTGAAAATCGTCAACGCCCTGTTGCGGGGCGGCGCGGATGTTAATGCGAAGGGACGGAATAACTGGACCGCGCTGCTGCTGGCGCTTGAGGATGAGCGAGTTGAGGTCGCCGAGACTCTAATCAAACAACCGAACCTGGATCTGAAAGCCGAGAGTCCGAACGGCATGACTGCTCTGATGCTGGCTGTTTGGCATCAACGTGATGAGTTCGTCCAAAAGCTCTTGCAGCGGGGAGCCGATGTCAACCACCAGGACAAGGACGGCGATACGGCAGTGCATGGCGCGGCCTGGTATGGCAGTGCCAGGATCTTGGACCTGCTTTTGGGCGCGGGAGCCAATCCGAATTTGAAGAACAAGCTGGGTGGTACTGCGCTGATGTGGGCCGCTTCCTATGGACAAGACGAGGCGGTGCAGATACTGCTCGCGAAGGGCGCGGATGCAAAGATTAAGGATGTTGACGGCGTAACTGCCGCGGGTTGGGCAACGAAGAATGGACAGAGCAATTTGGCGATGCTGCTGCGCGAGGCTGAGCAGAAAAAATAGTCAGTGGTTAGTTGTTACTGGCGCCTGACCACTGACCACTGACCACTGACGACTGACTGGCATGCTCCTCGTAATCGACAACTACGATTCGTTTACTTACAACCTCGTGCAGTATCTGGGCGAGTTGGGCGAGGAAATCGAAGTGCGCCGCAACGATGAAGTCACCCTCGATGAGATCGAGTCAGAGCTTAAACCTTCTCGTATCCTGATTTCGCCCGGGCCGGGTAAGCCTGATGACGCAGGTGTCTCATTAAAGTTGATCGACTCGTTCGCGGGTAGGATTCCGATTCTTGGTGTTTGTCTTGGTCATCAAGCCATCGGCCAGGCCTTCGGTGGGCGCGTTGTACGAGCTCCGCAACTGTTTCACGGAAAATCCTCGCAGGTCGAGCATGATGGCAAAACGATCTTCACCGGGCTCGATCAATCTTTTCGCGCTGGTCGCTATCACTCGCTGATCGTTGAGGAGAATAACTTGCCTTCATGTTTGGAGGTCTCGGCGCGCACATCCGACGGCATCATCATGGGTTTGCGTCATCGCGAACTAAATGTCGAAGGCGTCCAGTTTCATCCGGAATCGATTATGACGACGCAGGGAATGGCGCTGCTGGCGAATTTTCTGAGATTGTAGCGTGTGTTGATTGGAATCAACGGGAAGTTTGAGTTTTTTGATCGCCGGATAAACACTATCCACGAAATCACACGAAGAGACACGAAGAAGACCAGTTGAGCCTCGTGTATCTTCGTGGATCGTTTACCAGGCAAACCGAAGGCTCTATTATTGTGTTATGCGGGCTAGCAGTCATCTTTAACTCTTGACCCTAAACGCAACAGGTAATTCTCTCAGGACTTTTCTAACGCGGCTGACGCGCAGCGAAGATCTGTCGCGTGCAGAGGCGGGACTGTTGCTGGAGGCTTTACTCGACAGAGCGGCGACCGATGCCCAGATTGCCGGCGTGCTGATCGCCCTAAAATTGAAAAGCGAGACAGTCGAAGAACTAGCCGGTCTGGCGGAAGGCATGCGCGCGCGCGCCGTTCGCATCCGGACGCGTCACGAATGTTTCATTGACACTGCGGGTACAGGGTCGAGTTCTGCGAAAACCTTCAATGTCTCTACGGCGGCGGCATTTGTCATTGCGGGCGCCGGGTTGCCGGTGGCGAAACATGGCAATCGTGCCGCCAGCAGTCGCTGCGGCAGCGCCGACGTCCTCGCCGCTTTAGGCGTCGACGTGTCGGCGCCGCCGGATTTGTCAGAGAAGTGTCTTGACGACATCGGAATCTGCTTCATGTTTGCTCCTCTCTATCATGGCACGACGGCGCGAGTCGCCGGCGTGCGCCGCGAGCTGGGAGTGCAGACGACCTTCAACCTGCTTGGTCCACTTACGAATCCGGCGCGCGCCCCCCGGCAGATCATTGGCGTGTCGGATGGTCATCTGGTCGAACCGCTGGCACGAACACTCGCCTTGATAGGAACCGAGCACTCATGGGTTGTTCACGGTGCAGACGGGCTCGACGAGATCACCATTTCGGATAAGACGTTCGTTGCTGAAGCAAAGCAGGGCCGAGTGCGCACTTTCGAGATCGAGCCCGAGCAGTTCGGATTAGAACGGAGTTCCCTGGATACACTGAGCGGCTGCGACGCAAACGAAAGCGCCGCAATCATCCGCTCCATCCTTGCCGGCGCACGACGCGATGCGGCCCGATTGTTGGTGGTCATAAACGCAGCGGCTGCTTTGCATGTCGGCGGCGTCGCGGAGCATCTTCAGCAGGGAGCGCGAATGGCGGAGCAGAGCATCGACAGCGGCGCCGCACAAGGAAAGCTGGACGAACTGATCCGAACTTCAAGCGCAGCCCGTTAGTCGAATAGCCGAATGAATTTTCTCTCTACCATAAATAATCAAAAGCGCCTGAGAGTCGAAACAGCGAAGACTTCCGTCTCACCGGAAGTTATTCAAGTCATCGCCCGAAAGGCCCGAGAGTCGGCCTTTCCACACGCTGTGACCCATGCGCTTAGCGATGACAGCAAAATCAATATCATCGCGGAGTTCAAACGCAGATCGCCGTCAAAGGGTGAGATCAAGCCGAACGCTGATCCGGAGATCGTCGCCAGGGGTTATGAATCCGCGGGCGCGGCGGCCGTCTCCGTGCTGACGGAAGAAGATTACTTTGACGGCTCACTTGATGATCTGCGCGCGGTGCGGCAGTCCGTTTCGATCCCGATACTGCGCAAGGATTTCATTTTCGACGAGTATCAGGTCTATGAATCCGCCGCTGTGGGCGCGGACGCTTTGCTGCTGATCGTGGCTGCGCTGGACGACGAGACACTGACCCGCCTGCGCCGTCTTGCCGAAGACGAACTGAGGATGGATGCCCTGGTCGAGGTGCATACCAGAGCGGAAATGGACCGGGCGATTATCAGCGGAGCAAAGTTGATTGGCGTCAACAATCGGAACCTTTCGACATTTGAAGTGTCGTTGGAAGTCTCGGCACAGCTCGCGCCAGTCGCCGGCGCGGGCGTTTTGCTCGTCAGCGAGAGCGGAATCGAATCAATGGATGACATTCGCCGATTGTATGATCTCGGTTATCGTGGGTTCCTGATCGGCGAAAGTCTAATGCGGTCAGCTGATCCCGGTGAAGGGTTAAAGGAGTTCACGCAAAGGCGCGAAGGCGCAAAGGAATAAAGGACTGGTTCAGAGTTCAAGCTTTAGCTTGCTCCCGCTACGGAACCGCTGGCGATAACGAGCGGCTCTTACGCTACGTTTACCACTTGCTACCGCAGGCGGTTCTGAACCATGAACAATCTAAAGATTGAACTCTGAGCTCTTGAATATGACCCTAGTAAAAATCTGCGGCATCACGAGTCTCGATGATGCTCGCGCGGCTATCGAAGCAGGCGCGGACATGTTGGGCTTTAACTTCTATCGGCCCAGCCCACGTTTCATCGAGCCTTCAGCGGTGAGAACAATAATCGAATCGTTGCGGGCAGACGGCACGGAAACGATCACGACCGTGGGCGTGTTTGTTAACGAAGCATCGCCGGACTCGGTGCTTGGAATTGTCGCGGAGGCGGGCGTTGGTGGAGTGCAATTGCACGGCGACGAATCGGTAGAGTTTTGCCAAAGCCTAAAACAACTTCTGAACGGACAGCTTCTAATTAAGGTGCTGCGAGTGGCCAAGACGTTCGATCCATCGGATGTGCAACGTTACGACGCCGACGCGATCATGCTCGATTCATTTCATAGCGAACTGCGTGGCGGTACGGGACAGGTCATTGACTGGACTGTCGCTCGCTCAGCGAGGGAACTCGTGCCCCGCTTATTTCTCGCGGGCGGACTGTCGGTGGCCAACGTTGCGGAAGCTATTGCCCAAGTCAAGCCTTATGCGGTGGACGCATGCAGCTCGCTCGAGTCGGTGCCCGGCCGGAAGAATGTTACGCAGATGAAGGCGTTTGTTGAAGCCGTGCGCAACGGGTAAACTGCGTCTTGAGACGATCAGGCTACGAGGTTGAAGAGTTGTCGCAAACAGTAACAGCACCGCCAATTGCGAGTTCAGCCCGGGCGAAGTCTGGCCCGACCAGCTTACCCGAAGCACCCTCGGCGCGGGCCCTCTCGGCTTTCAATCTGCAAAAATCATACGGTCGTCGTCGCGTGGTTGATGACGTTACGCTGCATGTTGAACCGGGTGAGGTAGTCGGGTTGCTGGGCGCGAATGGCGCGGGGAAGACAACGACCTTCTACATGATCGTTGGGCTCGAGACCCCGGAAGCCGGACGTGTTCATTTAGCTGGCGAGGACGTGACCCGCTTGCCGATGTATTTGCGCGCGCGCCTGGGCCTGGGCTACTTGCCACAGGAACCATCCGTGTTTCGCAAGATGACTGCCGCGGAAAATATTCTGGCCGTCCTGGAAACAATGGGCCTGCGGCGCCGCGAGCAGCGGAAACGAGTTGAAGAGCTATTGCAAGAGTTTGGTATTGAGCACGTGCGTAATACGCGCGGCGATTCGCTGTCCGGCGGCGAACGGCGCCGGACCGAAATCGCGCGCGCGCTGGCGACCGAGCCGCAGTTTATTCTGCTCGACGAACCATTCGCCGGCATCGATCCAAAAGCCGTGGATGACATTCAAAGCGTGATCCTCTATTTACGCAGTCGCGGTATCGGAATCCTGATCACCGATCACAATGTGCGCGAGACGCTGGGTGTTACGGATCGCGCTTACATCATGGCTGAAGGAAGAATTTTCAGATCGGGCGTGCCGCGCGACTTGACAGAAGACGCCGAAGTGCGAAGGCTTTATCTCGGTGAAAAGTTCCGCATGTAAATCCGATGCATGATTAGTGTGCGATAGGTTATAATCCTTCCGTAAAAGAAAACCCCCGGCAGCTCATTTGATTTGATTTAGCGTATGTCAGTCAGGCTCACTACAAGTCTCTCTCAGCGTCTCGTGCTTACGCCACAACTGCGTCAGCGCATAGAGATGTTGCAGATGACTACGCTCGAGCTGACCGACCTTATTCAGCAACAACTAACTGAGAATCCGGTGCTCGAGGAAGTTGCGACCCAGGAAGAGGCCCGCGAACTGGCGGAAAAGATTCTGGATCACATGGCCAGCGGCGGCGAGTTCGAAAACTTCGAAGCCCCGCCGGTTGAAGCCTCCGCGCCCGCACCAGGAGAGCCTGCTTCGAACGGCTCCGGCGACAGCGAATTTGATGCGCCGATTTTGCCTGAGACTGAAACGGAGTTTGCCGCTAACGCCGACGCCGAAGGCGCGAGCTTGGAAGCGGGTGAGGAACTGGCCCCGGAAGATTCGCGTGATTCTTTTGAAGAGGTCGACTTTGGTCGCGAGTTTCAGGACTACCTCGATCCCGGCTACAAAACGCAGGAGTTCGAATACAAGGAAGACGCTCCGACGTTCGAGCAGTTTCTGACCAGGGCGCCGTCGCTGGCCGAACATCTCGAATGGCAACTGCACATGGATTGTGAGGAAGGCGACCTGTGCAACGCCGCTGAAGCCGTTATCGGTAATCTGGATCCGGACGGGCGCCTGAATGCCACCAACGAAGAGATCGCGGCACAGGGTGGTTGGACTGAAGATTTGGTCGAGCGGGCCCGCGCGGCGGTTATCAGGCTCGAACCGGTGGGTTGCGGCGCGCGTGATGTGCGCGAGTGTCTTTTGGCGCAGCTCGAAGCGCGGGGCGAGACGGATCGGCTGGCGACGCAATTGATCCGTGACCACCTGGAAGAGTTGCAGCAGCACAAATTGCCCCATCTCTCGAAGCAAATCGGTGTTGACCTCGAAACCCTGGCTGCTGAATTGCAGTTCATTCGCACCCTTGATCCATTTCCGGGACGGCGTTACTCATCAGAAGAACCAATCCTGATTTCGCCCGAAATCTATATCGAGAAGCTCGAAGAGAATGGCGAGTACGTGATCTACTTTGCCGACGATGGCAGTCCCAGATTGCGAATCAGTCCCAGCTATCAACACATGCTGGCGCAGGCCAGCGTGACGAAGGAAACGCGCAACTTTATCAAAGAGAAGATGCGCTCAGCGGTTGACCTGTTACGTAACATCGAGCACCGGCGTCAGACGATTTACCGGGTCGTTGAATCGATCGTTCATCGGCAGAGAGAGTTTCTGGATCACGGCGTCCAGTTCATCAAGCCGATGATGCTCAAAGACATCGCTGAAGATATTGGCATGCACCTTTCGACCGTTTCGCGGGTAGTCAATCGAAAGTACGCGCATACTCCACAGGGAGTTATTGAACTGCGGCGTTTCTTTACCGAAGGCATGCTGAACGAAGACGGCGAAGAAGTTTCGACGCGGATTATCAAGCTACAAATCAAAAAATTGATAGAAGAAGAAGACTCTCACAACCCAATTACAGACGATCAAGTGGTAAAAATCCTGGTGAAGGATGGGATCAAGTTATCGCGCCGGACGGTCGCCAAGTACCGGGATCAAATGAATATCCCAGGCTCGCGCGAACGCCGCGCTGTCGTGTAGTAACGGTTAGTGTTTAGTGTACCAACTTTAGTTGGGCTTTTTCTGGATAACGAAATACCCGACTGAAGTCGGTACTCTGAACGCCGGTACGTTTTCTAAAGAACCAGGAAGGCAGAACCGAAATGACGTTTGAATATACGGGACGGCACGTTGAAGTTTCGCCGGCAATTCGCAGTCATGTCGAAGAGCAATTCAAAAAGCTTGAGCACCTATTCGACGGGGACGGCCCGCACGCTCACGTGATTCTGGCGGTCGAGAAGAACCGCCACACCGGGGAAATTATCGTCCACTGGCGCGACCACACGCTAACCGCTAAGGACACGAATGGTGATATGTACATGGCGTTGAGTCGCGCCATTAACAAGATTGAAAAGCAGGCGATGAAACTCAAGAAGAAAATCATCGACCGCAAACACAGCTCGCCGAAAACCTCTATTGCCGTCTCGGCATCAGACGGCCAACTGAAAGCAGCCCCCCTGCCGGTGCGAATTATCAACGCCCGCCGGTACAACGTAAAACCAATGACTGCTGAAGAGGCGGCGCTTGAGCTTTCAGACAAGACAGATAGTTTTGTAGTTTTTCGCGATGCCGATACCAGCCGTGTCGGTGTGCTCTACAAAAGACAGGACGGAAATTTCGGCTTGATCGAGCCGTAATGAAAAGGCTTCAGCAAAAACCGTTGGGAGGAGTGACATCGGCGGATGTCGCTCCTTTTTTCTGTGTCAGTGTCAGAAGCCGGCGCGTAAGCAAGTGCTACCTTCGACCCGATATGCTTAAGCCCGTCGGACTCCTTGTCGGAGCGGTTCCGGCGGCGGCCCTCCCGCACTGTCGGGCTTCTGACACACTCTTGATCAAATGGCGTTTGGAGGATCGCGGACATCCTGTCCGCCTGACCGCGTAGCGCGAATAGAAGTACGGGTTACGTGAACCTGAGCGTGCTTCGCAAGCTGGCGGACAAGATGTCCGCGCTCCATTAATGCGGCGGTGCTAATGAGAGGCGGCTCGACTTGTCGTTTAGAGGCGCAGGCACTACATTCAGCTAAGTCCGCTTCATAGTTTCGGAAAAAATGCCTAAGCCCAAACCCACTGCCAGGACCAGCAAAAAGACTGCGGCTGATATCGTGATCATTACCGGACTGAGCGGTTCGGGAATGACCTCAGCAACCAATGCTTTCGAAGACCTGGAATATTTTTGCGTCGACAACCTGCCGTTGACGTTGTTGCCGACATTCGCGCGCCTGGTTCATGCGGAGGAAGACGAGCGCGGCCGGATCGACCGGGCGGCTTTGGTCATAGGCTTTCGCGAGGGCCGCTTTCTTTCAGACTTTGCCAAGCAGTTGCGCGTGTTGCGAAAGGGCGGGTTGGGGGTGTCGGTAATATTTTTCGAAGCCGCAGACGAAATTCTGGCCCGCCGCTTCAGCGAAACCAGGAGACCGCATCCAGCCGATCGCGGCAAAGGCCTGTTCGATGCGATTCGCGCTGAACGAGAGGCGATGAAACCGATTCGAAGCCTGGCGGATGAAGTCGTTGAGACCTCCGATCATACAGTGCATTCCTTGCGCAAGGTGCTGCTCGATCGTTTTAGTCCGCGCGGTGAAGCGGTGCCGATGCGAGTACAGGTGCTCAGCTTCGGACACAAGTTCGGCACGCCGCGAGACATGGAACTGCTGTTCGATGTGCGGCATCTGCCGAATCCTTTTTTTGTGCGCGAGCTGCGCGAGTTGACCGGAGGCGACCGGCGCGTGGTGAAGTATTTGAAAACTCAACCCGAAGTCGAAGAGACTCTGGAGCGCTTCAGTGATTTGCTTTACTACCTCTTGCCGCAGTACCAGCGCGAAGGTAAGTCTTATCTCACCGTTGGAATTGGCTGCACGGGCGGGCGCCACCGTTCGGTAATGATGGCGAACGAGCTTGCCGACCGGCTGCGGCGCGCTGGCTTTGAGGCGCAGGCGGTGCATCGCGACATGCGGAAAGGCGCGCCGGCCCGAAAGAAATCGGTGAAGAAAACACCGGGAAAGATCTAAATGAAAGTAATTGATTCGCATCCTTCGAAACCTGAGCCGCTTCGCCTGGTGGGCGGCGTGATTGTGACGCATGGCCACCTGGCCAGCGAATTCATCGCGGCGGCCGAAATGATTGTCGGTCCTATTCCGCACGTTACGCCGGCATCGATAGACTGGCACGACGATATTGACGTGGCGCGGCAGGAACTCGAGCGAGCGATCGCTCGTGTGTCAAAGGGCAGCGGAGTGCTGCTGCTGACTGATATGTTTGGCGGTGCGCCGACTGACATTGCCTCAATGTTTCTCGGCGACAGCGAAATCGAAGTTGTGACGGGTGTTAATCTTCCGATGATCCTAAAACTCGCTGAGGCGCAACCGGAACAGACACTTACGGAAGTTGCCCAGCGAATCCGCGACAGCGGCAAAGAGGGAATTCATCTCGCCGGCGAACTGCTCACGCCCCTGGCCAGAAAGGGCTGATTCTTCACTTAGGCTTTGCTTCAACCCGCCCGCGCCTTTAATCTTTTATTCAAAAAGAGCTTGATTTTTCTGAAATCAAAGGCCTTTCGTTCTTTATGGAGATCGAGAGCCCGCAGTCTAACGCGGGCGAACGAGTGGAGTGGTTCCCCAGTCCGTTGCCCGGGCAGGTGAATCACGCTAGCCCCATGGAGACGAGTGTCGCGATGAAAAGAACTGTATTCCTGTTCGCTCTGCTGTTGGTGGTTCCTGCCCTGGCCGCAGCCCAAACCCAGACCAAATCCAACGATTCTGCCGCTGTGCGTCAACGTGTCGTGGGCACGACCCGCGCCGCAAATCACGCGGAGAAGCGGAACAGGAATGTAGAACCTAACAACTCGCAGCAGACCGCGGCACCGACCCGTAACTCTTCCAATCCGATCAACCAAAACAGCACCGAACCAAAATGGGGAAACACGGCAGTACTAACTCGCCCAACTCCCAATGAACGAGTGGCGCCACCGGACTATTCACTTTCAGATAAGTCAAAGACCATCGCCCAGAGCCAGCAACCGGCTAAGAAGCTGGTTCAGCAGACTTCTCTGGCTGCCTCCGCGACTTCGCCTGTCGCCGGCAACACCACTTCGCCAAAGACTCTGCCCGCGCGGGGGCCGGCTCCGACCGTGATGTATCACGTTGGGGTTGGAGACGTGCTTGATATTCGTCTGACGAACCTGCCTACCAGGGAGTCCACGCTTTACACTGTGATGAAGAGTGGGCTACTTGAATACCCCCTGCTCAGTGGACCACTATCGGTAGCCGGTATGACGACGGATGAAATCGCGCTGTTGATGAGTAACGAAATCAAAGTGATCAAGAGCGCGCGCGTCAGCGTCAGCGTTCGAGATTATGCGAGCCACTCCATAGTCATCACGGGGTTGGTTGACAGTCCCGGAAAGAAAACAATGCGGCGCGAAGCGCTGCCGTTCTTCGCGGTTTTGGCTGAAGCTCTGCCGCGACCGGAAGCGTCTCTGGCAACGATCGTTCGAGGTGGAGACACACAAACGATATCGCTGAGTAACGAGCAGGCGATGTCGACCTTGATATTACCGGGCGACGTGATCAAAGTCTCGGGCAGTAACAGCACGGCGACGCGCTTTGTTTACGTGGGAGGCGACGTTGCTTCCCGTGGCGAAAGAGAATTTCGCGACGGCATGACGTTGACTCAGGCGATCTTGTCGGCGGGCGGTGTCTCGGCTGGTAGCAAGATAAGCGTGAAAGTGGCACGTCGGAATGCCAACGGATTCCTTCTTACAAGCGAGTACAGTCTTCAATCGATCAAGGACGGCAAGTTGCAGGATCCTCTGCTGGAAGCCGGAGATCGCATCGAGGTAATGCGAGGCATGTGATAAGCTGGGCCTATGTGAACCAACAGTCAGTGAGGGCGGACCGATGGTGCCGCCCTTTTTCCTTAATCTGATGCGTTTGACGTCACAGTTCACCGTAGGATTCTTTCTCGGCTCTGCATGAAAACTCGCTCGCGATCAAAGCTGGTTCATCTCTTAATTTCAAAGTCCATGGTGGAGGCCCTGCTGGTTACGGCTATCGCTGTGGGCTTTTATTTTGCCACTACAAATCGGCATTTGCGCGGCGTTCTCGATCAAGCAGACCGTCAGACGGTCAGCGGTTGGGTTGTGGATGAAGCTCAGCCGTCGACGCGCGTAGAAGTGCAACTATTCATCGACGGAAAGTTCATGGGAGATACGGCGGCCAACCAGTTTCGTCCCGATGTTCACGAGGCACGCCGCGCCGAAGACGACTGGCATGGTTTTGTTTTCCAGACGGCGCCGTTGCCTGCCGGAGAACATGAGGCGCGAGTTTACGCCGTGTACTCGAGTGGGTCAGGGTCTCGACTAACTTTGCAGTTAATCGGCAAGCCGTATCGTTTTCGCGTCGACTAGATTGAAACGAAACTAAACGAGAAGGGAAGTCACGGTTATTGACTTCGTCTGAACTCAACAATCAAGGTGAAAACCCCAGGGCGGTGATCGGAGATCGAGCTCTGGCTGCCTGGGAAATTGCGTCCGTTGTTTCGTCAATCCTAATCGCCGAGTGGATCCTGTCGGCCGCAATGGGACGAAGCAAAGTGGTCGTGGCAATTCCTATTGCCCTGGCTTTCGTCCTGATGATGAGCTCCTATCGCCTCCGCGGCGAATCTCTCCGTGATCTCGGCTTTCGCTTCGACAACTTTCTGCGGGCTGTAAGACTTCTCCTGCTCCCGATGTTTGTGATTGCGACGATCTGCCTGCTAGCTGGCTGGTGGTTTGGAGGCGAAATAAATTTCCTCCGATGGCATACGGGGCGGCCCATCGCCGGCCAACTGGTGCTCGGTTTTGGCTGGGGATTGGTGCAACAGTATGTGCTACAAAGTTTCATCAACCGTAGGGCGCAGGTCGTCTGGGGCAAGAGTTGGCTGAGTGTTCTACTCGTTGCAGTAGTCTTCGGGGGCCTTCATCTTCCTAATCCCTGGCTGACTCTAGTGACGTTTGTGGGCGGTGCAATTTGGGCGGCTGTCTATCAAAAAGCGCCCAATTTGTTTGCATTAGCCGTGTCCCATTCTCTTATGACTTGGGTTGTCGTATCCACTTTGCCCGCCTCGGCGCTAAATCACCTGCGCATCGGCTTCAAATACTTCGGTTAAGAAATCGCGGCCGGAAGCGTCATTAGGGGAATCGCACCCGCTTTGCGGGTTTAAAGGATCGAAACATTCGTGCTGTACCTGTTGAACAGGCGTTTGCTATAATTCGAACGCCTTGCAAGGAGAGCAAGTCGGGTGATCGCTGCTTCGGGTTTCCAAGCTCAATTTTCAGATTTCAGATTTGAAAGGCGGGAAGAGGCTCGAAGGAGAGGAAAGTCCGAACACCAGAGGGCAGCGAGCCCGCTAACGGCGGGGCGTTTGAAGGAATTTCAAATCTCAAATTTCAAATTTGAAGTTTCAGAAGAGAAGCTTTCGAGCGACGACAAGTGCAACAGAGAAGAGACCAGCCGACCGTGCTTTCGGATTCTAAGATCTGGGATCCGAAATGCGGGGTGATGGGTGAAACGGTGCGGCCCGCAAGGGCTTAATGTAAGAGCGCACCGGCGCGTGTGGTGACATGCGCGGCCAGGCAAACTCCTCGCGGTGCAAGACCAAATAGGGAGGCGTCAAAGGGCTGCCCGCCCAAATCCCGATGTATCGGGATACGACCTCCGGGTAGGTTGCTTGATCCGGCCGGTAACGGCCGGGCTAGAGGAATGATCGCCGCTTCAAAGATCTCAGATTTGATCTTCAGATTTGAGATTAGTGGAGTACAAAATTCGGCTTACAGACTTGCTCTCTTTGCCTGGCAATATTCCGTGAAGAAAAACTTCTAACCGTAATAGCTGTTTCCGAAGCCGCGTCGCATCCGTAATCGGCTCGTCCTTGAGTTTAGCTATTGAATTGATTTCAGAAGGAGCCCCCGAACAATGGTCAATCGTAAAGGCGTGTTCATCGGAGCATATGTTCCCAATGAACTGAAAGAATCTCTTCGTCGCCGGGCCGCTTCCGAGCATCGCACCCTCTCTCAGGAAATTACGCGAATTCTTACCGAGGCAATTCATGGCCGCACCTTGCCTCCGGGAAGTATCGATCGGCGCACTAACACATCGCCGCCAAGGCGCCGGGACATCGATCCTTTTCCGCGCCGTCGCAAAGACGATCTGCCTTATTCGGGAAAAGAAGGCGGCGGCCGAGGTGAAGATCCAGCGCGTGGTTAAGCGCGGGCATTGCGCATCCATCAGTTTTCTCGTTTCCGCGGAAAAAGTAATTTGAAGTATCTGGTAGTTATCGCACTGGTAGCCCTGCTGCTGCTTCTGTTGCTCCGGCGGCTGCGTCCTTACCTCCGCCTGGTCCAGCAATTCATCAACACTCTCCGGCAAGTCCAACAGGTGAATGCGCCCCGCGCGAGTGCTCGGAAGCAACAACCGGAAAAACTTGTGTCCTGTGAAACGTGTGGGACCTGGGTTCCGATTGGGCGATCTCTCACCGGGTCAAACGCGGCTGTCTTTTGTTCGACGAATTGCCTGCGCGCCAGGACGAGACGAAAGCAAAGCGCGTAATTCCGGTTCATACAACCAGTTTCGAGTTCTTCCTGGCGCCCCACAGAAAAAATAGCGCAGACACAAACAACGCCAAAGGAACTACCAACAAAGCAGAGGTCAAATGCTCCTGAGTTGGATCTAATCCGAGAAGTCTCGCCAGAGCGGCGATGAGGCTGGCTTTCCCGGCGGCCAGCGAATCAGACAGTTTGCCTACGCCGAAGCGCGAAATCACATCACCGCACGCATGAATGGCTACGATGTTCAGGGCCATCGCTGAGGCTCGAATCGCGGGCGGGACGCTGTTCACCAGTATGGCGTGAAAGGGGGCGTTGTTTACGAACAAGAGGACTACGGCGAAAAAGATCGCCGGGAGAAAGAACATCGGCCGGTGAGTTATTAAACCAGTCACAGCGGGGAATATTGCCAGCAAGCTGCTCGCCGCGCACACCAGAAAGTAACCATTGCGTCGCTTGGCTACGACCCGGTCAGCAATCCATCCACCACCAAACGTGCCCGCCGCGCCCGCGACCAGAATGACAATCCCGAGCACGATCGCGGCTGCCGTCTCGCTCATGTGCTTGTCGCGCGCGAGCATCAAGGTCGCCCAGGTAGCAAAAGCTCCCAGCACGAATGTCACCGCGGTATATCCGGCTGTCGACAAAAGCCAATCGCGTGTGCTGAGAATTTCTTTTGTGGTGCTCCACCACGATCTGTTTGCCTCCGCTTCGATCTCGGTGGCGAGAGGCTGCGGATCGTGCTCTCCGCGCCTCGGCTCCTTCAACTTCCAGACAAAAACGGAAACGATAAGTCCGGGCAGACCCACAATCATGAAAGCCAGACGCCAACCGAAGTAAAGAGCCAGTACTCCGCCGAGCACATACCCGAGAGCAAACCCCATCGGGATAGCAGCCTGGAAAACTCCGAGCGCCGTCGCACGCCTTTGCAGCGGAAAATAATCCGCTATCAGGGTTGGCGTAATCGTCGAATATGATGATTCGCCCACACCGACCAAAGCGCGCACGGCACAAAGACCCAGAGCGACCGATGAAAGCGCGAGTAAGCCAAATAGAGGCACGTTGAGATGCAGAGAGGGCGGCAACAGCGGCCATCGATCCACCCAGGCAGTGAGTCCAGTGGCGATACTCCAGATAACCGCGGCGGCCGCCATTAGCTTCGTGCGCGAATAGCGATCCCCCAGACGACCGAACAAAGGCGCCAGGATCGTGAACGAAAGCAGGAGCGCGGCCTCCATGGCGCCGAGCTCTGTGTCCGTGAGTCCCAACTCGCGCTGCATGGCGGGAGCGACGGCGGGCAATGCCTGACGATCTATGTAGTTGAGAAAATTGACCAGAGTAAGAACAGACAGCGCATAGTAGGAATAGCGCGAGACTGTCTCCGAGGTTTGGCTCACCGCTGTTGGTTGTCCGGACGAAGCGGGCGTGGACTCAGTGTCCATCGGTCTGTGTTCCTTTCGTCAGGACATCAATGATGCCGGGCGTGATGTCGGTCAGGCTTTGTATTCGCGCGGCCAGGTGTTCGCGATGCTCGCCCCAAACGATCGTCGGCACCGGATTTAGAGTGTGATTTCGCAAAGACAGATCTTCGATGTTGCCGTGGTCGCTGGTTAGAACTACGGTCGTGCCATTCAGATCAAGTTTGGCCAACATACAGCGTATGAAGCTGGCGAGCGACCGCAACACACGACTGGCAGCCCTGTAGTCCTGAGCATGGCCAACCTTATCGGTAATGAAATACTCATAGAGAGTGAATTTGTTGGCAGTGACGATGTTTGCCAGGACCTCGCCGGCTTCTTCCGGAGTACGCAAATCCACCGCTTCGCCGCGATCAATCAGCATGGCATTCGTGAAGTCCTGGTAGACAGCCCGTCCTGCTTTTAGATCGCTTAGGCTGTTGAATTGCAAACCGGCAGCCTCGACGGCGGCGGTCGTAGCCGAGATCCAACGCGGTCGACTCTCAAAAAACTTTTGGGTGTAAGTGTTGGCAAACGTGATGTCGTCTACTCCGGCGCGCTTGAGCTGAAGAAAGATCGAGTGCTCGCGAATGATATCCAGCAGGGTCTGGTTTGGAAACCCCTGCTTGTGATGACCGATGGCCGCGGCAGCATTGATCCCTGTCAGAATTGTCGTCTGACCTGAAGCGCTCTGCGGTCGTCCATCCACGCCGAGGCACGCATCAGTCGGCGCGAGCCGGCCGCCAAATGGGATGTCAGCGGTTTCATCCTGAAAGATCGCCAACGGAGCAGCGTCGTTCAGACCAGCGAATGGATTATGGGGACCCCGCGTACCGATTCCCAGACCGTCAATAAAGAAAAGTAGCAAAGACACAGGCGCGATAAATAACATTCCGCCGTGAGCTGGCGCAAGGCCGGATGGCGCGACCTCATCTGCGCCGGTTGCGCATAACCTCCGGACGCGGGCTTTTGTTTCAGTCGATGCGATTACGCTGCGCCTTTTACGTCTGGCGCAGCTTTATGCCGGGATCATGGGAGACTATCCTGCGGGAACGGCTATTGCTTTTTGTTTGAAGTTCGGCCTTCAAGCGGCATGAATATTTTGAGTTACTTAGGACGGAATGAAAGCTCATAGAACAATTCTAGTATTACTTCTGTCGGCCCTGCTTCTTCTGCCGGGCACCGCCTCTGCTTTCGAGACAGATCAGTACGATCTGCCGCCGAAGCCGCTCGCGGATATTGGATCCGAGGTCACCGATCATGTTGCGCTCAAGTTAGGAGTAGCCGTAGACAAGGTCAACTCTGAGATCTTCGCGCACCAGAAATGCCTAACGGAAGGAACCGAAGGCGGAGACAGGAGAGGTTGTAGTTCTCGGGTTGATGAGCTGCAAAAGCTCAATTACCTGCGCTCAGAAGACGCGATAGCGAGAGCAGTATTCGCACAACTGGGTAGCGGGGTGCCTCCTTTCACGAGCATGGGATCGTGGATGGATTCGCATCGATTCGTGTCCCAGCCAGCCCGTTATCGCACCAGCTATTGGAAGTCCATCTTCATTCTCAATCCCGGGATCACCCTCACCATCAGTCCGACGGTGGACCTGTATGGATCAGAGTTCGGGACAGACAAGGTCGCGCATCTCTTTCAGCAGGGCTACACCTACTACAAGATCTATCGCCACGCGCTGGCCGACAACGCGACCCCCGCGGAAGCGACCGCCGCGGCCGTTCGCTGGGGACAAAAATCAGAGCGCACCTTTTACGGCACTCTCATCGCCGGGGTGTATTCCAACGGCGACCTCGCCGCGAACTACGCGGGGTTGAAATTCTATCAGGGACTGACTCAACCGATCGTGATTGGTAGCGTCACTCGTCCCGCCGTATTGGAACTCTCTGGCGGGACGTGGCGATTCAGCGAGAAGAGAAAAGACCTGCTGCTCAAGCCAATCATCTCCGATCATCTTAACGAAGCTCTCAATCCTTCGATCTTCGTAAAACTCCTGGGATGGCGCTCATTTATTCGGAGATCAGTCAGACGACGAAGTTGTAACCAGTGGCGCGCGCGATATCCGCAACTCACCAAAAGCGGATTGGAAGAAAGATCGCACGCTTTGAGACTCTGGTTCGACGAGGACTATGGGTTTACCGACAGCGACGAGTTTGTAACGATTGCCAATACGTGTTTTGAGTAGCGTCGTGGCGGAAGCTCGCGCCTAAGCAAGGGCGATGATCGACTCAGCCGGTTGGCGGAAGGGAGGGACTGGTTGCGTTGAGGGATCGTGGCGAGGGTTGCCCTCCCTTAGGGCCGGGCTTCTGACACAACTACTTTTCCTCTCGCTTCGTAATCAGACCCTGGGCTCGATAAGTGTTGAGCTTGTTATGCAGCGTCTTGAGGCTGATATCCAACAGCTCGGCCGCCCTGGTCTTGTTGTTGTTGGTCTTATCAAGTGTGCGCAGAATCATCTGCCGCTCAATCTCATCCAGCGGCGTCCCGACTGGAAACGTAACGGTGTCTTCAGCGCGGCGAAGCTGCCTTTGTTCGAAGGGGTACGGAGCAAAGTGGTGGCGTTCGATCTGCTCTCCCGAGCAAATCACCACGGCCCGCTCGATCACGTTGCGCAATTCGCGCACGTTACCAGGCCACGAATGAAAGCGCAGCGCATCCAAAGCGGCCGCGCTGATGAAGCGCGCCGGTCGATTGTGCTTGGCCGCCAGGGTCGTGACCAGATGCTGCGCCAACAAAGGCAGATCTTCCATGCGCTCTGTCAGGACCGGCAGGTGGATCGATATGACGTTGAGACGATAAAGAAGATCTTCGCGCAGGGTGCCATCACGCACGGCGCTGTGCGGCTCTTTGTTCGTGGCTGCCAGGATGCGGATGTCGACGGGGATGTCTTTGCGGCTGCCGAGGCGATGAACCACTCGTTCTTCGATCACGCGCAGGAGCTTGGCCTGTAGCAGAGCCGGCATTTCGCCGATCTCGTCGAGCAGCAGGGTGCCAGTGTTGGCCAGCTCAAAGCAGCCATGCCGCCGCGAAGCTGCGCCGGTGAAGGCGCCCTTCTCATGTCCGAACAGCTCTGACTCCATCAGAGTGTCGGGAATCGCCGAGCAGTTGATGGCCAGGAAAGGCGCGTTGCGGCGCGGACTCAAGTTGTGAATTGTGCGCGCGACTAATTCTTTGCCGGTCCCTGATTCGCCGGTAATCAAAACCGAAGCCGATGAAGACGCGACCTGTTCGATCAGCATGTAGACCTGCTGCATCGCCTCGGAACTACCAACCAACTCGCCAAAGGCGCCGCGGTCGCGCAATTGCCGTCGCAGAATCTCATTTTCGCGCCGCGTCTCAGACAGTTCGACGGCGCGCTCGAGCACGGCGCGGAACTTGTCGAAGTCGACAGGCTTTTCAAAGTAGTGATACGCGCCTTCGTCCTGAATCGCGCGCATCGCGGTTTCGATTGATCGACCGCGCGCGGTGAGGATGATGGGCGTGTGCGGCTGTCTCGCGCGCAGTTCCTTCACCAGGATAAACGCGTCGATTCCATCCGAAAATGGATCGGTGATGATCGCTATGGGCGCAAACGCTTCCGCTACGTCGACTGCGGAGCGGGCGGAAGGTTCGGTCAGGACCTCATAACCGGCGCCGACCAGGGCGTTGCCCAGGTCATCTGAGTCCTCAGGATTACTGTCAATAATCAGCACGCGGCCCTTCATCAATTTCAGTTTAGCATATGGGCGAGTTGCCGAGTTGTTAACTTGCGGAGCTGGGTCATAAGTTAATTCTGAGGGGGTAAACGCGGGAATATGGCAGGAGCCCGATCGTGAGTTGAGGGCGGACATCCTTATCCGGATTGAGCGCGCGGCGCCAGCGCAGCCTGGCCGTTCCTAACCGTTGGCCCTATTTTTCGAATCAGTTGGAGAAGCGGCGGCAGATCCTGGCCGCAAGTGCTCCAGGATCGTCCGCGGTGAGATGAGCGTGCAAACCAAAATCGGCGGCGGTCTGGGAAGCGCTTGAGTCAGCGCATGCTATCTCGGCTTCCGCGAGAAGCTGCGCCAGGTCGTTAGTGCCAAACAACCTGGCGAAGTTAAGCACATCGGCGGAGCTGTTGAAGACGATGCAGTCGATTCCTCCGCCGGTAAGGATGGCTTTGAGCTGAACCAGGGACGCATCGGTTTGGGCCACTGTACAAAAGGCCGTGACAGCATCAATGCGCGCTCCGGCTTCTTCCATCAGTTGCTGGAGCCGATCGCGTGCGAGGGCTGCCGACGGAACCAGAAAAGTGAGGCCGCGCATCGCTTCGCGCCCGCCGACGTAGGTTCCGATCGCATCGAAAAGCGCCCGAAATGAAAGACGATCAGGGATGACGTCGATATGCACCTGCGACGCTTCAAGTTTGCGAACCGCTGCTTCACCTGCGCCACAGACTCGCAAAGCGTCCAGCTCGCTTATCTCATGTGCCAGCGTTTGGAAACGACGAAGAAAAAAGTCAACCGCATCTTCGTTCTTGAATATCAGCCAGTCGTAGCCGAACAGATTCTCGATGGCTTCGTCGAGCTCTTGGTAGTCTTCAGGCTCGCCGAGATTTAATTTTGGCCAGACAAGCACGCGCGCGCCGTAATGCTCCAGATTCTTAGTGAGTTCAGTTGGCGTTTCGTTTGGCGAAACTAAGACGGTTCGACCAGAGAGGGTCTGACTTTCAGGGACCGGGCTCATAGCGAAAATGTCGAGTCGAGTTAGCCGAAAAGCGCTGTCAGGCGCGGAAAATTTATAGAACTCAAGTTTTCCCCATTGCCTTGGCTCCTTTAGAAGCCGGATTAGTTGCGCTCCTAACAGAGCTGGAGTTTCAAGAAAGCATTTGGGATATGAACATTTGGCTCTTGACGGAGCCAAAACAAGTCACAGACTGAAGTCTGTGCCACTTATTTGCTCCTGCGATGTTTTTGCACGCGCCACGCAATGAAGCCGATCACGATGACGGCAATCAGGATTATTGTGCCACTGCGTCCGACCCATTTGATAAGCAGCGGCAGGCTTTGGCCAAACAGATAACCGAGCGTCGTGATGACCACTGACCAAAGAACGGCTCCGGCCACGTTATAGACGAAGAAGACACGCCAGGGCATTTTGGAAGCGCCGGCCAGTAACGCTGCGAAGACGCGCAAGCCGGTGATGAAACGCGCGACCAGGATTGTCTTGTTGCCGTGCCGCTCGAAATAATTTTCCATATGCTCGAACCGCTTCGGCGTCAGAAAGAGGAAGCGGCCCACACGCAGAAGGAAGCCACGGCCGTAGTGATGGCCGATTGCAAAACCAATATTGTCACCGACGATGGCGCCGGTCGCCGCGATCAGCATGACCAGCGCGATATTAAACTCGCCGGTCGAGGCAAAGTATCCAGCGATTAGCAGAATGGTTTCACCCGGCACGGGCACTCCGGCGTTCTCGAGCATCACGCCAAAAAACACGGCCCAGTAGCCATACGCGAGCATGTAGTGCTCGATCAATTGCAGTGAGTTGTGGAGAAAATCCATGCTCACCAACTCTACAGGATTCCCGCAACGCAATCTAACCACCGTCGAATTGCGTTGAGAGTTCAACCTTTAGGTTACTGGTTCCCGAGGACAAGCTAAAGCTTGAACTCTAAACTAATCGCCTCAGCAGTTGGCATCTATGGGTCTGCGGGATTAGAATGACTCCGGTTCTCCCCAGCACTTGAAAGATTCGATTCAATCGACTTTTACCAGCCGCCGAAAACTCGATCCTGTCGGAGCCGTCATGAGAAACCTGTCATGGACAGTCGTCACTATCGCCCTGTTCTTGTTTGTCTCGTCTACTTTGGCTCAAAGGCCTAAAGACACACAGCGACCGCGCGAGCAGAAGCCGGCCGCCACCAATTCCAACACCACGGCAACTGAACCCGCTCAAGACGACATCGATACCTATAAGATCGATACCAATCTCGTAACTGTCCCGGTGATCGCCAGCTCGCGCACCGGAAACTACATCACCGATTTAAGGAAGGAAGAATTCAAGCTGACGGAGGATGGCGTGCCGCAGGAAATCGCGTTCCTGGCTACCGTCAATCAACCGTTCTATGTCGTGTTGATGTTGGATACGAGCGACAGCACTGAAGACAAGCTTCCATTAATCCAGCGCGCGGCGGTCGCTTTTCTCAATCAGTTAGGTCCTCGCGACCGGGTCAAGATCATTTCTTTTGATTCACAGATCCGAGACTGGAATGACTTTACCAGCGACAAAGCGGTCCTGCGCGGGGCGATAGAAAAAACGGTCGCAGGAAAGGGAACCAGGGTATACGATGCGATGCAAACAGCACTCGACACGTTGCGGCCAATCCAGCAGCGGAAGGCCATCGTCTTGTTTACGGATGGCATGGACTATCATAGCGATAGTTCCACCTTCGAAAGCACGACCCACGACCTCGATGAATCTGGAGTAATCGTCTATCCGATTCGCTTTGATACCCGGGTGTTTACTGAACAGCTCGCCAGAAAGCAAGAAGAAGAACAGAGCGGAGGCCCTTTGCCGACCAGCGGCATATTGCGCCAGCCGCCGACCGGAACCACTCAGACGACTTTCCCCGGCGAGGACCCTTTCCCGGTGCCAGCCCAAAAAAGATCGTCACTGCCAATTCCGCCGCCTTCGGTCCTGCTGGGTGGTCGCAGCAGGAATCCTAATCCCAGGACCAGTTCTCCGACGGATCCGTTTCCGGACTCGGGACCGCAACCATCCAGACGAACCATTCCTGATCCGGGTCGTACGGGCACAACCAATGAGCGGCGCCAGAACGATTCGCTCAGCGGCATGCTTGATAACCTTTACTTAATGGCTGACAGCTATCTAAAAGAAATCGCCGACAAAACGGGTGGCCATCTTTATCGCGCTGACAACATAGGCGCTTTGCCACAAGCCTTCGCGGCGATCGCCGACGAATTGCGAACGCAGTATCTGCTGGGCTACTACCCTATCAATAAAGATCACGACGGAGCGTATCGCAAGATTCAGGTGAAGACTTCGCGCAAAGACATCGCGATCCGTGCGCGTCCCGGTTACCGTACCCGCAGCAGCGACTAAAATTTGGAGTGCGGCGGCCGAGCGAAGCGGCGACGCCGCTTTGGATGCCTGGAGTTCCGCCTTCAGGCGGTCCTGCTTCTTTACGATGAGACCGCCTGAAGGCGGAACTCCAAACCAAAGCGCTGTCGCCGCTTCGCTCTGTCAGCGCAGCGCAAACCTCCACTTGTCCCGCCTTGTGTCACCGTGTTAGTTTTTCCTTGCAATCCAAACACACTATCCGAGTTTTCACTATGCCTGATCGTAAAGAAGCGTGGGAGTTATTGTGCGAGTACACCAAGGGCGACAGCTTGCGCAAGCACGCCATCGCAGTCGAGACAGCAATGCGGGCCTGCGCGAAACGTTACGGCGCGCCCGATGCCGACGAGGATGAATGGGGACTGGTAGGCCTGCTGCATGATTTCGATTACGAGATGTTTCCGGCCGCCGACCAGCATCCTTTCACCGGCTCAAATATTTTGTGCGGCCGCGGTTATCCCGAGCGAATCATAAAAGCGATCCTGGGCCATGCAACTTACACGGGTGTGCCGCGCGATACAGACATGGCGAAGGCTCTGTTTGCGACTGACGAGTTGTGCGGCTTTCTGGTCGCTTGTGCGCTGGTGCGGCCGTCGCGCAGTTTCGACGATATGGAAGTTTCTTCGGTAAAGAAGAAACTGAAGGACAAACATTTCGCACGCTCGGTTAATCGGGACGACATTCATCAGGGAGTAGAAGAGTTGGGAGTCCAACTGGATGAACATATTCGGTTCGTGATCGATGCCTTGAAGCCGGTGCAGAAAGAGATTGGGCTGGGACCAAGGGAAGAGCGGGCACAGCCAGTGTAGTGGCCCGCAGTTAGTTTGCAGAAGTTGTTTTCCTGTGATTTCGTGGATCGAGTCTGTGACACGGCAAACGCGATCCACTAAATCACACGAACACTAGCGCCAAATTGTTAGCGAGCGTGACGGATTTCATAATTACGAGGAATGATAAATCTCTCAGGAAAGACCTGCGAAACTACAAGATACGTTCCCAGCGTCAACAGCAGCGCCAGAATCACGGTAAAGGTCGCCTGAGTCTTTCGTCTGCGGGCCGTATGGCGATACACGAACACGCCCGAGTACGCGGATACGCCCAGCGGAACGATCGCGCTCGCAAGTAGCAGCCAATCGTTGCGCGCAAGGGCTCTGGCGGTACCGAAGACCCCGATGACTAAAGCAGACCAGAGTCCGCAGCCAATAATCGCGGCCACAAATGATGCTATGACGAGCAGTTTCCAGCGCATCGAGATCTGACCTACGTAACATCAACTGTTCAGGAATCAGAAGGCAACGCAAGGATAGCATAGAGCGATCATCACCGAACAATGGTAACGCGAAGCGCGCTAATTTACCTGTCTCGACAGGAATGGTTGAAAGAGTTTGCCGCCAAGTTCAGCCTTTTCAAAAGACTCACCACTCGTTTTATCGCCGGCGAAACAATCGACGAAGCCATCGCCGCGATTCGCGACTTAAACACTCAGGGCTGTACCGCATCCTTCGATCACCTGAACGAATCAGTCGGCAGCATCGCTGAAACCGAGGCCGAAGTTCTTGAATATCTCGACGTCCTGGCGCGGATTTCCGAGACCGGTATCGATTCGAACGTTTCGATCAAGCTGACGCAATTTGGTTTGGAGATCGATCCGGAACTCGCTTATCGGAACGCGCGGCGGATTGTCGCAGACGCAGCCCGTCGTGGCAACTTTGTCCGAGTCGACATGGAAGGCTCAAGTGTTACCCAGGCGACGATCGATGTTTTCAAGCGGCTGCGGGCTGAGTTCGGATTGAACGATGTCGGGATCGTGGTCCAGTCTTACCTCTATCGCACGATGGACGACGTGCGCGACCTACTGAAGATTCCCGCGCGGATCCGGATATGCAAAGGCGCGTACAACGAACCGCCGGAAGTTGCCTATCCCGACAAGAAGGACGTCGACGGCAACTATGTGCGGGTGATGCAACTGCTGTTGTCCAGTGGTGTCTACCACGGGATTGCTACGCATGATCCGAAGATGATCGAAGCCACAATCGATTTCGCGCAGCGCGAAGGAATCGGCAAGGACGCGTTTGAGTTTCAGATGCTCTACGGCATTCGGCGCGACTTGCAGGACAATCTCGCGCGTGACGGCTACCGGATGCGCGTATATGTTCCTTACGGAAAACACTGGTATCCTTACTTCATGCGGCGCCTGGCAGAGCGTCCGGCAAACATCTGGTTCGTGATGAAGAATATGCTGAAGGGGTGAGTGGCACAGACTTCAGTCTGTGAATTTCCGCCGACATTGACGGAGTAATCACAGACTGAAGTCTGTGCCACTTGCCAGCAACGACCAAATCACAGACGGAAGTCTGTACCAACTAAATGGAAAACTACCTCTGGATCGTGTGGACAATTCTTGGCGCGGTGCTAATCATCGCGGAAATTTTTACCACCGGGTTTGTTCTCTTATGGTTTGGGATTGGCGCCCTGGCGGCGGCCTTTGCGGGACTGCTTGGCCTACACAGCATTACGGCGCAGTTCTTGATTTTTGCCATCGTGTCGATTGCTTTGACCGCGGCCTCGCGCACGATCTTCGTTCAGTACTTTTCCCGCGAGCGCACTGGCGGCGATTTGAAATCGGGCGTCGAAGGACTGCCAGGAAAGATTGGTACGGTCGTATCATCCAGCCGGGGCGCGCTTCATGAAGGCGCGGTCAAAGTTTACGGCTCGACCTGGACGGCTTATCCAGCAGACGGTGAAGATCCTCTGGAAGCCGGCGACCGCGTCGCAGTCGAGCGCGTGCAGGGTGCTTCAATTTATGTTCGACGGGTTGAGCATGGACGGGATTGGCGAGGTAAAGAGTTGCCTGAGAAGACGGAGTAGTGAGTTAGTAACCCGATAGAAGAAAAAAGGGGTTTGGTTTTAGTCCCGTAGGACGAGATATTGATAGCCCCGCGACCCGTCCGTAAGAATCCTTCTGTAAATATTTGGCTCCTGGCGGAGCCAGGAAAAATCGGTTATTGCCAGCGGGGGCCGGTCGACTCCGGTGGGGTCATCAGCGCGAATTCGTATCCGCTTCAGTTTCATCCAACGTCTTGTCTTCTTCCTGCGGTGGCAGCTCCACAGTAATCCGATCCTCGTTGGCTTCGCTTAACTCGTCGCCGGTGAAGCGTGCCAGGACCACGGTGATGTTGTCTTCGCCGCCGCGATAGTTCGCTTGATCCACCAGAGCCTTGCAGGCCGCTGCCAGATCGCCATTTGATTCGGCAACGATCTCGCGAATCTCTTCATTGCGGAGCTTTCCGGAAAGTCCATCACTGCATAGCAGCAGAATATCGCCCTTACGAATCTGAATGCGGGCCGTCGCCGGAGCCAGTTCAGTTTGCGCCCCAAGCGCCTGTAGGATCACGTTACGAAACATATGCGTCTCGGCTTCTGCTTCGCTGATCTGGCCCACGTCGACGAGCTGTTGCACCAGAGATTGATCTTTGGTCGCCAGGCGGATTTGCTGACCGCGCAGGACGTACGCGCGGCTGTCTCCGACCTGCACCAGATCAAGCTTGTCGCCCATGATCGCCGCGGCGGTTAACGTCGCGCCCATGCCGCTGCAACGACTGTCTTCCAGGCTCTTGTAATGAATGTTCCGGTTGGCCTGCATCGTGGCGTGCTTGAGGCAATCAACCAGCGAGGCGTCTGGCTCGCAGCCGGCCCCGTCAACGTGTTTGCCCATCATGACGTCGCGCACCGCTTCAATCGCCATCCGGCTGGCAACGTCGCCGGCCAGGGCGCCGCCCATGCCGTCAGAGACCACGAGCACCAAACCCAGTTCGCCGATAGGAAACTGATTCATCTCTTCGGGGTTCTCGGGTCCGTCGGACCCGCTCCACGTTCGTGGCGCAGTGAGGTCCAGCAAGAGGAAGTTGTCCTCGTTTCCGCGACGCACGCGGCCAACGTCAGACTTTGCATGCAATTCAACCAGCATAATTGGGGATCGTAAGTGTCGATTCCGAAAGACTATGAGAACGGCAGGATTTTATCTTGTCGTTCGTCAGTTGTCACTAGTGACAGAGCTCAGTGCTTGATCCAAATCAGCAATGATGTCGTCGGTGTCTTCAATGCCCACCGAAATTCTCACCAGTCCATCCGTAATGCCTAAACGTTCGCGCACCTCTGGAGCGACCGAAGCATGAGTCATCGTGGCCGGGTGACAGACCAAAGTTTCAACGCCGCCCAGGCTTTCAGCGAGAGTGCAAAGTTTCGCCGACTCGAGGACCAGCCGCGCGTTCCCGAGCGATCCGACATCGAAGGAAACCATGCTGCCGAAACCCTTCTGTTGACGCTTGGCCAGCTCGTGCTGCTTGTGCGAAGGCGAACCCGGATAATAAATCTTGCGCACCTTTGGATGATCTTCCAGAAAGGCCGCCACTGCGCGTCCTGACTTGTCATGCTGTTCCATGCGCAGCGCCAGGGTCTTTGTGCCGCGCAGCACGAGCCATGAATCAAATGGCGAAAGGATCGCGCCGGCACTGTTCTGGATGAACGCGATCCAACTCGCGTCGTCTTCATTGTTCAGGACTACAGCGCCGCCGATCCCGTCTGAGTGCCCGTTAAGAAACTTCGTGGTTGAATGCACGACAATGTCTACGCCGAAATCCAGGGGCCGCTGGAGGTATGGCGACATGAAGGTATTGTCGCAAACCACGCGCGCACCCGCGGCATGGGCCACGTCGGAAACCGCCTTGAGGTCGGTTACGATCATGACAGGGTTCGTCGGAGTCTCGACGAAGACCATGCGGGTATTGTCCTTGATCGCCGCCTCGACGTTGGTGACTTCGGAGGTGTCAACGAACTCGAACTCAATGCCATAGTTCGCCAGCACGCGCTTGAACAAGCGGTTCGTGCCGCCGTAGGTATTGTCTGAGACGATGACGTGGTCGCCGGCTTTTACCAGCCGCATGGTAGCGTCAATCGCCGCCATGCCGGACGCGAAGGCATAGCCGAATTGCGCGCCTTCCAGCGCCGCCAGGTTGCGTTCCAACGCCAGTCGCGTGGGATTCCCCGTGCGGGCATATTCAAATCCCTTGTGCTTGCCCAACCCCTCCTGCGCGTACGTTGATGTTTGATATATCGGGACGGTTACCGCGCCGGTAGCCGATTCCGGTTCCTGACCGGCATGAATAGCAGTAGTTGCAAAACCCATAAAGAGAATCCGGGAAGTCCTTAACTCAGAATGCTAGAGGGCCGAGTCCGAAAGCACGGATAGTAGCCTGTGCGTGATTTTAGTGTCAATTCACTAGAGCTTGCTAAGTTTGCCAGGCACTGGCCTAACTTGAAATTCCCTGCGTCTCCTCGGCGTGCTCGGCGTCTCTGCGGTGAATCCTCTCAGTCTCAGATTGACCGCCGAGACGCAGAGGTCGCTGGGTTAACGCAGAGAAAAGCTGAATTAAGAAACGACCCTCGTCAATTCAGGTTTCCGTCACCCGCGGAATCGAGTATTATCTGGGGCGAATAAAGCCGTTTCAAAGAAAATAGTCATGACAGTAGAAAGATAGTTACTGATCTGCTAAACCCCGGCCCTGACCGGAGGACCCAAAGCGCGATGGCTGAAGAAGATCAACCCGACGAGCTTTCCCCCGACGAGCGACGCCAGTTCGATCGCTCGCGCTTGATTGTCGACGTTCATTTCGACGGCGCCGACTCGACCGGAGTAGCCGGAAGTAAGGATATCAGCCTCGGCGGACTGTACCTGAGCACGCAGGTGCATATTCCGGAAGGGGCAACCTTGACCCTGCGGATCCCTTTGGGCGCCGAACATATCGTGGTAAAAGGCGACGTGGTTTACAGCAACCCCGGCCACGGCGTGGGCGTGAGATTTCACCGCCTCTCGGACGAGGCGCGCGCTTTGATGGAAAGCGAACTGCCATTGCCTTGAGTTCAGAGTTCAGCCTTTAGGCTGCCGGACGCAAAAGACAAGCTGAAGCTTGAACTCTAAACAGCGACTAGCAAAAATTTGGTTATGTTCGACCAATTCACACTCGGAATTGAAGAAGAGTTTCAGATCGTCGATCCGCAGACGCGTGAGTTGCGCTCGCACGTGGTTGAGTTTCTCGACGAAGGCCGCATGCTGCTGGGCGAACAGATCAAGCCCGAGATGCTGCAATCGCAGGTCGAGGTTGGCACCGGTGTCTGCCAGAACATTCAGGAAGCCCGCGCGGATATCACGCGCCTGCGCGCCATCATTTCGTCGCTGGCGCAAAAGAACGGTCTCAAGATAGTCGCGGCTTCTACTCACCCAATCTCTCGTTGGCAGGACCAAATGATTTTCGACGACGAGCGCTACGAGTTATTAATCGAGGAACTGCAAACAGTGGCGCGGTCGCTTTTGATATTTGGCCTGCATGTCCATGTTGGAATTGCTGATAAAGACCGGCAAATTCACATCATGAACGCCTCGCGATACTTCCTGCCGCACGTCCTGGCCCTGACGACTTCGTCACCGTTCTGGATGGGCCACAACACGGGATTGAAATCGTATCGCTCAGAAATTTTCAAGAAGTTTCCGCGCACTGATATCCCCGATCACTTCGAATCGTATTCCGGGTTTGAGCGTTATGTGGCGTTGCTGGTTAAAACCGGCTGCATCAATGACGGAAAAAAGATCTGGTGGGACTGCCGCCCGCATCCATTTTTCCCGACGCTCGAGTTTCGCATCTGCGACATTCCCACGCGCGTCGATGACACAATTGCCATCGCGGGGTTATTCCAGGCCATCGTCGCCAAGCTCACCCGCTTGATTGAAAAGAATCTTGGCTTTCGCCTCTATCGCCGCATGTTGATTCAGGAGAACAAGTGGCGCGCCGTGCGCTACGGGCTGGACGGCTCGATGATTGATTTTGGCAAGCAGAAGGAAGTTCCCACCAAGGATCTGATTCGCGAGCTGCTGGAGTTTGTCGACGACGTGCTTGACGATCTCGGCTCAAGGAAAGAGGTAGAGCACATCCACACCATCCTCGATCGCGGCACCTCGGCCGACGAGCAACTGCGCGTCTACCACGAGACTAACGATTTGAAAGCCGTGGTGGATCGCTTGATGGAGTTGACCCTGGAACACGTACCCGCGCACGAGATGGGCATCAGCGTCGGCCAACCGTCGTTGGCGCCGTCGACGATTGCGAAGTAGGAGGGGGCCGATACGTTGGCCGCATGAGTTGAGACGGCTAGGTCGGTTGTTTTTTTAACTTACTACTGTCTTCGAAAGCCTTTGTGTCACTCTTTGGATCAAATGATATCCCGAATTTCGTTTGTGTAAGAGTTCGATTACACGTAGCAACCTGAAAAGCCTTCACATAGCCCGCTCTCAACGGCGAATCCTTCTCAAGCATCTTTAGATGGTCATCAAACCCATTTACTAAATCCTCAAGATGGCGAAGCAACTCGCCGTGCGAACTGGACATGCCCTTGGGTTCGATCCACTCACTCTGGTCGTCGTTCAAGGTTAGTTGGCTTACGTAGGAAGGGGCCTTAATCTGAAGCTCGCCCAGCGCGTCGGTATATTTCGCAAGTATGGTCTTCAGCGAGGCCGGATGCTTTTTGAGATACTCTTCGTAGTCCGCCCAATGCTCAGGCACTGCAAACGCCAGCAGGACATCCCGGTCTTTATTGAAGTCGCAATCCTCTGAAATTACCGCAGTCAAAACGGGTGTAATCCCGAAATCGCGATCGTCAGCGGACTGTCCCTGACCAGTGTCAGCCAAGACATTCTTTAACCTCTTCAAATCTTCGAGACAGAACGCTATTGTGGATATCGTTTCTTTTTGGTCGCCGGGAAAGCTTACGACGTGATTGAGGTTATCGCGGATCTGGGTTTGAATCCTCAGCTGCTGTTCCGTTCGCTCGTTCCGCCTGGCCTTTTCTTGTTGGGAATAGTATTGGTACCCGCCAAACAGCAACCCGCTTACGGCTATCAGTACGGACAGTAGCGGCGTGACCTTCACTAGCAGCTCTTGCCAATTTTTCTTGTTCCTTAAAGCGTCGATCTCAAGATTCAGTTTTTCTAATTGGGCTGCCGCAAGGGACTGCTGTGGATCCGCCGCCACAGTATCAAGCTTCGCACTTTGGGTTGTTCCTTCGATAGGGGAGCGGTTGAGAACCTGCACCAACTGTTCCTTTTCGGCAGGTGAGAGATGCTTTACACGTTCGACTATTTGGGCAAATGTTTCGCTCATATCATCGCCTCTGACTGTGAAGCGTGAGTGTTGTTGGAATGTTAGGAGCCTTGTCTTGATAACCGACGACAGACCCGATTCATCATCGTAGAACGCTCCGCCTGCGGCTGAGCCGTTCCTGCGTATCAGAGAGATCGTTTGTCCCTACGTATTTTTCTCTTACTGAAGGTTATGACCCAGAATGTAGCCCTGTCGTCCTTCAGGAAGTTTGACGCCCACCCACTGCACATCATTCGTCTCCTGGGCAGCTACAACCTCAACTTTAGTTCCGGGGCTAATCTTTGTGACCGCGGGCGAGAGTGAGTCCATCGCTGTGTAGACAACGGCTTCCTGATTTACGACTGCCTGGTCGCCGGGTTTTATCTTTGGGTGCGCGGGTGCTGCTCCACCATCGGTCGACATTTTGATAACTCCCCAAATGATCAGACCCACTCCAGCTGCGGCAAGCAGGCCGCCGCTGTTGGTGCCGATCAGGACGAGCTGTCCTGAAAGACCGCCGATGATGAACACAATACCGACGATGATGTTGCCGATTCCTCTCATTGTGTTGTCCTCCAGGGGTGGTAAAGCTGTCGAAGACTCAGCTCAGTGCGTTGCGTTGAAATCGACGAGAATCGGCAGCTTGGGGTTCTTCAAAGCGGCCCGAGGATACTACCGAGTCCCATGGCTTTCAATCTTTTTTCGGTCTCGTTCCGCCGTTCCCCGCAACGTAGACCTCAGCGTTGGGAAGGTCGCCACGGCCAGTCGACGATTGCAAACTGAGAGCTGAAGCATCCTGATAAGCAGAGAGTGCCTGACAGGACTAGAAAAGAGTCCTCGAAAATACTAAACTCCCCCCTGAGGTTGACAGAACATGACGACCCTGGAGAAAACCCAAGCGATGCCTTTGCGATTGACGGAGGACGGGACTATTCGCATTGCGGACTCGCGCGTAAGCTTGGACTCTATTGTGCATCATTACAAACTTGGGGCATCTGCCGAACAAATCACGCAAAAATATCCTGCACTTGATTTGGCGGACGTTTACGCCGCAATTACCTACTACCTCAATAACGAGGAAACCATTGAAGAATACCTGCGACGACAAGAAAAAGCAGGCGATGAAGTTCAAGAGGGAATAGAGTCGGATCCTCAATATCAAAAAACATCTGCTGAAATCCGCGCGCGATTGCTAGCCCGCAAGTCAGAAGTTAAACAAGCCTGACCTAACTTGTTGCAGCCTTGCGCCGACGGTAGTCGGCGGAGGCGTCCCGTTTCGCGACTTTCTGGCAATTTGGACTTTGGCAGTACCGTCGTTGATTGCTCTTAGGGCGGCGGCGAGGCTTATATGATTGCCCGCAAGCTGAGCAGATTGCCACCGAATCAAGCTGACTTATTGCCATCATGAGTTGGATGGCCAGATTTGCGAATAGCTTCCCGTAGGGCTTGGGGCATTCGAAAGTAATAATTGGTCTGGTCGCTTGCCAGTTAACTCTGGGTTGAACGCCGCCACTTCCAAGCCAATGAGTATTCACGCCATCGGCAATCAGCGATTTTTCATAATCAATATCAGGGAACGTTTTAGCTTTGCGTCTTTCCGTCGCGTAGTCCCACCCCAAAAAACCTGCTTCATCAAAATGCAAGGTCTTCCAATCCTCGTCGCTTCCGATCTCTCCTTCATGTAATCTTGCGGCAATATTGAGAAGGGCTCTAGCAAATCGCGCATGTTTTCTCCAAGCACAAATAGGTTCTCCTTCTGAGAGTAGTGTCTCGCGATGTTCCCTGGCAGCCTGATCCGTCGTTCCTAAAACGACCATTCGGGACGGAACAATTGGCGCACAGTTATAGTTGTGGTTCGTGGGCTCATAGTGTTCTTTACAGAGTTCCAAGAGTCCCCATCTACAAGCGTACTCCAAGTACTTACTCTCATCGGCATCAGCCAACCCAACAAACTCTTCTAGCATTCCCCTTGAAGGAGTAATTAGCACACCTCTCTTAGCCTCTGGGCTGATCTTTATTTTTCCGTCTTCGATCCTAAACCTGTTAAGGGAATTGTAAGGTTGAACAGCGACGGGTCGTTCGAGCGCCGCGCCATCTGGAGTTAACAAACCGTCGAAAGCCCGCCTGTCTCTGTTCGTCATAAATAAATCATGAATAACTTTTCGACGGATGTCTAGCGCAACGTGTATAAGTGAGGCCACGAAATAGGAGAGCCTTTTCGAGAAGTATACCAATGTTGCATTTGTTAATAGACCAGGACTTTGATCATGACATCCTGCGCGGATTACTACGTCGCATTCCTCGACTTAATGCTGTGACGGCCTTGGAAATCGGAATGAGCGAAGCCACTGACCCTCAATTACTAAGCTGGGCAGCACAAGAGGGACGCATTATCATCACACATGACCGTAAGACCATGCCCAAGCATGGGGCTGACATGATTCGAGTGGGCAAGAATATCGCCGGAATGTTTATTGTGCCTCGTAGTCTACCTCTTCGTCAGGCGATTGAAGACTTGGAGCTCATGATAACTTGCAGTGGAAATAAGGAATGGGTGAATGTCATCCGTTATTTACCTTTTTGAGCCAATCCCGTAGCTTGATTGAAAAGTTGGTTGCTGATGATTAGGGCAGGTCGCCGGCCTCTCTGCTCATGACCAGCCTGCGGATCGAAGGAAAGCGTAATGAAGTCGCCCTTGTCGGGAACATAGACAGACATCTACCATTCTTCCTTCCCAATCGGATCGCCAAAACCTTCTTCCGTCGGTTGGTAGTCCGCAGGCATCCGCGAAACCAATTCGGCCAGATCGAATTTCTTGCCGTTTACCTGTTCGTCAGAATCCGGCACCACAACAAAGACCTGCGCCTTCTCCGGCAACCGAACATTCTCCGCAAGTTTGACGTGTCCATCTTCAACCGTCCCCGAAAAAGTTGTTACTCGCATAAACCATTCCTCCGAAGCTTTCAATCATACGATACATCTTACTAAGATGCCGACCGCTTGCTTCCATCTCGTTGCGCCAAATAATACTGCCACAACATTCTTGCCGCAACGGAGCGATACGGACGCCAGGCCTCCGCAATCTTGGCCAGCTCAGCGAAAGATGGACGAGTCTTCATCCGTCGTAGTCTGCCCAGTGCCGATGCCAAGGCGATATCTCCATCGGGCCAGATGTCCGGACGCCGCAGGGCCATCAATAGATAGATGTTTGCCGTCCATGGGCCGACGCCCTTGATGCGCAGCAGCTCCTGGTGCGCGTCTTCGTCGTTCATCTTGGCAATATCATTCAACGCGCCGTTCCGAAAGGCCTGGGCCACCTGGACGCAGTAGTGCGCCTTCTGTCGCGTCACGCCGAGGGAGCGCAGGGTCGCTTCGCCTGCTTCCATGAACCGCAGCGCGCTAAACGGCTCGATGTTCGACTTGAGCCGAGCGAACATCGCGCGCGCTGACACCAGCGAAACCTGCTGCTCAAGAATGATCCGCAAAAGGGTCGGAAAGCCCGGGCGCCTCCCCCACATCGGAGGCGGGCCATAGGTCTTATAAATCAACGCGAGCTGCGGATCGCGGCCGGCGAGTAATGCGGCTGCTGCGGCCAGGCTTGCGTTGGTGAGACGTCCGGTCACGGTTACAGGAAAGTATAACGAAGGGCCCGAGGGCGACAAGGATCAACCAAAGGAGGGTTTGGAGTCTTGAGCTACTCAGGGTTGTCGATCTTCTAAGAGTTTGTTTGACACTCGCAGGTCCAGGCCGAAAGGGCCCTGGACCTGCACAGGATTGGGTCCACTTATGGCGTAGCAGTCATGGCAAAGCGCGAAGCCGGGACATTAGACTTCACGTCGTAACTGACGACATCCAGGTCCGCAAAAGGCTGTCCTTGCAGACGCGTAATGATGTGAAAGGGGAGCATCATGCAATCGGCGCGGCGATAGTCGCTGCGCTGCTCTTCGATCAGAACCTGGCTTCGGTAGCGCGTGGTTATCTTGTCAATCAGGAATGACTGCTTGTTAATCCAGTAACGAATAGTGTCGTCAGAGTTGAACTTCACTTCCACTACATAGTCATTACCTTCGTCGGCCTGACGAGCCGCGACGAGTGAACCCTCGATGGCGCGGTTGAGAGTGTCAAACCCCATCATCGCCCAATGGCGTGAGGCGGCGGTTTCGCGAACTCTAAACTCGGTGCCGAACATCATTCCGCCACCCTGCGAGCCGGTGAAAACCAGATAAGTCGGCCCCGCGGCCAGCGCACCGCCGCCGGGAGCGACGTCGAGCCGCCGGCGCATCTGCTTGTCCTGATAGTCGGTGATCCGAAGTTTGACTTCAGCCATCGCGCCCAGCGGATTGGCAGCCAGTCCTCCGAGAGCGGCCGCATTGACAAAACCGCTGGCTTGCACCGTAACGTTCTGCAAGCCGGCGTAGTCAGGACCGCCGTGGGCGATCCGGCTGACGCTAAGAATCTCGCGGCCGGTAAAGTCGGCCGCCGCATTGGGTACCGTGGTGAAGTTTATGATTAGTGCCAGAGCCGGCAGGCAAGAAAAAGCAAAAAGCAAAGTTCTCCTTACATCCATTCGTCGTAACATGTCTGAACTTCCTCCCGCAGTTATTTGTAGGTTTGTGGACAGCACCGTTATAGCAGAGTTAGGCAGCAGGTCAATAGGTCTATGTAAAAAGGCTTGCTCGCTTGGACTCTGAGTCTCCAGCGAAAAGAATCAACGACGAAGTCGTAGTTGATTGCGTGATCCGGCCCCGCAAAGGTTAGTGCCATTTCAGGAATTCGTCTGGTGAGCCAGGGCCAGACGCAGGAAATTCTCAAACAAGATTCTGCCGTCGCGCGATTCGTTTTGATGCTCCCAACGGGTGCGGCTCTTGTTCCAGTCTTCGAAAGACTTTTCCAGATGAAACTGCACGGTGTAGATCAACTGTCCGGCGGAGCGCTTGACCATCATTTGATTCCGGCAGAGGTATGAAGTCGCGAGGAGTTTGAAGCCGTCCGGCACCTGATCGAGTTGCAGACCGTGATTTTGCCAAACACGCAGGATGCGGCCTTCCCTCGTGTAGTCCTGCCACACGGCAGCCTGTGGATTGTCGATCTCTTCAAAAATTGAATCTTCGGGCTCGACAATCCGAATCAGGCGGTACTGATATTCAGTCACGCGATTATCGCGGCGCTCGCTTTGCTCCTGAAGGTCGAGGGTGATTACGCGGGCGCCAAAGCTCAAGCCGATCATTTGATGCCCGCCACAGATTCCCAGCACCGGAGTGGTCGTTGTCCGAATAAAGTCGGTGAAGTCAGCCAGGATTTCCGGCTGGTAATAATCAAAGTCGCGCAAGGTGCCGCTGAGGACAATGGCGTCGGGCCGGAACTCTTCAGCCGCCGTCGCGAGAGCTGTAACGTGGACGGTTTGCGCTTCGGGCTGTTTCACCAGACGCTCGACGTTGCTGACGATATTCTGAAGGGCCAACTCAGCGATCTGGCGCTCGCGCTTCAGATGCGTCGACGATTCTTTTCCCCAGGCCGTCCGCGCAACGTCTGATAAGTCGCTTTCGTCGCGCAGCAGGTTGTCGACGATCAGTACGCGGGCCGCGTCGATCTTCTTCTCGATCGGCTCGTAGCGACAAAATGTCTGCTGGTTGAAAGGGAAGGGAAGAGACGACTCAACCGGTTCGGCCGTGGTGGCATTGTCCAGTTCCATTTGATGAAGTTCTTGCGACATCTCCTATTTCGAATCGTTCGACAAGTCGACCTAGTTAACTAGCTTCGCCCCTGCTTTGTGCTTTGCTTGAACTCCGGGATCCTTGTACCTGCACCGGCTCGAGCGATTTCATGTCGTACTTTACCAACTAAGAGCCTGCGAACGCGAGTGACGAAAGCTTCGCTGCGGTCTTCCGCCACACTGCCGGCCAGCAACAACATGCGGTGCCAGGAGCTTTCCAACTCATCAGCCAGATGTGAAATCTTTGTGATGTCGTAAGGGATCGCCACGGCTTCGCATCCTGCCCGCGCAAAGACGGCCAGGTAGCGGGCTGTGGCCAGGTCAGGACAAAGCATTCGTTGTTGACCGACCTTCAACTCGATCCCAAGCAGCGTGTGTTGAATCTCAGGCGTCGTCTTGCGTTTGGCCCGCGCAGGAAAAACGTATGAACGAGTGCGCAACTTCAGAATTCGATCGCGATATATTTCGGGCAACCACGATTCGCCCATAGCGTTTTCGATCTCCAATACGAGATCTTCCGCGGATTTTCCACGAGGCTTTGAGTGTTTTGCGATCTTTGCTCTCGTGGCGGCCGGGGCGGGCGGTGTGGTAGGAGTGCGAGAAACCATGCTGGTGAGGCTACCGGATCAAGATTGAACGCGTCGGCCGGGCGCCGAAAGCACCGATCACCCGCTCTGGGAAAAGACCAAGGTAGAAAACGCCGGCAATGGTAAGCACAAGCGCGATTGCGACGCTGGCTGGGATTCGCGGCGAATCCCACGGCGCGCTTCGTTCACGAAAGAACATGACTATGATCAACCTCAGGTAATAATAGGCCGAGATAGCTGTGTTGAGCACCGCGATTACAACCAGCCAGGTGTAACCTTGCCGCACCGCCGTAGTGAACACCATGACTTTACCCATAAATCCGGCTGTCAAAGGCATGCCCAATAATCCCAACAAGAACAACGAAAGGGAGAAGGCCAGCACTGGAGAAAGAAAGCCTATGCCATTGTAATCGTCGACTGCGTTTTGACGGTCGTTGCCGCGAGCAATCAGTGTGACCACAGCGAAGGCGCCCATATTCATGACCGCATAAGTCAGCAAATAAAAAGCTACCGCAGTCAGCGCGGCGGTCCGCTGTTCGGGGTCGGCCGTTGCGCCTGCGGCTACGAAACCAACCAGGGCATAACCTGCGTGAGCTATCGAAGAGTAGGCCAGCATTCGCTTAACGTTGTTCTGCGCAATTGCGACCACGTTGCCGACGGTCATCGTAAGAGCGGCCATGATTGCCAAAGCACCCAACCAACTTTTGTGCGCATAGCCGCCGGTGCTGGCCAACGCGGTCGCCACGGGAAAACCAAAAACGAAAACGCGCATGAAAGAGGCGAAGCCGGCGGCCTTGGGACCGGCGGCCATGAAGGCCGTGACCGGGGTCGGCGCGCCTTCGTAAACATCCGGGGTCCAAACATGGAAGGGGGCCGTGGCGATTTTGAATCCGAAGCCCACCAGGAGCATCGCCAATCCGGCCAACAACAACGGCGGATAGAGCAAATGATTCAAGCGTCCGGCGATCATGGCGATGTTCGTCGTGCCCGGCAGGGTTTCCGTGGCTGTGGCTCCGTAGATCAGGGCGATGCCGTAAAGCAAAAATGCGGACGCGAACGAACCAAGGATGAAATACTTTAAAGATGATTCGTTCGAGCGCACGTCCGTCCGCCGAAACCCGGCCATAACGTAAGTAGCGATTGATAGAATCTCGAGTCCCAGAAAGACGATCACCAGATCTCCGGCTGACGCCATCAACATCATGCCGCAGGTGGCAAACAAAAGGAGGATGTGGAATTCGCCGGCCGGCAGTTTTTCGGTGTCAATCCAGGCTGCCGCGATTAGAACGGTGAGCAGAGAAACTATGAGAAAAATGAGAGTGAAGCTCAGCCGCAACTGATCAAGAACAATCATGCCGTTGAATGCGCTGCGCGCACCCGACGCTCCGGTGCCAAGCCAGATTGAAGCGGCGCCGGCAGCCAACAACCCGATAATCGATAACCCGCCGGTCAACCAACGCTGGCCGCGGCGCGAGAACGCGTCAACCATCATCGCGAGCACGCCGGCGACGCCGACGATTATTTCCGGCGCGATCAGCCTCAGATCAATATCGGGAGTGATTGCTTGAAATGCGAACAGAATCATCTGGTTTTGCGCTACAGTAATTTGTTAAGCCGCGCGCGCATATCGGCCTTGTAGGCTTCAGCCGGCGAGCGCATTCCAAACTGTGCGGCGCCGTCGACTCGACCTTCTTTGTCCAGTAAGACAATCATAGGCAGCCGCACGCGCGGCGAGAATTGCGAGAAAACCATTTTGGCTGTGTCTCGCAACACCGGGAAGCTTACCTTTCGCTCTTTGGCATATTGTTTCAACGCGCCGTTGGTAACTTCGTACGGACTTTCAATGCTGACCCAGTAAAACTTCACCGGCTTGTTTCGATATTCAACCAGGAGCTCGTTTAATGCGCGCAACTCAGTACTGCATGGTGCACACCAGGTCGCGCCAAACGAAATCAGTACGACGTTGCCGCGCAAATCATTCAGGTCATAGATGCGACCGTCGAGCCCCTGCATCTTCATCTTTGAAGCGGTCTTTGTCTGGCCTGAGGCAGGCGGCGGCAACCCGCCAAAAACGACAATCGCCAGTAGCGTCAATACAACGGTTCGCAGCACGATTCTCTGTTTCATACAAGCCACACTAACGAGACTCAATTGCCTTGGGCACAACAGCCACTTCGGGAGCGCCGGTAGCTTGAGGGTTGGCTAGAACTCGGCGTGCCGCTTCGATGCTGGCGCGCGTGCGATTGAGAAACGGCGCGGGATACACACCCATGAAAAGCATCAGCGCCAGCAGCGGCGCGACCAGGACAAACTCCCGTAAATTCAGGTCTGCCAGTTTGGCGTTGGTGTCGCTGATCTTTGTGCCAAACACCACGCGCTGGAGCATCCAGAGCATGTATACGGCGGCCCAGATGACTCCCGTGCCGGCCAGCATGGTCACAATCCACGCGTGCTGTACTGCACTTGATGTCCAGGAGCCCAGCATGATCAAAAACTCGCCCACAAAACCATTCAGAAACGGCAACCCGATTGACGATAGCGAGGCGATCACAAACAGGGCTGAGAACCAGGGCATCGGTCGAGCCAGCCCGCCAAACTCGCTAATCATCCTGGTGTGACGCCGCTCGTAAATCATTCCTACAAAGAGGAACAACGCGCCTGTCGAGACACCGTGACTTAACATTTGGTAAAGCGCACCCTGCATTCCCTGTTCGGTAAAAGAGAATAATCCGAGCACGACAAAACCCATGTGACTGACCGATGAATAGGCAACCAGACGCTTGACGTCGGGCTGCACCATCGCGACCAGCGCGCCGTAGATGATGCCAATCACAGCCAGGGTAATCATTAGCGGCGCAAGTTGTCTTGACGCATTCGGGAACAAAGCGAAGTTGAATCGCAGCAAGCCATAGGTGCCCATCTTCAAGAGCACGCCCGCCAGAATCACTGAGCCGGCGGTCGGCGCTTCAGTGTGCGCATCCGGCAGCCAGGTGTGCAGCGGCCACAAAGGCACCTTGATACAAAAGGCCAAAGCGAATGCCAGGAATAACCAGAATTCCGTGCGCGGAGAGATGGTGAGCAGGCCACTGCGCAAAGTCTCGACGAGAACTGTGTAATCAAACGTTCCCACGCCAGTCGCGCTCTGCTGGATGAAGTACAGCGCCAGGATGCCCACCAGCATCAGCAGCGAACCGACGGCTGTGTAGATAAAGAATTTGATTGCCGCGTATATCCGCCGCTCGCCTCCCCAGACGCCGATGAGGAAAAACATCGGGATCAGCGAGGCCTCAAAGAAGAGATAGAAAAGAAGTAGATCGAGCGAAACAAAGACGCCAATCATGGCCGACTCGAGCAGAAGCATCAGCACGTAGTAGGTCACTTGCCGCTTAGTGATGGCGGTCCAACTCGAGAGAATTGATATTGGCATCAAGAGCGTAGTCAGCAGCACCAGCCACAAACTAATCCCGTCGACACCGAGGTGATAACGCGCGCCAATCGCACTGATCCAAGTGTAATTCTCGGTAAAGCGAAATGCTGCCATGCCGCCACCGGCGCCCTGGATCAGCAGGAGCGAGAGGATGAACGAGAGCGTAGTAAAGCCCAAAGCGATCCAGCGATGATGCGACTCGCGCGCGTCGGGTGTCAGGCTGTAAATCACAGTCGTGCCCGCGCCGATCACCGGCACGAGAATCAGGATTGTTAACAGATGACTCTGCATCAGAAAATCATTTGGAGTGCGGCGGCAAGCGAAGCGCGACGCCGCTTTGGTAAATTTTGAAGAAGGCCAATCCAAAAGCGCCGTCACAGCCGGCGCACTCCAAAGAAAGGCTCCTACTTAGTCAGAAACTGCAAAACGTGCGCGCCGTTATAAGCGAAATAACCGACAATGATTATTGCGCCGGCCAAAATGATCGCGGCATAGACGCGTACGAACCCAATCTGCATGTACCGAACCGTTCTGCCGGCATTGACCACCGTCCGCCCCAGACTATGAATCAGACCGTCAATGACGCCCAGATCAAAAACCTTCCACAATCCTTCGCGCGAAATGATCAGAATCGGACGGATTATCGTCGCGTCGTAAATCTCATCAACGTAGTATTTGTTTTCCAGCAAGCGCGGCATTTGCCGCAGGGGCTGATTCTTGAACATGAACCAGCCGATGCTGATTCCGGTCAAAGCAATCAACACTGAGATCAAGGTAAAAAGCCGCTCCTGCGTAATCTCTTCAGGACTCGGGATGACCTCGCCACGAAGGGTTCCGCGCGCAGCTGCGACTGCCGGCTTGCCGTCGATGAGCTGCGGCGGGGGCGAAAGCCAATGCAGTTTTGTTGTCGCTTCTGATTCGGCTACAGACTGGCCGGGAACTTCGCTGATTACCGGTTCCAGTGTCCGCTCGAAATAGTTTTCGGGATGGCCGCCGGTTAAGGAACTCAACGCATAGGGAACGGCCACTAACCCTCCGAACGTCGACAGCAATGCCAGAACGATTAATGGAATGGTCATGGACAGAGGGGACTCGTGGGGTTCAGGTGCAACGTGTGCGTGATCATGCGCGTGTTCGACGTGGGGCTGGTCGCGAAAGCGTTCGTCGCCCCAGAACGTCATGACCATCAGGCGTGTCATGTAAACGGCAGTCAGCAACGCCGTCACTGCGGCCACAAACCAAAGGGCTTTGTTAAAGCCCGGCGGAATCCCCGGCGAGTTTCCGCTCCAAACTTTCCAGAGAATTTCGTCTTTCGAAAAGAACCCGGCCCAAATCGGAATGCCGCAGATCGCCAGCCATCCGGCGCACATCGTCAGCCAGGTGATCGGCATGTACTTGCGCAGGCCGCCCATGCGGCGCATGTCCTGTTCGTGATGCATGCCGTGAATGACCGAGCCGGACCCGAGGAAGAGTTGCGCTTTGAAAAACGCATGCGTCATCACGTGAAAGATCGCCGCCACGAACGCGCCCACGCCGCAGGCCATGAACATGTAGCCGAGCTGCGAGATCGTCGAGTAGGCAAGCACCTTCTTGATGTCGTTCTGCGCCAGCCCAATCGTCGCCGCGAACAGAGCGGTAGCCGCGCCAATGATTGCCACGACAAACATCGCAGTCGGCGCGTGCGTAAAGATTGCCGAGCAACGCACAACCATGTAGACGCCCGCGGTTACCATCGTCGCGGCATGTATCAGCGCAGACACCGGGGTTGGCCCGGCCATCGCGTCGGGCAACCAAACAAACAGTGGAATCTGCGCGCTCTTTCCCGTCGCGCCAATGAACAGCAGGAAGGCTATCGCGGTGATACCCGGCACAAAGATCGCTCCCCAGCCGAATCCATCGATGGGCATGCTCGCTATCGTCGCCAGAGCGCTGTGAACGCCGGACTTCTCAAAGAAACTAATTGATGGGGCTCCCGCCTTCGACGTCAACCAAAAGAGAAGCATGATCCCCAGCACGAATCCCCAGTCGCCAACACGATTAGCAATGAAGGCCTTCTTCGCTGCAGGCGCTGCTTCCTCCTTATCCAGATAGAAACCAATCAGCAGGTACGAGCAGAGCCCCACGCCTTCCCAGCCGACGAACATCAAAAGCAGGTTGTCGGCCAACACCAGGGTCAGCATCGCGAACATAAACAGATTCAAGTACGCGAAAAAACGGTAGTAGCCTTTGTCTCCATGCATGTAGCCCGTGGCAAAGACGTGAATCAGCAAACCAACGAACGTGATGAAGAGAGCGTAGATACCGCTCAGCCGATCCATCGCCAGGCCAAAGTCTGCGCGAAATGATCCCACCTGGACCCAGGTCCACAGGTGATCCATGACCGGCTGTGTTGCCCGCAGAGCGCCGTCCGATTTGAACGCCAGATAGAAAGCGATCATCGTCGAGAGGCCCACCGCGGCGCACGCGACTATGCCGATGAGCCGCTCGTTGCGCAGTCGCCGGCCAACGAGCCAATTAATCAGCGCGCCCGCGAGCGGCGCGAAGATGATCAAGCTGAGAAGGTGGTTCTGCAATTCAGTTCCAACCGGCGTTTCGTTGCGGCTCTGCCGCTTGATGTGCGGAAAGCCTATGGCTTTCCGTCTCGATTCAATTGTTTGAGAGGCTACGCCTCGCCGTGAGGCATGTCCTCACTGTATCTCTTTCCTTGCCGGGAAAGGCGGAGCCTTTCCGCGCGTCAGGCGGCAGAGCCGCAAATGACAGTGTCAAAGCTTTAAGGTGCTGGCATCATCAACATCCAAACTCTCACGATTACGAAAGATGGTAATGATGATTCCTAAACCTACTGCCGCTTCAGCGGCCGCCACAGTCATCACTATGAACACAAACAACTGCCCGGAAACGTCGCGAAAGAAACTCGAGAAAGCCACAAACGTCAGATTCACGGCGTTGAGCATCAACTCAATGCACATGAACATTGAGATCACATTGCGCTTGATCAGAACGCCGACCACGCCGATCGTAAACAGCACAGCGGAAAGCGCCAGGTACCATGAAAGTTGCGGAGTCATAAAAGTGTTTCGCTGCTCATACGCTTCTGTTCGCTCACTCGTCGCGAAGGTGAGGAACGCCCTTGAGCCCAAGCTGTTCTTCTACCTCTTCAGTCGAGTGCGCCGCGAGCGGACGCGTGTCGGGCGGAACGAATGGATCGAGAACATCCCTGGCCAGGACCTGCGCGCCCGGGACCACGGCTACATCCGCGCGCAGCAAGCCACCACGTCGTGCCAGAGTGATCGCTCCCACTATCGCCATCAACAAAAGAATTGAAGTGATCTCGAACGGCAGCAGGTAAGTCGTAAACAGCCCCGCGCCGATCGACGACGTCAGTCCCACGTCTGAAATATTCCGAGTCGGAGTTGCCGGTGACGCCTGCACGAAGAAAATGATGAATGCCGCTTCCGCGAACAGGACCGCGGCGAGTCCGACCGCGATCGGCACCAGCGAGCGCAGCCGCAAAGGTCCGCGCTCTTCTTCCTCAACGTTGAGCAGCATGATTACAAACACAACCAGAACCATGATCGCGCCGGCATAGACGATTACCTGGACTGCTGCAATAAAGGGCGCTGCCAACGTTACGTACAAACAAGCCAGCGAGATAAACACGCCGATGAGCGAGATGGCGCTGTAGAGAGGATTGCGCTGCGCCACCATTGAGACTGCGCAACCGACTGCCATTCCGGCGAACAAAATGAAGAGAAGTGCCAGCATGCTTTGTCTTCTCGGTAATCTCTGTGGTCCTTTGTGTCCGCTGTGGTAATCAAGGTTCGTTCACCACAGAGACACAGAGAAACACAGAGGTTGCACAGAGACTTACCCCAACCAACCCGCGGAAACTTTCAGATACTTACTTACCAAATCAAATAAACCAGACCATTCGATCGTTGCCGTGATCACAATATTAAAGATTGCTGCCGGCACCAGATACTTCCAACCAAAACTCATCAACTGGTCAAACCGAAAACGCGGCAGCGTCGCGCGCAGCCAGATGTAGAGAAACAGGAACAGGATCACCTTACCCAGAAAATAGAACACCCCCAACCACGGGAGTTGATGGATGAAGGGCCCGTTCCAGCCACCCAAAAACAAAGTAGTGGCCAACATCGAAACCGTGAACATGTTGACGTATTCTGCCAGGAAGAACAGCGCAAACTTCATCGCGCTGTATTCGGTATGAAAACCAGCCACGAGTTCCGTCTCAGCTTCCGGCAGATCGAAGGGGACACGATTGGTCTCAGCGATTGCCGCGATCAAATAAATCAGGAACCCCAACGGCTGAACCCAGAACACGTTCCAGCCGCTCACCCCGAAATGGCCTGCTTGTTGTTCCACAATACTCTGAAGATCCAGCGTCCCCGATTGCAGGATCACGCCAATCAGCCCCAGCCCCAGCGCCAGCTCGTATGAAATCATCTGCGCCGATGAACGCAGCCCGCCCATCAAGCTGTATTTGTTGTTTGAGGACCAGCCGGCGAGCGCAATGCCATACACGCCGACCGACGTAACTCCGAGCACGTACAGCAGCGCGACATCGAAGCGAGCGATCACCAGCGGGATGGTTCTATCGATGATCGGGATATGAATATCCGGGCCGAACGGATAGACAACGATCGTCATCAACGCGGCCACCGTGGCGATTACCGGCGCCAGAAAGTAAACAAAGCGAGTCGATTTGTCGGGGACGATGTCTTCTTTGAAAATGAATTTGATCAGATCGGCGAGCGGTTGGAGGAAACCGCCAGGCCCGACTCGATTCGGTCCCAGGCGGCCCTGGATGAATCCCAGCACGCGTCTCTCAGCCAGAACGGTGTAAGCCACCATCGTCATCACTACCGTGAAGGCGACAATGATGCCGGCCAGCTTAAGACCAATTTGAGTTAGATCTTCCATTCACAACTCGACACTGGCAGACGACAAGCCTCTGTGATCCTGTGCGACCTCTGTATCTCTGTGGTGAAAACTTTCTAATGATCAGCTTCTCACCACAGAGACACAGAGAGAGAATCACAGAGTTATTCCTTGTGATGTTTACTCCCCTCATGCTACCGCCGGCTCGCGCTTCAGTTCTTCATCGATCGTGATTTGATAAAGGGGCGAAATTCGAAAAGTTTCGGGTCTTGGATTGCCCGCTGCCAGCAAATGGAACTGCGGCACCTTATCTGTCAGGGTACCCAACTTAAATAGTTCGTGCCCGACTGGAGGCGTTTCGCCACGCTTATCACCATCATCGCTAAGCGCCTCCACTGCACGACGAATCGCTGCCATCTCGTTCGCCAGATCGCGCTTCGGCCAGATTGCGTGCTTTACCTGGACGGGCTGGCTTTCGTCTTTTAAAGAGGGGTAACGCAGGTCGGCGTAAGCAGGCGTCCGGTCCGCAAGTTCGCGGAAGACGGCGCTGGCCGACATCTCAAAACCGAAATCAACTCCCAACTCTTTGGCCAATTGCGAAACTATCAACCAGTCCGGTTTGGACTGATGCACGGGTTCGATTGTCTTGCGCACGCGCTGAACAAAACCATCGTTGTTGGTGTACGTGCCGTCGACCTCGGCAAAGGAAGCAGCCGGCAACACTACGTCGGCAAAGGCAGTCGTGTCTGTTTCGAAGAGCTCCTGCACCACCAGAAAGTCGAGTTTTCCAAGAGCATTCGCGGCAGAAGTCATGGGTTCAGGAAGAAAACTTCCGGCGACGTACATCGCCCGAACCAAACTACCTACCGCGTCGAATAATTCAACGAGGCTCTTGCTGCTCGTTCCCATATCGATCGCGCCGACGCTGTTATTGAACAGTGGCAGCGGATGCAGCAGCACGCGGCGGCCTTCGGCGGCGAACGTATAGGGCACCTGGGCAATTACGGCTTGAGCATCGGGACTCAGTTCGCCGCCGAACATCACAACGACATCGCCAGGCGTTTCGTTGATAGTCTGACGCAACGTTTCAAGTTCGCCCGTCGCGATTCCCATCTTGCGAGCCGCCAGATCGTCGTCAGCACCGCTCGCTAGAACCAGCGCCGCCGCGTTTTCTGTGCCCGGTCGCACATGAACAAACTGCGCAGCCTGTTCGCGCAGTCGGATCGGCACGCTGTTAATAAGAACCAGTTTGGCGCCGCCGTTGCGAACCGCCTGACGAATCTGCTTTGCGGTTAGCGGTTGAAGCTCTTCCGGCTCTCCTCCGACGAGGACGATAGTCTTCGCGTGGCGAATGTCATGATGGGTGGCCAGCGGTCCGCCGAGGTTTTCGAAGAACGGTTTCAGACTGAAGGCGTCGGCCACCGCGGAGTTTTCCGTTTCGATAACTTCAGTCGCGAACTTTCGCAGGCAATAAAGCGACTCGTTGGTAAGACGGGGGCTGCCGACTACGCCGAGGCTGTTACGACCATGGGCAGCGACCACTGCGTCAAGCTTCTGTGCGGTAAAGCGAATCGCTTCATCCCAGGTCGCGGGAATCAGCTTGCCGCCCTTCTGGTAACGAATCAGCGGAGTGCGCAAGCGCTTTTCGTGGTTCACGAATGGATGGCCGAAGCGGCCTTTGATGCAAAGGAACTCACCGTTCAAACCGTTGACATAGCGATCGCGGGCCACGATTCGCATTAACTCATCGCCGCGAGAGCCGAGCGACATCTGGCAACCATCCGAACAATACGTGCAGGTCGAAACTGTCTGAGTCAGTTCCCATGGCCGCGCCTGGTGCCGATAGGTGCCGTCGAGGAGCGTTCCGGTGGGACAGACCTCTATGCAGTTGCCGCACTGTGAACAATTCAACCAGTCACCGTAGGTGCCGATTACTGTGTTCGAGCCGCGATTGCCGGCTTCGATCGCGTCTTCTCCCATCCATTCATCACAGACGCGCGTGCAACGCTTACAGAGAATACAACGCTGCGGATCGTTTGCCACCATCGGCGAGAGATATCTTTCGGGCCGGGCATTTTTCTGTTCGACAAAGCGCTCTTCCAGATTGCCCCAGTCGAAGGTCAACTCCTGTAACTCGCATTCTCCACCACGATCGCAGACGGGACAGTCGAGTGGGTGGTTAGCGAGCAGAAACTCGAGCATCGACCGCTGCGCCTTTTCGATTTCCTCGCTCTGGGTCGTGACGACCATGCCGTCGGTGCAGATGATGGTGCAGGACGTCTGGAGCTTTGGCATCTTCTCAATCCGCACGAGACACATGCGGCATGAGGCCTGCAAAGCCAGATCGGAGTAATAACAGAACGACGGGATGTCGAACTGATTGTCGCGGCAAACGTCGATCAGGCGCGCGCCTTTGGCGACCTGAAAGTCTTTGCCGTTGATGGTTAACTTGATTAGTTCAGTTGACATAACGATTGACGCTAACCTTTTGTTATGTATCTCTCGACCACGTCAACCAGCGCGTTTATCCGATCATCGGTCTCCTTGAAACGCGCCGACATTTCCTTGTTAGTTCTGCTAATCTCCTGTTCGTGCATCTCTGCTAATGCGAGCAGAGCAGTTATGCCACCCGTGTTCTGCGCGATTTGCTCAGCGCTCCGGCCGATTTGCTCAGCGCTCCGGCCGAGTTGCTCCTCGGTCTTAGTTTGACGCTCGTCGGCTTTTCTCTGGTTTTCGGCGAACGTTGCCTGCTGTTCAATTACCGTATCGAGCAGGTTCCTCATCCTGATATATTCTTCTTCCGTCATAACGCGCTCCTCCCATCCCCGTTCGCAGACAAATGCTTCTCAAAATCTTCCGGAAATCTCTTCAGCGCCGACTGAATCGGCCAGGCTGCGGCATCGCCGAGCGGGCAGAATGATTTGCCCTCAATGTTATCGCACAGGTCGAGCAGCAACTGTGCGTCTTCCGGCCGCCCGCCGCCTTTTTCGATGCGCTTGAAAACTTTAACCAGCCAGTCGGTGCCTTCGCGACACGGTGTGCACCAGCCGCAAGACTCGTGCTTATAGAACTCTGTCAGGTTCTTGGTCGATTCAAAGATGTCTACCGTTTCATCCATCACGATGAAACCGCCCGAGCCGACACTCGAGCCGCCCGCAACTAAACCTTCGTAATCCATCCGCACGTCTTTTCCGATGACCTGATCGGCGCGCATGATGTAAACGGACGAGCCGCCGGGAATTACAGCCTTCAATTGTTTGCCGTCAGGTATTCCGCCGCAATCCTCCATGATGAATTTTTCCATGTCGTCGTAACCCATGGGCAGTTCATAAACGCCGGGACGATTGACGTGTCCAGATACGGACCAGAGTTTTGTGCCGCCACTCTTTTCCGTTCCGAGTTTCTGATAAGCCTCGCCGCCCATCTTGATAATGTCCGGTACGGCAGTCAGCGTCTCGACGTTGTTGACGACGGTCGGCGAAGCATAGAGACCTGAGATCGCGGGGAAGGGAGGTTTCATCCGTGGATGGCCACGCATTCCCTCGAGAGAACTCAACAGCGCAGTCTCTTCGCCGCAGATGTAAGCGCCCGCGCCCGTGTGCGTGTAAATTTCACATGAGAATTCCGTGCCCAGAATTTTCGCGCCCAGCCACCCGGCGGCGCGCGCCTCAGCAAGCGCCACGTCCATGATGTCGATCAGATATTTGTATTCGCCGCGTGTGTAGATGTAGTTCGTCCTGGCGCCCAAGGCGTAGGCGGCGATCAGCATGCCTTCGATCAGCAGGTGCGGATCGCGCTCCATCAGATAGCGATCTTTGAATGTGCCGGGCTCGGACTCGTCGGCGTTGCAGACGATGTACTTGGCCTTCGGTGAGTCTTTGGGAACAAAGCCCCATTTCATTCCCGTCGGAAATCCCGCGCCCCCACGGCCGCGCAATGCTGACTTCTTCACTTCATTGATCACGTCGTCGGGCGACATCGAATCAAGGACCTTCTTGATCGCTTCATAGCCGCCGTTTTCACGATACACGTTGAGCGCGCGCGAGTTCTCGAGATGAACTCGCCGCAGCTGAAGTGGTTCACAACCGATGGCGCCGATAAACATGAGTTAGTCTAATCTCGCGGCTTTGCCGCCTGATGTGCGGAAAGGCTTCGCCTTTCCGGGGTCTCTTCCAAAGTTCTTGGAGGCTACGCCTCAAACTCCGAGGCGTAGCCTCGGATAAAGAAATAAGAATCTGTCGGAAAGGCGAAGCCTTTCCGCACATCAGGCGGCAGAGCCGCTAAGGCAACGACTCGAGAATCTCATTCACTTTCTCGGGCGTCAGATTCTCGTGGTAATCAAAATTGATCTGAAACATTGGGGCCGTTCCGCATGAACCGAGACACTCGACCTCCGAAAGAGAGAAGCGGCCATCCGCGGTTGTCTCGCCGACTTTAAGGCCAAGTCTTTCTGCGCACACCTGGGTTATCCTGTCCGACCCAAGGATCTTACATGAAAGAGTTTTGCATACTTGGATATGATATTTGCCAATCGGTTTGATGTGGATCATCGAGTAGAACGTGGCAACTTCCCAGATGTCCGTGATCCGCAACTTCAAACGCCTGGCCAGATAGGAAACGCCCGGAGGATCGAGGTAGCCGCGCTCTCTCTGCACGATGAACATCAAAGGCAGGATCGCTGAACGCATTACCGGATACTTGGCGAGATGCCGATCTATCTCTGCTTCTACTTCAGCAGAGAAGGTGGCGATCTCGTCCGGCATCTGTACCGGCTGCGATAGCGGTTGAATTTGAGTTAGGTTAGAACTCATCTGGGCTATCTATCAATCTCTCCTAAAACAATATCGAGCGATCCAATAATCGCGACGATGTCCGCCACCATCGCGCCGCGCGCCATATGAGGCAGCGCCGACAGGTTTACAAAGCTGGGCCCACGAAAGTGAACCCGCGCCGGCTTCGGGCCTCCGGTCGACTTAATGTAGACGCCGAGTTCACCTTTCGAAGCTTCGATCGGGTGATAGACCTCGCCGGCCGGAACGTCGAACCCTTCGGCGACGATCAGGAAGTGATGAATCAAAGCGTCCATGTGCGTCTTCATCGCTTCGCGGTCGGGGAGCACTACTTTCGGCGCGTCGGCTTTGACTGGCCCGGGCGCCAGGCGCGCCAGCGCCTGATCTACGATCTTGTGCGACTCTTTCATTTCGCGCATGCGCACCATGTAACGTGCCCAAACATCGCCGTCGGCCTCGGTCACGATCTCGAAGTCATAATTTTCATAACCCGTGTAGGGATTCATGCGACGAATGTCGATCTCTACACCGCTGCCGCGCAGCGAAGGACCGGACAGTCCCCAATCAATCGCGTCCTCAGCGGAAATGTACCCGATGCCCCTGGTACGCTTTTGAAAAATTCTGTTTCCGGTGACCAGCTTGTGAAACTCGCCCAGCGCGTGGAGAAAATCAGCCTGAAACTGCTTTACCCGGCGCTCGAATCCCGACGGCAGATCCATCATCAAGCCGCCAATGCGAAAGTATGAAGGCGTCAGGCGTCCGCCCGATGCGGCTTCGATCAAATTCAAAATCTTTTCACGTTCGCGGAAGCAATAAAAGAAAACCGTCATTGCGCCGAGATCCAAAGCGTGCGTGCCCAGCCAGACCAGGTGCGAAGCGATGCGCTGAAGTTCGCACATGAGCACGCGAATCGTTTGCGCGCGTTCCGGGATTTCGATCTGCAAAAGCTTTTCAACCGCCATTACATAAGCGAGGTTGTTGCCGAGCGGATTGAGATAGTCCATCCGATCTGTAATCACGATCCCCTGCTGATACTTGCGGTATTCGAAGAGCTTTTCCATTCCCGTATGGAGATAGCCGATGTCAGGTGTGGATTTGACGACCATCTCGCCGTCGAGCACCAGCTCGAGGCGCAGGACTCCATGAGTGGATGGATGCTGCGGTCCCATAGAGATGGTCATCTGGGTGTCGAGCGGACGATCGACGATCTCGAATTGCGGCGGAATGTTGACGGCGGTGCTCATCGTTTTGTGTGGCTCAGACTTTAGTCTGTGTGCGCCTCGTAATAATCACAGACTGAAGTCTGTGCCACTCAACTATTCCAGGCTAAACGGTTCATACCCTCGCATCTGTGTGCGCCTCGTAATAATCACAGACTGAAGTCTGTGCCACTCAACTATTCCAGGCTATACGGTTCATACCCTCGCAAGGGAAAATCTTTTCGCAATGCATGTCCCTGCCAGTCATCCGGCAACAGAATTCGACGCAGATCCGGATGACCGTCAAAGATGACGCCAAACAAATCATAGGTCTCGCGCTCATGCCAATCGGCCGTTCGCCAGATAGCCGAGACAGTCGGGACGTGAATATCGTCCTCGCTTAACACTACCTTCAAACGCACACGATGATGTCTTGTGGTTGAGAACAAATGATAATTGACTTCAAATCGCGGCTCTTCCTCAGGGCCACGATCAAAGCCGCAGAGATCTGCGAGAAAGTTAAACTCCAGACCCGGAGTACGCTTAAGAAAAGTACAGGCGGTAACGATCTGTTCCCGTGGCACTATGATCGTCATCTCGCCCAGCGCCTCGATGACTTCGCGAACTGCTTCCGGATGTTCACGCTGTAACGCCGCCGCTACTGGCGACGGCGCTGAGCCTTCCGGGCTACTGACTGTCGGATCAGCCGGGCCCGCCTGGTTGTTCGGTGCTGACATTTAACCTTCGTTCCGGGGAACTCTGAACAATCGTAATGGGGATCCCAAATTCAAGAATCTGAGTATCGAAATTTCAAAACGAACGGCGTTTCTCATGCTTCGAAGCGATGGTGTAGGGCTGCGGTCTGACCGGCTGGTTGTCGCGCAGCGTTGAACCATCAGTTACTGGCAATGTACCGGGTGTCATCGCGTCGCGCGCTTCTTCATCCGGGGCGTCTCTGCGATCTCGAATCGATTCCTTCATCACTTTGTCCTGCAACATCATCACCGCATGAATCAACATTTCAGGCCGCGGGGGACAGCCCGGTATGTAAACGTCTACGGGAACGATCTTGTCGACGCCCTGGACGATTGCGTAGTTGTCGAAGACGCCACCCGAGGTGGCGCACGCGCCCATCGAGATGACCCACTTTGGCTCCGGCATTTGATCGTAAATGCGACGGAGCACCGGAGCCATCTTGCGCGAAACTCGACCCGAAACGATCATTACATCCGCCTGCCTGGGTGATGCGCGAAAAACTTCCGAACCGAATCGAGCCAGGTCGTTTCGCCCGCTGGTCGCATTCATCATCTCAATCGCGCAGCAGGCCAGACCAAAGGTAGCCGGCCACAGAGACGATTTGCGCGCCCAATTGATCAGCGAATCGAGCCGGGTGGTCAAAATCTCCGGCAGCGCTTCGGAAATCGTGCTTTCCAATCCCATATGCTTAATACCTAGGCCGCGCGCGAGTGTTTTACTCGCTCCTGAGTTACTTCCAAAAGCCGCGCTTCGGCTTCCGCTTCGCGCCGGGCGCCTTCAGTCCAATCCAAAGCGCCTTTCTTGATTACATAAATCAAACCCGCCGCCAGCAGGACAATGAAAACGATCATCTCAAAAAACACGACATTGCTTAAACCGTATTCCGGGCTGGAGAGGCGCTTGAATACAACTGCCCAAGGCACCAGAAAGATAACTTCAATGTCGAACAGAATGAAGAGCATCGCGATCAGGTAAAACTTGACCGAGAATCGTTCGCGGGCCGAGCCGACGGGATCCTTTCCGCATTCGTACGGCATTAGTTTGGTGCGCGTGCGTTTGCGTTGACCGACCAGCTGCGATAATCCAATGAAGGTGATCGCGAACCCGGCCGCGACCACAAACATCAGCAGCACCGGCATGTAATCCATTAGGTTGAAAGGCATAGCTTAACGCAGCGTCTTCGCACACACGTGCGATATCGGATTAGCAAAAGTTCAGCTTGAGAATCATTGTACAAGCGGATCGTAGGCCAAGGATCCAGGAGTGTCAAGCCGCTGCTCAGTCGATCTGACCGCTTGAATTGGAATAGATTGACCATCGAAAAATCGTTGTGTTAAGTTCGAACTGCCTCGCCAAAGTTTTTGAAATCAACTTCGGGTTTGAAGCGCGACTTGAACAGTGCTTACTGGCTTTAATACAGACGTCGAGTACGAAGGCGTTGTCTATCACGTGCAGACCGAAGACAAAGGTCTTCAGACACCTTTCATTCTCTCGCTCGTGTACACGGGCGGAGCGATCCTGGCCAGCAAGCGCTCGCCTTACAACGATCTGGTCGCGGAGGGTTTTGATGAGAGGGTCCTCGCCAGGCGTCTTTCGCGCCAACACAAACTGATCTGCGCTGCGGTGCATGCCGGTCGCATAGAGGATTTGAAGCGTTTAGGAGAACGCGATCTGGCCGACCAGACCACACGCCGCCAGCAGGCTGCCGCGCCGAAGACTGCAGGGAAATCGTCTGAAGCAGAGCAATCTGAAACGACGAAAGCGGTTGAGGAAGCCAAGCCGGAACGTCCCACTGCGCCTGTGGATCACTTCGCGGTAACCGGAACCGGTGAAGATCAAGCGCGTCTAAGAGTAATCCTGCTGGACGAAACCGAGTTCAGGGCGGGAGAGTCAGTGACGTTGCGCGTTTTGGTGAGCCGTGCGGGCGCTGGCCGCCGAGAGCCGGCCAAGAAAGCGCGCATAGTTGTAAAGACATTGGGTACTACTTTTCGGCCCGTATCGACTTTGGCTACTACCAATGCTCAGGGCATCGCCGTAATTCCGATCCTCTTGCCGTCGTTTGATAGCGGCCGCGCCGCGGTCCTGATCCAGGCGCACATTGACGGCGAGACCGCCGAGTTGCGCCGGATCATCCGGCTTGCTGAATCCTCCTGAAGTGAGACACTAAACCTTGCTGGTTCAACTAAACGGTGAGAGTCGGGAAGTGCGCGACCAGGCGACTTTGGACGATCTTGTCTCGGAACTATCGCTCCAGCCCGCGCGCATCGCAATCGAACTCAACAAAGACGTGGTCCGTCGGGGCAAATGGGCTGAGACAGTCCTGGCTGAAGGCGACCGGATAGAGATTGTTCATTTTGTCGGCGGTGGGGAAGTGTGAGAAGCCCGAGCGTGAGGGAGGGCCATGCGCGTAACACGCTCAAGACATCGAACACTGTGTTCGGGATGGTTGAGTTAGCGGTATCTCGCCCTTGCTTACGCGCAGGCGTCAGCCACAGATGCGGTCGATTTCTATTTCCAGTCTGCGCGGTGTAAAGTCGATACCATATTCGAGAAGGGAAGTCCTGATTTAATGTCCATCGCAGTTCCAGCACTCGAGGATCGCTTTGAAATTGCCGGCCACACATTTCATTCGCGCATAATCATCGGCACCGGCAAGTATCGTACTTACGACGAGATGAAAGCCGCCCACCGTTCGTCGGGCGCGGAAATGGTCACGGTGGCCGTGCGGCGCGTGCCGTTGGATCGCAGCAGCGAGTCCTTCCTGGATCATCTGGATCCGGCGCTCAAACTTCTACCCAACACCGCCGGGTGTTATTCGGCGGACGAAGCTGTGCGCACGGCGCGTTTGGCGCGCGAAGCCCTGGACACGGAATGGATCAAACTGGAAGTAATCGGTGATCAAACCACACTCTTTCCCGATAATGAACAGACCCTGGAAGCGGCGCGCACTCTGGTCAAGGAAGGCTTTATCGTCCTGCCTTACTTCACCGACGATCTGATTATGGGGAAGAAGCTTCTCGACGCGGGTTGTCCGGCTATTATGCCGTTGGCGGCGCCAATCGGATCAGGACTCGGAGTGCAGAACCCTACGAACCTGCGCATCATGCGCGAACAACTTCCCGACGCGACCATCATCGTCGACGCTGGGGTTGGCACGGCCAGCGACGCAACGATCGCAATGGAGTTGGGAGCGGATGCGGTGCTGATGAATACCGCGATTGCCGAAAGCCCGGACGCTGCCCGAATGGCCGAAGCAATGAAGCTCGCCATCCAGGCAGGCCGGTTGGCCTACACTGCCGGCCGAATGGCGCGGCGACTGTACGCCAGCGCCTCGAGCCCTGTAACCGGTGTTGTTCGCTAGTTCATGACTGGTAATTCGCTATTCTTTTGCGCCCATCTAATTAGAACTTAACCAAGTTCTTGACCGCGCTCCCAATTTTTCTTGCACCAGGCATCGGAAAGTAGTAAACGACGCTTGTGAAAATCCGGGCGGCCCGCTGACCCAGGACTCTCAAGCAACTTTCTAGGAGGAAACCCATGAAAAAGATTTTCCGTCTGGCCGCGCCAGTGTTGTTTCTGCTGGCCTTTGCTATGCCGCTCCTTGCACAGAACCCAAACGTGGCGATCCGGCTCGATGCCGGCACGGGCGGCGGGGAGTATTGCGTAAAAGGAACTCTCAAGAATCTTAGGCCGATGACTATCGGCGTGAGCTACATCGAACTTTGGATTTACGATGCCAAGACGTGTAAGCGAATCTGCGTCACCCGCAAGGTGATCAATCAGAAGATCAAATCATGCGACATGCTGGACTTTGATCTTTGCTGCAAGAATCCGGCACCGGCTTTAGTGCCTGCCATCTACTATGTCCGCGTGCATCACAGTGCCGGCATCAACGAAGCGTGGGCCTTCTCAACATAGCTGGGAATGCTGGAGGTCTGAGGCCCGGTTGACTCATGACGGGCCTCAGATGCCCACTTGATCGATCTCGCGGAGCCGTGGCTTTAGAGAGCTCACCGCCGTTCTCAGCCTGACCTATTTGAACTTCTGAGCTCGAAACTTCTGCTCGCCCGTCACTCCTATAGGCGTTTGGCCTCACTTACCTTTCGACCGGAGCGCCATAAAGTTTGACAGGCCTGCGGTATTTGGATTATGGTCAGCCATCTTGCATGAGCGGTATGGCTGGTCACTCAAAGCCAAATAGCATTCCCCCAGGCGCCAGCCACAGCACATTAATCGGGACGATTTCTTAGAGGTCAGCCCGATTTGTCAATTCCGAACCAAGCTCTTGACTGCGGCTCAAATCAGCTCGGCCAAAGTCAGCCGGCGTTTTGACATCAGCGAGAGTCTTGGCACAACCCGAAAGGAGTATTGCCATGTCAAACCAGGATGTTCGCCAACCAGCCAAAGAACAACCCCAACGCAAGGTTAAAGACCTCCCAGGGTGCATAAAATACATTCTCCTGCTGTTTCTAATCTTGCTCTTGCTGGCGGAAATTTACGCCGGCGAATTCAGAAGGTTTCCCGACTGGAGCGGAATCATTTGGGCCATCTTGCTCATCAAGCTCCTGCTCATCGCGATACTCTTATGGTTAATCAAGGTACAGAAGGACCTGAAGTGCGAGATTACTGATCCGAAAAACTGTGCTAAGGAAGAATTCGTTGCGGGCGCCCCTGTAGTGACCGTGAAGGGAACAGCCAGCGGCGCAGTCTTCGGTCACTACATCCTCGAGGTGTATGACAGTACGACCACGCTGATCCCGAACGTCATCAGCTATCCGGGCGGAGGCGGGAGTGGAACCGCACCGGTTGTTAACGGCGAGTTGGGGAAAATTGATACTTCAGATTTCGATCCCGGCATGTACAAAGTTGTGCTCACGGTGTTTCCATCCGGAGCGGGCGCAACCAAGCAGTGTTCGAAGCTATTCGATCTGCTCAAGGCGGTCGTCTGGGTAGACAAGATCGGTCATGTTTCCGCAGTTGACGCCGGCCCATACACTACTGACCCGTCCGAACGGATCAAGCTGATAGGAACACCGGAGACGTCAGTCGGCGGATCAATTAGTGTCGAGGGCGGGGCTTACGTTCATGGCTGCGGCAAACGCACCAGCGAATACGGCCTCGAGTTCTTAGAGACGGCGTATGGCAATCCGGTTATGCCCGAACCGCCGGAGCCCGATGCCGTCGGCGCCTGGGCGCCAGTGATCGTGCCTCTACCCTTCGGTGATCCAGCTCATCCGTACTGGTGGAATTGCTTCGTAGCCTTTCCCAATTACATCACCAACGGGTATCTGACGCGCGTTTGGACCACGTTACAGTGCTGGGCCGCACCTCCGCCGCCAAAGCCTTATACCGCGCAGACTTCGTGGGACACGAAAACACCCAATCTCAATGGACGTTTCATCGTGCGCGTGCATGAGAAACATAAGCCGATTGGAATGCCTGGGCCAATCGAAGACCTCTACGACGCCGCGACCGTTTGGCTGGACAATCGCGACATCATAGTCAAGATCAGAAAGCTCAAAATCACGGGCGGCGGAAGTCTGGACGTTTGCGAGGAGCTCAGCCTGGCCTCATTCATGCCACTGGGTAACGCTGACATCATCGGTCACGCCTGGGATCCAATAATTCTGGATCCGCCTACGGTAGCTGCCGATGCGAAGCCCAATGACAACTTCGGCAGTTACGCTCTCAGCGTGAAGAAGGATGGCGGCGGCTATGTCACGATCCCAATCTCGGGGCCGCCGTTCCCAGCGCCACCTCCGCCGCCTCTGCCGCTTATGCCGCCGCAGAATTACCGCGTGCCCAACCTGCTCCAGGTGGCACCTCCACCGGCTGTGGACACGGATGTTTTGACCATTTGGAAGATTGTAAATTTCCTGGACGCCGGCCCGCCGCCGTCGCCTTACGTGCCGCCACCGTATCCAAAGATCTATCGGGGCGAGCGGTGCGCTTACAACATTCACTTGTTCGCTACCGACAAGACAGTCGTAAGTGATGGCACGACGCACCACGATAACGACGATTTCCCGTTCTGCATCGTGAACGACCTGAAAGACTTGCCATTCCCCGCAGTGTGATTTCACGGGAAGCCGTGATCTTGCGGATGTGCATTGGAAGTTTTACTTCTCGGGCGGATCGCCTTTAAGGCGCTCCGCCCTATTTGTTATTAGGTGACAACTGCGAAGGACAGCGATCCGGCGAGCCACGAACTGAGTTTTAGGGACAAGGCGCTAGCGTAGTTCCCCTGTTGTGCGCCACGGGCACAGTTGTCGATGCCGGATTGGTAAAGTCAGCAGAGTTGTCATTTGTATCCTGACAGCCACCCGATTTTCTGACAGTAGATCTGGCGCTCGAATTGGTGCTCGAGAAAGGTGCTCGGCCCGTTCCTTCAAAACAACTGGCAGTCGTGCCGTATCCTACGAAATCAGCGATCGTAACACCGCTGGGACAACCCGGGGACGCTCCACTGGTCAAAGGCGCGGCGGGCGTCGTCGTATTACTTCCGATGGCGACGGTTCCCTCGACTAACGCAACCTTGCCGGCGGTAGCGCTCAAGTCGGCGGTTCCGGCTGCATCAGGGGTGGGCAACGCGACTCCGTTCGCGCCGCCGGAAGCTGCCTGGACAAGAAAGTACTGGCCAGGCGCGAGTGTACCGGAGGACAACGCAGCAACGACGGTCCAGGTTGCACCGGTAGCGGGCGCGTATTGTACTGAATAAGGCCTGGCGGAGAAATCAATGGTGGTAGTGCCGCGATTGAAGACCTCGATGAAGTCGTTCGTGTAGGTCGCGCTGGCATTCCCGCCGCCCGGATAAATCTGGCTGATTACCAGCAGCGGCGCTTTCGCGGTCGTACTCGCGGTAGCTGAGTTGTTAGCCGCGATCGAATCCGTGGTCGCCGAACTGGCAGTAACGGTATTCGAGATCACCGTGCCATCAGTCACCGAGGTATTGACTCTTACGACCACCGTGAAGCTCGTCGTTGAACCCGTAGTCAGCGTCGCGGCTGAACAGGAAATCGTGCCAGTTCCGCCAACGGCAGGAGTGATGCAGGTCCAACCTGCGGGAACCGTCATCGATCGGAAATTTGTCTGACCATGTATCGTGTCCGACCATGCCGGGGTCGAGGCGCTGGCAGGTCCATTGTTAGTCAACGCTATGGTGTAAGTGAGATCATTTCCAATCGTCACCGGGTCAGGCGAATCGGTCTTGCTAATTGAAAGATCGGCCGAGCCCGCCGCCACTACGTTGACCGTGGAAGTGGATGAGTTGTTAGCAGTGTTCGTATCTGTGGCGTCGCTCGTGATCTGGGCGGTGTTGCTGATACTCGAGCCTATGGGGGCCCCGGCGTTAACGTTCAAGGTCAGTGTAAAGGTTTGTGAAGCGCCGGCCGTCAAGGGGCTGGAGCGCGTGCAACTGATACTTCCGGTTCCGTTAACTGCGGGCGTGATGCAAGTCCACCCGGCGGGTGGGCTGATCGATTGAAAAGTAGTATTGGCCGGAATAGTGTCTGTGACGCTTGGGTTTGCGGCATTACTGGGCCCGTTGTTAGTCGCAATGATGGTGTAGTTGATGTTGTTTCCGGGCACGACCACCACCACGGAGGTGTGCTTGTCTATGGAAACGTCGGCTGTGGCAGCTACATCATCATTTTTGATTGTGCCCTGACCCTGATTGTCGGCGATCGAAGCGTTCACCGGCAGCGTTAGGTCAACAACGAACGTCTCATCCGGCTCAACGGTTGTGTCGCCATTAATCGTCACCGGAATCTGCCTGGTGAGATCGCCGGGAGCGAAAGTCAAAGTCCCACTCGTTGACACATAGTCATTCTCCGCTGTTGTGGCAGAGCCGTTAGCAGTCGCGTAGTTGACAGTCACGGTCTGCCCGCTCGCCGCTGAAAGCGTAACGGTAAAGTTTGCGGTGCTGGTCCCGCTATCACCTTCCGGTATGTTCGGCAGGTCGTTAATCGAAAGCGATGGCGTAGGATCGTTGTCATTGATTGTCCCCTGTCCCTGCGGATCCAGAATCGCAGCGTTCGTCGGGCTGGACAGGTTGACGAAGAACGTCTCGTTCGCTTCGTCAAGCAGGTCGCTATTGATAGTGATAACGATCGGTTGGCTGGTTACGCCCGCATTGAAAGTGACCGTGCCGCTGGCGGATTGATAATCGGCGCCGGCAGTCGCGGTTCCGTCGGCCGTCGCATAATTGACAGTCACAGTCTGAGCGTTGTTGGGCACTGACAACGTCACAGTGAAAGTCAAAGTCGTAGTGCCGCTGTCGCCTTCGGTTACCACCGGATCGTTAATACTGATGTCGGGCCTGACGCCAGTGCTGCAATCGTTAGCCGGCGAAGTGCTGTTACGCGGGTTAGGCGTTGATGCGACAAAGTCCGCTGCATTCTGATTAGCATCAATACAGCCGCCGGACTTTCTAAAATCGGCGGTCGAATTAGAGGGAGCCGCAGCGGGCGCTGAGCCCTCATAGCAGTGTCCGGCAGTGGGCGCGGTGCTTCCATAACCAACGAAGTCCGCAATGAGCGCATCGCTCGGATTGAATGGCGATAAGAGATCATCACCCGGGCAGGTAACTGCTGAGAGTGCAGCCGTCCCGACAACCAGAGCTACTTTTCCAGATGTGTTTCCCATGGCAATGGTGCCAGTAGCATCAGGTGTGGGCAATGGGACGCCGTTGGCCGTACCGCCCGATTCCTGGATCAGGAAGTATCGCCCGGGCGGAACCGTGCCCGTGGTGAGATTAGTCTTGCTTGAGCCAAAATTGGAGCCGACGCCGGCATACTGTACGGAGTAGGGTGTCAACGAGAAGTCAACGGTGGTTGTGCCGCGATTGAAGATCTCCACAAAGTCGTTCTGGTAAGTGGCTCCGGAGTTATTACCGCCACCGTAAACCTGACTAATAACGAGCAATGGCGTGTTCGCAGTCGTCGTTTGTGTCGCCGTATTGTTGCCCGCGTCAGGATCGAAAGTAACCGAAGAGTTAATCGAGGCCGTGTTCGAGATAGTTGTCCCATCCGCAACCGCGGCGCCGACTCTGACAACCAGCGTAAAGACCTCTGAGCCGATTGCAAAGCTCGGGTTGGTGCAACTAATCGAGCCAGTTCCGCCCACCGCGGGCGTCGTACAGGTCCAACCTGCGTTGGAACTCAGCGATCTGAAAGTTGTGTTAGCCGGCACGGTATCGGCAAAGGTAACGGTGCTGGCCGCATCCAGCCCACCGTTGGTCAGCGTGATTGTGTAAGCGATGTCGTTGCCCACGCCTACGGGGTCAGGCGAATCCGTCTTACTGATCGAAAGGTTTGCTGACGTCGGATTGCTGACGGCGGTGGTTGCTGTCGAACTGTTGTTAGCCGGTGTTGGATCGTCAGTGCTCGACGAGACAGTTGCGGTGTTAGTGATGATAGTTCCACTCGCGCTGTTAGCTGTGGCCACCAGCGTGATCGTGGCGGATGCGCCACTGGCAAGGGACGAAAACGTTATCGTGCGATTGTTGCCGCTGCCGCCACAGACACCGGTTCCACTTGACGAGCAGGAACCAAAGGTCACAGTGCCTGGCAGGCTGTCCGCCACGGCGACAGATTGAGCTGTGGCCGGACCATTGTTTGTGACGACGATCGTGTAAGTCACATCTGCGCCGGTGGTGACTGGATCAGGCGAGTCCGTCTTGGTAATGCTCAAATCAGCGGCCGTCAGATCAAGACACCCTGAAGACAAATTCTGCGGATTACTGCTACTCGAATTCAGGAAGAAGTCGGCAGCGTTATTATTGGTATCCGTGCCGTTGCCGGAGGCTCCGCCCGGTTTTCTCTCGTAGCTTTGGTTAACACTCGCCGCCAGCGGCGCCAGGGTAGTGCCTTCCTTATAAGAGGAACCGCTGCTCATGCCGACCTGATCGATAATCGTTGTGCCGTCAGCCTGTGTGACCGCGACGCCACCGTCGTCCGTTATGCCCGTTCCATAAGTCTGATTCGCTGCGACCGATCCGGTGTAGGCGGTGTTCGCTATCAGATAGTGACAACCAGAGCCCAGGTTAGTCCCGGCTGTAATCGTCACGCGATCGCTAATCGTGCCGCTTCCATTCGAGGCCCGGACTCTCAACCCACCGATCGGTACCGTCGAGTTCGTCGGGTTGTAGAACTCGATGAATTCATCTGAAGCGCCTGAGGGACCGCGGGTGCGAAACTCACTGATAAGCACATCGCCCAGGTTGAAGACGTGGGCGACAGTGAGTGTAGCCGGAGTGCTGGTCACGCTGGTTGTTCCATTGTTGGCCGTAGCCCTGATTTCAGCCGAGCCGTTAGTGTGAGCGCCTACGGTCGCGGTTGCCGAACCCGAACTTGATGTCGCGCTGACCGAGTCTACCGTGGCGACCGGAGTATTGTTTGAAGCGAAGCTGATCGTGACCCCGCCGATTGGTTGGCTGAACTGGTCGAGGGCCTGGCCGGTGAACTGCTGAGTTTGTCCCGCATCGATCGTGGCTGACGGTGGCGAGATCGTAACGCTGGTCAATGTTGGAGTCGGCGGATTCACAGTGAGCGTCGCCGGGTTACTATTGACTGTGGTCGAGCCGGAGGTGGCCGACGCGGTAACGTGCGCGGTGCCCTGAGCATGTCCGGTCACGGTAGCGGTTGCTATGCCCGTGCTCGAATTCATTGAAACCGAATCGACTGTGGCCACACTCGTGTTGTCTGAAGTGAAGTTGATAGTCAGCCCGGTCATAGGCTGGCCAAACTGATCAAATGCCTGGGCCGTAAACTGAGTCGATTGTCCGATGATGACGCTGGTCGAGGACGGCGAGATGGTTACCGTGGTCAAGCGCGCGGGACAACTGCCAAAGAAAGTTCCGTCCACTTTCAAACCGGGTGAAAACTTTCGGCCGCTCGCGCCGGCGGCGGCGCTGTGCAGCACGAAGCTGCCGCTGATGTCCGGTGAACGGGTTAAGGATTGCGCATTGCCTCCATTCAAACCCGTGGTGCCACCGTAAGAGAACTGGGTGACCAGGTTACCTGAGCCGTCGCGCACCAGAATTGTCAGTCCGGAATTTGTCAGCGATAAGCCGCCGGTTGAAGCTTTCACTACCTGGGCGCAGCCAAATACAGGGTCGTTCGGATCGAAGGTGCCGCCGCCAAAGATCAACATCGCTTCGCCCGCGGGCATCGTCGTGTTTGCAGCAAACGTGTGCCGCACGGTCTCAATCGAGCTGGTCGTCGAATGCGTCCGCACGGTCCAACCCGACATGTTAATGACCGCATTCGTGGAGTTAACCAACTCGACAAACTCGTCCTGCGCCGAGTCGCGCGTGCCATCGTGGTTCGCGTCGCCCTCAGTTCCTGTGGGCGGGTCAGCCAGTACTTCGTTTACGACAAGTGTTGGAGCAGTGACATTTAGCGTCGCGGTGCCGGTGACACTTCCCGAAGTAGCTTTGATCGTTGACTGGCCCTGGGTGACTCCGCTGGCCAGGCCCGTCTGGTCAATAGTTGCAACGGCGGTGGTGGTTGACTCCCAGGCAAAGGTCAATCCGGTGATCTCGTTTCCGAATTGATCGATTCCGTGCGCGGCAAACTGCTGCGCTCCGGACGCTGGAATTGTCGCAGACGAAGGCGTGACGTCGATGCGCGTGAGCACGCGCTGAATCTCGCGCACGGTTAGTGTTGCCGGCGCCGACTGAATGCCTCGAGCGGAAGCCCTGACGTCGGTTGACCCCGTCGTGGAACTCGTTGCCAGTCCGTTCTGATCGATCGTCGCGACCGCGGTATTGCTGGACTGCCAGGAGAAGATGACGCCGGCAACTTCGTTGCCGCTCGCATTGAAGGCCTTGGCGGTGAACTGCTGTTTTGCGCCCGCGTCGATCGTGGCTGAGGTTGGTGTGACTTCGATGCGCACGAATGGATTGCAAAATGCGAAGGCACCGCCGTCGACTCGCGTGCCGGGACTGAACGCTCTGCCGCCGTTTCCGCTGGCGGCCTGGTGGAGAACAAAGTTACCCGTGATGTCGGGCGAACGAGTCATCGATTGATTAGCGTCGCCATTCAGTCCTGTCGAGCCGCCCCAGGTGAAAGACGTAATGGTTGTGCCGGCTGAATCGCGCAGGGTGACTGCACCACCCCCGTTCGTCAGCGATAGACCACCCGACGTGGCCTTTACCACCAGCGCTCCACCGAACACCGGGTTCGCCGGATCGAGTAGCCCGCCGCCAAAAACTACCGCGGCCGAACAAGCAGGCAGGATCGTCCCGGCTGCGAATGTGTGTCGCAGGGTGTCGGTCGTCGTGCTCGAACTCCGCGATAACAATTGATAGCCGCTGATGTCGAGGTCATGAGTTGTGGTGTTGACCAGCTCAACAAATTCGTCGTCGCCTGAATCGCGCACACCGTCGTGATTCGCATCGCCGGCAAATCCGTCGGGCGGATCTGCCAGGGCCTCATTGATCAGAATGTCTCGGGTGCTGTCTCCGGTAAAGGTTACCGAGACCGGATTGCTGGCCCGGCCATCAGACTGAACAAACAGGTCCACGGTTCCAGCGCCCCGGAGGTCGCGCGGCACGAGCACATGAACCTCATCAAGACCAGGCATGTCAGGAGAAGCCATCACGCTCTCAGCATTGACGACTCGATCACCGATGCCGACAGAAGTCTGCGACGCATTGCGCGCACCGGTCGCAAAAATAGTCAGACGCAATTTGCCATCGGTCGGATCGAACGGCCCTTCCAGCAGTGTGTCACTGTTGAGAATTACACCAGGTCCGGTTCCATCACCGCTTTTCGTGAACACGCCGGGCGCCGGGCGCAGCGTGGGGACGGTGCCGCGCGAAGTGAAGTTCTCGGAATTCGTAACGGCCACCTCCGCGGTCCCAATTTCAGTTTGCGGCGGCACTAAAAAATTGACCTGGCCCGGCGAAACGAAAAATATTTGGGCCGCGCGGCCGTTGACTGTGACCGTCGTGCCGCCCACGTTCGTAGGAAATGTTCCGTTAGGTAGTTTCTGTGACTGCTGCGTCGAGTTCGCCAGCGCGCCGCCTACAGCAACCGCTATGCTATCAGGCGCAACTGCTTTGGTTGTTGAAGGCTCATTGCCTAACGACGCGCCGTTAAGGACGGTTATGGATCCGAAAGGCGGCCGCGCCGGAGTTCCGGTCATGTATATCTCAGAGTCGTTGGCCAGTTCGCTGTTAACGACCGCCCCGGAAAGGACGCGCGGAAAATTGAAAGCGACTACAGAGCCATCATCATTAAGCGAAGAAACGACATCCGCGGTAGCGGAAGAGGGCGCGTTGGTAATCTTCGACATTTGAGCTGTGGGAATGTCGAAGACATAAATTTCGACGCCGCCGTCCGAGTTTGCGGGCGCGCCGGCCACACTGCGCCGCGCAGCAAAAGCGATATGTGTTCCGTCCCCGCTGATCGTCGGATGCAGTGGCACCTCGGTCACTCGCGCGCCTAACGATGTGATTTGTCTCGCCGCGGAACCGCCGCGGCCGTCGAAAAGGAAAACCTGCGTTGTGTTAGTCGCCGTCTCGGCGGCATAAACTACTCGCGTGCCGTCGTCGCTAATCGCGCGGCCGTAAGTCATCGCCAGCGACAGGACGTTTCCCGCGAGCAGCACGGTAGGTCCCACGCCGAAGCGTGGTTGCTCTACCAGGTCGCGTCTGGCGCCTGGCGATGCTCCGGTGTCGCGGATGTAGGCGACGCTGGCGCCGTTTCCACTTATTTTCGCGTCGCTCGCCCCAACTACTCCCGATGAATTAGTCAGTTGGGTAAAGCTGGCAGCGAGCGTGTCGAAGATAAATATCTCGAGGTTGGAGTCCGAGTTCTGTCCAGCCAGGTTGCGATTTGAAGAGAAGGCTATGAAGCGGCCATCGTCGCTGATCGAGGGTTGGAAGTTTCCATTCGTGACGCGGCTCGCGATGTCGCCGGGTGAAGTGTTGGTGATCTGGGTAAGACTTGATCCGTTGAGCAGAAAGATTTCCGAGTTTCCATCGAGATTGGTACCCAGCGGATCATCTTTCGAAGCAAACGCGATCCGCGATCCGTCCTGTGAAACTGCCGGAGCGACCGCGCGCGTTCCTCCCATCTGGAAAAACGTCGCCGGATCGCCCGCCACGTTCGCCCGAATGGCGCGGAAGTGATCCGCGCCGCCGCCGCCGGCGATGTCCTCGGTTGATTCAAAGGCGATTATTCTGCCGTCGCCACTGATCGACGGATTTAGGTTGATGCCTTCTTCAGTGGTGTTGGTGACTCGACGCAAGACAGAAGATTGCGTCTGGCCCTCGCGCAACACGATAAGGCAGAGCACTGTAGCTCCAACGAGAACCAGGGCGAGTAGTCGATAGCGGTTCACAGGGGCGAAGTCATTGAACGCGGGGATTCTACAGCGTTTTCTCTTAAACACAACCACGGTTCGCCCGCTGCTACCTGTAACAAGTTGGGCTATCACTTGTAACCTGAAGGATGGTCGCTGCATGCGCGATAGTGGTGCTGGCCTAATCAGCTTGCCATTTCTTTCGAACGCCGCGGCGGCAGCACCGAACACGTCTGCGCGAAAGCGGGATTCTGATGCGATCGGCCGGCTTAAACTGAATCGCATCCGCTGGCCGCAAACCGGTTCGACGAACCTTTGCTGGTAGCATCTTTAGTTATCGCTGCGTTACGATTCATCGAACCATTTTTGCGGGTGCTGAGTTTCGCCACTTACATAAGGAGACTAACGGAGCATGAACGTTTTGATAGCAGGGGCCAGCGGACTGGTGGGCTCGGCCCTGATTCCAGCGCTGGAAAGCGAAGGCGCTACGGTCACGCGCCTGGTTCGCACCTCACCCGGCGCCGCAGAGATCGAATGGCACCCGAACAATGATCAGATCGATTCTGCCGCTCTGGAAGGCTGCGACGCGATTATTAATCTGGCCGGCGAAAACATCGCCGCCGGCCGTTGGACTGACGATCAGAAGCGCAAGATCCACGATAGTCGCGTGAACGGCACACATCTATTGAGTGAGGCAATCGCGAAGTTGAAGCAGAAGCCCAGGGTGTTCCTGTGTGCATCGGCTACCGGCATCTACGGTGATCGTGGCGACGAGGTTCTCGACGAGCAGAGCGATTCGGGCGGGGGCTTTCTCGCCGGCGTCTGCCGCGAATGGGAGCAGGCGACGAAGCCCGCCGTTGACGCCGGTGTGCGCACGGTCAACCTGCGCTTCGGACCAATTCTCGCGCGCGAAGGCGGCATGCTGGCAAAGCTTCTGACGCCGTTCAAAATGGGCGTGGGCGGAAAAGTTGGTTCGGGTAAGCAGTACATAAGCTGGGTTGCAATCGATGATGTCGTGGCGGCGATGAAGCTGGCGCTGCAAGATCAGTCGATTCATGGCCCATTAAATATCGTGTCGCCTCATCCGGTAACGAACGAAGAATTCACCAAGACCCTCGGCCACGTTCTTTCTCGACCGACGGCACTGGCCATGCCCGCGTTCGCGGTGCGGCTGGCGTTCGGTGAGATGGCCGACGAGATGCTGCTCACCAGCCAGCGCGTGATCCCAAAACGATTGAGTGATGCGGGTTATGAGTTTGCATATCCTGAGTTGGAAGGGGCGCTAAGGAAACATCTTGGATGATTGAGACGGCATCGATGAGTGTCAGAAGCCCGCGCGTGAGCAAGGGCGACATTGATGACTATCATTCTAAGCTGGAACCGAATCTTGAGTTTCGGTTGCGTTGCCCTCCCTGACGGTCGGGCTTCTGTCACTCACCACAACACCAATGCCAGCAAATATCGAAACACTCCCGCACCAATCAGGACCCAAAAAGCGTTTGCCCGGTAGCGCAGCAGGATCAGCAGAATGATCACGGCCATTGAAAGGCCGATGATCGAGTGGATGCCTGATCGACCGACACTCCAGGCGGCGGCGACCACCAGGCCGGCGACGGCTGGCGCGACGCCGCGGAGAAAAGCCTGCATCTGTCTATTGGTTCGAAAGCGTCTAAACGACGAACCGGCCGCGATCGTCATCACGAACGATGGCAGGAAAACGCAGAGAGTCGCGAGCAGAGCGCCGATGGTTCCGGCGACGCGATAGCCGACGAACGTGGCCATAATCAGAACCGGGCCGGGAGTGATCTGGCCCAGCGCGGTGGCGTCGGCGAATTCCTGATGCGTTAGCCAGTGATGGGAATTGACTACCTCGGCTTGGATCTCCGGAATCATTACGAAGCCGCCGCCAAACGTGACTGCACCGATTCGAAGAAAGATAAATGCCAACGAAAGCGCGAGGCCGAGTTTGGCCAAACCCGGGATAGCGATAAAGAAGAACGCTCGCGGCGAAGAGCTGTTCGTCGATCCGAAATCCTCTGATTCTGATCCTTCATCCTCCAAAGCGTCCTGATCGAAGTCATCCTGCTCATCCGGTTGGGCTACGACGGCCTCGCTCATTTGTCGCAGCCGTTCTTCGGCCATTGCTTCCGTCAAATATCCGCCAAAAAAGCTGTGAGGCTTAGTCCTTCTCGCGGCTAAACGATTTCTGATGCGCTGCTGGCGGCGCGAAGCGAACCCGCGAATCCTTTCCAGCCTCGTCAACTGCTTTTCTCGAAACGCTTCTATTCCGATACCGACGAGTCCGGAAAGCAGGACGACTTCGACGACCGTCGCTTTGAAAACTACTACGGCTGCGCAGGCGAGGATCATCAGGATTCTTTGCCAAGGCAGGCTCACAGTTTGTTTGCCCATGCGCCAGGCCGTAACTGCGATTAGCGCGACGACGGCTGAGTTGAAGCCATGGAACAACTGCTCGGTATTCGGCAGCGCGCGAAAACGATCGTAGAAGATCGCCAGGGCGATCATCATGAACATCGACGGCAAGATGAAAGCCGAAAGAGAAACACCGGCGCCGCGCCATCCGCGCAGGCGGTAGCCGATGTAAGTTACGGCGTTACCCGCGCTGGTTCCGGGCAGGCTTTGTCCCAGGGCCAGCGCTTCGACGAAGTCGTGCTCACCCAGCCAACGGCGCTCGAGCACTACTACATGCCTGATTTGCGACAGCACGGCAAAGCCGCCGCCGAATCCGGTCAGTCCGATTTTTAGGAAGGAGAGAAAGAGTCCGCCGAGAGTGGCTGTGCGCGAGATTCGTTTTAGTCGCCGTTGCCCGTATCGCGCGCGAGTTCTGATCTTGCGAACACGCTGATGTCCATGAGTGTGTTTGGCAAGTTTCTTCTGTGCCACTGCGTGCGCGAGTGTAGCATAAGGGCGAAATGTGAAGTGAATTGCGCTTCTGCTTCAAAGATTCCAATGAGGAACGATCTGCTACAGTTTTGTTCTCGTGATTTGATGTTCGATCTCCGGTTGTTGCTTCTGGCAAAAAAGAAATGACCCGGACATCGCTGCCCGGGCCGTTTCAGTTTAGTCCTTCAGCTAGTGCGCCAAAGAACATTGGTTTGATTGTTCAGTTTCCAACTACGTATAGGTGCCCATCGTTCTGGGAATAGAGCTTTCCGTCACCGCCAATCGACGCCGGAGTGTAAGCAGCGCCAATTGCCAGTTGTTGGAAGATCTTTTGCTTGAGCGTGCCGCCCTGATTGATGGCGAAGAGATTGCCGTCTTCGCTGTTTGCATAAACAACTCCCGCTGAATCAATCGCTGGGGCATTGACGCACCATTCAAAGCTGTGCGGATGGGCGGTGCCATCGTCGCAGGTCACAGAGCCATTGGGCTGACGCGTGCAGGCAAACATGTTGGTGTTTTTGTATCTCCACTCAACGGTTAATGCTGGGCTGAGTTGAGTGACGAAGTATTCCTCCGGATAACCTGGATTGCTGGCGGTGCGGTCGGGCGGGCAGACATTCGGATCTCCGCAGTACGAGCCGACATTGTAGTGATTGTCTTTAGTGACAATGGAGTAGGTCCCGCCGTGACTGTAGATCGCCGGAGTATCATCCCATCCGAAGATGTAAGAATTAAGGAACTGCCCGGTAGAGCTATAGTGCAGCAAGTGTCCCTGGAGATAGTTATAGACTGTGAGGGAGCCGTAGATGACGCTGCCATCGGGCGCCACCACCGGAGAAGAACTCGAATCGTCAAATATCCGCCCGGAAGGCAAGCTGTTTGTGTCCGGTGCCACACCGGTCGTTGCTCCGACACGGCAACCACCTGGCGTACCATTCGGCGGAATCTGCACATTGCAGCCGTCGTTCAACACTCCGTGAGTTGAGGCGGTCCACTTGGGTGTTAGATTGGGATTGACTGCTACTACGTACCCATAGCGCGTCACAAAATGGTTGCGGGCGATGGTGTAAATTGTGCCATCAGGCGCAACCGCCGGAGCGACGTTAATGCCGGGACGCACAGCTCCGCACTTGATCGTCGGGGCGACTGACGTCGGAGTCGGTGGCCAGGGAGGCGGACTGCCAAAACCGACTTCGCAATCATCGTTGGGCGCCATTTCGCCGGTCATGATGTCCTTGAACTGCGCGGAACTGACCGTGCCGCTCGCGGTGACCTTTACCAGCCACGCGCCAATGACATCCTTGCCCCAGGGATTGCTCAGGTTGAGCTTGAGGACGTTGTAATAGATGTTGCCTCCGCTATCGGCGGTGATTGGCCCGGTTTCAAAGATGTTGTGGTCAATGTCTGGGCCGATGGGAATGTAATGTGCAATGACTGCGCCGGTCGCTTTGCTTATCTTATAGACGGTACCACCGGCGCCGGGAACATAGACAAAGTTACCAGCAAGTGTTGCATGGAAGACTGGCTCCCAGGTCGCGCTGCCGTACGGGACTGGCTTCCAATCGCTCTGGAAATTCCACTGCTCAACCAAGTTGCTGCCCACCCAGCTTAGCTTCTTCTCGCTCCAGGTTTGCGTCTCCCAGGTAGTGATGGAAGTGTAAGTCCCCGACTTGAATTCCATATAAACGTCGTTCCCGTCGACCAGCGGCGTCTGGTAGTGAATGAGTAAGTCTCCGTCACCATTTTCGGGCGCCTTTTCCTGAGCGACAAACGGATCATAGACGATGTCAGCCAGAACCTGATTAAGGTCTTGACCTGCGACGTTGACAGCGCCCGTGTGTTGCGAGTCGTGGCCCCATTCGGGCCAGGCGGAGCTCTGTTGACTTATGGCCGTAGTGAGCACAAAGGTCATACTCCCTAAAGCAACAAATAGAGCAATGATTTGCGGTCTGGTAAGCCTTCTTAGTGATTTCACGAGAGTCTCCTTTCAAAGTTGATTAATGGTTAGGAGGCGTATCCCCGCGACTCGGGATAACGATAGCTTCCAGGGATGTGCCCAAGTTTCGAAGCGCTTGTAGAAATTCCGTGGCAAGCGGAAGAACGACCGTCTAATGCCGTCCAACGGGTTCAGCGGTCACGCTAGAGTCTTCTAAAGAACGCCAACCTTCGGGGGAATGGTCTGGTCCAATCACTTGAATTGGTCGGCCGCGAAAAGAGTTCGCCCTTCAAAGTAGGAAGGGATAAACGATTTTTCGTTCCTAATAGGCGAGCCCCAGCGGCTCCTTTTCTTCATTTGCGCGGGAGCTTAAACCCATGCTGCTAATCTGTCAAGATAAACTTGCAACATGAATTGCAATCCCGATGGTGGGTGATAGAAGTATTAAGATCATCCAATATTTTGAGTGATAAAGTTGGTGGAAGCTAATGAGCGACAGCCCCGCTTGGCTAACCCATAGTGTCGGGACAAAATCGGGCTCGATGCACTCTCAGAAATACCGGGTAGCTATGAGGCTGCCGATTGGACCGCAGTAAAACCCTCCAGCACGCTAAAAACCTCGAGCGCGTACTTCACGTTTCCGAACGGGGCTGAAACCTGCACTCCCTGTATCAGGTCGCGCACTTCCAGCAACGACTCTCTGGCGATCTTTAATCCTTCGTCGCGGCCGGCTTCTTTGCTGATGTTCGAGGCGAGGCGCATGCGCTCCATGATCTCCGGCGTCACGCGGACGCCCGGAACTTCGTTGTGCAGAAACTCCGCGTTGCGGAACGACACCAGGGGCCAGATGCCGGCCACTATCGGAATGCGGCAGTGCTCAATCCGCTTGAGAAACTCGCGCAACTGTTCAGTATCGAAAACCGGTTGAGTGATCGCATATTCCGCGCCGGCTTCGATCTTCCACTCAAACCGTCTCAGCTCTTCGTCCATATTAACGGCGCCCGGATTGACCCCGACCCCGATCGAGAAAGCGGTTGGTTCACCGATCGGATTGTTTCCGATGTCCAAACCGTGGTTCAACTTGTTCACCATGTTCGTCAAACCGATCGCGTCAATGTCGAACACTGCGGTCGCGTCGGGATAGGGGCCCATCTTTGGCGGGTCGCCGGTGATCAGAAGTAGGTTATGCAGGCCCATGGCAGCGGCGCCCAAAAGATCCGATAACATTCCCAGTAGATTGCGATCGCGACAGCAGTAGTGCAGCACGGCTTCCATTCCTACTTCGCGTTGCACCATCAGGGCAGTCGCCATTGCTCCCATGCGCGTCTGCGCGCGCGGGCCATCGGGAATGTTGACGCCATCGACGCCGGCATCTTTCAGCAGCCTGATCGCATCGAGCGTCTTCCAGGGATTGCATCCCTTCGGCGGCAGTACTTCGACGGTCGTAACGAACTCGCCCTGCGCGATCTTGCGGGCCCAATTCGATCTCTCTGCTGCCGGCACCACCTTAACGTCGGGAGGTTTGAGTTCATGTACGGCGACCTTGACTGTCTCAGCCACTGAGACTTGCTGAGTGCGCGGACTAAATTGTCGAATTGCGTCCGCTATCATTTTGATATGAGCCGGAGTCGAACCGCAGCATCCACCCACGAACTTTGCGCCGGCTTGCACGATGCGTCTCGAGTATTCAGCCATGTACTCGGGCGAGCACATATAGATCTGCCTGCCGCCCACGTCGCGGGGCAATCCCGCGTTTGGCTGCGCCGAGAGCTTCTTAGTGGTAAGCGGTCGCATCTTCTCGATCGCGCTGAGCACAATCGCCGGACCGACACCGCAGTTGAGACCGATAATGTCGGCGCCCCACTCGTCCAGCCGCTTGGTAAACACTTCGGGGGTCGCACCGAAAAGCGTGTTGCCGTCCATTTGAATTGTGACTTGCGCAACGATGGGCAAATCGCACAATGCACGCACCGCTCTTATTGCCTGATGCAGTTCTGAAATGTCCGAGAAAGTCTCCAGCACGAACAGATCGACGCCACCTTCCAGCAGCCCTTCGATCTGAGCCGTGAACATCTCCTTCGCTTCGTCGAAGGACGTTGGGCCATACGGTTCAATGCGCAGCCCGAGCGGGCCCACCGCTCCGGCCACGTACGCGCGGTTACCGGCGGCCTCGCGCGCGATCTGCGCTGCCCTGATGTTGATCTCGCGCAGACTTCCTTCCAAACCATACGGCTGTAACTTATTCGCGGTCGCTCCGAAGGTGTTGGTTTCAATAATGTCGGCGCCGGCTCGCACGTACTCGGCGTGCACTTCGCGCACCAGATCGGGCGCGACCAGATTCAGCTCGTCGTAGGATCGATTGATGTAGATGCCCTTCGAATAGAGCATCGTGCCCATCGCGCCGTCAAAGACGTAAATCGAGTCACGCTCAAGAATGTCTCTGAAATTCTGCATACTAGTCGGAACCGCCTGCAGTAGCGGGCGGTTGATCTCGGTTCATCATCGAGTGTGGCAATCTTCTAATTCAACCGCCCGCTACCGCAGGCGGTTCTGACATCTCCCGATAAACAAAAAATCCCGCGCTAAACAACGCGGGACTTCAATTTGATCTGAAGTGTTTCGGTTCGTTCTTTGCGAACTGCCGAGCTGTTTAGCCGTTTGTTTTGCGTGGCCGCAAGTCGCCTTAACTCACCACGTTTTCAAGGGAGGTTATACGCCCGGTTGATTGTCTCTGTCAACCATGGCCTTGAAGGGATTACGCATGCACAGATTGCGATTCCCGGGCTTTGGGCCTGCAACAACTCCGCTACGTTGGGCCAATCGTGCAAGGTAGCGAGTCTTGCAGTCAACTATAGACCGCTCGGAAAACAAGTCCCGAATCAGACGGTGCTCAGCTTGTAAACTAGGCCAATCAACCACAATTTAGCTGGTGCTCGGAAAACACCTTGCCTAATCGGGTGCCTTGTAATAGTCTTTCGCTCCCTCGCTCCCTCGCTCCCTCGCTCACTCGCTCACTTCTCAGACTTTAAAGTCCAGAGTACTCCCAGTCCAAGTACTCACAACCAAGGAAGCCACCTAAGGCTCCCCTCAACGAGAAAGAAGGAGAACATCCCATGCCTACTATCACAATTTCCCTGGTCCTTGCCGCTCTGTTTTCGCTGTCTATCCTGCCTGGCGCGGGTTCGGCCGGACCTAAAATCATAGTAACGAACACGGCAGGTCAATGCATCAATGGCGTGCCCACCATCATTGTCACTTTGGACTCGACAACGTGGGATTGGTATAAGCCCAAGCTTTACTATCACAATCCATCAGTGTCTCCAGCGGTGCAGGAATTGCTGGCAGCCGTAACCGAGGAAACTTCCTCGTGTTTATTACCTTGAACCGGCCTGCGTACTTCGGATTCTCTAATAAAGCCGGCAATTGACGCGGCGGGATCTCGTTACAGAACCGAGAGCGGTAGCGACCGGATGCTGACATGCAACCAGCGCTTATTGACGCTTTGGTTTTTCTTACTTTCTAGATTGACCTTAGCATCCGGTCGCTACCGCTCTCGGTTCTGTACCAGAGCCCTCCCTGACGGCCGGGCTACTGCCCCGGCAGGCGTCTCTTGACAGCTACGCACGCATCTGGCTGAATGCTCGCAACTCTCCTGCGCTTTCACTACGAAATTGGAACCGGCCGGACTTAAGGCCTTAATGGATCGGAGATCATTTTTATGAGTGAACCCATGGACATGCCGCCTTCGGAAAAGCAACTGCCAAAACCACCGCGTGGCTTTTTTGGTCATCCGTGGGGGCTGTCCACGCTGTTCTTCACAGAGATGTGGGAACGGTTCTCCTACTACGGACTGCGTCCGCTGCTGGTTCTGTTTATGTCCGCGGCGCTGGCGCAAGGCGGATTTGGCATGGACCGCGGCCAGGCTGCAGCGATTGTCGGCATCTATGGGGCCAGCGTTTACCTCGCATCGTTGCCGGGTGGCTGGATAGCAGATCGCTTGCTGGGGTTGCGGCGCGCAATCATGACCGGCGCGGTGCTCATCTCGTGCGGCCACATCTCGATTGGTTTCTCATCGTTCGCTCATAGCAAGGTCCCGTTTTTCATGGGACTAGTCCTGATCGTTTTCGGCACCGGCCTGCTGAAACCAAATATTTCGGCCATCGTCGGTGACCTGTATCCCGAAGGCGGCGCCCGGCGCGATGCAGGCTTTTCGATCTTTTACATGGGAATCAATATTGGCGCGTTCTTTGGGCAGATCGTCACGGGTTTGCTGGGCGAGAAGTTCGGCTGGCACTTCGGTTTTGGAGCAGCCGGAGTGGGCATGCTGATCGGCCTGGCGACCTTTGCGCTGCTGGCAAAGAGAACGCTTGGGAGCCTCGGGCTTGAGACAACCAAGCATCCTGATCCGGTGGTGCAAGCGCGACAGCAGCGGACGGGCAAGACTTTGCTCGGCGTCGGCCTGGCAGTCTTGATAACCGTGATTGTGCTTGCAGCAGCCGGCATTCTGCCTTTGAATCCGCAGGTCATCGGCGGTTACATGACGTACGTCCTGGTCGGTGTGGCCGTAGTTTACTTCGCCTATCTCTTTATTGCCGGTGGATTGGCCAGCGATGAAAAGAAGCGAGTGGCGGTAATAGCTATTCTGTTCGTATTCGCGGCCATCTTCTGGTCGGCGTTCGAGCAGGCGCCAACTTCGCTCAACCTATTCGCGCGCGACTTTACCGATCGCAAACTCTGGGGCTTTGAAATTCCTGCGACCTGGTTTCAGTCAGTCAACTCGTTTTTCATCTTTCTATGCGCGCCATTCTTTGCTGCGATCTGGGTGGGGATGGCCAAACGAGGCCGGGAACTTTCAAGCCCGGCAAAATTTGCGATGGGACTCTTCTTCGCTGGTCTTGGTTTTGTCGTTATGATCTTCGCTTCGTATATGGTTCTCTCCAGCAACGGCGCGATCAAGGTCTCGCCCTGGTGGCTGGTAGTCAGTTACTTTTTCCAGACCCTGGGCGAGCTGTGTCTGAGCCCGGTTGGCCTTTCCTCGATGACGAAACTGTCGCCGCGAAAGTATGTCGGGCAAATGATGGGAATCTGGTTCCTGGCTTCGTCGGTGGGTAATCTGATCGGGGGACTAGTGGGCGGTCATGTCGATCCAAGTAAGCTGCCGGAGATGCCCAAACTTTTTATCGTGACGGCCGGCTCGCTAATGTTAGCGGCGCTGCTGCTTTTTGTCTTAACGCCCGTGATTAGAAAGTTTCTAACACCGGCGGCATCTGGGCCGTTGTCACCAGCGCCAACCGATTTGTAGATAACGAAGCAGGTCAGAACCGTCCGCGGTAGCGGGCGGTTGATCTCCATCACTAAGTTATTCAATTCAAGAGATCAACCGCCGGCTACCGCAGGCGGTTCTGACAAGAACAACCATAGGAGATCTTCTCTTGGGAAAACGCTTATATCTTTACCTTGTTATCGCCCTCTTTCTCTTTCATGCGCCGCTTGCGCTCGCCCAGGACAAGCTCCTCACCATCGACGATATCTTCGATCCGGCCAAGCGCGTTAATTTCAGCGGCACGCCCGCGAATCCTCGTTGGTTGAAAGACGGAGTGCACTACATCGTTGCCAGCAAAGATCGGAGTGCATCGCCGCGTTTGCTCAAGGTTAATGCGGTAACCGGCAAGTCCGAAGCCTTCTATAACGCCGCGAAGATGGCAGCAGCCTTTGATGCCTTGTCGGGCGTTGGTAAGGAAACGGCGAATCGCCTGGCGAATCAGACTGCATATCAAATGAATCCGGACGAGACGGGCGTGCTGATCAATCAAGCCAACGATCTTTTTTACTATGAGTTTGGCAGCGATCGCGCCGTGCGCTTGACGCATAACCCGGAAGAAGAAGTCGGCGAAGGCTTCAGCCCGGACGGCCGCATGGTCAGCTTTGTACGCAACAACAATCTGTACGTGGAAGATATTGCATCGCAGCGCGAGCACGCGCTGACTCGGGACGGCAATCCTCGGCTCTTGAATGGCCGGCTGGATTGGGTTTATCAGGAAGAGCTTTACGGCCGCGGAAACTTCGGCGCGTACTGGTGGAGTCCCGACTCAACGCGGATAGCGTTCCTGCAACTTGACGAACACCCGGTGCCGAACTTCGTCGTTGTCGATCACATTCCATACGAACAAAAGGTGGAAGACACTCCTTATCCGAAGACAGGCGATCCTAATCCGGTCGTAAAGCTCGGCGTCGTTAATGCCGCGGGCGGCGATGTGCGCTGGGTCGACACTTACAAATACCCGGCAGAAGATCGTTTGATTGTGCGCGTCGGCTGGGTTCCGGATGGCAAGAAGGTCTGGTACCAGGCCCAGAATCGCGAGCAGACATTTTTGGATCTGAATTCCGCCAGTCCTGATGACGGCAAATCGTCGACGATCTTTCGCGAGACCACGAAGGCCTGGGTCGAGGTGGTCGATGACGGTCTGCGTTATCTGAAAGACGGCTCGTTTCTTTGGCTCAGCGATCGCAGCGGCTGGCGGCACATCTATCATTACGGAGCGGATGGCAAACTCATCAAGCAGGTGACGCACGGTGATTGGGACGTGCGTTCGATCGATGAAGTTGATGAAGGGAAGGGAACGATCTACTTCAGTGCCAGTGAGCACAGCTTCATCGCTAACAATGAGTACTCGATCAAACTCGACGGCTCGGGTCTTAACCGGCTGACGTTGGCTGAAGGGAATCACCGAGCGACGTTCAACTCGAACGCTTCGCACTTCGTCGATTCATGGAACAATATAGACACGCCAACACAGGTGAAGCTCTTCGATGCAGCGGGAAGACTCGTGCGCGTGATCGACGAAAACACAGTTGATGCCTTGAAGCAATACAAGCTGGGCAAAGTCGAATTCATGAACGTGAAGACGCGCGACGGCTTCACGATGGAAGCGTTGATGATCAAGCCGCCCGACTTTGATGCGACAAAGAAATACCCGGTGATGTCTTATACCTACAGCGGTCCGCAGTCGCAATCGGTGCGCAACGCCTGGGGCGGCACGCGTTACCTCTGGCACCAGATGCTGGCGCAGAAGGGCTACATCATCTGGATCTGTGACAATCGAACCGCTAGTAACAAGGGCGTCAACTCAGCCTGGCCGCTCTATAAAAACTTCGGTGAACTCGAGTTACGCGATCTAGAGGACGGATATGCATGGCTGAAGAGCCAGCCGTATGTGGATGGTTCGCGCATAGGTCTCTGGGGTTGGAGCTACGGCGGCTTCATGACTAGCTATGCGATGACGCACAGCCAGACATTCAAGATTGGCATCGCGGGCGGCACCGTTTCCGACTGGCGCAACTACGATTCGATCTACACCGAGCGCTACATGCAGACACCGCAGAACAACACCGAGGGTTATTGGAAGAGTTCACCGGTTCATTATGCAAAGGACCTGCACGGAAAGCTCTTGCTGATTCATGGCGCCATCGACGACAACGTCCATATGGCGAACACCGTGCAGTTTCTCTATGAACTTCAGAAGTCAGGTAAGCAAGTGCAGTTCATGATTTATCCGAAGTCTCGGCACGGCGTCACCGATCCGATCCTGGTGAAGCACATGCAGCAGATGATGACGGATTTTATTTTGGGGAATTTGTAGGCGTATCCGCAGATTACGCAGATAACACCGATTTAGAACGTGAGATCGAGCAGCTCTGTTGTCTTCTGGTTCTGCGTAATCTGTGTAATCTGTGGATCAATCATCTTCGCTGGCACCTCGGGCACCAGTAGGTCGATCTGCCAGCGTGCGCGATTCGCCGAATGCGGGCGCCGCACTTAACGCAGGGCTCGCCCTCGCGTTCGTAAACCTGCCAGAATCTCTCAAATGCTTCGCCATAAGAAAAACCGTTTCGGTATTCCAGGTTTACTCTTGATGTCGAACTCTCTGAAATGGCTGCGCTGAGCACATCGAGAATCGCCTGATAAAGATGTTCGACGCGTTTTGATGAAAGTGTCGAGGCGGTCTTGAACGGATTGATACCGGCGCGAAACAAAGCTTCGGCGGCGTAGATGTTTCCCAGGCCCAGCACTCTCGTCTGATCCAACAGCAACGCTTTCAAGGTGCGGCGTGAACGAGCCAGGGTTTCTTTCAGGTAGGCGAAACTGAAATCTTCACCGAAGGGCTCAGGTGCGAGTTCGCTGATTCCTTTCGTCTTCATCAAGCGCGTCCGCGCTACCAGCTTCATCACGCCGAACTGTCTTTGATCGCAGAAGACCAGACGCCGATCGTTGTCGAGATAGAAGATTGCATGCGCGTGTTTTGGTAGTTCAGCGTCGGCAGACAGGGAATGAAACTTTCCGGTCATGCGCAGGTGCACCAGCAAAACGAGCCCTTGCTGGCGCGCGGGCTTCTGATACTTGCGTGCGTCAGAAACCCGATCGTCAGGGAGGGCTCGCTGCGGATCAATCTCAATCACAATGTACTTCCCACGACGGGAAACGCCGGTGATCTTCGATCCTTTCAACTTGCGATTGAATGAAGCTGGCGAATGAGGAGCAACGAGTTTTGGAAGTCGAATTTCGGTCGCGACGATACGGCGACCGGAAACAACGGGACGCAAGGCACGCACGACGTGCTCAACTTCAGGCAGCTCTGGCATGCCGGAAAGTGTGACTTCGGGCTGGACCCAAAGTCAAAGCTCCCCTTGGTACTTAGTGCATTATTTAAGCGCTTCGCAGCGCCCGAGCGTCTTAGGTTAGAACACTCGCAACAACAACAGAATAATCACGATCACGAGTATCAAACCGAGTCCGCCACTCGGTCCGTAACCCCAACTCCGGCTGTATGGCCAAGCCGGCACCGCGCCCAAAAGCAAAATAATCAGAATTATCAACAGGATCAATCCCATGACTTAGTCCTCCAGTATCGAGTTTTCGCCGGGCTCATTTGGTGTTCGATCTAGAGCCTCGTTGATTGCGGAGATCGATTTCGCAAGGCGTGTGCCGCAGACGTGAAAGGATGAGGACCTTGCGCCTTGGCGCCTTTGCATGAGGCAGATTAAGAGAGTCACGCAAGGCACAAAGCAAAGGGAGGCCCAAGCACGAACGTTGAATGTAGATTAAGGAGTTTTGACTATGACGTACTCTGCGGTGGTAACCGAACTATCGGTCATTCCCGGTCGGAACGCGCGAGCCTTAAGCGTTAGATTACCAAAAACAGAAATGGGCACGCCCTCGTAAAGCTGCGAGGATTGAGTGGGCTCACTGCCGTTCATCGTGTATCGAATAGTCACTTCGGGAGTGCCGCTTACAAGGGTAACTTTTTGAGGTGAGGAATATGTGCCGGCACCCGGACTAAACTTGGGCGCGTTGACCACCATCTTGTAGGTTTCCGAGGTAACTGAGCTATCGGTCATTCCCAGTCGAAACGCGCGAGCCTTAAGCGTTATGTTACCCATCACAGGAATGGGCACGCCATCGTAAAGCTGGGAGTACTGAGTGGGATCACTGCCGTCCATCGTGTACCGAATAGTCACTCCGGGAGTGCCGCTTACAAGGGTAACCTTCTGAGGTATGGAGTATGTGCCGGAGCCCGGACTAAAGTCGGGCGCATCTGCGACCATGTGGTAAGTTGCAGATGCAACCGAGCTGTCGGTCATTCCGAATCGGAAGGCCCGAGCCTTAATAGTGATGTTACCCAGAACAGGAATAGGTACCCCGTCATTGTAAATTTGAGAGGCAGGAGTCGGATCACTGGCGTCATACGTGTACCGAATGATCGCTCCAGGAGTCCCGCTTACAAGTGTGACCTTTTGAGGTAGCAAGTACGTACCGGTTCCCGGATTAAACTTTGGCGCGTCTACAACCATCTTGTAGGTTGCCGTAGCGACGGCGCTGTCGCTCATGCCGGTTCGGAAAGCCCGAGCCTTAATAGTGACGTTACCCAGAACAGTAATAGGTACCCCGTGAGAATAGATTTGAGAGGCAGGTGTTGGATCACTGGCCTCATACGTGTACCGAATCGTCGCTCCCGGAGTGGCGCATGAGAGAGTCACCTTCTGAGGAGCGGAATACGTCCCACCGCCCGGACTAAAAGTGGGCGTAGCCACCTGTTCAGCCCTGGCGATTACGGGCATAAACAAGCAGATCCAGAAGAGAAGCCAAACCCTTACCCGTGTTTGTCTGCCCATCATCACCCTCCGTTCGGTTAGTCGTTAGACATATATCAAAACACCTAGAGGGAATCAAAGTTTTTTTGCTGCTGATTCTATGGTTGTTGAGCCGAGAAGGATGGCTCGAACCCTGAAAGCGCAACGGGTTAACGAAGTGAGTCGGGAAAGACAGGCCGACGCCGAATTGTAGAGGTCAGCAGAACCGTCTGAAGAGCGGGCTGGTCTTGAAGCCTAGTGAGGCTTTGATCCGATAATGGTTTCAATGTCAACGCGAAGTTTATCGACCAGGTCAGCTTTGCGCGCTTCGATGTTCAAGCGCAGCAGCGGCTCGGTGTTAGAAGGACGGATGTTGAAACGCCAATCGCCGCTTTCCAGCGAATAGCCGTCAGTGAAATCTTCAGTGCCGTCTTTGGCGTATTGCTGCTTAACCGCGGCAATCACTTTCTTAATATCTTTGACGCGATAGTTTAATTCGCCGGACATGAAATGGCCTTCGGTGTAAGGACGCATAACTTCGGATAGAGGCTGGGCAGTCTTTGACAGGTGCTCCAGCATCAGGAGGAACGGGATGGTTCCGTTGTCCGCGAAAAAGTTTTCGCGAAAATAATAATGGCCGCTCATCTCGCCCGCGAAGATTGCATTCTCTTTGCGCATGCGCTCTTTCATAAACGCGTGACCACCTTTCGAGATGATCGCCCTGGCTCCGCGTTGTTCACAAACCTTTAGCGTCGGCCAAATCACGCGCGGATCGAAAATGATCGCGTTGTCACTGCCTTCCTTGGCGAGCAAGATATCTGCCAGCAAAGCCGTAATGTAGGCGCCGGAAATGAATTCGCCTTTCTCGTCAACAAACATGCAGCGGTCGGCGTCCGCATCCCAGGCCACGCCGAAGGCGGCCCCCGAACTCTTCACCAGCCTCTCGGTTTCAATGCGATTCTCGGGCAGCATCGGATCGGGCGGGCCTTTTGGGAAGGTGCCGTCAGGAACAAAATTCAGCGGTATCAGATCCAGTCCCAACTTCTTTACCAGAGCGGAAGCCGGGAAACACACGTAGCCGAAGTTTGCGTTGCCGACAAACTTAAACGGCTTGATGACGCTCGTGTCGATAAAGCTGAGCACGTGCTTGAGATAGTCTTCCAGCACATCCTTCTCTTTGATCGACCCTTTCTTGCCTGATTTTACTTCTTTGTCTTTTCCGGCCTTGAGCGCGTCGCGAATATCAAACAGGCCAGTGTCGGAAGAAATGGCAGCGGCTTTTTCGCGAACCATTTTCGCGCCGTTATATTCTTTCGGATTGTGAGAAGCCGAAACAACAATTCCACCTGAGTGAGCGTAAGCACCGACGGCGAAGTAGAGCATGTCGGTGGTAATCCCGCCGATGTCGATCACGTCAACGCCGGCGTCGACAAAGCCGGACATCAGGCTCTCTGCCAACTGCGCGGACGAGACGCGCGCGTCACGGCCGACGACCACCGTCTGCGGATGGAAGAGGTAAGTGTAGGCCTTGGCGATACGATAGTACGCTTCTTCGTCAATATCAGTCGGATAGACGCCTCGAATATCGTAGGCGCGAAAGATGTCCCAGTTCACGGTTGCTGTCCTTTCCTTAACATGTCCTCGTGTAATCGGTCAGAGAGGTCTTGTCTCCCAACACGGCGCCCGGACCGACGATCGTTGATCGGCCTACATGACAGCCGCGCCCGATGATCGCGTCATTCACCTGAGCCAATGTTCCCACGCGTGTGTGACTCCAGATCACCGAATTCTCGATGCGCGCACGCTCTTCGATGTAACAGCCTTTGCCGAGGACTGAGTTGATTATTTCAACGCCCGGCTTGATCGTGCAGTCATCGCCGATGACCGACAGGTCGTCGATCTCTGAATGCGTGGCCGAATCAAAGCTGCCGCGGCGGTCTTTCATGTGAATCCGCAAGACGCGATTGGCGAGCAGATCGTGATGGGCCTGGAGGTAACGCGCGGGCGTCCCGATGTCCATCCAATAAGTCCGCTGCGGAATGTGCGCAAAGAAGGGCTCGCCATTTTCGAGGAGCTTCGGAAACAGACCGTATTCGAACGAGTGGTTTTCGCCACGCGGGATCAGATCGAGTACTTCTGGTTCGAGGACATAGGTGCCGGCATTGATGTTCTTACAGGAAGTCTCTTCAGGCTTTGGCTTTTCCAAAAAGCGACGCACACGGCCATCGTCTTCTGTTTCAGCTACGCCGTACGCACTCGCGTCTTCGACCGGAGTCAGGACAATGGTCGCGACTGCTTTGCGTTCCTTGTGTTGGCGAATGACGGTTTTCAAATCGAGGTCAGTCAAAATGTCACCGTTGAAAACCACGGTGGGTTCGCGAATCAAGTCCTCTGCGAATTTGTAAGCGCCGGCGGTGCCCATGGGCTGTGGCTCGACCGTGTATTTAAGCTTGACGCCAAAATTCGAACCATCGCCGAGTTGTTGTTCGATCTTTTCCGGTTGATAAGAGAGCGAAAGCGTGATGTCGGTGACGCCGGCGCGGCGCAGCGTGTCGATCTGGTAAAGCAGAAATGGACGATTGCAAATCGGGACGATCGGTTTCGGCGTGTATACGGTAAGAGGGCGCAGCCGTGTGCCTTTTCCTCCTGCCAGGATTAGTGCCTGCATGATTATTTAGTCCGGAGATCCAGAATGATTAAGGGGTTTCGATTTCAAGCGCCGAGTCTAACACCCGCGTGATAGGGTTTTCAATTAGGGCGTTAACCAGTCAGTCGAGCAATCGGCATAATGAGGTCAGTACCACTCGCGTGAGCGAGTGGATCAAGTGATCAACTCGCGGCTTGACCTATGGCTCACCCACTGGCCCAGGTGGTACTGACCTTAAAACCCTGCTTGACGGATTCCAATTCTGCAATGAGACTACTTAGCCGGTGCGTGCACGCTGACCTGTGACCTTCTTAAGACAACATCGGGCGTTCTTGATCATCCTGGCCTTCGCGGCCGTGCTCTTTCTCAGCGACATTGGGATCTACAAGGAATTTGTGCGGGCCGAGAGTTACTTTGCGTTGGGGTCGCGTTTGATGGTTGAGCAGGGCAATTGGATCACGCCACATGCGCCGGATGAACTGCCTCTGAACAAGCCGCCGCTAACCTACTGGCTCATCGGCGCCTCATATAAGTTGTGCGGGGCGAACTATGGATCGAGCCGGCTTCCTTCGGTATTGGCCGCGATGTTAGTGCTCGCGATTGTGTATTGGCTGGCGGTACATCTCAATGGAAAGCGCGTGGGCCTGATCGCGGTCGCGATGCTGGCGTCGAGTTTCTTGTTTCTGAGTTTTGCGCGGATGGCGATGAGCGACATGCTGCTCACGCTTTGCGTCACCGCCTCGCTTGCTTGTTTCATCATTGGCCTCAGTAATGATTCGTTAGGCAGGAAGGCAATTGTCCTGATTGGCTACGTTGCACTCGCCATGGGTGTCTTAGTTAAGGGTCCGGTTGCGATGGCTTTGGTGGGACTGCCAATCGGTTTGGAAATGGCCCTGAGACGAAATCGCACCGATCTGAAAAAGCTTCGGCTGCTACCGGGCATGGCGTTGTTCGTAATGTTTTCCGCGCCCTATTTTCTGGTTGTCTATGCGCGAGCCGGCTCCGCGCCGTTGCGCTTTTTCTTTCTTGGCGAGAACCTGCAACGATTTACGGGTTCGGTTTACGGGGCATCGGGACGGCCATTCTGGTTTTTGTTGGCAGCGTTCTTTGGCGACTTTGCGCCGTGGTCGATCTTTCTTCTGGCGGCGCTTTGGTTCAACTGGCGCGAGCGCGGTCAACCTTCGAGCGCTTCACGTCTGATTCATCTTTGGCTCGGGTCCGCAATCGTCTTATTCTCCTTTTCCAGTTTCAAGCTTGATTACTACCTCTTGCCGGTGATGCCCGCGAGCGCTTTGCTAATCGGGCCGTTGATCGCGAACGCTGACAGTTTGCCGGACGTCGCGCGACGTTCAGTCAAAGCACTGATCGGGCTTTGCGCCTTAATGATCCTGGCTGTTGCGTTGCTGTCGCTCAAGGCTGCCGCTGTGCTCGGGGTCTTAACGCCCCTGCGATTTCTGCCAGTCGTTGTTGCCCTGGCAGGCCTGGCAACATTGGCTGTATTCCTCTGGCGCCGAACGACGTGGCTGGCGAGCTACGTTCTGGCGGCGACGATCTGCGTAACGTTCCTGACGATGCAATTGGTCCTGTTACCGTCATTCGTGGATTACTTGCCCGCTACACGAATCGCTGCCGGCGTTCCCGCGGCAAGCGTTGTCTACACATCTCAGGCAGCCAGCGATTGGGCCAACGACGTCGCTTTTAACCTTCCGGCCCCTCACAGAGTTGAGCGAATGGTTGGCGATAATGAAAACGAGAGATTAGCGGCCTCCTTAAAGGGCGATTCGAAATCGGTTGCCGTTATCCGAGAGAGCGAGTATCCCAGCCTGCTCATGAAAGATCCGAGCTTGAGAGTATTAACCCAGGCAGAGACGTTCGGTCA
>Ga0070698_100000016_pt1 | contig 110961 bp, 89 predicted proteins | sample KBSK1502metaG_FD_65477 | JGI IMG/M metagenome (GOLD analysis project Ga0070698, IMG submission 65477) | Corn, switchgrass and miscanthus rhizosphere microbial communities from Kellogg Biological Station, Michigan, USA - KBS K1-50-2 metaG | ecosystem: Host-associated > Plants > Roots >... | reverse complement strand
GCGGGATCCTTCTCGAGGCAGCGCAGAATGATGTCCTGCAACTCCTCTCGAATCTCCACCCCGAGCGCACGCGGAGGCTGAGGAATCTCGTGCACGATACGGTAGAGGATCGACTGCAGTTCCCCGGTGAAGGGTGGATCCCCGACGAGGCACTCGTAGAGCACGGTTCCCAGCGAGTAAATGTCGGAGCGGGCGTCAAAGGTGCGGGAGTTGACCTGCTCCGGCGAGAGATAGGCCATCGTCCCGATCAGAGTTCCCGTCTTGGTCAGGCGCGACTCGGAGACCGCGTGGGCGAGGCCGAAATCCATAACGCGCACTCGGACCGCGGATCCCTCCTCCCGCGTGACCATGATGTTGGCCGGCTTGATGTCCCGGTGCACGACGCCGCGTGCATGGCTGTAGTCGAGCGCATCGGCGACCTGGATGCCGATGTCGATCACGTCGCCCAGTCGCAGCGCCTGATCCCGAATCAGGCGAAGCAGATTCGTTCCGCCGACGACCGGCATCACGAAGAAAAGCGAGCCCTCGTGGCGCCCGAGGTCGTAGATCGGAACGATGGCGGGGTGGTCCATCTGGGCGACGATCTGGGCTTCGCGCTGGAACCGCCCTTCGATCTCGGGGGCGAGGTCCGTCGACGAAATCACCTTGACGGCAACTTCGCGGCTCAAGAGCGGGTCGCGGGCCCGGTAGACAACACCCATCCCACCGCGGCCCAGCTCGCCGACGATCTCGTAGCGCTCGGATAGCCGTGTGCCGATCACTTTTTGCGACGACTATACGACAGAGGCAATTAGCCAAAATAGTTATCAGTTCTCAGTGATCAGTTCTCAGTTTGGATCTGAACTGAAAACTGAAAACTGAAAACTGTTAACTAACGAATCTCGTCCCCCCCGAAATAACTCATCAGCGCTTCGGGGACTTCAACGCTGCCATCTTTCCGCTGATAGTTCTCCAGGATCGCCACGAGGGTGCGGCCGATCGGGAGGGCCGAGCCGTTCAAGGTATGGACGAACTCGGGCTTCTCCCCTTCGGCACGCCGGAAACGAATCTGAGCGCGTCGGGCCTGGAAGGCCTCGAAGTTCGAGCAGGAGGAGATTTCCTTGAAGACGTTCTGCCCCGGCAGCCAGACTTCCAGGTCATACGTCTTGGCCGCGCCGAAACCCAGATCGCCCGTTGAGAGGGTCACGGCGCGGTAGGGGAGCCCGAGCCGCCGCAGGGCGGTCTCCGCGTGGCCGGTCAAGCGCTCGAGGGCGGCGTTGGAGTCCTCGGGTGTCGTGAGGGTCACAATTTCTACCTTGTCGAACTGGTGCTGCCGGATCATGCCCCGCGTGTCGCGGCCGGCGGCCCCCGCTTCCGACCGGAAGCACGGCGTGCAGGCGGTGTAGAGAAGAGGAAGCTGGTCCCCATGCAGCGTCTCGTCGCGATGAAGGTTCGTCAGTGGAATCTCACCGGTGGAGATCAGATAGAGGCCCTCGCGGGTCTTGAAAAGGTCCTCCTCGAACTTGGGAAGCTGGTTGGTGCCGAAGAGCGAGTCGGCATTGGCGAGCGCCGGCGGGAGAATCTCCGTATAGCCGTGCTCTCGCGTGTGGAGATCGAGAAAGAAGTTGCCGAGCGCCCGGGAGAGGCGCGCGCCGGCTCCCTTCAAGACCGTGAAGCGCGCGCCCGCGATTTTCGCCCCGCGCTCGAAATCGAGGATGCCCAGGGCCGGCCCGAGGTCCCAATGGGCAACCGCCTCGAAATCGAACCGCCGAGGCTCTCCCCAGGTTCGCTCGACGCGGTTCGACGTCTCGTCCCGACCCTTCGGCACGTCCGGCTGAGGAACGTTTGGAATCCGCTGCTCGACGTCGGCCAGCTCCGCCTCGCTCTGCTCGAGCTGTGCCTCGAGGAGCCGGATCTCTTCCTTCAAGGCCTTCGTCTCATCGATGGTCTCCGGAGACGGTTTGCCGCGGGCGGCGGAGAGCTCGTTGCGGCGGCGGCGCTTCTCCTCGATCCGCGTGACGGTCTCGCGGCGGCGCCGGTCCAGCTCAGCGAAGCGTTCGAGCCCCGAACCCGCGTACCGTTCGGGGTATTCGGACAGAAGCCGCTCGGCGTTCTCGCGCAGCAACTCGCGTGGTAGCATGAAAGGCGCGATTTGATCTCGCCCGGCAGGCCGAGTCAACTGCTCGGCGTTCCGTGCGCTTGCGCCGCTTGAGCCGTCAGTTCCACCTGCCCGACGTCGATTGTGTCGTGGTCAACCGCGACGGCGGCGAGTCGCTCTTTGCCGCTCTCCGCTCCCTGGAAAAACAAGTCGGGATCGATCTGTCGATCGTCATCGTCGACAACGGCTCGAGCTCACCCGAAAGGGAGCGTCTCGCGCGGGAGGCCCCAACGGTGCACGTCCTTCCCTTTCCCCGGAACCTCGGGTTCGCCGGCGCGGCCAACGAGGGGATCGCCCGGACTCGGGCTCCCTTCGTCCTGCTCGTCAACAACGACGCCGTTCTGGCTCCGGACTATGTCGCGCGGCTTGCCGCCCGTCTCGCGCTCGACCGGCGGCTCGCGGGCGCCCAGGGACTGATCTTGAACGCCGACGGCAGCCGCGTCGACAGCGCCGGACTCGAATGGAACCGGCGTGGGGAGGCCGTGCCGATCTTCGCGGGTGCCCCGCCCGAAGGTCCGCCGCGGATTCCCTTCGAGGTCTCGGGCGTATCAGCCACCGCTACGCTCTATCGGCGAGAGGCCTTGGACGAGGTTTCCTCCGGCAACGAGGTCTTCGATCGGGCCTTCTTCGCGTACTACGAGGATGTGGACCTGTCGCTGCGCCTGGCGCGAGCCGGCTGGCGCTTTCTCTGTGACCCGGCGGCGCGTGCCCGCCACGAAGGATCGCTGACGGGCCGCAGGACTCCTCTTCGGCGGGCCCTCTGGACCTCGCGCAATCGCTGGCGCACGTTGTTCCGCAACTTCAACGGCGCGCTGCTCGCCCGCAGGCTCGGTCCGCTGCTCCAGGCCGATCTTGCCCACGCGCGGCAGCTCGGGTGGAAAGGGGCGCTGCTTCCCCTGCTGATCTGGCCGGCGCTCCCGATACTCGCGTGGCGCGGTCACGATGGAGAGACGCCGCTCACGGAATGGCCCGCCAGTGGCGGCGGCTCCTCCACGAGTTGAAGCTCTCGACGCGGGGACGCGGGGACGCGGGGACTCGTGCTTCGCAGCGAAGCACGGCTTCGCAGAGTAGTACGCGGGGACGCGGGGAAGCAGCGACCCGAGTCAGCGAAATTACCGCGGTCATCGTCTCCTGGAAAGACGCGGAGCAAGTCGAGGAAGCGATCGAAAGTATCGTCCGCGCGAGAACGAGGATCACCGGCGCCGGTCCTCGCGTTTCCGTCGTGGTCGTGGACAACGGAAGCGGGCTCCCGGGCCGCGGCCGAGTCCAGACGATCTGTCCGGATGCGACTCTCATCGCCAATCCGTCCAATCGGGGTCTCGCGGCCGCATCCAACCAGGGGGCGCGGGCCGCGTCCGGAGACATCCTGCTCTTCTTGAATCCCGACACGCGCGCCGAGGGTGATCCGTTCTCGGAGATCCGCCGCGCTTTCGCCGAACACTCCGAGGCTGTTGCCGTCGCGCCCCGGCTGTTCGATCTGGAGGAAGGGCCACGAAGCGGAAAGGAACTCGCGTCTCCGGATCGGGAAGACCAACGAACCTTCCAACTGCGCCGGCTGCCCTCCCTCGCCTCGGACGCCCGGCACCTTCTCTTGGTCGACCACCTTCTCCCGAACAATTCCAGCCGCCGCCGCGAGCGCTATGCCGAGGAGGATCGAGAGGAGGCCTTCGCGGTCGAACAGGCGGCGGCCGCGGCCCTGGCGGTTCGCCGCGACGCCTTCGAGCGGATCGGCGGCTTCGACGAACGATTCTTTCCCGCCTGGTTCGAGGACGTGGATCTCTGCCAGCGGTTGGGCGCCCTCGGCGCGATTCTCTATTGGCCGGCCGCTCGCTTTCGTCATCGCGGCCGGACCTCCTCGGAGACTCTCGGTTACGCGCATTTCCTTCCCGTGTACTACACCAACGCCCTGCGCTACCGACGGCGATACTCCCTGCCCGCTCGAGCGGCATACAGGCTCTTGCTGTCGCTCGGGATGGCTCTGCGTCTGGTCGCACTTCCGTTTCGGCGACGAATGCCTCGACCTCGGACCGAAGCCGCGCGCGCTTACCTGCGAACCCTGACTGTCGCGTTCGGCCGGACTCCGCTCGACTGTCGACTGTCGACTGTCGGCTGTCGACTGCCCCAATGATCGACGTCTCCATCATCGTCGTCTCCCACAACGACCAGGAGGATCTTCCCCTGTCCGTCGGCTCGGCGCTCGCGCAGCGGGGAGTGGCCGTCGAAACGATCGTCGTGGACAACGCCTCCTCCGACGGTTCGCGATCGATCGTTGAGAAAATGCCGCGCGCGCGGCTTTCCGCGCTGTCAGAGAACGTCGGCTTCGCTGCGGCGATGAACCTGGGTATCGAGGCGACTTCCGGCCGTTACGTCCTCGCGTTGAATCCCGACTGCCGGCTCGAGGCGGACTTTGCCGCGATCCTGGCCGACCGCCTGGACCGCGACCCGTCGATCGGTTCCGCCTCCGGCCGGATTCTGCGCGCGGCGGGCGGCCGGCTCGAACCGACGGATCTCCTCGACTCGGCGGGGATCCGCTTCACGGCCACGGGTCGTCACTTCGATCGCGGAGCCGGCGAGCCGGCTGCCGGCCGCTATCTCGAAGAGGAGGACATCGCGGGAGCGAGCGGAGCCGCGGGCTTCTACAGGCGGACGGCGCTCGAAAGCGGCCGGATCTCCACGGGCTTCTTCGACTCCGACTTCTTTCTCTACCGGGAAGATGCCGATCTGGCCTGGCGGCTGCGCAATCTCTGTTGGAAATGCGTCTATCTTCCCCGGGCGGTCGCCTACCACCGCCGGCGCAACCGGCCCGAGCGACGCCGCCAGATGTCACCGCTGGTGAACTTTCACTCGGTGAAGAACCGTTTCCTGCTGCGGATCAACAATCAATCCACGTCCGACTTCTGGGCAACGGCGGTCCCGACGCTCGCACGCGACGCCGTGGTGCTGGCCGCCTGCCTGACCGTCGAGCGCTCTTCGCTGCCGGCGTTTGGATGGCTGTGGAGAAATCGGAAGCGATTGTGGGCGAAGAGGCGGGAGATTAAGGCGAAAGTCCGGGCTCGACAGAGAGATTCGAAACGCAACGAGAACGCCGGGAACGCAGCGAGAACCCGTTCAACGCAGCGAGAACGCCGGGAACGCAGCGAGAATGCCGAGAAGTAAAGTACGAAGTTCGAACTTCAGGCTTTACTTCACGGCATTCCCGTCGCGTTCTCGGCGTTCTCGCGCGTTTGTGTCATTGAGCTGATAGTTTCCTGTCGTGAAAATCGCCATCCTCGGTACGCGCGGCATTCCGGCGCGTTATGGGGGCTTCGAGACTCTCGCCGAGGAGCTGTCGTCGCGGCTGGCGGCTCGCGGACACGACGTCACCGTTTTCACGCGCCCGCGGTACGCGCAGCCGGGCCTGACGCAATGGCGAGGCGCGAAGATCCGTGTGCTTCCCACGATTCCCACCAAGTATCTCGACACGGTCGCCCACGGATTCCTCTCCAGCCTGGACGCGCTTTTTTCCGACTACGAGGCGATCCTTTTCTGCAACGCGATCAACGCCCCGTTCTGTCTCCCGCCGCGGCTGGCCGGGCAGCGCGTCGTCTTGAATGTGGACGGGCTCGAGAGAAACCGGCGCAAATGGAACCTCGCCGGGCGGGTGGCCTACCGCGTCGCGGAGGTGCTCTCGACTCTCGCGCCGGACATCGTGGTGTCCGACGCCCGGGTCATCCGCGACTATTACCGCGAGATTTACGGCGCCGAGACGATCTTCATTCCCTACGGGGGGGACCTGCCGGCTCCCAGCGGTACGGAGACTCTCACGCGGCTCAGCCTCGAGCCGGAGAAGTACGTTCTCTACGTTTCGCGCCTGGAGCCGGAGAACAACGCCGACGCAGTCGTGCGAGCCTATCGGGACGTGCCGGGAAGTCTTCCTCTGGTCGTCGTCGGAGACGCACCCTACGCGAAGGAGTACATCGCGCAAGTCCGGACGGAAGCGGACGGCCGCGTCCTTTTTCCGGGGGCGATCTACGGAGAGGGTTACCGGCAGCTTTTGGCCAATGCGGCCCTCTACGTGCAGGCGACCGAGGTCGGCGGGACGCACCCGGCACTGGTCGAGGCGCTCGGTTTTGGGCGTGTGGTTTGCTACCACGATTCTCCGGAGAACGAGGAGGTCGCTTCCGGGGCAGCGCTCCCGTTTGACGTCCGCCGGCCCTCGGATCTGGCTGTGCTGATGACCGCGGTTCTGGATGATCCGGCTGCCTACTCCGTATGGAAAGAGCGAGCCCGGGAGCGGGTCGCGCAAAAATATCGTTGGAATGATGTCGCCGACCGATACGCAGCCGTTCTTGAAGGAAAGCGCGTCATCCCATAACATCCGGCCGCGGCCGCGGCCAACGGGCCGCGTGCAGGTTCCATGCTGAAGCAGAAAGCGCGCGCCATCGCCCTGGGAGTCCTGGCCGGGGATCTCGCCCTCACGGCCGTCTCCCTGCCGGTGGCCTATCTTCTGCGCCACGGCGTTTTGACGTTTCTCTTCCCGACTCTCTTTCCCTCACCCCTCAACCCGATCGCTCAGTACTGGTTCCTGCTTCTTCTGATCCTTCCGATCTGGGGCCTGTTGCTCTCGGCGGCCGGCTTCTACCGCAGCCATCGCACGTTGCCGCTGGGCGAAGAGATCTGGGGAGCGATGAAAGTTTCCTTCGGGGGAACGGCGCTCCTCGCGCTCGCCGCCTACGGTTTGCGGCTGGAGTTCGTCAGCCGCTTCTTTCTGGTCGTCTTCGGCGTCGTCAACTTTTTCTTCCTGGCGACCGAGAAGATCGCGCTGCGCTTGACATCGCGTTTCGTGCGGGCGCGCGGCTACAACTTCCGGACCGTGCTGCTTGTGGGCACGGGCAGGAAAGCCGCGCAACTGGCGGAGTTTCTGGAGGCGCGCTCGTACTGGGGCTTCAAGGTGCTGGGTTATCTGGATGACGACAACGGCGGCGAGATTCGGCGCGACGGCCGCTGGCCGAGCCTCGGCCGAATCACCGATCTCGAGCCCGTCCTCATGCGAGAGGTGATCGACGAGGTCATTTTTCTCATCGAGAAGGGGAGGCTCCAGCAGTACGAAGAGGCGCTCCTGGTGGCTGAGCGGCACGGTGTGCGGGCGCACGTTTCGCTCGATATCTTTCCGCACGTGCTCGCGCGCCCAGTGCTCGAAGAGCTCGACGGGATTCCACTGCTCTCCTTCACGACGACGCCGTCCAACCCTCTGCAGCTGACCGTCAAGCGGGCGATCGACCTGGCCGTGTCCTCCCTGCTCTTCCTTGCGACGCTGCCGATCCAGGCGCTCGCCGTGCTGGCGATCAAGCTCTCGTCTCCCGGCCCGATCTACTTCCGGCAGACACGCTGCGGCTTGAACGGCCGCCTCTTCAAATTGATGAAGTTCCGCACGATGTACGAGGGGGCCGAGGATCACCTCCACGAGATCTCCCACTTGAACGAAATGACGGGACCCGTCTTCAAAGCCTCGAAGGACCCGCGCCTGACGCTGGTGGGGCGGATCCTGCGCCGTCTTTCGATCGACGAGCTGCCGCAGCTCTGGAATGTGATCCGGGGCGATATGAGTCTCGTGGGCCCGCGGCCTCCGCTACCCGAAGAGGTCGCCCGCTACGCTCCCTGGCAGCGCCGCCGCTTGAGCATGGCTCCCGGGATCACCTGTCTGTGGCAAGTCTCCGGCCGCAACGAGCTCGACTTCGACCGCTGGATGGAGCTCGACCTGAAATACATCGACACCTGGTCCCCAATGCTGGATCTGAAGATTTTGCTCAAGACCGTGCCGGCGGTCTTGTCGGGCAAGGGAGCGAGATAATTTCGAATTTCGAAATTCGAATTTCGAAATCCTGTCCTACCGGTTCCCGCCCCCTCCGCGCTCCTCGTCTTGCTTGAAGAGGTACTTGATGGAGGTCTTCGGGATGAGCAGGTTGGGTCCGCGGTCGCGGTTCACTTTCAGGCAGTTCTTGTCGTACCACTCGATCCAGCCGCGGATCTCCTCCCCGTCGTTCAACACGACGACCATCGGAGTCTTCGCGGCCATCTGCTTGATGTAGTAGTAGCTCTCGGCATTGGTTTGCTCGGCCGGGCTCTGCTTGCGCTGCTGAAAGGTGCGCGTCGGGTATCGCTCGGCCATATCCGAGAGGTTCGGTCGTATCAGTTTTCTGTTGCCCGGGGCCTCGTCATCGGGGCGATGCGCGATCCCTGGCGGGTTACGGTTCGGCACGGCTGTCTCTCTTGCTCCCGGTCAGGCGGGATGCTTTCCTTGGATCTCAAACGACCGCTTCGGGCGAAATATTCTGAGATTTACGGCCCGAGGAGGCGTCGGCGGGCTTCCCGCCCTCGTCCTCGTAGGCCAGGCAACACATCAACCGGCCGCACATACCCGATATCTTTGAAGGGTTGAGGGAAAGGTTCTGGTTTTTCGCCATCTTGATCGTTACGGGATGGAACCCCTTCAAAAACGTCGAGCAGCAGAGGGTCAGACCGCACGGCCCGATCCCACCACGCATCTTGGTCTCATCCCGGGGGCCGATCTGGCGCATCTCGATGCGCAACGGGTATTTCAAGGCCAGATCCGCCACGAGCCTGCGATAGTCGATCCTGCTCTCGGAAGTATAGTAGACAGTGTATTTACGGCCGTCGAAGCTCTCCTCGGTTCGAATCAGCTTCATCGGCATTCGTCGTTCGCTGGCCATCTCGGCGACGTCCTGAAAGAACTTCTTTTCCCGGGAAGCCTTGGCCTCGTAGCTGGCCAGATCGACGTCCGTTGCCGTTCGCACCAGTTTCCGGGCGTCCTTCAGCTGGCACTGTTTGACGATCAGAGGACGCAGGGTCATGACCTGGGCGTACTCGAGCCCCTGGTCGCCTTCGACGACGACCCGCTGTCCCTTAGCGAGGGTCGCTCCCTGCGAATCGCAGAAGACAACCCTGCCATCTTCGTTGTCATTGATCCGGACGCCGACGTAATGGCCTCCGGGATTGAAAGCGTTTCCGCCAGAACAACCTCCGCAACCGGACATGACCCCCTCCAAAGTCCTTACGATAGCACCGTTTAACCGTCGCTTCCGCTTGCTCGGGACCTGCGCCCTGCGGGGCGCATCGGCTCGGCTCGCCCAAAGGGCTCGACCGCGAGCCTGGTCCCTCGCGCACTCACGCTCCCGCCGCGCGTGCCTGCACGTCGCTTCCGCTTGCTCGGGACCTGCGCCCTGCGGGGCGCACCGGCTCGCGGCTCGCCCAAAGGGGCTCGACCGCGAGCCTGGTCCCTCGCGCGCTCACGCTCCCGCGGCGCGCGCCTCCTCCCCCCTGGGAGACTTCGCGCGCCGCGACCCAGATTGTTTCCTGGTCGGCGAACCAAGAAGGGTTTGGGCTTCAAGAGATCTCCGAAACGAGGCGATCGAGGGAGTCTGAGAGGGACCCGGGCGGCAAGGGGCGGATGCTGGGCGGTATTGCGGGGCCGGGGGCGAAGATGGGGGGAGGGGCGGGGTTGTCGTCGCGGATTGCTGCGGCGATCTCTTCGTTCTCTTTCCCGGCCCAGAGGAGGACCGCGTCGATCCGGCGGTTGCGGCCGAGGGTCTCGACGGCGCTTTCCAGGCCCGCCGCATGAAGGACCTCGATCGATGGAGCGGCGAGAACGGCAGGCTCGGTCTGGCCGAGAGCGCCGACGACGAGGACCGTGAGCATTCGGCCTCCTTCCCCGGCTCTATTCGAACCAGAGAGAAGCGGCGGCGCGCGGTTTGGGTCGGCCTCCCGACTTGCCCGACGTGTAGAAGAGGAACGTGTAGAGGCCCGGGGCCGAAGGCACGAACTCGAAGGAGAAAGAGTGGTCGGGACGGATCCGAAGCCGATCCTCGCTCGTTGTGCCGATCACGTGCATGAGCCGGTAGCCTTCGGGAGTGAAGGAAAGCGTCGCCTCCGGATAAGCATAGCTCGTACGTTCGCTCGCCTCCGCCCGGGAGAGAGTCTTGGGCGGCGGCTCGCGGGCGATCGTGACAAACGAAACGGTCGAAGTTCCCAGGGGCCGACCCTGGAAAAGAACTCCGGCACGCCTAGATCTCGAGGCCGAGAGGCTCAAGCGCGCGAGGCCCCGCACGAGAAACTCCTGCGCCATCTGAAAGCGGCCGTTCTCCGCGGCCCACCCCACACCCACGTGCGTGACCTCGGGATCCAGGATCGTTCGCCGATGACCGTCCGACGGCGGTTTTTCCCGGAGCATGTCTTCGTGTCCGTCCAGCGCGAGGCGCACGAACGGTTCGGTGAATTTCGCGGCGGTGGTGATCCAGGAGACCGAATTCTCCGACTGCATTCCGAAGACTCCGTCAAAGCCCATGCGGGCATACGGGGGGACGCCATTGGTCAGAAAGTGGCCCCGTGACTTTTCGGCCACTTGGCGAGCGCAGAAATCGTCCGCCACCTTCGAGGCGGCCTCGTCCCACTCCACGCCTGGAAGACCGGCCGCGGCGCGGTCCCGGTTGATCCTCTCGAAGACCGCCCGTTTGACGGGCTCGTCGGGAAGGGCCGGGACCGGATAAGTCTCCACGCGCGGGGAATCAAGGCGCGGCAGCCTGAGCTTGAGCGCAGGAGAGTCTCCCCGAGCCTCGCGGGCCGGCGCGGCCGCGAGGGCGGCGGCCAGAACGACTCGAGAGAGGACCCTCGAGACGCCGACCGATCCCCGGCTAAGATGCGCAGAGATCATGCTGTGCCAATTCTCCTTCTCCGCCGTGGGAACGCGTGGAGCCGAGAGAACTCTTCCCATCGAAAGGGCCTGAGGGGCTGATCCAGTCATGGGTGAAATCGAGTTCGGGACTTCGGGCTGGCGCGCTGTCCTGGCGGAGGAATTTACCTTCGGCAACGCCCGCCGCGTCGTGGAAGCCATCGCGAGGGTCTTGACCGCGGACGGTCGAAAGGGAGCCCGGGTCCTCGTGGGCTATGACACGCGCTTTCTTGCCGGGCGCTTCGCCGCCGAGGCGGCCCGCATTCTCGCCCGGTCGGGATTCGAAGCGGTCCAGTCGGCTCGAGCGGTGCCCACACCGGTGCTCGCCTTCGAGATTCGCCGCCAGGCGGCCGCCGGGGGCGTCAATTTCACCGCCAGCCACAACCCTCCGCAATACCTCGGCATCAAGTTTTCGACCGGCGACGGCGCCCCTGCCTTACCCGAGGTGACCCGCAGAATCGAGGCGGAGATCGCGCAGATTCCGGAGATGGCCCCACCGCCCCCTTCGGACGTGCCCGCGTTCGACCCGGTGCCGGCGTATCTACTTGATCTGAACACGAAAGTGAAAGCCGCCGAAGTCGCCGGAGGAGATCCGCATTTCTCGCTCGATTTCCGGTTTGGGACCTCGTCGGCGTTTCTCGACGGGTACCTCGAGTCCGCCCGAGTGCGAATGCTCCGGATGAACGCGAATCCCGATCCGCTCTTTGGCGGAGAGTCTCCGCAATGCGGCGAAAAGGAGCTCGTGAAACTGGGCGAGCAAGTCCGTCAGAACCGCTCGCGCCTGGGGCTCGCCTGCGACGGAGATGCCGATCGCTTCGGCGTGTGCGACGAGAAGGGGGTGTACGCCTCGCCCAACCTGCTGCTCGCACTCCTGTTTCATGACCTGCTCGCCCGCAAAGGGCGCCGCGGAGGCGTGGCCCGGAGTGTGGCGACGACCCACGCTCTCGATGCGCTGGCCGAGAAATACGGCGTGCCGCACTTCGAAACGCCCGTGGGCTTCAAATACATCGGGGAGAAGCTGATCGCCAAGGAGATCATCTTCGGAGGAGAAGAGAGCGCGGGCCTGACGGTCGAAGGGCACGTGCCGGAGAAAGACGGCATCCTGGCGGATCTTCTCGTGGCCGAGATGGTGGGCGGCAGCGGACGGACGATTTCCGAGCTTTCCGCGGCGCTCGACTCCGAGATTGGCCCTTACCGATCCGCCCGGGTCGACCTGCCGCTCTCTCCCGAGGAACGGACGAGGCTCGGACAGATTCGTGCTGCGCCGCCCGACTCGCTGGCGGGACGCCGGATCGCGTCGGTCAACAAGCTCGATGGAATCAAGTTGATTTTCGAGGATGGTTCGTGGATTCTGGTTCGAGAGTCGGGAACCGAACCTTTGGCCAGACTGTACGTGGAAGCGCGCTCCGAGAAAGACGTTCAGACGATCGTGGACGCGGGACGGGAGATGCTGAAGGTTTGAGCTTCACCATCGAAGCCGTGTACGGCCGGGAGATCCTCGACTCGCGCGGCAACCCGACCGTCGAGGTGGAAATCCTGCTTTCGGGAGGCGCCACCGGGCGAGCGGGCGTTCCTTCGGGCGCCTCGACGGGGGAGCGCGAGGCGCTGGAGCTCCGAGACGGCGATCCGCGCCGCTACGGCGGAAAGGGAGTCCTGCGAGCCGTCTCCCACATCAACGGCGAGATGGCGGAAGCCATCCAGGACGCCGACGCTCGAGACCAGGTTCTGGTCGACCGGGTCCTGATCGATCTGGACGGCACGCCGAACAAGGAGAGGCTCGGTGCCAACGCGATTCTCGGGGTTTCGCTGGCGGTGGCGCGCGCCGCCGCTCAAGGGTGCGGCCTCTCCTTCTATCGCTACCTCGGGGGCGCGGGCGCCCGCACGTTGCCCGTCCCGATGATGAACCTGATCAACGGGGGCGCGCACGCGGACAATCCGCTCGACCCTCAGGAATTCATGGTCTGTCCGATCGGCTTCGAGACCTTCGCGCAAGCGCTTCAGGCGGGCGTGGAAGTCTTCCACGCGCTCAGGGGGATTCTCAAGAAGCAGGGCCTGTCGACCGCCGTCGGCGACGAGGGCGGCTTCGCGCCGGCGATCTCCTCTTCGCGGCAAGCACTCGACCTGTTGGTCAGCGCGATCGAAGCCGCGAACTATCGTCCCGGACAACAGATCGCCATCGCGCTCGACCCCGCGGCGTCGGAGTTCTATGAGAATGGGAAATACGTTCTCGCCGGGGAAAAGAAGACTCTGTCTTCTGATCAGATGATCTCCTACTGGGCGGACCTGGTGCAGACCTATCCGATCGTTTCGATCGAGGACGGCCTCTCCGAGTCGGACCGCGACGGGTGGATCGCCTTGACGCGCGAGCTCGGTTCGAAGATCCTGCTCGTGGGAGACGATGTCTTTGTGACCAACGCCGAAATCCTGGCGCGCGGCATCGCGGATGGGATCGGCAATGCCCTGCTGGTGAAGCTCAATCAGATCGGCACCGTCACGGAGACGCTCGCGGCCGTGAGCCTGGCGCAGAAGAACGGGTACCGGGCCATCGTCTCTCACCGATCGGGCGAAACATGTGATGACTCGATCGCGGATCTCGCCGTCGCCGTCAACTCCGGTTGGATCAAAACGGGCTCGGCCTGCCGGAGCGAGAGAATGGCCAAATACAACCGGCTTCTCGAGATCGAAGAGGAGCTGGAGGGTATCGGAATCTTTGCCGGGACCGAGGCTCTCGCGCGATGAGGCCGCCGCCGGCTCCGCCGAAGACGCCCCGGCCGATCGCCGCGTTCTTTGTTTCGCTCGCCGGCTCCGCGCTCGTGCTGACGATGCTGGTCCTGTCCGACGGCCGGGTGCTCGAGTTGAAGAAGGCGCGAGAGGACGCGCACCAGCTGGATCTGGAGATCGCCCGGCTCCGGGAACAAAACCGTGAGCTGCGCGCCGCCGTCGATGCCGCGCGCCGCCACGAGTTTCCCGCCGAGAAGGTGGCGCGCGAGGAGCTGCACCTCGTCCATCCCGAGGACCTCGTTCTGCTGTATCCCGACGGGAGTCTGTCGGAGAAGAATAAGTCGACAGTCGACAGTCGACAGTCGACAGTCCCGAAGACGGAGCCGAAGCCTCGGTAGTTTTGTAACAGAAATCGAACACGTCAAGACCTCGATTGCGCGATTCTCGCGATCGCTCGGCACATAGCCCGACGGCCGGAGCCAAAGACACGTCTTGACCTCGATCAAACGGTCCGATATGGTTCGCGTTCCTGACGCGGGGTGGAGCAGCCTGGTAGCTCGTTGGGCTCATAACCCAAAGGTCGAAGGTTCAAATCCTTCCCCCGCAACCAAGAAAATGAAAACGCCGGGAGATGGCTCCCGGCGTTGTTATTTCTAGGTTGCCTCACTCGATTTGAACGCTAGCGCCGGCTGGAGCCGGCGCTGTCTCCTGCATGGCGCCAGTTCGATCACGGCACCTAGACGGCTCGACGCTTCAAATAAGCGAAGGTTCGAGCCGGCCACCAGAGGCAGACCCCCGGCAGTAGGCAGCGCCGGGTTCGCCGGCACTAAATCCTTCCCCCGCAACCAAGAAAATGAAAACGCCGGGAGATGGCTCCCGACGTTGTTATTTCTGAGCCCCTCTCTCGAATTGAACGTTCGACGCTTCGAATAAGCGAAGGTTCGAGCCGGCCACCGAGTCGCCCACCAGCGGCATGGCCCCCAGCAGTAAACAGCGCCGGATTCGCCGGCGCTAGCGCAGACCCCCGGCAGTAGGCAGCGCTGGTACTCCGGCGCTAGATCCTTCCCCCGCAACCAAGTCACTTTGGCTCCGGGAGGACACTCCCGGCGTTGTTTTTCTGAGCCGCCTCACCCCGGATCTTAAGTTAGCGCCGGCCGGAGCCGGCGCTGTCCCCCGCGTGGCATTAGCCTGATCGTGGCGCCTAGACGGCTCGACCGCTCCGATCAGCGAAGGTTTCGAGCCGGCCACCAGAGCGGCAGTAGGCAGCGCCTTCTCCCGCAACCAAGAGTCTCAAGCGCCGGGGGGAAAAGGCGTTCTCCTTTTCCAACAGTGCGTTCTGGCCGCGCATCGGCGTTTTGTTCCGGTGCCGACATTTCACGTTCCAGTTTTGTCACTTGAGGAGCCTGCCGGCGACGCAACCCTCTTGATTTGAGCGACTTCGGTCTTGGCTTCCGGTTTGCTCTTTGCAGGTGTGGCCAATAAGCGCCCCGGAGGTTCGATGTCTCTCGAAGTGGAACCCAAGACGACATACGAAGTCGCGATCGACGCGGCCGCTCTCCGCTGGGAGTCGGCGACGCCTCTGTTCACGCGGTACCGAGTGCCGCTGACCGGCTTGTTCGATCAGGCGTGGCTCGACTGCTATGAGCGGGCGAGTCTCGATTCGGCGGAGTTCTCCCGGTTTCGCTTCGACAACGCGACGAAGACCGTCTCGTTTACCTGCCGGATGAACGACGGGCCCACCGAGGTTTCGTCGGTTCTTGCGCGGTTGGAACTGCTGGTCGCGTACGTCAACGCGAGCGCGGGCCGGCCGGGCGTGCGCCCTTTCGTCGAGAGGCGGCGCCGCACCGATCCCGAGTTGGAGGACGCCTCCTCGGACTGACGGCGTTCGGCCAACGTCTCTTCGATACAGGCCGGGGACGCGTACCGCTTCCACCCGCATGGAACTTGCAACGCCGGCTCCCGTGAAACGCGGAGCGATTCTTCTTCCGTTCTGGTTTTTCTTCCTCGGTTCTCCCGAAATAATGGAGTTCTCGGTTCCCGGCCTCGGGGCGGATCCCGTGGACATCGCCGCCGGCCCGGACGGCGCTCTGTGGTTTACCGAGCAGCACGCGGACCGCATCGGCCGCATATCCACGCGGGGTTTCGTGACCGAGTTCGATCTTCCCAATCCGGGAAGCTTCGCGCGAGGAGTGACCGCCGGTCCCGACGGCGCGGTCTGGTTCACGGAGCTGCCGGGCCGCATCGGACGCATCACGGCCTCGGGCACGATCGCCGAGCTGACGCTGCCCGGAGGGCGGGGGGTGACAGAGCCGATCGAGATCGCGGCCGGTCCGGACGGAGGTCTCTGGTTCACCGACTACTACGATCGCATCGGACGAGTCACGACCGTGGGAGCCCTGACCTACTTTGCACTCTCGGGGGGAAGCGGTCCCCGAGGAATCACGGCGGGCTCCGACGGGGCCCTGTGGTTTACCGAAATGTCGTCCGACCGCATCGGGCGAATCACGACGGCAGGCGTCGTGACGGAGTTCCCCGTCGCGCCGGGCTCCGGTCCTCTGAGCATTGCGGCATCGCCCGATGGCGCGCTCTGGTTCACGGCCTCGACGGGGAATCGGATCGGAAGAATCACGACGGCGGGCGTGATCACGGAAATCGACGTCCCGACGCCGAACGGCTCGCCCAGCGGGATCGCGGTCTCCGCGGACGGGTCCGTGTGGTTCACCGAGCCTCCCGTCAATCGCATCGGGAGAATCTCGCCCCGAGACGGCATCGCCGACTGGCAGCTGCCCTCGGGCGGGTATCCCTACGGAATCGCGATCGGTCCGGACGGGGCGGCCTGGTTCTCGGAATTCTCGGGGGGCCGGATCGGGCGCGCGGCCTCGACCCCCCGACCGGCCTCCCACCTGGTGCCGGACCGTCCTTGACCGGGGGCGCGAGTTTGCAGAAGATCGGAGACGTGGAGCACGGGACCCTGTCCGAGGGATAAATGGGGATGTCGATTCTGGTAGTCGAGGACGATCCGGAGCTCCTGGAAGGGCTTTCCGAGCTGCTGGAATCGGTGGGACACCAGGTCCGGCGCGCGCGGCACGGCCTCGAGGCCCTCGGATTTCTCCGAGCCGGCCAGAGACCTCACCTGATCCTGCTCGATCTCATGATGCCGATCATGAATGGCTGGCAGTTTCGGCAGGAGCAACGGATGGATTCCGAGCTCGCGAAAATTCCGATCGTCGTGATCTCGGGCAAGAACGACCTGCCGGCGCATGCCCAATGGCTCGAGGCCGACGCTTACGTGCAAAAGCCGGTGCGGGCCGAGACGCTTCTCGCGGCGGTCGAGAAGCTTCTCGCCTGACGGTCGAAGCTGGCCGCGATCTTTTTTCTCCGATAGAGTGAGGCTACGGCGGTTTCGGCTCACATTCTTCGGGAGGATTCGATGACAGGCGCGGCGCGTTGAAGATGCTCCGCCGATTCTCTTGCGCCATTTTCGTCGTGGCGGTGTCGGCCGTGTTGCAGGCCGCCGCCGAGCGGCCGACGTTCACGGTCGGCACGGCCATGGCGGCGCAGGGACACAAGGCAACCGGTTATCTCGAAGTGCCAGCGGGAGTCGACCCCGCCCTCCGCATCCCGGTGGTCGTTTTTCACGGCCCGTGGCCGGGTCCGGTTCTCGCCATCGTTTCGGGCGCGCATGGGACCGAGTACGCGTCGATTCTTGCCGTCGAGAGACTCGCCGAAAGAGTCGATCCGACGGAGCTTTCCGGAACGCTCATCCTCCTGCCGCTCGTCAACATTCCTTCCTTCGAACAGAAGGTTCCGCACGTCAATCCGGTCGACGGAAAGAGCATGAACCGGTTCTATCCGGGGCGCCCCGACGGAACACAGTCGGAGCGCACGGCTTATGTGATCACCAAGAACGTCGTCGAACAGTGTGATCACTTGATCGACCTGCACGGAGGAGATCTCGACGAGAGCCTGCGCCCCTACTCGTACTGGTCGAAGACCGGGAATGCCGCTCAAGACGCCGTTTCGCGCGACATGGCTCTCGCGTTCGGACTGGACCACATCATCGTCGTGACCGACCGGCCGAAAGACCCGGCGGGCTCCCGCTACCTGGACAACACCGCTTCCACACGCGGCAAGGCTTCGATCGCCGCCGAGGCCGGCTACGCCGGACGGACGGATACGGACGACGTCGAGGCTCTCGTGCGGGGGTCCCTTTCCGTGATGCGCCAGTTGAAGATGCTTCCCGGTTCCCCGTCGCGCATCGAGCACCCGGTCTGGATCGAGAATGTGCGCCAGGTCCAGAGCGAGCAAACGGGGATCTTCTACCCGCTCGTCGGCCGCGGCCAATTCGTCGAACAGGGAATGAAGATCGGATACGTGACGGATTTCTTGGGAAAGACGACCTTCGAAGCGCGATCGCCCGTTGCCGGCGTGGTGCTCTATGTCTGCGCGGTCCCGTCGATGAAAAAAGGGGACACGGTCGCCAACATCGGGATCGTCGCCCGCACGGCCCCGTGAGCCGGGAGACGGAAGACGGAAGAAGTGAGACGACAGGCAAGCATGCTCAGGGTATATCAGATCTGATATAACAGAATTCGTCTACCGTCTACCGTCTACCGATGGATCTCGAAGCGCTCATCCGCTCTCTCTCCTCGCAATTGCAGCAAGCGAAGCGTGTGACCGTGCTGACGGGAGCGGGTGTTTCGGCGGGTAGCGGCATCCCGACGTTTCGCGGAGCCGACGGCCTCTGGAAGAGCTTTCGGGCAGAGGAGCTCGCGACGCCGGAAGCTTTCGCCCGGGATCCAAAGACAGTCTGGGAATGGTACGACTGGCGCCGGCAGAGGATCGCGGGCGCGGCGCCCAATCGCGCGCACGAAGTGCTGGCCGCGTGGAGCCGGCGCATTCCCGGCTTCGCGCTCATCACGCAGAACGTGGACGGGCTGCACGAGCGGGCGGGCACGCAAAACGTGATCCGCTTTCACGGGTCGATCTGGGAGCTCTTCTGCTGGGACGGCTGCGGCCGGAAGCCCTGGAGGGATGATCGGGCGCCTCTGGGCGAGCTTCCCGCGCGCTGTCCGGACTGCGCGGGGCTGGCGCGTCCCGGCGTCGTCTGGTTCGGCGAGCCGATCGATCCGGACGTCCTCGCGCGCTCCCGGCAGGCGCTCGATTGCGAAATCTGTCTGGTGATCGGAACCTCATCGATCGTCTATCCGGCCGCGGCCCTCGCGGCGCAGGCTTCTTCCCGCGGAGCCTTCGTCGCCGAGATCAACCCGGAGCCGGGAGCGGGACATGTGGATCTGGCGATCGCCGGAAAAGCGGAGGAGGTGCTGGAGAGAATTGACTCACTGATTCGACAGAATTGATTCATTTTTCCATTGATTCATTGTCGGATTGGCCGGAATCAGACGTCTCTCGCCTCAATCAAACAATGAATCAATGAATCAATGTTTCAATTCTTCCTTCAACACCTTCTCTTCCTGCTCTGTCCGAAAGGCGCGGAGCCGCTCGGCGAGCTCGGGCCGCTTTCTCGCGAGAATCGCGACCGCCAGGAGCGCCGCGTTCACGGCTCCGGGCTTGCCGATCGCCAGCGTGCCGACGGGAATCCCCCCGGGCATCTGAACCGTCGAAAGCAGCGAGTCGAGACCCTTCAAAGAGGCGCTCTCCATGGGCACGCCCAGGACCGGCAGGATCGTGTTCGCGGCGCAGACTCCGGCCAGGTGGGCGGCTCCCCCCGCCGCGGCGATCACCACTTCGATTCCGCGTCCCTCCGCCGCGGCGACGTACTCGACGGTTGCGCTGGGAGTCCGATGCGCCGAAAGCACCCGGGACTCGTGCGGGACGTCAAACGTCCGCAATGTTTCGGAGGCGTGGCGGACGGTCTCCCAGTCGGACTTGCTGCCCATGAGAATCGCGACGAGAGGCTTTGATTCGGCCATGGGGTTTCTTCGAGGAGAGATTCTATTCGCGGGAAGAGCACTCGGGTGCCGAGAGGCCCGGTCCTCGAAGCTTCAGCTCTCCGCGGCCGGCAGACGATTCAAGTCCAGCCAGTAGACCGGCAACAGGCGAAGCTGACGGATCATCTGATCGGGATTCTGCGACTTCGAGACGAAGGAATTGGCTCCGCATTCGTAGGCGCGGCGCACGTCGTCGTTTTCCTGTGAGCTCGTCAAGACCACCACCGGCACTCCGCGAGTCTTCGGCTCGGCCCGGAGATGGCGGAGCACCTCGAAGCCGGATATATCGGGGAGATTCAGGTCGAGCAGGATCAGGTCGACGGCCGGCCGGCGTTGGGCTCGGGCCAGCCCGTCCGCTCCGCAGCTCGCCTCTTCGACCACGATTTCCCCGCCGAAGGAGTTCTCGAGCACCCGGCGGAGGACCCAGCGGTGGCTCCGGTCGTCCTCGACGACAAGGATCCGCCGGATGGCCGTTTCCTGTCCGTCCCGTTCCGCCTGCATTGTTCCTCCAGGCTTCTTCCAGCAAGACTGATACCCGAAACGGAGTCGAGGCTCACCGGGCTCGGGAGTAAGATCTGAGGTCCTGGATGATTCCTGGACATCCGTCCCGAATTTTGCGGGCCAAACGATGAAGAAAGCGCTCTGGGTAGGAGTGGCGATCGCTATCGCCGCGGCGGGAGCTTGGCTCTACGGATCGCTCGTTCGTGAAGAGGACGACACCTCGCGTCCCGTGCGGCTGCTGGCAATCGCCGAGGTCCAGAGTCTCGATCTCTCCTTTTCCCGAAGCGGGCGGCTCATCACACCGGTGCCGGAGGAAGGGGAGCCGGTCGCCGCGGGTTCCGTCGTGGCGAAGATCGAAGAGCCGGGTCTCTCGCAAGATGTCGCGGACTTCGAGCGCCAGAAGGCTCAAGTGCGCGCGCGCGATGAGACGCGCCGCGAGGCGGTCGCGCAACTGAAGGCCGAGCTGGCGCAAGTCGAGAGCGAGGAGCGGCGCGTCACGCGATTGGTCAAGGAAGGCATCTCGGCTTCCGCCGATCTCGAGACGCTTCAGCACCGTCGCGAGGCGGCGCAGGCGGGCATTCGCTCGCGGGAGGCGGAGAAGCAGCAGCTCACCGCCGAGGAAGACGCCTTGAAGGTGCGCGTGGAGAAGGTCCAGCGCTTCGAGAACGAGGGAACACTCGTAGCGCCCGTGGCCGGACGGGTTCTGACACGCTATCGTCGCCAGGGCGAGTTCGTCGAGGCCGGCAGTCCCATTCTCACGCTCGAGGTTTCCTCCCCGTTTCTGCGGGTCGAAGTCCCGGAGGAGCGCCTTTCGGCCTTCCCGCAAGGGGCGCGCGTCCGCGTGTGGCCGCAGGCCCGTCCGGATGCCTCGTTCTTCGCTCGAGTCACTTCCATCAAACCGCGCTCCGAGTTCGCCACGCGCAGGAACTGGGGCTTGCAGAGCCGCGACCTGAAGACTTTCTCCGTCCGTCTCGTGCCCGAAGGAGAAGGAGTCGTTGCGGGCCAAACGTTCGTCGTCGAAGCCGGGAAGCATTGATTCATTGAGCCTTTGAACTCTTGTTGAACTGGGGTTCCATGAGTCCGTGGTTTGCAGATTCCATGGACCGGCCTCTTTCGATCGAGGTCGACCGCCTCACCAAAAGTTTCGGAGATTTCGTCGCGGACGACGCGGTCTCGTTTTCCGTTGCTTCCGGAGAGACCTATGGGCTGCTCGGCCCCAACGGCGCCGGGAAAACGACTCTGATCCGGATGCTAACGACGCTGCTGCCGCCGACCTCCGGCACCGCGCGGATCCGGGGCCATGACGTCGTCGGCGAAAAACCCGCCGTTCGCTCCGCGATCGGAACCGTCTCTCAGGCGGTGACGACCGACGAAAATCTGACGTTGGAGGAGAATCTTTCCGTCCAGGGAAAGATGTACGGCCTCTGGGGGCGCCGCCTCTCCGAGCGAATCGCCCGTCGCCTCGCGCAGGTCGGGCTGGCCGACCGCGGCCGCCAGTTGACGCGGCATCTCTCGGGCGGAATGCGCCGCCGCTTGGAGATCGCGCGAGGCGTCCTCCACGCTCCGCACGTGCTGTTCTTGGACGAGCCGACCACGGGCCTGGACCCGCAGAGCCGCCGGGCGATCTGGGACATGCTCGAAAATCTGAAGGGCGATGACCCTGAGCTGGCGATCATCCTGACGACCCACGCGATGGACGAGGCGGACTTTCTCTGCGACCGCGTGGCGATCCTCGACCACGGACGCGTCTTGTGCGAGGACTCGCCGGAGGCGCTCAAAAAAGGCCTCGCGACCGGCGAGCGCGCCGAGATCGAGACGGACCGCGCCGTGTCCGAGAGCGACCGCGCCCAGATCGAGGCTCTCGGAGCCGTCAACTGGCGCTCGATCACATCGACGGTCATCGAATTTCAGTCCCGGCCCGGCGAAGGAGTCGGCCGCGGCGCGGCAGAGCTCCTGGAGAAGCAGGGATACCGCGTGCTCCTTCTCACGATCGCGCCGGTCACCCTGGAGGACGTGTTCTTTTCCTATACCGGCCGGGCGCTGCGGGAATCGTGAAGGAGAAAGCGGGCCGGGAGGGGGCGAGCGGGCCTCGGCTGGCGATCCTCGGCATCGCGGCAATCTGTCAGCGCGCCTATTTGACGCTGTGGCGTCAGCCGGTGCTCATCATCTCGACGATGCTCTTTCCTCTCATCTACCTCTTCATCCTGGGCAATGCGCTGAACCGTCAGCTGCGACACATTCCGCTGGTCGTCGTGGACGAGGCCAACAACGCGCTCTCGGCGAGCTGCCGCCGCGGCGTCATGGCTCTGGAGAGCGGCCGAGAGCTGGTGACTGCGGTCTTCGAAGCCGACCGCGACGCGGCGCTGGCGGACCTCCATCGGGGACGCTATCGAGCCGTCTGGATTCTTCCCTTTCGCCTCTCCTCTCAGGGGCCTCCGCCCGCGTTCGTGGGAGATAACACCGAGCGCTTCTCCTACGACACGCTCGAGTCCGCTCTTTCCCAAATCTGGGAGGAGGCGGCGCGCGGAAGGGAACCCACGGCCATCGCCACCGCCGTCCGTCTCGAGGCTTACCCGTACCTGGACTACCTGACCTATCTGGGCCCGGCCGTCGTTTGCCTCTCGATCTTCATGGGCTCGATGGTTTCTGGAGGGCTTCAGGTGATCGAGGATCGGATGTACGGATACCACGAAGGGTACCTCGTCACGCCGATCTCGACAGGCACACTGGTGTCGGGCCACATCCTCGCGGGCTCGATCGTCGCGTCTCTGGCCGGCGTTCTCGTGCTGATCGCGCTTCTGATCGTGACGCCGGGGCCGGCCACGAGCCCGGCCGCGATCTCGGCGGCGGTGGTCACGATCTTCCTGACCTCACTTGCGATCTCCTCCATCTGGTTTCTGCTCTTCGCGCGCGCACGCCAGGCGAGCGTGCTGCGGGGAATGTTCGGGATCATCAATGCCCTGCTCTTTTTCCCGTCGGGAGCTCTTTATCCCGTCGAGTCCTACCCGCGCTGGCTACGGACAATCTCCAACGTCGATCCCTTGACCTACGGCGTCGAGGCGCTGCGCGACCTTCTCCTGCGCGGCGCCCCCGCGGCCACGGCCTATCCACGATGGATCTTTCTCGCGACCTTCTCGATCGTGTGCGGGGTTCTGACGAAAGTTCTTTTTCGGAGAGAAGTTTGAAGTGACAAGTGACTAGTGACAAGTGACGAGTAGGAACGTATTGGTTCGGCTTGTCACTTGTCACTCGTCACTCGTCACTGTCTCAAGAGATTCTCAAACTCCTCCGGGTGGGCTGCGCGCGTGCGAGCCTCTTCCGGCTCGACCAACCCCTCTTTCACCAGCCGCGCGAGGGACTCTTCCAGCGTGATCGAGCCTGCCTTGCGCGTGAGGGCGATCTCTTGATGCAGATGCTGCAGCGCGTTCTTGCGGATGTGCTGGCGGGCCCCGTATCCGACGATCAGCAGCTCGGCCGCCGGCACCCGCCCGCCTCCCTTTCGAGGCAGGAGCGTTTGGATCATCACCGCCGCCAGCGCCATCGACAGCTCCTGGCGGATGGTCGGCTGGCGCTCGCTCGAAAAGGAGTCCGCGATTCGCGACACCGCGGAGGAAGCGTCGGTCGCGTGGATCGTCGAGAGCACGAGATGCCCCGTCTCGGCGGCTGCGAGCGCGATTCGCATCGTCTCGGGATCACGCATCTCCCCCACGACGACGACGTCGGGAGCCTGACGCATGGCCGCGCGCAGAGCGGTGGGGAAGTCCGGAGCGTCGGATCCGATCTCGATCTGCTCGACAAGGCTCGAGCGGTGCGGATGCTCGTACTCGATCGGGTCCTCGATCGTCAGAATGTGATGGGCGTCTCGCCGGTTGATCTCCTCGACCAGCGCCGCGAGTGTCGTCGTCTTGCCGGAGCCGGTGGGTCCGCCCACCAGGACGAGGCCGCGCGGCAGGCGCGTCAAAGCCTCGACGCCGGACGGCAGCCTCAAGGACGCCAGGGGCGGCGGTTCGGAGGGCAGCGCGCGCACCGTGGCCGCCGCTCGGCCGCGCTCGCGGTGCAGGTTGATACGAAAGCGCCCGAGCCCGCGGGCCTTGAGCGACCCGTCGGCGCTCTCTCCCTGCGCGTAGCTCATCCTCGCCCGGGAAGAGAGAGCGGGAAGAACGGCCTCTTCGATCTCCTCGCCGGAGAGCGGTTCCTCCGGAAGCGGCGTCAGGCGTCCGTCGACTCGGACCGCGGCGGGCGCTCCCGCAACCAGGAGGAGGTCGCTGCCTCCCCGCTCGGTGAGCCCGGTGAGCCAGCGCTCGAGCCGTCCCGTGTCACCGGTCGCCTCGCGCCGGACGCCGGCATTCAGGTCCTGGATCAGTCGGTTTAAGTCCTCTGTCTCTTCCATCGGAAGGAGTTTACGGAAATCGGCATGGCCGCGTCCCCGCCGAGGAGGCTCTGCCGTGCCCTCACCCGGGCTTAAGGGGCGCCGGGGATGCGATAATTCGGGTTTTCCCATGAATCTTCCCAGCCTTCCGGTCCTCAAGGTCATGCTGCGCGAGCTCGCGACCTCGGAGCGGAGCCCGCGTTTGCCAGAGCCGGACCTCGTCATGGACGATCCGGCAAAAGTGGCCGCCTACGTGCGTGCGGGCGGCGAGGACGGAGCCCGATCCTCGGTCTATCTCTACCATTCCGGTCAGATTTCCGACGTGATCCGTCCCGGCGACCTCGTCGTCGATCTGGCTTGCGGGCCCCTGAATCAGCTCGCAATCGTGGCGCGGCTGAATCCCGAGAGCCGCTTCGTCGGCATCGATCTCTCGCAGCGGATGCTTCAGATCGCCAAGGGCACGATCGACGAGATGGGCCTGAAAAACGTGACCTTGAGACAGGGAGACATCACGCGGCTGGACCTGGCGGACGGAAGCGTCGACGTCGTCGTCTCGACCGTGGCCTTGCACCACCTCCCGACCGTCGAGGACCTCGATCGGGCGTTTGCCGAGATCAACCGGATTCTCCGGCCGGGAGGCGGGCTCTACCTGGTGGATTTCGGGCATCTGCGCAGCGAGCGATCGATTCAGTACTTCGCCTATCAATACGCCCACATGCAGCCGGACCTCTACGTCCTGGACTACCTCTACTCCCTGCGCGCCGCTTTCCCGATGTCGGACTTCAAGGCCGCCTACGAGCGGCATCTCACGCGGCGCGCCCGGTTTTATTCGATGCGTCCGTTCCCCTTCATGATCGCGATCAAGAGCGAGTCCCGGCGCGGCGAGGATCCCGCTCTCCGCCACAAGCTGCTGACGCGGCGCCGCGAGCTCTCCCCGTTCTCTCAGAGAGATCTCTCGGACATCATCGCCGTGTTCCGCGCGGGCGGGCTCGATGCGCGCGGCCTGGACAAACCCATCCCGAGCCCCTTTCCCTTCGGAGTGCGTCCGCGCGGCCGCTTGTACGCACCCGATCCGACCATCTTTCTGCACCCCGAGGAGGTTGCGCAGGCCCGGAGAGAGAAGCCTGCTTCTGCGGGTCGGCTCACTGCTCTGGTGGAAGCGGCCGTCTGCGCTCCTTCGGGCAGCAACGCTCAGCCGTGGCGATTCCTGCTGGACGAGGAATCCGGGCGAATCGATGTGGCCGTCGACAGCCATGTCGACGGCACTCCGATGAATGCCGGCCACCGGATGTCGCGGATCGGAGTCGGGGCGGCGGTGGAAAATCTGCTCCGAACCGCGGAACGCTCGGGATGGAAGCCGGAGCTCACCACCCGGGCCGCAGGAGCGCTCGCGACGATTCGAGTCACGGCGCCGCCGGGCTCGCGGCCGGTAGTCGACAAGGCGACCGCGGAGCGGGCCACCAATCGCCGCCTTTATGACGGACGTCCCGTTGCGCCGGAGGTCCTCGAGCGGCTGCGCCGGGCGACGCCGCCGCTCAAAGACGTCACCACGCACTGGATCACCGATCGGGAACGGTTGCGGCAGATCGCGTCGGTGTTAGGACGCGCGGAGAAGATGGCTTTCGCGGAGAAATCCATCCGGCTGGCGATGCTCTCTCGGATTCGTTTCGACGCGCCTCCCGAGGCCCACGTCGAGGAGGGCCTTCCCGTCGCGTCGCTCGAGTTGACCGGTTCGACCCGCTGGCTTCTGCCCCGAGCGTCGCATCTTCCCAAGTGGGTCGTGAAGGGGATCGGTCTGGCGGCCAGTGCGGGCCGGATCACCTCCGGGCAGGTCTTGAGCGCTTCCGGGCTCTGCCTCGTCACGGGCCCCGATGAAGAGGCGCCGACGGACCTCGCGATCGGGCGAGCCGGTCAGCGCGCCTGGCTGGCTCTGACCCAGGAAGGGCTCGCGGCACAGCCGCTGACGTCTCTGCTCGTTCTGGAGAACATGCTCTACCACGGGACCCGGGAGCTTTCGACACTCGGCCGCCGGAACATCGAGAGGCTGCGCGACGAGTTGCGCCGTCTCGTTCCCGAGCTCGGCGACGCGCGGCCCGGCTTCTTAATGAGATTCGGTCATGCGCCGTCTCCCAGCGCCCGGTCCGGGCGACTTCCTTTGGACGTCGTGTCGGAGAGCGCGTCCCTTCCCGGTGCCGCCACGGTCGTTCGCGGCGCCGACCGAAAGAAAATCCTTTTCGTCGCCGAGGCGGTCACCCTCTCGACGGTGGCCCGTCCGGCCACCCTCGCCCGAACCCTGGACCCGGCCCGGTTCGATGTGACCTTCGCGACCGCCCCGCGATTTGCTCCGCTCTTTCCGGACCTCCCCTTTCCGGTTCGGCCGATCTCTTCGATCTCTCCCGAGCAATTCCGCCGCTGCCTGGAAAACGGCTCTCCGATCTATGACGCCTCGACGTTGCGGGCGTACGTCGAGGAAGATGTCGAGCTCCTGCGATCGATCAACCCGGACGCGGTGGTCGGCGATTTCCGGATTTCCCTCTCGATCTCGGCGCGCCGCCTTGGGATTCCTTACCTGGCCATCACCGACTCCTGCTGGAGTCCCTATGCGCGCGAGCCGCTCGTCCTCGGAGAGAATCCCCTGCGCCGTTTGCTCGGTTCGGGACCCGCGAAGGCGCTCTTCGGTCTCCTTCGCTCGATCGCCCTCGCGCATCACAGCCATGCCTTGAACCGGGTCCGCAAAGAGTACGGTCTGCCTCCCCTCGGCCACGACCTACGCCATCTCTTCACCGACGCCGACCATGTCCTTTATGCCGATGTCCCGGAGCTCGCCCCCGTTTTCGACGAGCCTCCCCGGCATCACTATCTCGGTCCGATCCTCTGGTCCGCGCCCGTCGCTCTGCCGCCCGGATGGAACGATCTGCCGGCGGACCGGCCGCTCCTCTTCGTCAGCCTGGGCAGCACCGGGAGAGCGGAGCTCCTTCCGGAGATTCTCGCCGCGCTCGGAGACCTGCCGGTGAATGTCGTCGCGGCGACCGCCGGCCGCATTCGAATCGATTCCGTTCCGGCGAACACCGTGATAGCGGACTTCCTGCCCGGCGACCGAATTCTCGCGCGGGCGAGGCTGGCGATCTGCAATGGAGGGGGACCCGCCACGCAGCAGGCGCTGTCCGCCGCGGTTCCGATTCTGGGAATCCCCGGAAACATGAATCAGATTCTGAACATGCGCTCGGTCGTGGCGGCCGGCGCGGGCGAGGCTCTCGAAACGACCAAGGTGTCGGCGGCATCCCTTCGCCGGCTGGTTCTGAAGATGCTGGAGGACCCCGCCTACGGGGAAGCGGCCCTTTCTCTTTCCCGCACGTTCGAGAACTACGACGCGGCGGAGCGGTTCGGCGTCATCCTGGACCGGGTCCTCGCGAAGCTCACCGCTGCTGCGTAAACACAAGCGGTGTCATCCCGAGCCCGTCGACTCTCAATGTCACCGCGAGCTTCTCCACTTTCCATGTCATCCCCAGATTCTCCTCTTTCCATGTCATCCCGAGCGAAGCGAGGGATCTGCTCTCGTTCTCCTCTCCTCCACTGATGTTTCGCTCGGGGCAGGGTCCGCGAGGGAGCTGACCGGCAAATTCTTCCGCGGCCGGAGTAGATTCCTCGTCGCTGTGCTCCTCGGAATGACAGACCAGAGGACTGTCGAAACTTCGGGAGCCGTCGTAGCATCTCAAGTCATCATGAAGAACCGCATTGCGTCTCTGCCTGTCGTCGTTATCGGTGCTGCCGCGCTGGTCGCGGGAGTCCTGTGGGCTGCCGAAAAGGGACCGGGGACACTCGCCGTGGCTCCGGCGGGGCCAGGCGGCGCGTCGGGCCTGACGCTCGCGCCTGGACTTTCGTTCACCGATGACTCCTCCTCCAACTTCCCGATTCGCGGCGAGGATCTCAAGGACGGCAAGATCGCTTCCGACCGGCCGACGGCGATTTTCTTCGGGACCTCGCACTGCTGGAACACGAATCGGGAGGCGGAGCGCTTCGTCGCCCTCTACGCGAAGGAAAAAGAAAACGCCCGGTTCCTCGTGATCGACCTGGACAGGCCGACGGCCGATCAGAAGCCGCTGGTGTCCCGTTTCTACAAGGGCTACATCCCCACCCTCGCGTTTCTCGATCGCAGCGGCGCCGTCGTCTACAACCAGTCGGGAGAGACGGCGAAGGAGCGAGGAGACATTTCGAGGCTCGAGGAAATCTTGAGGAAGGCGAAGGGGCCGTAGCTCTCAGCTTTCAGCTATCAGCTTTCAGCCGGGCAGCAACCGAATCGTATTGGCTGAAAGCTGTGAGCTAAGAGCTGTCAGCTGCTCACGAGATTCGCTTCCGGCTCGCCTCGTCGTACATCTCCGCGACCCACTCTGCGTATCCGTTGTACGGCAACGTCGGCCTCTGCTCGACTCCGCCCGGTCCGAAGAACTTCTCAGTCTCCTGAGACCATCGCGGATGCCCGACGGCGGGGTTTACGTTGGAGAGAAAGCCGTACTCGTTGGGAGAGAGACTCCGCCAGAAAGTCGGCGGCTGCTCGGCGGTGAACTCGAGACGGACGATCCCCTTCGGGCTCTTGAAGCCGTACTTCCAGGGCATCCGAATGGAGAGGGGCTGCCCGTTCTGCTTGGAAAGCTCCCGCCCGTACATGCCGATCGTGACGAAAGCGACGACGTTCCTCGCCTCGTCCAGGCGGAAGGCCTCGAAGTAGGGGAAGGGATACCAGGGCTCGAGCTGCGCGGGCGCCTCCGAAGGGCGCTTGAACGAGACGGTGCGCAGATACCTCGCCGAGGAAAGGGGGCGGGCCAGATCCACGAGGGCCTTCAGAGGAAAACCCGTCCAGGGCACCGCGATCGACCAGCCTTCGACGCAGCGGTGGCGGTACAGCCTCTCTTCGATGGGCATCCTGCGGACGAGGTCGTCCCGATCGATCTCGAAGGGTTTCTCGACGAGGCCCGCGATCTCGACCGTCCAGGGCCGCGTCGTGAGGCGTTGCGCCGCCGCCGCGGGAGATTTCTTGTCATCCCCGAACTCGTAATAGTTGTTGTAAGTCGTGACGACCTCTTCGGGGCTGAGGGGACGATCCAGCCGGAGCTTTCGATTGCGGCGGGCCGGATAAAGCCGCGCGATCGCCGACGGGAGCGCGCCGGGCGATTGCGAGTGCATCGCATTTGCCGGGGCCAGCGCGATTCCCGCAAGACCCGCGAGGAACCGGCGGCGATCGAGAAAAAAACTCTTCGGGGTCGCCTGGTTTTCCGAAATTTCCCAGCCACGGCGACGGCGGATCAGCATACGAGTTTTCAGGTGTCAGTGATCAGTTCTCAGCTCTAATTCTCCGAAACTGAAAACTGAGAACTGAATACTGAGAACTATCCCGCCAGGTGCCAGTCCGTATGCGGCGCCTTGTTGTCGAAGATCCAGGCGCGGAAGAGCCGGCCGTAGGTCGTCGGCTTCCAGCCGATCGAGTCGAAGAAAGGGCGGAGAGCAAAGTGCAGCCGGCGCAGGTTGTAGAACGGGACCGCCGTGAAGTAGTGGTGCTCGAGGTGGTACGCGGAGTGGAGGTACCAGAAGTCCCACCAGCGCGAAGGCTTCAGGACCGTTCCCCACTTGGCGGGATCCTCGGGTCCGATGGCGTAATGCTGTCCGAGCCGGTTCAAAGCGAACGCGATCGGAAAGACGAGAAAGGTCGGAACCAGGTAAACCCGGGCGAGGACGCCGAAGCCTCCCGCGAGATACAGGGCCGCCATAACCGCCACGTGAAACAGGATCGTGCCCCGTCTCTCCCAGGCGATGCGATTGCGCAGGGTCTCGGGATAGCTTGCCGTCTCGCGGCGCGCTGCGCGGAAGTAGATCGGAAAGAGGGCGGGAGTGAAGTAGAGCAGCTTGTACCAGGGCTTGTTGATCTTGGGAGAGAGGTAGTGGCGTTTGGGGTCGGCCACCTCGTCGCCCAGCTCCGCGTGATGGGTCAGGTGCCAGCGGGTGAACTGGAGGGCCGAGATTCCGGAAGGAACGGCATACAGGATCCCCAGAAACCTCTCCGCTCGGGGGTGGGGGCCGTCGAAAACGGCGCGGTGGATCACCTCGTGCAACAGAATCGTGAAATTGAAGATCGTCCAGCCCGACACGAGCGCCGAGGGGATCCAGATCCAGGGCTGCGGAGAAAGCCAGGAAATCGCGCTCGCCAGACCCAGAATCAGAAACTGGCGCGCCGCGATCGCCAGATGCCGGCCGGGGCTCTTGCGATGCAGCTCCTTCAAGACCTCGTGAGGGATCTCGCGCGCCAAGCGCGCCCGCAAGTCCCGGGAGGCCTTCGTCCAGTAGTGCTCTCCGCCGGCGGGAGGGTACTCCTCGGGACGGGTCGGTCGGGGCAGGGGGTTTGCGCTCATTTCGGGTACGGCCACAGAACGGTCCGCAGCCTCTCTCTATTCTAGTCCCGGGCCAATCGGACCACTCGATCCCGCCCGAAGCGAGCGCTCTGGGAGGCCTCGAACGCCCCACAACGGAAAAGCCCCGCTTCGCGCGGGGCTTTTGAGGTCAGATTGCGAGAGCGACTACGGGCCTTGTTCCATCGTCGCGACGTTGATCTCTTTCTTCTCTTTGTTCATGGTGCCCTTGACGGTCACTTTCTTTCCGGCCATCGAAGGCATTTTCGCCATCATCGCGTCGTCACCCGAAAGCACGAAAACCGTTTTGTCCTCCGGGTTGTACAGCGCCCACTTGGCGCCCTCCTTGACGCACTTGACGGCGCAGTCGGCATGCTCCGCCTTGGCGCCCTTGGCGCCGCAGTGAGTCTCCGTCACCCATCCGGTCATGCTCTTCTGATCGTCCGCGAAGGCCAGCGTGGAGACTCCGAGCGCCATCGCGAGAATGAGAAACCGTGAAACGAGCTTCTTCATGCTTTTCCCCCTTTTGTCTTGCGGCTCCATTTGTTTCCGGATCATATACGGCCAAATCATGAACGGCGAATGAACCTTTTCCAACGCAATCGCCTGAAAGGCGCTTTAAGAGATCTTTACAGGGCAGCCGTCGCCGGTGTCGACCCCAAGCGGTCCACTGCCAATGCTTTGATGCTGCCGGCCGTCGCGGGTTTCCTGGCGTCCGGGCGACGGCTGGGGACCTTTGCCGTCGGGAAGGCGGCCGCAGGGATGCTGGAGGCAGTCCCTCCGGTCGACAACGCTCTCGTGATTCTGCCGAAGGGCTACCCGCCTCCCCGGCGACGAGGCGCAGAGGTTCTCTTTGCGGCGCATCCCTTCCCGGACCGCTCGAGCGAGCGCGCCGCCCGCCGGACGCTCGCCTTCTTTCGATCGTTCTCGAAGGAGGACGTCATCCTGTGCCTCCTCTCCGGAGGAGCGTCCTCTCTGTTGTGCCTGCCGCGGCCCGGGATCACGCTCGCGGAGAAGCGCGCCGCCGTTGCCCGCGCGATGGCCTCTGGCGCTTCGATTGTCGAAATCAACCGGCTGCGCAAACGCCTTTCCGCGGTCAAGGGGGGGAAGCTCGGCCGCGCGACTCGGGCGCGCCTTGCGACGCTGGTTCTTTCCGACGTGCCGGGAGACGATCCGGCCTTGGTCGGATCGGGCCCGACTATCCGCAGCCCCAGCCGCAGCCGCAGCCCCAGCCGCGGCCGCCGGGGCGACCTGGTGGCCGTCGTCGCCTCGAACCGCACGGGCCTGCTCGCTGCGGCTGCGCGGGCGCGAGGCAAAGGGATGAAACCCCGCGTCGTCGCACGGCGGCTCGAGGGAGAAGCGCGCGATGCCGGCCGGCGTTTCGGCAGAGCGGCCCGGCAATTGGCGCCCGGCTCCGTTCTGTTCGCCGGAGGGGAGACAACCGTGACGCTCTCCACACGCCCGGGAAGGGGAGGGCGCAACCTCGAGTTTGCCCTCGCCGCGGCGATCGAGCTGGACGGCAATCCAGGGGTTGCACTGCTCGCGGCGGGATCAGATGGTATCGACGGCTCCTCACGGGCCGCCGGGGCCTTCGCCGACGGGACCACACTCCAACGTGCCCGGGACCGGGGGTTGGATCCCGACGAGGCGCTGCGCCGTCACGACACGGAGCCCTTCTTCGCAGAGCTCGGGGATCTCTTAGTGACCGGCCCGACCGGCACAAATGTGTGCGATTGGGTGTTTGCCATCAGAGGCCGCTAGGCGCTGGGCACTAGTGAAGAGTTCGGACCGGCGCCTGGCGCCGAGCGTCCAGCGCCTGTATAGTTTTGGGTTCTGCCATGAAGCCGACTGCCAAGAATACTGAGCTCGCCTCTCTCGAGCGTTACCTGGAGGCGCCCCATCGATTCGGGGCCTACCGGATCGCGCTCGGATTCCCGAACTCCTACGAGATCGGGATGTCCAACCTCGGCTTCCAGTGGGTCTATCGCCTCTTCAACCGGGTCCCGGACTTAGTCTGCGAGCGATTCTTCTACGAGGAGGGGGGCCCGGCCGTCTCCTTCGAGAGCGGAACACCGCTGTCGGAGTTCGGTCTTCTCGCCTGGTCCCTCTCCTGGGAAATGGACATCGTCCACATCCTCCGGACTCTCGGGGCCGCGGGCATTCCGCCGCGGGCAAGCGAGCGGGACGAGCGTCATCCTCTGATACTGGTTGGCGGAGACATCGCTCGAATGAACCCGTCGGCTCTCTCGTCCTTCGTCGATGTCTTCGCGATGGGAGACGGGGAGCGTCTGGTACCGCCGATCGCGGAGCTGGTCTCCTCGGGCCTGACTCGCGACCAATTCCTCGAGGCCGCCGGTCAGCTTCCCGGCTTTTTCGTGCCTTCGGTGCATGGCCCGCGGGCGGAGGCCGCCGACAGCGGCAAAGTCGTGGTGCAGCAGCCGATGTCGCGCAAGGAAATCACCTCCTTCTTCGAGGTTCCTCACACGACGATCCTGACCCCGCGCACCGAGCTCTCCGACAAGCTCTTGATCGAGATCTCGCGCGGCTGCACCGAGATGTGCCGTTTCTGCTGGGCCGCCTACGCCATGGCCCCGATCAAGCAGTACCCGGCGGCGTCGATCCTGAAGGTGGCGCGGGAAGCGCGGGTCACGACAGACCGCGTTGGCTTGATCGCCACGGCGGTTTGCGATCATCCGGAGATCACGGAGATCCTGCAGGGTCTCTCCGGTCTCGAGTACCACATCGCTCTCTCCTCCATCAAGATCGACGCGATTTCCGATCCGATTCTGGAGGTCCTGGCCCGACAGGGAGAGAAAGCTCTCGCGATCGCGCCCGAAGCGGGCAACGAGCGGCTTCGCCGCCACATCAACAAGAAGGTCTCCGACGAGATGCTGCGCGAGAAGGCGAAACTGGTCTTCGCCCGCGGCTTCACCCGGCTCAAGCTGTATCTCCAGGTCGGACTGCCCACCGAGACCGAGCAGGATGTCGCCGATCTCGTGCGGCTGGTGGAAGACCTGCACGAGATCGCGGTCGCGCAAGGCCGCCGCCTGGGACGCGTGGCGCAGCTGATTCCATCGGTCAACGCCTTCATCCCCAAGCCGCACACGCCCTATGAAGAGGAATCTCTCGCCGACACGGATTACCTGAAGGAGCAGCTCGCCTTTCTTGCCCGCGAGTTCGAACGGATGCCAAACGTCGTCTTCCGTGGGATGTCGGTGTCCGAAGCGCTCTGGGAGGCCTTCCTCGCCAAGGCGGACGAGTCCCACGCCGATATCCTCGAAGAGGCGGCCGCGGGTACGCCGGTGCGGCGGCTGCTCAAGACGCATCGCGATCGGATCGCCGCCGTCGTGCGGCCCGCCGCCGCTCGACTCCCGGCCGGCTCCGCTCCGTGGTCCTTCATCTCGAAGAGATGAGCCTTTGAGCCCGGATGGCTTCCCCCTCTCCCCGCGGGAGAGGGCCGGGGTGAGGGGGATGCTTGCAGTCCTCTTGCCGTTCTTTGCGGCGAGCGTCCTGGCTCTCGACGCCCCGGTCTTGAAGCCTTCCCCCGAGATGTTTCGACGCCACCGCGAGCAGTTTCTCGGCAAGCTTCCCCCCAACTCGATAGCGATTTTTCACGCGGCGCCGGAGCGCCTCTTCTCCAACGACACGAATTACACCTACCGGCAAGACTCGAATTTCTATTACCTGACGGGCATCGAGGAGCCGGGCACGGTCGCGCTCTTTCGTCCCTCGGCCTCGGACGGCAAGCGCTACATCCTCTACGTCCGGTCCCACGACGTGCGCCGCGAGACTTTTCAGGGTCCGAGCTTGACGGCCGAAGTCGCCACGAAGGAGAAGGGAGCCGACACCGCCTTTCCGGCTTCCGATCTGGAGGCCGGCCTCTGGCGCAACGATGCGGCGGCTCCGACACGGCCGCCGTCGGGATACCTCGTCGGCGCCCAGGCGATCTATCTCTCCGACGGAGGCGACGCGGAGTGGGGAGAGAGATTGCGTGCGCAGCTCGACCGGATTCGGGCGGCGGACCTGACCTTCCCGACCACGGTCGATGCGCGCGCGATTGTGCGCGAGATGCGCCTCGTGAAGGATGCGGACGAGATCGCGCTCCTGCGCCGCGCCGCGGAAATCTCAGCCAGGGCCCACGTTCTGGCGATGCGGGCGGCGGGCCCCGGTCGATACGAGTTCGAGGTGCAGGCGGCGCTCGACGGCTATTGTCTGGCCAACGGCGCTCATCGCATGGCCTATCCCTCGATCGTCGGATCCGGACCCAACTCCGTGTTCCTTCACTGGGACAAGAGCGATCGACAGATGAAGGATGGAGAACTGCTTCTGAACGACTCCGGAGCGGAGTATGTCGGCTATGCGGCCGACGTGACGCGAACGTATCCGGTTTCCGGCCGCTTCTCGACCGAGCAGAAGGCGGTCTACGAGGTGATCCTCGCGGCCCAGAAGGGCGCCATGGCGATCGTGAAGCCCGGAGTGACGCACGACGAGATCGAAAAGACCTCCGCGCGCCTCCAGACGGAGGGGCTCGTCAAGCTGGGTCTCCTCGCCGGAGACGTCGAGAAGCTGGTAGCGGAAAACGCGCACCGCCGTTTTACCCTGCACGGAATTTCCCACTGGGTCGGTCTCGACGTCCACGACGCCGGCGCCTACCGGGCTGGCACCACCTCCCGACAGCTCCTCCCTGGCATGGTCCTGACCATCGAGCCCGGCATCTACATTCCCGCCAACATGTCGGGCGTGGATCCGAAATGGTGGAACATCGGCGTGCGCATCGAGGACACCGTGCTCGTCACTCCTACCGGATTCGACTGCCTCTCCTGCTCGGCGCCGAAGGAGATCGCCGACATCGAGAAGGCGGTGGGGAAGAAGTAGTCGGTAGTCGGTAGTCGACAGTCGACAGTCGACAGTCAGAGAATTGATCCGATGGTTGCGCAGCTGAACTGACTACTACAATATATATATTGTTTGGCGCATTCCGGCAGCCCAAGTTTCACCGACTACCGACTACTGACTACCGACTACTGACTACCGACTGTCGACTGTCGACTGTCGACTGTTGACTCCCTCGGCACCAAAATCGACACCGTCGTGCCGGCGGCGCGGCAGGTGATGGGGGTTTCCAGCACGCAATCCCCGTCGACGTGGACCTCGACGGGGTAGTTTTCCAGCGATCGGACGGTCACTTCTCGTCCCCGCACGATCGTGGCGAGTCTTCTCGAGAGGTGCCCGGACTTTCCGAGCTGGATCTGCCGGAAGAGGGAGAGAAACTTCCACCGTCCTCGGCCCGAGAAGAGGAGGACGTCCATCTCCTCCGAGTCGAGCGAGGCTTCGGGCGCGATGACCCAGTCGCCCGCGTAGTGACGGGCGTGGCAAATGACGGCAAAGGTCGCCGCATGCGCCACGCCGTCGATCGTGACCTCCAGTCGTGGAAACTCGTAGCGGAAGAACTCGAAGGCCACGGTGAAGAAAATCCCTGTTCTCCCGAGCCAACGCTTCAAGGCCGGACGCGTGTTTCCCATGATGCGGGCGTCGAGCCCCGTCCCGGCCCAGAGGAGGAAGGGGCGTTCGTTGGCCAGCAGCAGACGCACCGGGCGTGCCGTCCCGTCGAGCAGGAGTTCCCGCGCCCCTTCGAGATCGAGCGGAATCGATAGCTCCCGGGCGAGCACGTTCGAGGTCCCGCCTGCCAGCAATGCCAAAGGCACCGAGGAGCCCGCCAGACCGCAGGCGACCTCCGAGATCGTCCCGTCGCCTCCGCAGGCCGCGACCAGATCGAGGCCCCGAGGCAGGAACTCGCGCACGATCTCCGTCGCGTGGCCGGGCCCCTGAGTGGGAGCGTTGACCAACTCGATCCCCCTGCTCTTCATGTCGTCGATCAGCGCCGACATCTGAGCCCGCCGGTCGCGCTGGCCGGCGGTGGGGTTGTAGATGAGGAGGCCTTTCTTCATGATCGAGGTCGTTACGGACGTGGGACGTGGGACATAGGGATGACCTTCTTCCCTACCACCTACGATCTTCGTCCTACGTCCTAGAACAACGACCCGTCTCGCGGCGGAGCCGTGATCCCCAGGTGCCGATACGCTGCGGCGGAGGCGACACGGCCTCGCGGAGTTCGCTGGAGGAAGCCGGCCTGAATGAGGTAGGGCTCATACAGATCTTCGAGGGTCCCGCGATCCTCACCCAACGAGGCGGCGATGGAACCCACACCCACCGGTCCGCCTCCGAACTTTTCGATGATCGTCTGGAGGATCCGGCGGTCCAATTCGTCGAAGCCGTGCTCGTCCACCTCCAGCCGCGCGAGCGCCTCTCGCGCGGTCTCCAGATCGATGGCCTTCTTGCCCGCCACCTCGGCGAAGTCGCGCAGTCGGCGCAGGAGCCGGTTGGCGATGCGGGGCGTGCCGCGGCTGCGGCCGGCGATCTCCTGCGCGGCCTCGGGTGTGATCGCGATGCTCAGGATCTGCGCCGAGCGGGTGATGATCCGGCCGAGGGAGGCCGCGTCGTAGAAGTCCAGCCGCAGCGTGATGCCGAACCGGCCGTGCAGGGGCTGAGAGAGCAGGCCCGGCCGCGTCGTCGCCCCGACCAGCGTGAAGGGGGGAAGATCCACCTTCATCGTCCGCGCCATGGGGCCCTCTCCGATCAAGATGTCGAGCCGGTAGTCCTCCATGGCGGGGTAGAGAATCTCCTCGACGGCCGGCGACAGCCGGTGAATTTCGTCGACGAAGAGGACGTCTTTCGGCTGCAGGTTCGTGAGGATTCCCGCCAGATCTCCGGCCCGCGCGATCATCGGCCCCGCCGTCAGCCGAAGGCCCGCTCCCATCTCATGCGCCACGATGTGCGCGAGCGTCGTCTTGCCCAGGCCCGGCGGGCCCGTTAAGAGCACGTGGTCCAGCGGCTCATTGCGCCGCCGCGCCGCCGCGAGGAACACCGCCAGGTTCTCGCGGGCCTTCGTTTGCCCGATGTACTCGGAAAGCGTCTGAGGCCGAAGCTTCGGCTCGACGGCGACGTCGTCTTCGAGGGCGGTGCCGGCCAGGATGGAGGGTTCGTCGGTCATCTGGGTTTGTCTAAGGTCTAAAGTCTAAAGTCTAAAGTTCAAAGACCTAACCTTAGACCTTAGACCTTAGACTTTAGACCCTGCGAAGTTGCTCATCCGCCTGTCAGCCTCTTCAATGCCACCTTCAGGAACTCGCCGAAATCCTCCGGCGCTCCCGTCCGCGCAATCGTATCCACCGCGCGTTCGGCTTCGGCCTTGCGGTAGCCGAGATTGACGAGAGCCGAAAGGACATCGTCGGCCGAGACCGCAGCGGGTGTCGCGGCCTCCGGCTCAGCGGCGAACTTCGAGGACTTCTCCGCCAGCTCCAGGACCATCCGCTCGGCGGTCTTCTTGCCGACACCCGGAATCGCGACGAGCCGCCTCACGTCCTGCTTCCGAAGCGCGTCGACGAGCTCGGCGGGAGGGATTCCGGAAAGCACCGTCAGGGCCACTCGCGGTCCGATCCCGGCGACGGAAAGAAGCATCAGAAACAGTGCGCGCTCCCGTTCGGTCAAGAAGCCGTAGAGCGCGAGCGTGTCCTCCCGGACGTGCGTATGGATCCAGAGAGAAACGGGACTCTCCGCCTCGGGCAGCTCATAGAAGGTCGAGAGCGGAATATGAACCAGATATCCAACCCCGCCGACGTCCAGGACGACTACGTCGGGACTCTTTTCGGCGAGGCGTCCCGTCAGGCGGCCGATCATGACGGGATTGTAGCTTTCAGCTCACAGCTCTCAGCTTTCAGCCAAAGCGGGATCTGCGCGCCGGAAGGTGATCGCTGTGAGCTGATAGCTCTATCCGCGTGTCTTCACGTCCGGCATGAACGACTGCAGCAGTTCCTCGTTGATCTCCACCTTTTTCTCCGCCCGCAGCTGTTGAATCGTCGCGCGGATCAAGCGGTCCGCCTCGCGCCCCCGCAGAGTGTCGGCGATCTCCGACTTCTGCGTCTCATATGTCGTCGCGGGCGGCGTCGTCCTCGTCAGAACTCGGAAGAGAACAAACCCTCCGGGAACAGGGACCGGTTGCCCCGCCTGTCCGGGAGCTGTCGCGAAAACAGCCGCGGAAAGGTCGGGCGCATTGCCGATCTCGGGGATCGGACCGCCGGGCGAAAACTCCAGCGTCGTCTTCACCTCCGCCTGGTAACGCTGGGCGATCGAAGCGAGAGTCGTTCCCGCGGCGATCTCGCGCACGACGGGCGCAAGCTTGTCGATGCCTTCCTTCTCCCGCCGCTCGGCCTGATAGTCCAGGCCCACGCGCGCCCGGATCTCGGCAAAGGGGGAGACTCCGGCCGGTCTCTCCTCGGCCACCTTGACGAAAGCCGGGCCGCGGGCGGTCGGCACCGCTGTCTTGGAGATCTGCCCCACCTTCAGGCTCCAGATCTGGTCGGAGAATTGTGGGTTGGACCCGATTCCCGGCACCGACTCGCCGCGGGAGAACCACGGGGTCTCGTTGTAGAAAACCGTGTCGTTGTCGGCGAGCTTGCGCAGCTCCTCGTCCGCGGTGCTCTTCGTTCGCTTGACGCGCTCCGCAAGGTCCTGCATCCGCCGCTCGGTTTCCGTGTCTGCGCGCTTGCCTGACAGAGCAGCCGAGATCTCTGGCTTGACCTCCTCGAAAATCTTGAGCCGGGGGGGCGTTTTGCCGGTCAGCTTGATCACGTGGTACCCGTACTGGGTCTTGATCGGCCCGGCGATCTGGCCAACCGAGAGCGCGAACGCGGCCTGCTCGAACTCCGGCACCATTTGACCCTTGGAGAAGGGAGGAAGCTGTCCTCCGTTGCTCTTGCCCGAAGGGTCTTCGGTGTTTTCGTTGGCGAGCTTGGCGAAGTCTTCCCCCTTCTTGGCGCGCTCGGAAAGCGTCTCCGCTTTGGCTCGAGCCTCCGCCTCCGCGGCGGGTCCCTTGGAAGGGTCGACGCGGATCAGGATATGCGCCGCGGTGATCTGCTCGGGGACCGAGAAGGTGTCCTTGCGGCGCTCGTACTCCGCGCGCAGCTCGGGTTCGGGAACGACGATCTTCGACTGCACGCGCGCCCGTTCCACGAGAAGGTATTTGGCTCGCCGCTGTTCGGGAGTGCGGTAACGATCCTTGTGCTTCTCGTAGTAAGCCTTCAAATCCGCGTCGGTCGGACCGGCGCCGCTGTCCAGGCGGGCGGCGGGCACCTTCACGTACTCGATCGTCGCCTTCTCGTTGCGCGTCGCGAACTCCTTGCGCAGCTCCGAGTCGGGAACCAGAACGGACGCTTTCACGAGAGCGAGGTACTTTTGCGAGAGCAGGCTTTCGCGAACCTCTTCCTCGAACCGCTCGGGCGTGAGCCGGTTGGCGGCCAGGACCTGCTGATACTTCTCTTTCCCGATGAACTGGCCGTTCTGCTGGAAGTTGGGGATCGTTACGACGTAGTTGGAGACCTCATCGTCGGAAACCTGGAGGTGGAGACGGCGAGCCTGCTCGAGCTGCAGGCGGCCGTCGATCATTCCGTCCAAGACCTGGCGGGGCAGATCCATCGCGCGGACGAGCTCCGGTGAGAGCTTGCCCTGATAGAGGCTCTGCTGCTGCTGAAAAACCTGCCGGTATCGGGCGTCGAACTCGGCGGCGGAAATGGTGTCTCCTCCAACCTTGGCGACGGTCTGACTCGAAAGCGAGCCTCCCGCCGGGCTGCCCCCCGAGAAGAAAACGAAGCCGACGACGAAGACGATGATGACGGCAAACAGCGTCCACTTCAGATGGTGGAAGCTCTCGCGCATGACCTTGAGCATCCAAAAACCTCCCGTAAGAGAACCGGGGACTATAGCCGACGTGAGGACTTAGGAGGTAGGACGTAGGTCGTAGGAAAGACTGCTTTTTCCCCGCGCCTGCGACCTACCGCCTACGTCCTAAGTCCTCTTAGAACAAGCACTTCCTTGCGCGACTATGCTATAAACAAACTGATTAAGTCCCGCAAATCCGGAGATTTATGCCCCCGAAGAAGCCCGTTCAACCAGTCGGCGGGGATATCGACTGGTTTGTCATCCCCATCGAGCGGATCCGCCAGGCAGCCGTCCTCGCGGTGATCATTGTCGTGGGGGCGGGAGCGGGATACTTCCTCTACACGCGCACCCGGAAGTCGCCGGAGGAGAAGGCCAGAAGCGAGATCGCTTCCGCGGTCAAGATGCTCGGGAGCGCGTCCTCCTCCCCGACTTCGGCACGGCCGGGATCGGCGATCGCCCAGGCGCGAGACCTGCTTCGCTCGGCTCAGGAGTCTTTCCAGAAAAAAAACTTCGACGAGTCGTTCCGCCTTGCGGTCGAATCGGAATCCTACTCGCGCCGCGCCGTTTCGGCCTCCGGGACAGAGGAGTCCGGCGACGCGTCGTTCATCTTCGTGGAAGGGGATGTCTCGGTGCAGACGGCGGGCCGATCCACGTTCGAGCCCGCCCGGCAGCGCGAAGCGCTTTATGATGGCGACTTCATCAAGACCGGCCGGACGGGATCGGCCGAGATCATGTTCTCCGACGGCACGCTCTACACCGTCCGCCCGGGATCTCTCTTCGAGGTGCGCCGGGCGACCTCGGCCGACGTCTCCGGCAGCCAGGTCAAGGTGGTCTCCGGGGCGATCAATGTCTACACCTCCGGGTCCACTTCCACGGTCGCGACGGATACGGCTACGGCCTCGATCGACAAGAGATCCCGTGTCGCGGTGGACGTGGAAGCCGGGGAGAAGACTCAGGTGACGACCTTTCGGGGCCGGACGACGGTCTCGTCGGGAAGGGACACGGTCGTTCTGACCGACCGGGAGAAGGTTGTCGCGACGGGCCGGGGCAGGGCCATTTCGGCCAAGGAGGTCGTGCCCGACTCCCCGCTGCTCCTGCTGCCGGCCGATAATCGTATCTACGACCTGAAAACGGGCGACCTGATCGAGCTCAAATGGAGCCCGGTCGGCAAGGCGGCCCGGTACCGCATGCAGATCTCGCGCTCGCGTCTCTTCGTTCCCGACTCGACCGAGGTCGATCTGGACGACCGCATCGAGACCACGGCCCGGGTGAAGGTCTCTCGCGAAGGCTCCTACTACTGGCGGGTCGCGGCCTTGAACGCCGACGGGAACGCCTCGGACTGGAGCCTCGTGCGGCGTTTCAAGATGCTCACGGAGGCGCCCCGGCTGGTCGCGGGCGGTCAGCCGCCGCGGCTGACGGTCTCCTCGCCCCAACAGATGGGGAATCTCTTCCTGATCTACGGCAAGACGGATCCGGGCGCGATCGTCACGGTCAACGCCGAGCCGGCGGACGTCGAGCCGGACGGCTCTTTCAAGAAGACCATCACGATCGAGCGGGACGGGTACTCCATGCTGGTCATCAAGGCGGTGGACGCCGCGGGAAACGAAACAGTGAAGCCTTTGAGGGTTTTTGTAGAGTCTTTGTGAGAAGTTATCGGTTGTTAGAAGTCATCAGTTATCAGTTGTCAGTTATCAGTTTAGGAATTGAGAACTGAGAACTGAGAACTGAAAACTGACAACTGGTCTGGAGGAATTCGTTTGGCATTCAAATCTCTCTTTTCGATCTTTTCCAATGATCTCGCCGTGGACCTGGGAACGGCCAACACGCTCGTCTTCGCGCGCGGCAAGGGGATCATCGTCCGCGAGCCCTCGATCGTCGCAGTCAACAACCTGACCAATCGCGTTGAAGCGGTGGGGACCGAGGCCAAGGAGATGCTCGGCCGCACGCCGGGCAACATCGTCGCGATCCGCCCCATGAAGGACGGAGTCATCGCCGATTTCGAGGTGACCGAGAAGATGCTCGATCACTTCATCAAGAAGGCGCACGGCCGATCGCTCTTCGTTCGGCCGCGCATCGTGATCTCGGTCCCCTCGGGGATCACGCAGGTCGAAAAACGCGCGGTTCAGGACTCGGCGCTCCGGGCCGGGGCCTCCGAGGTCTTCATCATCGAGCAGGCGATGGCGGCGGCGATCGGAGCCGGACTTCCCATCACGGAACCAGCGGGCAACATGATCGTCGACATCGGAGGAGGAACGACTGATGTTGCCGTCATCTCGCTCGCGGGCATCGTGTACAGCCGCTCCGTGCGGATCGCGTCCAACGAAATGGACGAAGCGATCATTCAGTACGTCAAGCGCAAGTACAACCTCTTGATCGGCGAGCGCACGGCCGAGCAGATCAAGATCGAGATCGGCTCGGCGCACCCGCTCGACGAGCCGCTCACGATGGACATCAAGGGACGCGACCTGGTCGAGGGAGTTCCCAAGACGCTGACGTTGACCGACGAGGAAGTTCGCGAAGCGCTCTCCGAAGTCGTCGCGGCGATCGTGGAGAGCGTGCGGGTGGCCCTCGAGAGAACCCCGCCGGAGCTCTCGGCCGACATCATGGACAAGGGAATCATTATCACGGGCGGAGGGTCGCTCCTGCGCAACCTCGACCGGCGGCTGCGCGAGGAGACGGGCCTTCCCATCTCTTACGCGGAAGACCCGCTCGCCTCCGTCGTGCTCGGCACCGGCGCGATGCTCACCGATATGGATCTGTTGAGGAAGATCAGCATTACGTAAGTCTCACCCACGATGAAACTCTCCACTCCCCAGGGCGAAGTGATCGGCCCGCGCCGCCGGCGGGGCACAACGGTCCTCATCTCGGTGCTGGTGTCCTGCATCCTGATCCTCTCCGCGCAGGCGCCGGCGCGAGGCCGGCGGGGCTCGGTTCTCCAGTCCTGGATTCTCTCTGCCGCCGCCCCCGTGGCGACGGGGGTCGCTTCGATTTCGCGCAGCCTCTCGGGAGGAGTGGACCGGGTCGGCGCGCTCTTTACCGCTCGGGCGGAAAACGAGGATCTCAAGCGGGATCTCGCCCGGAAGGACCGCGAGCTCTTTCAGTTGCGCGCTCGCCTGGGGCAGCGGATGGAAGGGGAGCGCCTGCTTGCCGCTTCCGCATCGGTCCCCCGGGTGCTCGGCGCCGCGGCCGTCCTCTTGATCGAAAATCGCGCGGGCCTCCAGAGCGCGGTCGTGGGGGCCGGCTCGGCGCAGGGCGTGGAAGCGGGTTCCCCGATCGCCGTTCCGGAGGGGTTGGTGGGCCGCGTGATTACGGTGGGACGATCCGTCTGCCGCGCCCAGCTGCTGGTGGACGCTTCGGCGGCGGCCGGCGCGCGGGTCGTTCGAACCGGAGAGCTCGGCGTGATTCGCGGAGATGGCCGCGGCGGCCTGCGGTTGAACAATGTGCCGACGACCTCGAGCGTACGACCCGGAGACGCCGTCGAGTCGGCCGGCATCGACGGCATCTATCCGCGCGGGGTCATCATCGGGCGCGTGGCCAGGGTTTCTCGCAGCGGCAATCTCTTCCTCGATATCCGCGTCACTCCGGGCGCCTCTTTTTCGCAACTGACCGACGTCCTCGTGCTCGCCCCTTCACCGGCGGTCGCGGAGGGCCCGGGGGGAGTGCGGAGTGCCCGGCCGTGAAATGGACCCGCCTGGCGGTTCTGGTCGTCGCGGCGACCGCGTTGCAGTTTTTCGTGGGGGCTTCCCGGCATCGCGCCGTATGGCCAGTCGACTTCCTTCTGTTGGCCACGGGGGTCGTCGCGCGCGGAGGAGACTTCGTGCGCGCGGTCCTGGTCGGCGGAGCGTTGGGATTCCTCGAAGACGCGCTCAACCAGGACTTGCTCGGCATGAACGCGTTTGCCAAGGCTGCATTGGGCTATGGACTGGCGGTGCTGTCCGTGCGCCTGATCTTCGGCGGCCCCTGGGCGGTGGGGGGAGCCCTCGCGGTCGCCTCTCTCGCGAACGACGCGATCGTGGCCCTGCTCGCCGCGCTCTTGCTTCAGGCCCCCATCGTGCTCTTCTCCCGGGAAGCGCTCTGGCGCGCGGCCGCCACCGGAACGACCGCGGCGTTGCTCGAGGCTGCGCGTCTCTTCCCGTGGCGCGAGTGGTGGGAGAAGAGGCGGCTGCGGAGGTTGAGATGAAGCTGTCAGCTGTCAGCTGTCAGCTGTCAGCTCGCGTCGCGGAGCGGCGCGCATGCTGAGGGTTCGCGAAAACCGCCGGGAGCTGTCCCGTCGCGTCGAGACTCTGCGCCTGGTGGTCGGCGTCGTCTTCGCGTTGCTCGCCTTCGGCTACTGGTTCGTCCAGATCGTTCGCGGGGACTACTACTTTGCGCTTTCGGAGAACAACCGTCTCCGATCGGTCCGCATCAACGCGCCTCGCGGCTATGTGCTCGATCGCCGCGGAAAGATTCTTGTCGACAACGAGCCCGCCTACACGCTTCACCTCTACCGCAAGGAAGCGCGAAACCTGCAGGCCTCGATCGATCTCGCGGTCCAGGTTCTGAAGCTGCCGCGCGATCAGGTGCGGAGCCGCGTCGAGCGCGGTCTGCGCGACCCGGAGTTTCTGCCGATCCCGATCGCGGAGAACCTCGGCATCGAGGAGGTCGCCGCGATCGAAGCCCATTCTCCCGAGAATCCCGAGTTCGCCATCACCGTTTCCCAGCGCCGGCTCTACTCCCGCGGCCCCGAGGCCGCGCATGTGCTCGGATATCTCTCGGAGGCGAGCCCCGAGCAGATTCAGTCGGGGGAAGGGGACTATCGCATCGGAGGCTGGATCGGGCAGAAAGGGATCGAGGGCTCCTACGAGCGGCTTCTCGCGGGCGTCGATGGAGAACGGCGCGTGATCGTCGACTCGCACGGGCACGAGATCGCGGAAGAACGCCGCGTGGAAGCGCGGCCCGGGCAGAATCTCTACCTGACGCTGGATCTGGGTCTCCAGGAAATTGCCGAGAACTACTTTCGCGACAAGGTCGGCTCGGCTGTCGCGCTCGATCCGCGAAACGGCGAGATCCTGGCGCTCATCTCTTCCCCCTCCTACGATCCCAACTGGTTCACCCGGCGCGTGACCTCGCGGGAATGGGGTTCCCTTCTCTCCGACCCGAACCATCCGCTCCAGAATCGCACGATCCAGAATGCGTTCTCTCCCGGCTCCGTCTTCAAGATCTTCGAGGCCTATGGCGCTCTGGCTCTGGACGCCGTCGATCCGGAACAGCGAGTCTTCTGCCCCGGCCACGCCACTTTCTATGGGCGCACCTTCCAATGTCACAAGAAGCAGGGGCATGGATGGGTCAACCTGCGCGAGGCGATCAAGGTCTCCTGCGACGTCTACTTCTACAACCTCGGGCGCCGTCTGGGCATCGATCGGATCGCGCAGATCTCCAACGGGTTCGGATTCGGAGAGCGGACCGGTGTGGATCTGCCTTATGAGAAGACCGGCCTGGTGCCGTCGGAAGAGTGGGCGCGGGAGAAGCGGCACGCCCGCTGGTATCCTTCGGAGACGATCTCGGTGGCGATCGGCCAGGGACCCGTCCTCGTGACGACGATGCAGATCGCGCGCGCGGTCTCGGGGTTGATCGAGGGGGGCAAGCTTCCCACGCCCCACCTCTTCCTGGCGTCGCACGATCCGGCGTCGGGTCAGAAGCTGAAGTTCTCCGCGGTTCCCCGGCAAGGGTTGGGGCTGTCGCCGGAGAAGGTCGCGATCGTCAAGAGCGGAATGTGGGCGGTCTTGAACGAGCCCGGAGGCACCGCATTCGGCTCGCGGCCTCCCAGCGTCGAGGCGGGCGGAAAGACCGGGACCGCGCAAGTCGTCGGCCGGGAGACGGCAATCAAGGCCGGTGTCGACCGAAAGACGCTCGAGCATCACGCCTGGTTCACCGGCTTCGCTCCAATCGACAATCCGCAGATGGTCGTGGTCGTGTTCGTGGAGCACGGCGGCCATGGCGGAGCGGCCGCGGCGCCGCTCGCGCGGGACCTCTTCGAGAAGCGGTTCGGAAAGCCGGAAGCCAAGCCGACGGAGCCGCCGCCGGTGCGAGCCGGACGAATGCGCCCCCAAGATCTGACCGCGGCGAAGCAGCGGGGAGGAGCTCGATGAACAGGGTCGGGACTCGGAACTCGGGACTCGGGACTCGGGAGAGGAGTACGTCCACGAGTTCCGAGTTCCCAGTCCCGAGTCCCGCGCGCCCGGAGGGCGCGTCATGATTTCCCGAGTCCTTCCCGTTCCCCGCCGACTCGACCTGGTCATCCTCCTGTCGGCGCTTTCTCTGGCGGCCCTGGGCATCCTCTTCGTGGCTTCGACGACCTCTGCAGGCCGCCTGCATGGGCTGGCGACGCGCCAGGCGATCTGGGTGGGCGTCGGATGCTGTCTTCTTTTCGCGGCGGTCGCCGCGGACTACCGGACGCTCTTGAAAATCTCTTTTCCGCTGTACCTGGCGAGCCTCGTGCCTCTGGTCTATCTGATCTTCTTCGGACAGCGGATTGCCAATGTCAAATCGTGGATCCGAATCGGATCCTTCCAGTTCCAGCCGGCGGAGATCACGAAGATCACCACGGCGCTGCTCGTCGCGTACCTCTTCGAAAACGAGGACGACATTCGGCTCCGCCTCAAGGCCTTCGTCAAGCTGGGGGTCATCGTCGGAGTTCCGTTTCTGCTCGTCTTTCTGCAGCCCGACCTCGGCCTCGCGCTGACCTTTCTGCCGCTTCTGGCCGTCGGGTTCTTTTTTGGAGGAATGCCGTGGAAGGGCTGGGTCGCGATCGCGCTGGTGGTGCTCGTGGTCGCCGGGGGAGGCTGGTTCTTCCTGAAGGACTATCAAAAGCAGCGCATTTCGACCTTCTTCAATCCGGACCAGGACCAACTGAAAGCCGGCTACCAGGTGCGCCAATCCAAGATCGCCGTCGGATCGGGCGGATTCTCCGGTAAGGGCTTCCGGTCCGGCACGCAGAGCCAGCTACGGTTTCTGCCGGTCCAGCACACCGACTTCATTTTTGCGGTCATCGCCGAGGAGTGGGGATTCCTGGGGGTGATCCTCGTGCTCGGTCTCTTTGCCACGCTCGTGCTGCGCTGCCTCGGGCTCGCCCTTGTCGCCCGAGACCGCGGAGGGGTCTTTCTGATCCTGGCCCTTGCCTCGACGATCTTCTTCTCGGTGATGGTCAATACCTCGATGATGATCGGGCTCCTCCCGACGACGGGCATTCCGCTGCCGCTCGTCTCCTACGGAGGCTCTTCCGTCGCGACGACCTTTCTCGCGATCGGACTCGTTCTCGGAGTCGAGTACCGCCGCTTCGCCAACGCGTGAGAACGGAGATCCTCGTCAACGCGACGCCCCTGGAGATCCGGGTGGCGATCACCGAGGAGGGGCGTACCGTCGAAGTTCTCCACGAGCGCCGGCATCGCCGGGGTCTCGTCGGCAACGTCTACCTGGGCCGGATCCATCGCGTGCTTCCCGGGATGCAGGCGGCCTTCGTCTCGATCGGGCTCGACCGCGATGCCTTTCTCTACGTGGAAGACGTCCTGCCGCGCGCAGTCGATCTGGTAGCGGAGCTGGAAGGGGAGGAGCCCGCCATCCGGCCGGATCGGGAGATCGGGCGCCCCCGCATCGACGACCTCGTCAAAGAGGGACAGCAACTCGTCGTGCAGGTGACCAAAGATCCGATCGCGGGAAAGGGGCCGCGCGTGACTGCGAATCTGTCGCTGCCCGGCCGCACTCTGGTCTATCTCCCCGACATGCGGGAAGCGGCGGTCTCCCGCCGGATCACGGACGAGACGGAGCGGGAGAGGCTGCGGCAGATCCTTGAGTCGCTGCCGGCGCCCGGCGGTTTCATTGCGCGGACGGCGGCCGCCGGATGCACGCCGGAAGAATTCGAGGCCGACCGGCGCTACTTGACCGACCTCGCCGCGCACATCGAGAAGAAGGGGGAGAACGGCACGGCGCCGATTCTGCTGCACCGGGAGCTGGATCTGGCGCTCCGAGTCGCGCGGGACCTCGCCGGCCCGGATGTCGCCGCGATCCGCGTGGATGAGGAAGCCACGCGGGCGCGCCTGGCCGAGTTTCTCGCGGCGGTGGCGCCGGGGCTACTTTCCAGACTCGAGCTCGACCGCGGAGAGGCGCCTCTCTTCGAGCGCTTCGGAGTCGAAGCGGAGATCGAGCGCGCGCTCCAGAACCGCGTGCCTCTGGCCTCCGGCGGCTCCGTCGTCATTCAACAGACGGAAGCATTGGTCACGATCGACGTGAACACGGGAAAGTTCGTCGGCAAGGATGCTCTCGAGGACACGGTCTTTCGAACCAACCTCGAGGCGATCCCCGAGATCGCCCGGCAAATCCGCTTGAGAGATCTGGGAGGTCTGCTCGTCGTCGACTTCATCGACATGGAAGATCCCGAGCACCGTCGCGAAGTCTTCGAGCGTTTCGAGAAAGAGCTTTCGCGCGACCGCGCCCGCGCCCGTGCGCTGCCGATGTCCGACTTCGGATTGGTCGAGATCACCCGCCAGCGGTCGAGGGGCAATCTGGAGAGAACCCTGACACGCTCTTGCCCCGACTGCGGGGGCAGCGGCCGCGTCAAGACGGACCTGACTGTGGCTCTGGATCTGCGCCGCGCTCTGCAGCGGCACCTGCCTCTCTATACTTCCGGCGAGACGATCCGCGTGCGGGTCACCCCCTCGCTCGCCCGAATGATCGCCGAGGAGGAACCCGACTTTTTCGGTGACATGGAAGCGGAATCGGGGCTGAGAATCGACCTTCTGGAGGACCCCGCGCTCCCGCCCGCGGTCTTCGAGGTTCTGCCAAGATAAAGAATTGCCCTTCAAGAACTTAAGAATGGGAATGGAGGGCGGTTAGCCCCTGTTTTGTAGGTCAGCACGCGATACCTTCCTTCCCGGCCCCGGCGACTGACAGCCGGGGCCGCCTTTTAATCCGTCGCTTCCGCTTACTCGGGACCTGCGCCTCACGGCGCACCGGCGCTCGGCTCGGCCATTGGCCTCGACCGCGCGCCTGGTCCCTCGCGCGCTCTCGCTCCCGCGGCGCGCGCCTCCTCCCCTCTGGGAGACTTCGCGCGCCGCGAGCCACTGTGACGCGGCCTCTCGGCGAGTTCGACGAGTGATTATAGTACAATTTATATATTGTAAATTCGAAACTCAGGGCGAAGGAGCCGCTTCGGTATCACCGGTCAGGCGGGCGTAGAGGGCGCGGACGTCGTCCAGGGTGTTGGCGTCGGCGGGGGATTTGTCGGGGCGGAGGCGGGCGATTCTCGGGAAGCGCAGGGCGAAGCCGGACTTGTGGCGATTGGACTTCTGGATGGTGTCGAAGGCGACTTCGAGGACGATCTCCGGCGAGACGGCGCGGACGGGGCCGTAGCGCGCGAGTGTGATCTTGCGGAACCGGGCGCCCAGGGTTCGAATCTCTTCGTCGGTGAGTCCGGAGTAGGCCTTGCCGATGGTGACGAACTCCTCTCCGTTGCGAACGGCGAAGGTGTAGTCGGAGAGCATTCCGGCGCGCTTGCCGTTGCCCTGCTGGACGGCGGTGACGACGACGTCGAGGGTCGCCGTGGCTTTTTTCCACTTGCGCCAGGCGCGGCCGCGTTTGCCCGCCTGGTAGAGAGAGTCCCGGCGTTTCAAGACGAGCCCCTCGTTTCCTCGGTCGCGCGCCGCGGCGAAACGGTCCTCGAGCTCTCCCGGTGTGGCGGCCGAGAAGACCTCCGACACGCGCAGCCCCGCTCTGCCGAGCTCCTCGAGATGCCGGCGCCGGTCTTCCCAGGGCGCTTCGAAGAGCGCCTGCCCGTCGTGAAAGAGGCAGTCGTAGCCGATGAAGGCGGCCGGAATTTCGGAAAGAAGCTCGGGTGCCGGGGCCTTGCGGCCGAGGCGGCGTTGGAGCTTGAAGAAGGAGTCGGGCCCCTCCTTCGCGCTTCCCGCTTCGGAGGGCACCGCGCGCCACGCGACGATCTCCCCGTCCACCAGGAACGAGCCGGGCAGAGTCGCGAGCGATGCGGCGATCTCCGGGAATTGCTCCGTGACGCTGTCGAGCGTGCGGGAGAAGAGCTCGACGCGGCCCTCCTCCTTGTGGGCGTGCGCGCGAATGCCGTCGAACTTGTCCTCGACGGCTAAAAGAGGGAGCTCCGAAGCGACCTCCTTCGCGTCTTCGATCGGTGAGGCGAGCATGAACCCGATCGGATGGAAGAGGCGGAACCGAATCTCGGAAAGCCTCCCCTCGCGCGCGGCTCGCGCGGTCTCGCCGATGTCGCCGGAGTCCCGGCGGGCGCGCGCTACGGCCTCGCGCCCCGCTTCGAAGGCCTGCGCGACCGCCTCCTCGATGGTCGTGACGTCGGCGCCGATGCGCAGTCCTCCCGAGAGAGTCTTCAAGAAATACTTCACCTCGACCGGAGTCGATCGGCGCAGGACCTCCTCGAGCAGGGCCTGCTTCTCGGCCGCTTTGCGCAGCGTCGCGAGCCGCCGGAACCGAAGGTCCGTCTCGCCGATCGTCATCTCCGGCAGACCCGGCGTTTCCGGCAACAGCAGCGCGATCGCCTCGCCCAGGTCGCCGATCGCGGTGGCGCACGCGCCGAGGGTCTCCAGATCCCAGCCCGTCACGACCGCCGCGGCGCGGGCCACGGTGGCCCAACCGGCCGAGGTCACGGTCTCCTCCCACTCGGCAAACGGCGAGCCGGAGAGCAGGCGTGCGCTTACGACGAGCTCCTCGCCTTCCAGGCGAAGAAGGGTTTGCGCGAGGCGGTCGATCTTCGCGAGCTTTCCGCGTGACTGGGACACGGCTTCGAGAGTCTCCGCGAGAAGCTGGTAATGCATCAGTCGGCGTCCTCGGCTCCGCGCTCGCCTCCTTCGCTGAGCGGCTGAGCTTCTACGCCGCGCCCCTGCAGGATGCGCGCGAAGTCCCCCGCGTAACCGTGATGCGTGACGACGCGTTCGGGCGCGACTTGACCGACGTGCGCGAGGAGCTCCGGAAAATCCGCGTGGTCGGAAAATGGGATGAGGACGTCCGCGTCGAAATCGGCTCGGGAGGCCGCTCGCACGGCCCAGCCGGAGAGATAGACGACGCGCCGCCTCTTTAACTTCTGGACGATCGGCGTCCGCGCGCACCGCGGCGGGACCAGCAGCGCCTCTCCGGCCACGGGCGGGCCCGACTCGTAGGCGCGCGAGAGCGGGAACGAGAAGCCCCCGGCTTCATATTCGGGAAGGAGCTTCCAGGCGGCCCCGTGGAGGACCGTCGGGATTCGCGCGTCGCCGAGGATCAACGTGACCTCCTGGGCCTTGCCGAGCGCGTACACGAGGAGCACCGGAGTCTCGCCTTCCTCGATCGCCTCGCGGCAGACCTCCACGATTCGCGCCTCGAGCGCCTCCCGCGCGGGGAAGTGGAAGACGGGAAGGCCGAATGTCGATTCCGTCAGGAGGACGCGCGCGCGGGGGGCCTGGGCGGGGAGAGCGGTGCGTCCGGTTCGGCGCTTGAAGTCTCCCGTGTAGAGAAGCGAAGAGTCCGCGTCGGAAAAGCGCCACTGCGCCGAGCCCAGAATGTGACCGGAAGGAAAGGCCTCGAGAATCGCTCCGCGTCCTTCCCGGTGATCTCCGAGCGGGATCTCCTGCGCGACTCCGCTCCACTCCGGATTGCGGCGGCGGTAGATCCGGATCGTTTCCGGCGTGCCCCAGATCTCCTCGTGCCCGGCCACGGCGTGGTCCGCGTGCGCGTGCGAGAGGATAGCGCGAGGGGCAGGAACGGGAGGATCCAGGTGTGCCTCGAAGGCCGGAGAGTAGAGGCCCTCGGGGCGGTGCTCGAGAAAAGGAAGAAGCCAGTCAGGCACGTGGGAATTGAATCATTGAATGATTGATCCATTGATTGATTGAGGCGAGAGGTGAGAGAGAAAGTCTTCTCCCGAGCCAATCCAACAATGAATCAATGAATCAATGAATCAATGAATCAATTCTCAGAGCTACGGTTCCGGGAACAGCCCGAAGAGCGGCAGCGTCACGACCTTGTGAAGCCCGGGAGTCGCCTGGACGAGGAAGGGGATGGCGTTGACGACGCAGCCGACCGTCGCGCGATCTCCGTGGAAACCGCCGGAGATCCGCATGTGAACGGGAGGATCCCCATCGATCTCGATCGAGTCAGACGGATCGGCCACGCCGACTGCCATCGTCAGGTCGAGCACGACTTTCGGCTCGTCGCCCGCCTGTACGAGCGCGATCTGGTGCAGGCCGAGAACGTGACCTTCCGGGACTCCGTCGGTCTCGCGGGTCGCGATGACCGGCTCGATCGTCTCGGTGATCTCGTCGATGGGCAGTCCGAGGCCCAGGGCGATGATCGCCGCGGATTCCGAGAGGCCGACGTGCCCCAGGCGGCGCTCGGCGACTCCCTTGACGAACTCCTGCCGTGTCAGGCCCGCGCCGACCTTCGCCCGCAGCGGCCCGCGCCGCTTGGCGGCGTCCACGACGCGCGTGACGGAGACCTTCTCGACATGGACGCAGGCGGCGGCGGCGGCCAGCGCCAGACGGTCCATGACGAGGCCGGGATTGACCCCGGTCCCGAGGACGGCGACTCCCTTGGCGCGCGCGTGCTGATCGATCCGATGCCCGAGCAGAGCGTTTCGCAGCTCGGGATAGGCCAGCTCCTCGCACGTCGAGACGACGTGAAATCCCGCTTCCACCGCCTCCTCGATCTGCGGCGTCACGGAATCCAGACGCGAGCCCGTGCAGAGCACGACGACGTCCCGTTTTTCCCGGGAAGCGGAGGACCGCGCGTAGAGATCCCGAGCGAGCGCGTCGATCGGCCGGGAGCCGGCGTCCCCGGCGATGGGCAGCAGATCCATCAGCCGTTTGTTCGAGATCTCGGAAGCCGGATCGGCGGCTCCGAGGAACTCGAACCCCCCTCGGGAGGCGAGCGCCCGGCCGACCTCTAGTCCGATCGGACCCAAACCGACGAGCGCCACGCGGGCGCGGTAAGGAGTCTTAGTCACGATCCAAGGATGGGATTCTGCTTGCGGTTACGTCTTACGTCTCACGTCTTCCGTCTCACGCCCGGTCCAGCCCGCATTATTCATGAACGACTCCGGCCGCCGCTCCGATCCAGGGGGGATGGGGGCGCCGTGTGCCCCCGCTCATGGATGACCGCCGAATGCGTCGTCATCGCTCCTCTGCGATGCGCACGGACACGCCCGTGTCGCGCTTCCTCGCCTCGACGAACGTCTTTGACGCCGCCGCGCCACGCGGCGGAGTGGCTCTGTCGCGGACATCCTGTATCCGGCTCGACCACAACGCTCCTGTCGCAGAGCGACTGTGGCTCGGTCATTTGCGCGTGTCTCGGCCGGGTGTCCATGAATAATCCGGGCTAGCATATACGGACATCGGAGGAAGGTGAAAGATGCCCGCTCGCATTCGGAGACACCTCGCCCGGATCTTCTGGTTCGCCGCTTTCAGCGCCGCTCTCGCCGGCGCACAACCCGCGCCGGCCCCGACACTCGCGCTGGTGGGCGGCCGGATCATCGACGGGTACGAGGGCAGACCCATCGACGACGGCGTCGTGTTGATCGCCGGCGAACGGATCGTCGCCCTGGGCCGTCGAGGAGAAGTCGCCATACCGCCGGGCACGCCCACGATCGATACGCGCGGTATGAGCATCCTGCCGGGCCTCGCGGACATGCACGTCCACTTGATGATCGTCGGGCATGGCAATTACGAGCATTGGGACGCCGCCTACCGGTCGCGTTTCCGCAAAGAGATCATGCCGGCCGCCGCTCGGCAGCTGCTCGAGAGCGGCGTCACGTTCGCGCGCGAGCTCGGGGCGCCGCTCGAAGACGTCCTGGAAGTGCGCGACCGCATCAACCGCGGCGAGATCCCCGGGCCCCGGCTCTTCGTCTCGGGCCCCTTCATCCAGCACCGGCCTTACGCCGATTATGAGAAGGAGTACCGCTGGGGCGTCAACGGGCCGGCGGACGCTCGCGCGAAGGTGCAGAAGATCCTGGACGCGGGAGTGGATCTGGTCAAGCTGATCGATCAGGACCAGATGACCGAGGACGAGGTCCGCACCGTGATCGAGACGGCGCACCGGGGAGGCCGCCAGGTCGTGGCGCACGGCCATCGCGAGGACGAGATCCGGATCGGCCTGAAGTACGGCGTCGACTGCTTCGAGCACACGGGGCTCGCGACCGAGCCGGGCTACCCGGAGGACATCCTGCAGGGGATCCGCAGGCGCAACCAGACGCTCGCCTGGTGCCCGACGATCGAAGGGCTCTTCCTGTCCGAGTACACGGCCGACACGTTTCCCGAGCGCTTGAACGATCCGCGCTGGCAGGAAGCCCTCGCGCCGGACATCGTGAAGGACATCCGCGAGTCCCTCATGAACCTGCCGGGTCTCCCTTATTTTCAGCTCGTCCGGCGGCGAATTCCGACGCTCGCCAACAAGTTCCGGCAGCTTCGCGAGACCGGCGTGACATTGCTTGTGGGAACGGACTCGGGCATCCCGGGCAACTTCCACACGGACTCGACATGGAGAGAGCTGGACACCTGGGTGCGTTTGGGGATGACCCCGATGCAGGCGATCGCCGGCGCGACTCGCTGGCCGGCCCTCTGGCTCAAACGAGACAAGGACTTCGGCACGCTCGCGCCCGGCCGTTACGCGGACATCATCGCCGTGCGCGGAGACGTTCTGACCCACATCGCTCTTCTCCAGCGCGTGGACATCGTCATCAAGAACGGCAAGCGAATCCGCTAGGGGTTTGGGGCACCGCAAGGTCCCCCGCTAAGATTGCTTTCGTTCGTGTTCTGACTCTTGCGGAGGTGCGAGATGGAAGAATCCAGAAAGAGCCCGCCGTCGCCCGGAGGGGATCTGGTCGAAGAGCTCCGCCAGCTCGGGCAGTCGTTTGCCGCGCTGGGGCGCACGGTGTTCCGGGAGGGACGCGGTGTGACCGTCGAGCTCCTGCGCTCGGCACGGTCGATCGTGGATCGCGCTCGCGAGGAGATCGAGCGGCTGACTGGGGAGCGCAAATAGCGAGGAGGCCCCGATGGGCGCGCGTGTAATAACGGTCCTCGGAATCCTGACTGTTCTGGCGCTCGGCTTGTTCGCGTGCGCATCGGCGAAGCCCAATCCCGCGAGCGGATCGCAGGCGGGAAAGGGATTCCGCGTCCTCGAAGCCGTCGTCGTCGATCGGAGCTACTCACCACCGGGCTCGCCCGGGACGACGCTGGGCGGCTCCGGCGCCTACTATCTCGAGTTCGAAGCGCAGGACGGCGGAGCGACCGCCCATTACCGCTTCGAGGTGACCCGGATCCAGTACACGCGATACGTCGAAGGCACACACGTCCAACTCGTGATGGCCGACGACCAGTTGCGCGAGATTCGTGCCCGACCCTAGGGGGTTTGGGGGACCGCAAGGTCCCCCGACGACTCTTAGCTCGGCGGGAGTCTCGGGATTCTCAGAAGGGCAAGCGCGATCCTGGACGCTCGGCGTCGTGGTTGCGATCGTCGCGACCACCGTTCTCTTTCTTCCGCTGCGGGAGGGGGTGCCGCGGGCCGCTGACCTTCCTGATCACCTCGGAACCACCGCCCAGTTCTTAGAGTCGCTGCGCCACGGGGATCCGTACCCCCGCTGGATGCCGGACTTCCACGACGGAATGGGAGAGCCCACACTCGTTTTCTACCCGCCCGGGCTGTACGCAATCGCGTCCTGTCTGGCCTGGGCGGCGGGAGGCGACGTTTTGTTCGGTCTCTTCGCGACACTCGCTCTGTTCGCGTTCGCGGGTAGCCTCGGCATGTTCGCGCTGCTGCGCAGGCGCTTCGGAGATCTCGCTGCGGCCTGCGGCGGGCTTCTCTTTGCCGCGCTGCCCTACCGCGTCTTCGAGCTGTATGCCTCCGGTCTTTACTCCGCGTTTGCGGCCGGTTCCCTGCTGCCCTGGGTCTTCGCGGCGCTGGCGCGCGAAGCCGATCTCGGGCCCGCCGGAAGCGGCCGGATTCGATTGGGCCTGCCGCTTCTCTTTGCAGCCGTCGTGCTGCTGAACCTGCCGACCGCCCTTCTTCTCTGCTATCTGACCGCGATCTGGCTGGCTGTCGAGATGCTCGCGACGCGACGCTGGAGGCTCGCGCGGCGCGTTGGGATCTCGATGGCGGCCGGGCTGCTTCTCGCCGGCGTTTATTTGGTTCCTGCGACCCTGGAGCTCTCCGAGATTCAGATTCCAATGAACTCTCGGGCGGTCTACACCTCGAACTTTCTCTTTCAGGGGGAGCGCTCCTGGATGAGCAGTGGACTGCGCAGCACGTTCGACCGGATGGCGATCTTTCCGGCGATCGGGCTCGCGCTCGGTTCGGCCGTCCTCTGGTTCGCCGGCCGGAGGCGGGATCCAGTCGCCTGGCCGTCGGAGACGATGCGTCTGCTGATGACGGTCGGCGTCGCCTCTTTCTTCTTGATGACGCCGATCTCTCTGCCGCTCTGGAAGTTTCTTCCGGCTCTTCGTCAGGTCAACCTGCCGTGGCGCTTCCTCGAGCCCTTCGGATCGGTGTGTGTGGCGGTCACGGCCTGCGCGCTCGCTCTCCTGTTGCGGGCGCGGCCGATTCCGATCGGGTTTCGAGCCGCGGGCACTCTGGCTATTCTTGCTGCGATCTTGCTCTGGGGAGTCTTCGCGGCCTCCATCTCCGGCATGAACGGAAAACTCTCCGCCGGCGCGGCGCGAGCCGCGATTGCGCAATTCGCGAGGAAAACGCCGAGGGGGTATTTTCTGGCTCCCGGAGCCCGGCCGATCGCTGAGCTTGGTCCGGTTCCGCTTCTGGCCTGCGATCGCCCGTGCCTCGCCCGGGTTCTCGAGTGGTCGGGCACCCGCCGGCGTTTCGAGGTCGAGACCCCGGCCGGCACGCAGCTGGCGGTGCGCAGCTACTTTTTTCCAGGATGGTCGGCCCGCCGTGCCGGAGGCGATCCTGCCTCTTTGCCGACGTTCGCCGAGCCCGGGACCGGCCGCATCGTGATCCAGGTGCCGCCCGGCCGCACGGAAATAAACCTGCGATTCGGAACGGTTTCTGTCCGCGTCCTGGGCTGGTGCGTCTCGATCGCCTCTCTGGTCGCCATGCTCCTCGTCTGGATTTGGTCTCGCCGATCGACCTCGCCGCTCGAGACCTGACTCTCGGCTCCAGACACTAGAATTCTTTCGTGGCATCGCCCGACCCGCTCGCCGCGTTTCACTCTCCCGTCCGGGAATGGTTCTCGGAGGCGTTCGCGGAGCCCACCCGCGCTCAGGCGAAGGGCTGGCCTCCGATTCTGGACGGAAAATCGACGCTGCTCTTGGCCCCCACCGGGTCCGGCAAGACGCTCGCGGCGTTCCTGGCGGCGATCGACCGGCTCATGTTCTCGCCGGAGCCGGCAAAGAAGGAACGCCTGCGCGTTCTCTATGTGTCACCGTTGAAGGCGCTCGCCGTCGACGTGGAGAGAAACCTGCGCGCGCCGATCGCCGGAATTTCGGCCGCTGCCGGGCGCCGGGGAGCGGCCTTCCGCGCGCCGGCCGTTGCCATCCGGTCGGGCGACACACCCTCGGCGGAGCGCGCGCGCATGGCGCGAACGCCTCCGGACATTCTGATCACGACTCCCGAATCTCTCTACCTGATGCTGACGTCGGAAGCGCGGGCGGTCCTCGCTTCCGTTGACACGGTCATCGTCGACGAGATCCACTCGGTCGCCGCCTCCAAGAGGGGAGCGCATCTGTTCGTCTCGCTCGAGCGGCTGGAGAGGCTGCGCGGGAAGGAGCGCGCGCCGCTTCAGAGAATCGGACTTTCCGCCACGCAGCGTCCGCTCGAAGAGATCGCCCGTCTTCTGGGAGGAGGGGAAATCTCGGGCAAGAAGGAAGTCTGGAAGCCGCGGTCCGTCGAGATCGTCGACGCCGGAAGCCGGAAGGCCTTCGATCTCAAGGTCGAGGTTCCGGTCGAAGACATGGCTCGTCTGGGAGAGCTCGAGGAAATCCCCCCTGCCTTCGCGAAGCCCGCTTCGGCGGGCGAAGCAAGGTCGGGGCCGGCGGCCGCCGGTCCGAAACGCCGTTCCATCTGGCCTTCCATTCACCCGCGGTTGGTCGAGCTGATTCGCGCGCACCGCTCGACGATGATCTTCGTCAACAGCCGGCGCCTGGCCGAGCGCCTCGCGGCGGCCCTGAACGAGACGGCGGGGGAGGAGATCGCCTCCGCCCACCACGGTTCGGTGGCTCGGGAAAAACGGCTCGAGATCGAGGACCGTTTAAAGCGCGGGGAGCTACCCGCGATCGTGGCGACGTCGTCGCTGGAGCTCGGGATCGACATGGGCGCCGTGGATCTCGTCGTTCAGATCGAAGCGCCCCCTTCGGTCGCGTCCGGATTGCAGCGAATCGGCCGGGCCGGCCATTCCGTAGGCGAAGTGTCGCGCGGCATCCTCTTTCTCAAGTACCGCGGGGACCTTCTCGCCTCCGCCGCCGCGACGGCTCGCATGGCCGCGGGAAAAGTCGAAGAGACGTTCTATCCGAGAAATCCGCTCGACGTGCTCGCGCAACAGATCGTCGCTGCCGTGGCGATGGAGGAGATGTCGGTCGACGACCTCTATCGCCTGGTGCGAAGCGCCGCGCCGTTTGCCGATCTCCCGCGGGGCTCTTTCGAGGGCGTGCTCGACATGCTCTCGGGTCGCTACCCCTCCGACGAGTTCGCGGAGCTGCGCCCGCGGGTGACCTGGGACCGCGTGCGCGGAATCGTTCGTTCGCGGGAGGGCGCTCGCCGCATCGCGATCGTCAACGCGGGCACGATCCCGGACCGAGGCCTCTACGGAGTCTTTCTCGCCGGCGGGGATCCGAAGAAGAGCCGCCGCGTCGGCGAGCTCGACGAGGAGATGGTCTTCGAGTCCCGCCCCGGAGAGGTCTTCCTCCTCGGTGCCTCGTCCTGGCGGATCGAAGAGATCACGCACGACCGCGTGCTGGTCACACCCGCGCCGGGGGAGCCGGGCAAGATGCCGTTCTGGCACGGAGATCGACCGGGGAGGCCCTCCGAGTTCGGGCAGGCCATCGGTCAGCTCGCTCGCGAGCTGTCTTCCGCACCGCGAAAGGAGGCCCTCGGGCGCCTCGAGAAGCAGCACGGCCTCGAGGAGCGCGCGGCCGTAAACCTCCTCGCCTATCTGGCCGAGCAGAAGGCGGCGACCGGGGAGGTCCCGAGCGACCGCACCGTCGTCGTCGAGCGTTATCTCGACGAGATCGGAGACTGGCGGGTTTGCATCCTGACTCCCTTCGGCGCGCGGGTGCATGCGCCGTGGGCGACGGCGGTCCTCGCGCGCCTGAAAGAGACCGGCCGTCCCGACGTCGAGATGCTCTGGTCCGACGACGGGATCGTCTTCCGCCTTCCCGAATCGGACGCGGCTCCCGATGTGGACCTCTTCCTTCCGGCTCCGGATGAGGTCGAGGATCTCGTCGTCGGGTGCCTCGGCGAAACTTCTCTCTTTGCCGCTCGGTTTCGAGAAAACGCCGCGCGCGCTCTTCTCCTGCCGCGGCGCCACCCGGGCCGCCGCAGCCCGCTCTGGCACCAGCGAAAGCGCTCCGCGGATCTTCTAAAAGTAGCAGCGCGCTACGGCTCGTTCCCGATTCTGCTGGAAACGTACCGCGAGTGCCTGCGCGACGTCTTCGACCTTCCCGCGACCGTGGAGATTCTCCGCAGGATCGCGACGCGGCGCCTGCGGGTCGTGACGGTCGATTCGCGCTCCCCGTCTCCGTTCGCCGCCTCGCTTCTGTTCTCTTACGTCGCCAATTTCATCTACGACGGCGACGCCCCCCTGGCGGAGCGCCGGGCCCAGGCGCTCTCCGTCGATCCGGCTCAGTTGAAGGAGCTCTTGGGTGAGGCCGAGCTGCGGGAGCTGCTCGACCTCGACGCCATCGAGTCCCTCGAGCGATCGCTCCAACACTTGGACGGCCAGCGGCCGGCCCGCCACGCAGACGGCCTTCACGACATGCTTCTTTCCATCGGCGACCTGACGGCCGAGGAGATCCGCCGCCGCAGCGACCCGGCGGCGGACGCCGAAGCGTGGCTGGCCGAGCTCGTCGCGGCGCGCCGCGTCATCCCGATCTCGATCGCCGGCGAGCGCCGGAATGCCGCGGCCGAAGACGCGGCGCGCCTGCGTGACGCACTGGGAGTCGTGCTTGCGCCCGGGCTCCCGCAGGCTCTCCTCGCGCCGCCGGCCGACGCGCTCCAGGATCTTGTTTCCCGCTATGCCCGCACACATGGGCCGTTCCTGGCGGAGCGCGCGTCGGCTCGATGGAACCTTCCCATCGCGCCGGTTCGCGCCGCGCTCGAGCGGCTGGCCGAGGCGGGCCGGGTCGTGGAAGGGGAGTTCCTGCCCGGCGGCCGGGCGCGCGAGTGGTGCGACGCAGAGGTGCTTCGGGCGTTGAAGCGGCGATCACTCGCGCGCCTGCGCCGTGAAGTCGAGCCGGTCGACCCGGCCGCTCTCGCTCGGTTTCTCGCCGACTGGCAGGGCATCGCCCGGCCGCGGCCGGGCCTGGACGCGCTTCTCTCCGCGATCGATCAGCTCGCGGGTTGTCCGCTGCCGGCCTCGGTTCTCGAGAGCGAGATCCTGCCGGCGCGGGTGGAAGGCTACAAGCCCGCGGATCTCGATCTCCTTTGCGCGGCGGGAGAGGTCGTGTGGCGAGGGCTCGAGCCGGTCGGCGGCGCCGATGGGCGCATCACGCTCTGCCTGACCGACCAGTACCGCCTGCTCGCGACCGCATCGGCGGGAGCGGAAGGAGAGCTCGCGGGCCGCATCCGCAATCTTCTCGCGCGCCGCGGCGCTCTCTTCTTCGCCGATATCGCCGGTGAGACGCAGGTCTTTGCCGGAGATCTGGTAGCGGCGTTGTGGGAGCTGGTCTGGGCTGGCGAGGTGACCAACGACACCCTCGCGCCGCTGAGGTCGCTCTTGAAGAGCTCTTCCGCGAAGTCGGAACGGCGCAGCTTCCGCGGCCGGTCGTTTCGTTCGCGTCGTGTCGGGCCGCCCGGAGGGGAAGGGCGCTGGTCGCTCCTTCCACAGCGAGAAGCCGGCGTGTCCCCTTCCGAGACCGAGCGCGCGGCGGCTTTAGCGGGCGCCCTCCTTGCGCGATACGGGGTCGTCACGCGGGAGGCGGTGCACGCGGAGGGAATCGTCGGGGGGTTCTCCGCTGTCTACGAAATCTTCCGCGCGATGGAAGAGGCCGGCCGCGTGCGCCGCGGATACTTCGTCGCCGGTCTCGGCGCGGCGCAGTTCGCCCTGCCCGGGGCCGATGACCGGCTGCGCGCGGAGCGAGACGCGCCGGAGGAGTCGCGCACGCTCGTGGTTTCGGCGACCGATCCGGCGAGCCCTTACGGAGCCGCGCTCTCCTGGCCGTCGCGCGAAGGCGCGAGGCTCGAACGGCGGGCCGGAGCGCAGGTCATCCTCCAGGATGGCGCTCTCGTCGCCTATCTCGGGCGCTCGGAGAGCAACCTCGTGACCTTCCTGCCGGAATCGGAGCCGGAACGCAGCGCCGCCGCGGATGCCATCGCCGCAGCTCTGGCGGAGCCCGTCGAGGCCGGCCGCCGGCGCGCTCTCCTGATCGCCCGGATCGACGGGGAGGATCCCGACCGCTCGCCGCTCACACCGAGTCTGAAGAGAGCCGGATTCCTGCCGGAGAGCCGCGGCTATTTGAAAAGACTCGCGAGAAGCGCTCCAGAGGAGAGATCCGCAAGGATATCCGAGCTGACAGCTGAGAGCTTGACAGCGGAAAGCTTCGAATGCCCGAAGGCGACACGATCCATCGCGCCGCCCGCACACTCGAGCGGGTTCTCTCCGGCAAAAGGGTTCGAGCGGTCCGCTTGCCGTTGCCCGCCGTCGCCAACGCCCGTCTGTCCGGCCTGTCCGTCCGGGCCGGCGCGAACGCTCGAGCAAGCGCGCGAGCTGATGACCGCGGGCCTCGAAGGTTCTTCCCGCCGGACGCAACCGTCCGCGCGCGGCCCGAGTTACTGGGTCTACGGCCGCAGCGGGCGTCCCTGCCGCCGCTGCGCGACAAGGATTCGGATGCGCCGCCAGGGTCTCGCCGGCCGCCCCACTTACTGGTGTCCGCGCTGCCAGCCGCCGATAGAATAGCGATCTATCGTGGAAGTTCTCGTGAGGAATCGGTTGGCGCTGTGGCTCCGCTCGAGCGTCGTTGCCGTTCTGGGCGCGGCGGCGCTGATCGCCATGGGGGCCTGGGCGAGCGCCGCTGGCGAGAATCGCAAGCAGGTTCGCGTTCCGGTAGTGGATGCGGGGGCCGACAGTCTCGCGGCGCGCAAGGCCGCGCAGGAGAAAACGGCTCGCGAGTTCCGCGTGTTCCATGACTTCCACTTCACGGACCGCCAACCGGAGAGCGGAATCACGTTTCTTCACCGCATCACCGACGACTCCGGCAAGAACTACAAGGCGAATCACTACGACCACGGAAACGGAATTGCCGTAGCCGATGTCGACGGCGACGGCCTGCTCGATATCTACTTCGTCAACCAGCTCGGCGGCAGCGAGCTCTGGAGGAACCTGGGCAACGGCAAGTTCGCGAACATCACCGAGGAGGCCGGCGTCGGGTTAAAGGATCGTGTCGGCGTCACCGCCTCCTTCGCGGACATCGACAACGACGGCGACCCGGATCTCTACGTCACGACCGTGCGGGGCGGAAACGTTCTTTTCGAGAACGACGGCAAGGGCCATTTCAAGGACATTTCCAAAGAATCCGGGCTCGATTACGTCGGCCATTCCTCCGGCGCCGTCTTCTTCGACTACAACAACGACGGCCTGCTCGATCTCTTTCTCGTCAATGTCGGCGTGTACACGACCGAGGAGCGTGGGCGCGGCGGTTACTACATCGGGTTTGGAGACGCCTTCTCCGGCCACTTGAAGCCCGAGCGCACGGAGAAGAGCCGTCTCTATCGCAACATGGGCCACAACCGATTCGTAGACGTCAGCGAAGAGGTCGGCCTCCCATACACGGGGTGGAGCGGCGACGCGACGTTCACCGACTTCGACGGCGACGGCTTTCCGGACCTCTACGTCCTGAACATGCAGGGGGAGGATCACTACCTGGAGAACCAGAAGGGAAAGAAGTTCGTGGACAAGACGAACGAACACTTTCCCAAGAGCCCCTGGGGCTCGATGGGTGTCAAGTTCTTCGACTACGACAACGACGGAAAGATGGACCTGCTCTTGACCGACATGCACTCGGACATGAGCGAAGAGATCGGGCCTGAACGGGAGAAGCTGAAATCCCGAATGCAGTGGCCGCTCGGATTCCTGCGCGGGGGACCGGAAAAATTCATCTTCGGCAACGCCTTCTGGCACAACCTGGGAGGCGGCCGATTCGAAGAGATCTCCGACAAGCTGGGCCTCGAGAACTACTGGCCGTGGGGCCCGAGCGTGGCGGACGTCAACGCCGACGGCTGGGAAGACGTCTTCATCGCTTCGAGCATGAGCTTCCCGTTCCGCTATGCCGTCAACGCCCTCCTGCTGAACGACCGCGGCGAGCGGTTCCGCGACGCGGAATTCCTCCTCGGGATCGAGCCGCGGCGGGGAGGACGCACGACGACGCCCTTCTTCGACCTCGACTGCGCCAAGGAGGGGACCGGCCGGCCCGCCTGCCGCGGGGAGACGGGGGAGATCACCGTGCTCGGAACCCTCGGCACGCGCTCGGCCGTCATCTTCGACCTGGACAACGACGGGGATCTGGACATCGTCACCAACGAGTTCAACGCCCTGCCGCAGGTGTTGGTCAGCGACCTCGCGCAACGAAAGTCCATCCACTACCTGAAGATCTCGCTCGTCGGCGCCGCCTCCAACCGCAACGGCCTCGGCGCCACGGTGACGGTCCGGGCGGAAGGCCGCGTCTGGACGAAATACAACGATGGAAAGTCGGGCTATCTCTCCCAGAGCGTGATCCCTCTCTATTTCGGTCTGGGTGACGCGAAGGCCGTCGATCGAATCGAGGTCCAGTGGCCGTCGGGCCGAAAGAGCCTCTTGACGAGCGGAATCACGATCAACCGCCTTCTGACCATCTCCGAGCCGCGGTAAGCGTTGGTGATCTCCGTTCTCCTGGCCCTTCTTTGCCTCGCCATGGGCGCGCCGCCGGCGGCCGCACAGTCGGCGGCGCCGAACCTGGAGAAGGCGCAAGCGCTGCTGGACGCCGGACGGCCCGACGAAGCCGTGCCTCTCCTCGAGGCGGCGGTCGCCGGGCGTCCCGGCGACGGTCTCCTGCTCGGGGGGCTCGCTTCCGCATACAGCGCCGTCGGGGATTCGCGAGCGGCGGCGACTTTCGAGCGGGCGATCGCCGCCGAACCGAAGAACGTGGCGCTGCAACTGGCTCTGGCCGACCATCTCTGGCGCCTGCGCCAATACGAAAAGGGCAACACCGTGCTCGAACGCGCGATCGCGGCGGCGGCGGACAAGCCCAAGCTGCAGGCGCATTACGGCGTCAACCTTTACGAGCAGCGGCGCTTCGGTCCGGCGGCGCGTGAACTCGAGGCCGCGCGCCACGGCGGCTTCGAGGATGCCGAGGTGTATTTCTTTCTCGGGAGCTCCCTCTGGGAGATCGGGCGCCTGGATGAGGCGAAGCTGCGCCTGCGGGAGGCCGTGCGGCGAGCGCCCCAGAACCTGGCCATGCGGCAACGTCTGGCTCGCCTGCTGCTCTTGCGCGGAGAGGCGGCGGAGGCCGTGGAGGAGCTCTCCGTCGTCGTGAAGCTCGCCCCCAACTCCGCCGAAGGCATCGTCAACCTCGGGCGCGCCCTCGAATCGATAGGCAAAATGGCCGAGGCAGAGTCGGCTTACCGGCGTGGCCTGGAGCTCGATCCCAACCTCTCGGTCGCGCATTACATGCTGGGAACGCTGCTGGCGCGCACCGGACGCCGCGGCGAGGCCGCTTCTCACATCGCGATCTATCAGCGAGACTTCCAGAAGGAGCAGGAGCGCAATTTCCGTGACGCCTCTCTGCAGGCGGAGTTGAATCTGGGGCGGACACAGCTCGACTCCGGAGACGCGAAGGCCGCGGTCGTTCAGTTCGCGCGTCATCCGGAAAACGTCGAGGCGTTGCAGGGCGCGGCGGCCGCCCTTTCCAAGCTCGGACGGCACGCGGAGGCGGTCGAGGCATTGGAACACGCGCTCCGACTCGATCCGGAGAACCGCGCGGTCCGTTACAAGCTCGCTCGGGAGCGGGAAAAGAAGAAAGAGTGAGACCTGCGCCGCTCTTTTTCGCGAGTCTTTTCGCTGGTTTCGCCGGCCTGGCCGGCTGGTCGACCGATGGGCTGGCTCCGGTCGCGACGCCGGCGCCCGTCTCGAAGAAAGAGAGGGCTCGGCCAGCGCGAGACACGGCCAGCGCGCCCGACAAGGATTCCGGCTGCCCCGTTGTGTTCACCGATGTCGCTGTCCGTTCCGGCTTGAAATTCATGCACGACCGCGGAGGCACGCCGGCGCATCAACTGCCCGAGACGATGGGGTCCGGTATGGCCTGGCTCGACTACGACAACGACGGATGGATGGACCTCTATGTCGTCCAGTCGGGTCCCTTTCCCGAGAGCGGCAGCCCGCGCGCCCAGGATCGTCTCTTCCACAACAACCACGACGGCACTTTCACCGATGTGACCGTCCAGGCAGGCCTGAAGGACACGGCCTACGGGATGGGAGCCATCGCGGCCGACTACGACAACGACGGCTTCGTGGATCTCTTCGTGACCAACTTCGGCCACAACATCCTGTACCACAACAACGGCGACGGCACTTTCACGGATGTGACGGAGAAGGCGGGCGTGGCGGGCTCGGGTTGGTCGACCTCGGCCGCCTTTGCCGACTTCGACGGCGATGGCTTCCTGGATCTCTTCGTGGTGCGGTATCTCGATTACTCCGTCGAGAAGAACTACTTCTGCGGCGACCCGGTCCGGGGAAAACGCGAATACTGCCATCCGAGCCTGTATCCGCCCATCGGCAACCTCGTCTACCACAACAACGGAGACGGCACTTTCACCGACGTGACCGCCTCCTCGGGAATCGCGTCATCGCTCGGAAAGGGTCTGGGCGTCGTCGTGGCGGACTTCGACGACGACGGCCGGCCCGATGTCTATGTGGCCAACGACACCACGATGAATTTTCTCTTCCACAACCTGGGAGCAATGAAGTTCGAGGACATCTCTCTCCTTTCGGGCGCGGGAGTCAACGCGGCCGGGCGAGCCTTCGGCGGGATGGGCGTTTCGGCGGGGGATCTCGACGGGGACGGGCGTCTGGACGTGGTCGTGGCGAACTTCGAGGCCGAGCCCAACAGCTTCTACCGCAACTTGGGATCGATGGTCTTCGAAGACGTCTCCGCCTCGAGCGGCTTCGGTCCTCCCCATTTCAACTTTTCCGGCTTCGGCTTGAACCTGCTCGATGCGGCAAACGCCGGACGCCTGGATGTCTTCATCGCCAACGGCCATGTGCTGGAGGCTCCCAAGACGCAGGGGGTCACCTATGCGGAACGTCCCTTTCTCATGTGGAACGACGGCAAGGGGAATTTCCACGAGCGCGGCTGCGGCGAACCCTTCCGCCGCCAGCTCGTCGGGCGCGGCTCGGCCGTGGCGGACTACGACAACGACGGCGACCTCGACATCGTGGTCTCCAACTCCGGCGGGCCCTTGCAGCTCCTGCGCAACGACGGGAAACACGGCAACTGGATCGGCTTCGTTCTGCGCGGCCACAAGTCCAACCGGCAGGGAATCGGCGCGCGGGTGACGCTCGAGACGGAGAGCGGGCGTCAAGTGCGCGAGGTGAAGGCGGGCGACAGCTACCTCTCCTCGAGCGATCCGCGCGTCCACTTCGGGCTCGGCCCCGAGACCGCGATCCCGCGCGTCCGTATCCGCTGGCCCTCGGGGATCGTTCAGGAGGTCCGCGACGCTCGGCCGGGCCGCTACCAGACGGTCGAAGAACCTTCTCAGTGAAGTTGTCCCAGCCGCGATCTCTCGGCCTCCTCGCCCTGCTCTTCTCGGCTCTCTGGGCGCTAACGGGCTGCCCCCGCAAATCCCTGGTCTTCTCGAAGGCGCCGATCATCGTGATTTCGATCGACACCTTGCGCGCGGATCACCTGCCTCTCTATGGCTATCGCTCGGTCGAGACTCCGGCCATCGATGCGCTCGCTCGCGATTCCCTCGTCTTCGACAACGCGATCGCTCAGGTCCCGCTGACGCTTCCCTCGCACACCTGCCTGTTTACCGGCTTGCTTCCCTTTCAGAGCGGTGTGCGCGACAACGTCGGCTACCGGCTCGGAAAAGAGCACCCGACTCTCGCCTCTTTCCTCAAGACGCAGGGGTATGCCACCGGAGGCGCGGTCTCGGCGGTGGTGCTGGCCCGGAACACGGGCATCGCCGAGGGCTTCGACTTCTACGAAGACTCGATCGAAAGCCGCGACGCCTCCGAGGCGCTCGGCCGGGTGCAGCGTTCCGGCGAGAACACGGAGAAACTTCTCGAGGCCTGGATCGAAAAAGCCGGCTCGCAATCCCTCTTCGCCTTCCTGCATCTCTACGAGCCTCATGCCCCTTACGAGCCGCCCGAGCCCTACGCCACGCGCTACGCGGGCCGACCGTACGATGGAGAGATCGCCACTGCCGACGCCGTCGTCGCGCGATTCGTCTCTTTTTTGAAGCAGCGGGGCCTCTATGACCGGGCCATCCTCGTCCTGCTTTCGGACCACGGCGAGGGACTCGGCGATCACGGAGAGGACGAGCACGGAGTCCTCCTCTATCGGGAAGAGGTGCGAGTTCCGCTCCTGCTCAAGCTGCCCGCATCTCGCGACGCGGGCCGCCGGATCGCCACGCCCGTTGGAATCATCGACATCTTCCCCACGGTCGCAGCGCTTCTCGGGCAGCCGCCGCCCAAGGAGATCGCGGGCCGCTTCCTTCTCGCTTCCTCGGGAAAGGGGGAGGCGGTCCGGCACATCTACAGTGAGACGCTCTATCCCCGTTACCACTTCGGCTGGAGCGATCTGGCTTCGTTGACGGATGACCGGTACCAGTACATCCACGCGCCGCGCGCGGAGCTGTACGACTGGCTTTCCGATCCGGCGGAAAGGAAGGATCTCGCTTCGGGCCTCCCCGCTCCTTTCCGGGGACTGCGAGCTCAGCTCCTGGCGATGGACCGCCCGCTCCAGTCGCCGGGCGCATCCGATCCGGAGACGATCAAGAAACTGGCATCACTCGGCTATATCGGCGCCGCAGCCCCGGCGGGGGATCGAAAGGATCTGCCCGATCCCAAGGACCACATCGGAACGATCGAGCGGCTGAAGGAGTCCTCGCGCCTGGTCGCCGAGCACAAGAATGACGAGGCGGTCCGGCTCCTCGAGTCCCTGACGCGGGAGAACCCGTTGATGCTTGACGTCTGGGAGACGCTCGCACGGACGCTGCGCCGGGCAGGCCGCACGAAGGAAGCGCTCGTGGCGCTCGAGAAGGCGGATCGGCTCACGCCGGGCACGCCCGCGATCCTGATGGGCCTGGCCGATATCCACCGGGAGCTCGGGCAATACGATCGCGCCCGGCAGCTGACACTCGCCGCTCGAACGGCAGGAGCCAGCGAGGTCGACCAGATGCTCGCGTCGATTGCCCTGGCCCAGGGGGATCTCGCGACCGCCCGCACCGAGGTGGACGCCGCGCTCGCCGCGAAGCCCGGCGCGCGGACGCCGCTGCTTCTCTCGGCTCAGGTGGCCTTCCGATCCGGAGACCTCGCGAACGCTCTCTCGCTTTGCGATCGCGCGATCGAAGCGGGACGCGCCAGGGGAGAAGGCCCTCTCATCAACCTGCAGTCGACGCGCGGCGACATCCTGGCGCGGATGGGTCGCGAGCGGGAGGCGCAGGAGGCCTTCCTCGCCGAGATCCGGGAGTTCCCCGACAACCTGGACGCCTGGTCGAGACTGGCTCTCCTCTACGCAAGCTCGGGACAAGAAGAGCCGTTCCGCGCTCTCTTGCAGGAGTTGGCGCGGAAGGTCCCGACCCGCCCCGGATTCGAGACGGCGGCTCGAATCTGCGAGATCGTCGGGGACCGCGCCGGGGCCCGGGAGTGGCATAGGAGAGCGGCTGGGACGAAGTAGCGCATTGCATCACCCTCTCCCGGCGGGAGAGGGCCGGGGTGAGGGGCGCCCAAGACCGATCCGCAATCGAGTTGGTTGGCCCCGCCCAGGCGCTCCACCCCTCACTCTAACCCTCTCCCCTCGGGGGAGAGGGGATCCGATCGCTAGGCGACGCCGCGGCCGATCGCCGCGGGGGTCGGCGAAGCGGCTCCAGCGCCGGGCGTCGGCGTCCGCGACGTCTTACGGGCGTGAGGCTGAGTGCCCTTTTCGAGCCACCAGCGTCGGGCGCGCTCCTGCGTCCAGGGGTTCTCGAGAGGGATCGCCTTGAGCCTCTGGCCGAGCTCCTGCATGGTCTGAGGCCTGTTGTTGGGGTCCTTCTGCAGACACGCGAGAAGGATCTCCTCGAGCTCCGCGGGGATCTTCTGGTCCGTGCGCCGCGACGGAGGCACGGGAGCCTTCTGGATGTGCGCCATGACGACCTGCATCGGCGTCGAGCCCTCGAACACCGGTTGTCCTGTCAGGAGCCAATAACCCACGGCGCCCAGGGCGTAGATGTCGGCGCGCCAGTCGACGTCGGGGTTGCCCATTCCGATCTCCGGCGACATGTAGGCCGGCGTGCCGGCGATGACCCCGGCAACGGTGAGCTGGCGGCCGACGGCTTCGGATCCGGCATTGGTCTTGACCAGCCCGAAATCGAGCAGCTTCACAAAGTCCCAGTCCAGGCCGTAGCGGCAGACATAGATGTTCGCGGGTTTGACGTCCCGATGAATCAGGCCTCCCTCGTGCGCCTCGGCCAGCGAGTGGGACGCCTGCCTGAGGATGTGGATCGTGCGCTCGGGAGGAATCGGTCCGAAGTCGTGCACGAGCGTCTCCAGATCGAACCCCTCGAGCAGCTCCATGACGTAATAGAAAGTTCCGTCCTCGGTGGTCCCGTAGTCGTAGATGCCGACGGTATGCGGGGAGCGCAGCCGGGCCGTCGCCTTGGCTTCCCGCTCGAAGCGCTTCAAAAATTCCCGCGCGTCGCTTCCGAGCGTGTCCGGCCGGATCAACTTGATCGCGGCGGAGCGTGCGAGAAGCTTGTGGCTTGCCTTCCAGACTTCTCCCATGCCTCCGCGGCCGAGGAGCTCTTCCAGGTTGTAGCTGCCCATCTCCTGACCCTTGCCCGCCTCGACGGACAGCTGGTAGACGATGCGCGAGACGATCAAGGCGGTCGCGGCGGAGACGACCGTCGGGAGAAAGAGCAGCGCCGCGACCGAGGCGGGCGGACGTGGGTTGCCGGCGATCACGTGGATGCCCAGACCGAGAGGATCCATCGCCGCTGCGGCGAGCGTCGCGAGCACAGCCTTGCCGCGGCTCGCGGGGACGATGAGCGGGTAGGCGATGATCCAGACGGCGACCCCCGTCCATCCGTGCGGAACGAAATCCGGCCGTAGCGGGACGGCATGGAAACTGACCGCGATGCAAAGAGCCAGAGCGACCTCGAAGACGAGGCCCAGATCGAGAAGAGTCTCGGGCCCGAGCATCTGGCGGAACGCGATCCATGAGACCGCGACCGAAATCAGAACGGCCGCGATGTTGGCCGTGAGCCAGAGAGTCTGTGCATGGGCCGGAAGGGGTATCCGGCCGAACGTGTGCCAGTCGACGGCCGACATGAGCACCGTCACGCTCGCCGAAATGAGTCCAAGCAAGGCCAGACGCCGCCCTCCCGCCGCGACTAAGTCCGGAGGAAGACTCGGCACCGCCTCCTGCGAAACGCGGGGCGCGCCCGAGGAGGGCTTTTTTCGAAGGATGAAGCTCATGGGAGTTTCCGCGACGATTCTAAGCCGCGCGCCAAACGAGAGCTCTGCGAGGCTCAGCCGTTATTACGTCGATCGAAGGGGCCCAGTTTCGACAAACTCCGGGCGGCCAAGGGTCAAAAACCAGAACCGTCTCGCTTCGCCGACTCCGTCACTGTCCAGGTCGCGGCGCGGAAAGTCTTCCGAAGTAACCGGTCCGGCTCCAGGCGCAGGTCCGGAGCGAAGCGGTCGGGACGATTAGGAATGGGCGACGCCCGGATCGTCAGGGGGCTCGCTGTGCTCTCCACGGATCTCGCGGCGGTCGGGGCCCTCGAACTCTTCCACTTGATCCAGGAGCTTTTCCTTTTCTTCCTTGGACATCTCCGGTTGGCGGGAAGCCTGGTGGGAGTCGCGCGGTCTGTCGGCCATGGGGCCTCCTGTCTTCCGATTCTTTCAAATGCCGCGCCAGTCCGCGGCTGTTATAGTGATCGCGGGGGAGCCCACTCCGCCCTCCTTCGCCGCGTCGGCTACGGAGGGCGGACGGCTGAGAGTCCTGCTCCGCCAAGGCTACGCAGGAGACCCCAACCCTCAGAAGCGCCGCATCGCGGAGCGAAGGAGGGGTGACCTGATGCGGGTAATGCCGCCGTAGGGAGGTTGTCATGAGCGCTCGTCCCGACTCTCTTCCGTCCAACGAAGTCGCCAACCGTGCGCCGCTTCCGGGTTCGAAAAAGGTCTACGTTTCCGGCCCGGCAGGGATGCGTGTTCCCTTCCGCGAGATCGCGCTTTCCGCCTCCCATGGCGCCCGCGGGGAGCGGGAGATCCATCCTCCCCTTCGCGTCTACGACACCTCGGGGCCCTATACCGACCCTGCCGTCCCCATCGATCTCACAAATGGACTGCCGGAGCTGCGTCGGCCCTGGATCCTGGCCCGCGGCCCGTACGCGGAGTCCGAGCCGCGACGGCCGAACGCTGCCGCCCTGGCGCTGACCCGGCCGCGCCGCGTGCTGCGTTCGCCGGGCAACGCGACGCAGATGCATTACGCGCGCGAGGGCGTCGTCACCCCCGAGATGGAGTTCGTCGCGATCCGCGAAAACATGGACCCGGATTTCGTCCGCGCGGAAGTCGCCCGCGGCCGGGCGATCATCCCCGCCAACATCAATCATCCAGAATCCGAGCCGATGGTGATCGGCAGGAACTTTCTGGTCAAGATCAACGCGAACATCGGCAACTCCGCCGTGGGATCCGACATCTCCGAGGAGGTCGAGAAGATGACCTGGGCGACGCGCTGGGGCGCCGACACGGTCATGGACCTCTCCACCGGAAAGAACATCCACGAGACGCGGGAATGGATCCTGCGCAACTCTCCGGTCCCGATCGGCACGGTCCCGATCTATCAAGCACTCGAAAAAGTCGGCGGGAAGGCCGAGGAGCTGACCTGGGAGGTCTACCGGGACACCCTGATCGAGCAGGCAGAGCAGGGGGTCGACTACTTCACGGTCCACGCGGGAGTGCTCCTGCGTTACATCCCCTTGACCGCGCGCCGCGTGACCGGCATCGTCTCGCGCGGCGGATCGATCATGGCCAAGTGGTGCCTCGCGCACCATCAGGAGTCTTTCCTCTACACGCGCTTCGACGAGATCTGCGAGATCTTGAAGTCGTACGACGTCTCCTTTTCGCTGGGGGACGGGCTGCGGCCGGGCTCGACGGCGGACGCCAACGACGAGGCGCAGTTCGCGGAGCTGACGACCCTGGGCGAGCTGACGAAGAAGGCCTGGGATCAGGACGTTCAGGTCATGATCGAAGGTCCGGGACACATTCCGATGCACCAGATCCGCGAGAACGTGGAGAAGGAGATGGCGATCTGCCACGAGGCACCCTTCTACACGTTGGGCCCGCTCGTGACCGACATCGCCCCCGGCTACGACCACATCACCTCCGCGATCGGCGCCGCGATGATCGGGTGGTTCGGCACGGCGATGCTCTGTTACGTCACGCCGAAGGAGCATCTGGGCCTGCCCAACAAGAAAGACGTCAAGGATGGCGTCATCGCGTACAAGATCGCGGCGCACGCGGCGGATCTGGCCAAGGGACATCCGGGCGCGCGCGTGTGGGACGACACGTTGTCCCAGGCGCGCTTCGAGTTTCGCTGGGAGGACCAGTTTCACCTGGCGCTCGACCCGGAGACCGCGCGGGAGTTCCACGACGAGACGTTGCCCGCCGAGGGCGCCAAGCTCGCGCACTTCTGCTCCATGTGCGGCCCGCACTTCTGCTCGATGAAGATCACGCAGGACGTGCGCGACTACGCCGCGACGCTCGGCATCGCCGAAGACCAGGCGCTCGAGACGGGCATGAAGGAGAAGTCACGAGAGTTCCGGACAGAGGGAGCCGAGGTCTACCGAAAAGTCTAGCCATGGAGAGTTCTCGGGCGAAGACGCTCTCGATTCTTTTCGCTGTCCTAGCGATAGGTTGGAACAGCCGCGCAGTCGCGCAGCTTCCCAACAGTCTTATCGTAATCGGAGGAGGATTTTCGGGAAGTTGGGACACGGATCTCGAACTTGCGAACCCGACTTCGACAGTCTTGCGCGGCGTAGTGGAGACGCTCGGGAACATTCTCGGCGCTCCCTGTCCTCCAAATTGCTCGGCCACGGCCTTTGAGATTCCGCCGAACGGGACTATCAAACTGGCAGTTCGAAGTTTTCTGAGCGACTTCTATGCAGGACCCCGGATACTGAGAATCGAAACCTTCGGCTCGGCTCTGCCAGTCGCGAAAGCGACTGTCGTCAACCGCGAGCGACCGGTCTCCGCAGCGAATTTGCCTGTCGTGCATCTTGCGACCCTTCAGGCAGCAGACCCTGCAGTCCTCGCCTTCCCTGGGGCGATACGTCGGCCGGGCGCTCACAGCAACCTTTTTCTTTCCGGCTTGGGGACCACACCAGCGGCTCATTTCCTGGTTTTGGTCGAGGTGCTTTCGTCCTCGGGGGTTCCCCTGGCGAGCTCGACCTTCGAGGTTCCCAACGAGGGGGTGCTCAGCAACGCCTTTTATGCCGTGGACATCATCGGCCGTCTAGGCGTTCAGGACCTTGCCGACGGGCAAATACGAGTCACGAAGTCGTCGGGAACCGGCGTTCTGACAGGGATGCTGGCGACGTCCTACGACGACGGACGTGTGAGCGTGACGCTGGGTTCCAATCCTTGATTCTCGTTGTGACGAGGCCAGCCGGAAGGACTCTGACGGCGAGGTCAAAAGTTGTCCTCTTGTCTAGTGTCATCTCCTTCGTGACCCATATGTCTCCCGCGGCGACCGGCGTCTTTCGCGAGCAGGTGGTCCCGGGCGCGCCCGGGGGGGCCTCGGAGGTCGTCGGCAGCGGCTACTACGCTTACTGGTTCACGGAGTTCGACACCAACCGGATCGGCATGCTGACGCGCGACGGCCAATTCCAGGAGTTCATCGTGCCGACGCCGGACTCGGGGCCCCACGGGATCGCTCTCAACTGGAGGGACGGCGCGATCTGGTTCACGGAGCTCAACGCCGGCAAGATCGGAAGGCTCACGCGAGACGGAGCGTTCAGCGAGTTTCCGATTCCGACACTCCAGAGCGCCCCGTGGGGCATCGTGTGCCTCGACGACATCTGGTTCACGGAGTCCGCCGCGAACAAGCTCGGCAGGGTCAACGCGGACGGCTCGATCACAGAGTTCTCGATCCCCTCCGCCAACGCGAACCCTCGAGGCATCTCGGACAGCACATACCACGTCCCCTGTTTCGCGGAGTTCGCAGCGGATCGGATCGGCTGCCTGGAGAACGGCAAAGTCGTGGAACGGGTCCTGGCTCCCGGTTCCGGCCCCTTCTCCTTGTGCAGAGATCGAAACGGCGACCTGTGGTTCGTCGAGCAAACCGCCAACCGCATCGGGTGGGTGAGCTTCAACGGCGCCCGGAGTCTGGCCGAGACAAAACTCGAGGAATTCTCCATTCCCACGCCGGAGAGCGAGCCTGCGGACATCGTGTCCGACGCCTGGGGCGGAGTCTGGTTCTCCGAGAAAGCGGCCGGGCAGGTCGGATACGTTTCAGGTGGACGTGTGACGGAATTCCCGCTCCCCGATCGTTCCAGCCAGCCGACCGGCGTGAGCCTTTCAGTCTTCGGCGCCGAGGTCCTCGAATCTCGCGCCAACCGGCTCACGGAGGTGCAGCCAGACGTCGTCGTCGTGGCCGGCGCGGGTGTGAGCGGTTCCTGGACGACGAAATTGGAGGTCGCCAACGCATCGGACCGCCCGGGATTCGTCTTCGCGGGCGCGTACCCCAGGCCTTCCACGATCTCACTCGAGGGACACCCGCCGGAAGCCGGCGCGAGTCTGGCGGCGCACGGATCCGGCCAGATCGACGTCGGTCGCTCCGTGGTCGACTCCCTTTACACCTTCTATGTGAGGGGTCCCGAAGAGGGCGTTCTCCCGTCCGTGCACGCCCGGATCTCGAACGACAAGTCACCGACTCAATCCGCGGACCTGCCGTCGATCCGGCTCTCGACGCTGACCAACTTGAATCCATCCAACCTCGTCTTCCCGGGCGTGATTCGAGAGGGTTCAGCGCGCACGAATCTTCTCATCTCGGAGCTTTCGCCCGAAGACGGGGACTTCGCCCCGCAGCCTCTCGTCGTTCCCGTCCGCGTCGACCTGTTCGGCGCAGACGGGACTCCTCTGGCATCGGAGGAGCTGCGGATCGGCGCCGGTCGAACGCTTTACCTCGTCGATGTCGTCGGCCTGCTTGGAGTCGCGACGCTCCCGATCGGCCAGATCCGAGTGACCAAGCTCGGAGACCACGGCGTGATCTGGGGCTATTTGGCCAAGATCGATTCCGAGGGAGCGGTTTCGATTTTCTCTGGTCAGAATCCGTAACAGCCGCCGGAGAGAATGCCGCCTCTCGGTCATATCAAATCCGATATAAGCCGGCTGACATCATTTCTTTTTTTCTTCTTCCTTCTCCAGCGCCTTCCGGATCTTCGCGAGCTCGCGGCGGCGGCCGGCATCGAGCTTCGGATAGTCGAGGTTGAGCTTCTCCAGCGCAGAGTTGATGACCTCCGACAGAACCAGCCAGGTGAACCACTTGTGGTCGGCGGGCACGACGTACCAGGGAGCGTCCTTGGTCGACGTCGCGCGGATCGCGTCCTCGTAGGCCTTCTGGTATTTCTTCCAGAGGGCCCGTTCGGTCAGGTCGCGCTCCGAGAACTTCCAGTTCTTGTCCCGTTTCTCCAACCGCTCCAGAAATCGCTTGCGCTGTTCTTCCTGCGAGACGTTCAGGTAGAACTTCAGAAGCCGCGTTCCATTGCGGGCGAGGTGGCGCTCGAACTCGTTGATGCTCTCGTAGCGCTGCTGCCAGAGATTCTTGCCGAGGAGCTCCCGGGGAACGCGCTCTTTTTCCAGAAGCTCTGGATGAACGCGGACGACCAGGACCTCCTCGTAATAGGACCGGTTGAAGATCCCGATCTGCCCGCGTTCGGGCAGCTCCTGCTCGCAACGCCAGAGAAAATCGTGGGACAGCTCCCTGGGGGAGGGCTCCTTGAACGCGGCCACGCGGCATCCCTGAGGGTTCACGCCCGAGAAAACGTGCTTGATCGCGCTGTCCTTACCCGCGGCGTCCGGGGCCTGGAAGAGAAGAAGAACCGACCATTCGTGGTCGGCGTAGACTCGGCCCTGCAGATCCGCGAGTCGCTGGGTGCCCCTGGCGAGGAGCTCCGCGGCTCCCTTCTTTCCGAGATCGAGGCCGGCGGTGTCCCCCGGGTCCCAGTCTTTCAGCCGGAACTCCTTCGGTAGCGCCCGATAGCGTTCGGCGAGCCCGCGGAGAGCCTTCTTCATTACATCATCCTAACGAGGCGTTCACGCCAAAACCCGGAGAAGCCAAAACTTTTTGCGTTTCCTTTCGATAAGAACGGACGTAACGTCCACACCGTCCGAGCAAGGAGGAACTTTTTCATGACCAAGATCGACCACCACGAACCCGGCAGCTTTTCCTGGGCCGAGCTCGCCACGACCGACGCGGGTGCGGCCAAGACGTTCTACACGGGACTCTTCGGCTGGAGCTACGTCGATTCCCCGGCCGGGCCCGACATGATCTACACGCGCGTCAAGAAGGGGGGCAAAGACGCCGCAGCGCTCTACCAGTTAGGCAAAGAGCAGAAGGCCGTCCCGCCCCACTGGAACGTCTACTTCAGCGTGGCCTCGGCCGACGAGTCGGCGAGCAAGGCCAAGAAACTCGGCGCCAAGGCGCTGATGGAGCCGTTCGACGTCATGGAGTACGGGCGCATGGCTCTCCTGCAGGATCCCCAGGGCGCCACGTTCAGTCTCTGGGAGCCGCGCAAGCACATCGGTGCGGAGGTCATGAACGAGCCCAACACGGCCTGCTGGGCGGAGCTCGACACGACGGACACAGCGGCCGCCGGGAAGTTCTACACGGCGCTCTTTGGATGGGGCACCAAAGTCGGAGGCGATTACACGGAGTTTCAGGTCGGCGGAAGATCGATCGGCGGGATGATGAAAATTGCCAAGGAGTGGGGGAACGTGCCGCCCAACTGGCTCGTCTACTTCGCGGTCGACGATTGCGACGCGACCGCCGGCAAGGCGCAGAAGCTCGGCGCCAAGATTTTCATGCCGCCGACGGATATCCCCAAGACCGGCCGCTTTGCCATTTTGCAGGATCCGCAGGGAGCCGTCTTCGCCGTCATCAAGCTGACGATGTAGTGATCGGGCGTGCGAGCGGCCGCGTCCGAGATCCCTCGTCGCTGCGCTCCTCGGGATGTGAGGCGCACAGGCACGGCATGACGTGCCCAGCGCCTCACACCTTGACGAAGATGCGTTTCTTGTAGAGCAGCCCTCCCACGAGGACCCAGAAGCCGCAGAAGCACAGGGCAAAGAGGAGGGAGCCCACACGCGGATCGTCCGTGTGGGCGAAGAGGGTGCGATAGATGGTTCCGTAGGCGGAGCGGCGGACTCCGTCGCCGCCGTCCATCTTGATCGCGAGGAGAAGGATCGTCGCGAGAGTCGCTCCGACGAAGAGGGCGATGGCGTTGCTGCCGAGCCATTGAAAGGGGATCGACCAGGTCTTCCAACCCTTGACGTCAACGACCCAGATACAGATGGCCAGACAGATCGCCGCAAGCCCGGCCATGAAGAGAGAGTAGGAAGACGTCCAGAGATTCTTGTTGATCGGAAACCAGACGCTCCAGAGAAGACCGAGCGAGAGGAGGATCGCTCCGCCGGCCATGAGAGTCGTGAGCTTGCGGGACCAGTCGGCTTTGCCCCGCAGGATTTCCCCGCCTGCGATTCCGAAAAGCGTCGTCGCGATCGCTGGCAGGGTCGAGAGCAAACCCTCCGGATCCCAGGCGGGATTGTGTTTCCAGGTGTGTGTTCCCAGGACCGCGCGGTCGATGTAAGCCGCGAGATTTCCTTCGACGTCCAACCGCCCCACGCCGTAGTCCGGAACCGGCACGAGGGTCATCAGAACCCAGTAGCCGACGAGCAGGACCGCCGCAACGGGCAAGAGAGCGCGGCGGCCGCCCGCGAGATACACGAGCGCCGCGAAGAAGAAGCAGACCGCGATGCGCTGAAGCACGCCGGGAATCCGCACGTGCGCCCGATGAAGGAGAAGCACCGAAAGCCAGTTCAGTCCGAAGCCGAGCAGGAAGATGATGACAGCGCGCGGAAGCGTGTGGAGCACCAGCGCCCAGCGCCCAGCGCCCAGCGCCCTCCGGGTAGAAAAGGAAAACGCCATCGACACGCCGACGACGAAGAGAAAGAAGGGAAAGATCGTGTCCGTGTAGGTCCAGCCGTGCCATTCCGCGTGGAGCAGCGGGGAAAAGGCGTGCTCCCAGCTTCCGGGCGTGTTGACGACGAACATGCCGGCGATCGTGAGACCGCGGAAGACGTCGAGGGAAGTGAGGCGTTGTGGTGGCAAAGCAGCGCCTTCACCCCGTCCCTCTCCCGGGTGGAGAGGGGGTTCCTGCGGCGACGCGCTGTGCGCGTCGCGACTCATTTCGAAAAGACTCCAGCCAATCCGTCGGGCTCCTTGCCCGCGGTCAGGCGGCGCGCCACAGTCAGCGTGGACAGATCGATCTCGGAAACGACGTCGGCGTTGGTCGAGGCGACCCAGGCCCGCTTGCCGTCCGGGGCGATCAGGAGGCCGACCGGCACCGGGCTCTTGCCGAACTGTGTCGAGAAGAGGCGGTCCTGGCTTCCCGCCACCGCCTCTCGATCGATTCCGATGCGTTTGACCAGAGCGCGAGTCGCCGTATCGAAGACGGCGACGTCGCCGCTCTGCGCGCAGGAGACCAGGGCGCGTTTGCCGTCGGGAGTGATCTTCACGCGAATCGGGAATTTCGGCGCAGGGATGTTGGCGGTCACGGCGAGAGTTCCCGCGTCCACGACGGAGACGGTGTCCGCTCCGCGGTTGGTGACCCAGACTTGCCGCCCGTCGGGGGTGATCGCGATTCCTTCCGCGCCCTCGCCGGTCGGGATGTCCCGAAGAACGGTCTTTGCGACGAGGTCGACGGCCGTGACAGACCCCGATCCGATGTTGGCAACGAACGCGCGCTTGCCGTCGGGTGTCGCCACCACCATGTGCGAGACCTCGCGGCCGGTCGGGATACGAGCCTCGACGCGCCGGTTCTTCGGGTCGACGATCAGAATCTCCTTCAATCCCTCGGCGGTCACGAGCAGCCTTCCATCCGAAAGCGCCTCCGAACCGTGGGGGCGCGCGCCTTCGGGTAGCTCGATTGTCCCTGTCGCGGAATTCTTTGCGAGATCGATCAGAGTCAGCGTGCGGCCGGGCTTTTCGCGGTCGCCGTAGTTCGAGACAGCGGCCGTCCGGCCGTCGGAGAGCACTGAGACCTCATGCGGCGCGTGCCCGACAGGGACTGTCGCTTTGGAGACTCCGGTCCTCGCGTCAAGAATCGAAGCCGTGTCGTCGGACTTGTTCAGGACGACGAGCAGATCCACTGCAGCCGCAAAACTCGCAGTGAGGCCGAGAACCATCGAGCATAGAACCTTTTTCATACTCGTCACTCGTCACTCGTCACTCGTCACTCGTCACTTGTCACTCTTCCTCACGGCTTCAGTTCCACCATGTCGCCCGGCCGAGTGGAGAGACTCCCCGGGCCGGTGCCTGCCCGCACGGCGTAGTCGTCTTCGATACGCACGCCGAATTTCCCCGGCAGGTAGATTCCCGGCTCGACTGTCTGGACGTTGCCGGCGGCGAGCGGCTTGCGGTTGCCGCGAACCAGGTACGGCGGCTCGTGGCCGTCCATCCCGAGGCCGTGCCCGAGCCGGTGCGTGAAGAACGCGCCGTAGCCCGCGTCTTCGATCACCTTGCGCGCCGCGCGGTCCACGTCTTCTCCCGTCGCTCCCGCCTTCAACGCCTCGATTCCCGTCAATTGCGCGCGGTCGACCGTCGCGTAGACCTTTCGGAATTCGTCGGAGGCAGGGCCGAAAGAGACTGTACGCGTGATGTCCGAGGTGTACCCCCGCACCCGGCAGCCGCAATCGATCAGGACCGCGTCTCCCTTGGCGAGACGGCGCTCCGCCGGCGCTCCATGTGGGTAGGCCGAGGAGGGCCCGAACTGGACGAGCCCGCCTCCATGTACGCCTTGCGCGGCGAACTCCTCCTCCAGGATGCGAGCCACGTCGCTCTCGCTCATTCCGGCTCGGATGCGCTTGTGCGTCGCCCCGATCGCCAGCACCGTCCGCCGGCCTGCTTCGTGGAGGAACGCCTGCTCTTCCGCGGACTTGATCATGCGAAGCGGGTCGAAGAGGGGTGTCGCGTCCTCGAGACGGGCAGAGGTGGCGGCGGCGATCGCCGTCGCGGTCGCGTAGGCAGTCGAACCTTCCATGCCGATGGTCTTGCGGCCTTCGAGCGTCCGGGCAACGAGCGCGATCGGGTCCTGCTGCTCCTCCCAGGTCTTGACGTCGTCGACCACGAGCGTTCGCCGGTGATTGGCTTCCTCGAACGCGGGCGTGACGAGCACCGCCGGACCGTCGGCAAAGATCAGGAGAGCCGTCAGCCTCTCGCTGCGTCCGATCGCGAGGTTGGCGGTGTAGGCGAGGTTCGTCGACGGCGTGACGACGAGAACGTCGATTCCGTGCGCTTTCGCCTCCGCACGCAGCCGGGCCTGCCGCTCGCGAAAGGTATCGGCGGGCAAGGGCGGCGGCAGAGGCGGAGGAGGCGGGGCGGCGGCGGAGGCCTCTCGCGAGGGGGCGAGGCTCGCCGCGGCGCCGGCCCCGGCAGCCACGAGCAGGTGACGGCGAGTCAGGCTCATATTCCTCTTCCTTTCGCGGGTCAGTCTCAGGTTTAAGGTCTAAGGTCTAAGGTCTAAGGTCTAAGGTTGAAGAGCTTGAGGTGAATGCGAGCGTCACTCCTGAACTTTGGACTTTAGACTTTAGACCTTAGACCCTAACCGGCGCGGATAGGATATAGGCAACCGGAGGAACTCATGCCGTACCCCGAGCTGATGGTCGAGCCGATGCGGGCGGAGCTGACGCGGTTGGGCTTTACGGAGCTCAAGACGCCGGAGGAAGTCGATCGCGAAATTTCGCGTACCTCCGAGCCGATCCTACTGGTCGTCAACTCGGTCTGCGGGTGCGCGGCCGGCGTGGCGAGACCGGGAGTCGCGCTTTCGTTGCGGCATCCGGCGGCGCCCAAACGTCTCGCGACTGTCTTCGCGGGGCAGGACACCGAGGCGACCGCGCGGGCCCGAAGCTATTTCGAAGGCCGTCCACCCTCTTCGCCGCAGATCGCCATTCTGGGCGGCGGCCGGCTGCTCTACTTGCTCCAGCGCCAGGAGATCGAGGGTCGTTCTGCCGATCAGGTCGCTCAAGCGCTCACTTCTGCCTACGAGCGCGTCGCCCAGGCCGCCGCGTCGGTCTAGACACTTTTCGAGCCTCTCTTCGTGTTGCGATCTTGAGCAAGCGAATCACCGTCCTGGGGGGTGGCCTCGTCGGTGCAACGATCGCGCGCGACCTGGCGAGCCAGGGGTTCGATGTGCTCGTCGCGGATCGAGATCGGGAGGCGCTCGGACAGCTCCAGAAGTCCGTCCCCGTTCGGGCACGCCTGGCCGACCTCGCACACGCGTGGGAGATCCAGGACCTGATCGCCGATGCGGATGTCGTGGTGGGATCGCTGCCCGGCCGCCTGGGGTCGGGGATGCTGCGCTCGGTCCTGGAAGCGGGAAAATCGATTGCCGACATCTCGTTCTCCGCGGAGGACCCTCTCGCGTGGAACAGCCTTGCCCGGCAGCGCGGCGCCACGGCAGTCGTCGACTGCGGCGTCTCTCCGGGGCTCTCCAACTTCGCCGTCGGTCGCGCGGCCCAGGCGCTCGATGAGGTCGAGGACGTGACGATCCTCGCGGGCGGGCTGCCCGCGGAACGGTCGCGCCCTTACCAGTACGCCATCGTGTTCTCCGCGACCGACGTGCTGGAGGAGTACACGCGCCCTGCGCGCGTCCTCGAAGACGGCCACCTGGTGAAACGCCCGGCCCTTTCGGGGCTGGAGACGATCGAGATTCAAGGCTTGGGCACGTTCGAAGCCTTCTTGACGGACGGATTGCGCACGTTGCTCTCCACGGTGCCGGCGCGCGGCATGCGGGAAAAGACGTTGCGCTATCCCGGGCACGCGGAGCAGATGCGCCTGCTGCGCGACTGCGGATTCTTCGCATCGGAGGCGATCGACGTCGGTGTGGTTCGAGTCGCGCCGCGCGCGCTGACGGAGCGGCTCCTGCGCGAAGCGTGGAAACTGAACGCCGGAGAAGAGGAGTTCACCCTGATGCGTGTGACGGTGATCGGGCTGAAAGCCGGAAAACGCCGTCGTTACGTCTTCGAGATTCTCGACCGCACGGATAAGTCGACCGGTACGACCTCGATGGCGCGAACGACCGGATATCCCTGCGCGATCGTGGCCGGAATGCTCGCGCGGGGCGAGTATCGCCAGCCGGGCGTGGTCGCGCCGGAAATGCTCGCTCGCGACGCCGCCACCGCCGCGCATTTTCTCGAGGGCTTGAAGGCCCGGGGGATCTCCTGGGCGGAGACCGAAGAGGCCATATGAGTCCCGCTTCGGAGTCTTCACTGTCGACTGTCGACTGTCGACTGTTGACTGTCGACTGTTGACTGTTGACTGTCGACTGTCGACTGTTGAGCTCTTCAAGAGAGAAGGAGACGGAATCATGATCGCGACCCGGCGAAGGTTTCTCGGGGCGGCGGCGGCCGCAGCAGCATGGCTGCTGCGCCCGTTCGAGACGAAAGCTCAGACGACGACGCCGACGCCTGCGCCCAGCCCGACTCCGGCCCCGCCGCCGCTCTCGGCCGCCGTCGCCCGCGACCGGTACGGGAAGTTCTTCTCGGGTGACGAGGCCAAGCTCCTCGAGGATCGGCTGGCGAGTCAGGAGAGGAGAAGCGGTCGTCTGCGCGCCTTCAAGCTCGCAAACTCGGAAGAGCCCGCCACGGATTTCCGGGTGAGGCGGTGAGCCCCGCGGCGGGGGCCCTGCTCTTCCGGCCACTGGAAGAGTTGTCGCGAGATCTCAAGGAAAAAAGACTCTCTCCGGTCGCGCTCGCGAACCTGTCACTGAAACGCCTCGAAACCCACGGAAAGAAACTCAACGCGGTCGTGACGCTGGCGGGCCAGCGCGCTCTGGACGCCGCGCGCGATGCCGAGAAGGAGATCGCGGCCGGGCGCTATCGGGGTCCTCTCCACGGAATTCCTTATGGCGCAAAGGATCTGCTCGCCACGCGAGGCATGCCGACGAGCTGGGGAGCGGAGCCGTATCGCGACCAGAAGCTCGATTTCGACGCGACCGTCATCAAGAAGCTCGCCGACGCCGGAGCCGTCCTGACCGCCAAACTCGCCATGGTGGAGCTCGCCGGCGGCATGGGCTACAACAACGCGGACGCGTCCTTCACGGGGCCGGGCTTGAACCCCTGGAACACCGCGTATTGGAGCGGCGGTTCCTCCTCCGGGCCCGGCGCCGCGGTCGCCGCGGGGCTGGTCTGCTTCGCCATCGGCTCGGAGACAGTCGGCTCGATCTTGACACCCTCGGCCTTCTCGGGCGTGACCGGCCTGCGACCGACTTACGGGCGGGTCTCGCGCCACGGCGCGATGGCTCTCTGCTGGACGCTCGACAAGTTGGGGCCGATGGCGCGCACCGCCCGGGACTGCGCGCTCATCCTGGCCGCAATCGAAGGGATCGATCCGGCCGACCCTTCCTCCGTACCTTCGCCTCCCGCGCAACCGATGAAACGTCGCCGGCCTCTTCGAATCGGAGTGCTCAAGGACTCGACGAAGTTCGTTCACGAAGAGGTTGCCAGGAACTTCGAGGAATCGGTTCGCGTTCTCGGTTCCTTTTCCGAGATGACGACGGACGTGTCGCTTCCCGATCTGCCGTACGGCCTTTGCACCGGCCCGATCGTCGAGGCGGAGGGCGCGAGCGCATTCCTCGACTTGATCGAGTCGGGAGGGCTCCAGAAACTCCGCGCGAAGGTGGACCACGTCGGCGGCTATTCGAACATCCTGCTTCCGGCTGTCGACTATCTTCAGGCGCTGCGCCTGCGGGAGAAGATGCGCGCCCCCGTGGCGGCGCTCTACGAGAAGTTCGATCTGCTCGCGACTCCCAGCCGGGCCACCGTGGCCTTCCCGATCGGCGTCGACTTCGACAAGGCGTTTCCCGAGCTCGCCACTGGCAGGCCACAGAACTTCGTCTCGCCAATCGGCTCCGCGATCTCGATGGGCAACCTCCTCGGGCACCCGGCGATGTCGCTGCCCAACGGATTCGGCCGCGAGGGGCTTCCGACCGGGCTCCAGCTCCTGGCCCCGGCATTTGGCGAGGACACATTGGCAGCCGCGGGCGAGGAGTATCAGAAACGAACGGATTTCCACGGAAAGACGCCCCCCGCGTATTGATTCGAGATTCCAGATTCGAGAGGGACGGTCCGAAAGGGCGGATCAAGAGAGCCGGAGAATCAATCTCCGGAGTCTCGAGTTCTCCTCTTCGTCTGCCGCCGGTCTCTCGGGTTCGCGCTGATGGGAATCCTCGGATCGGTGCGTCGGTCGTTGCGGCGGCGGTCTCCTGCTCGTCTGGTTTCGCTCGAATCGGTCGAGGAAGATTGACCCATGGCCGAATTCTGAGGAGAAAAAAGAAAAAGAAACAGTCTTGACAACAGTGACAAAGATTGTTCCACACCCTTCCTCACGGGTCGGAGTCCTGCGTTTTCGGAACGAAAGTTGCAGCGAAAGCACCGGCGCTTCGCGCGCCGAAAGGAGGCTGTGTCATGAGACTTACCAGAGCCATTCTGGTGGTCGCAGGCGTGTTTGCTTTTGTCGCGGCGGTGTCGGCCCAGCTACCGACCTCGAAACAGTCGAACTCGCCTACGTCCAATGAATACCGGATGCGAGTCACCGAGCCGGTCGAAGGGGCAACAATCCGAGGCAACGAGTTCAACGTTGTCGTCTCGGCCGCTCCGGCCACGCCGCCCGGGACATCTGTCGCGCCCAAGGAGCGGGAAGACGCGCTCAAACCGACGTTCCAGGTATGGGTCGATGGAAAGGACATGGGCAACATTCCGCCGGGTAGCAACGTCCTGGCGGTCACGACCGCAGGCTACGGCCCGCACAAGATCGTGGTCGCTGCCAAGAACACGGCGGGGGAGCTCATCGATCGCAGAGAGATCTCGGTGACGACCGCGGCTCCGGTGATCGCGGAGGCAGCGCCGGCCCCGGCCCCAGCCCCGGCCCCGGCGCCCGAGACCCGAATTGAACCGGCCCCGGCTCCGCCGCCAGCGCCGGCCCCGGCACCCGCGCCCGCGCCCAGTTACACGTCGGAGAGCCAGACCTTGCCCAAGACCGGCTCCAGCGCTCCGCGCGCCGCGCTTCTGGGCATGGGACTGATCGCGGGTGGACTGCTGCTGCGGCGGCGCGCCTAGGGTCTTGAGGTAACGCTGCTGTCATCCCGAGCGTAGCGAGGGATCTGCCCCGGTCCGGTTGTCGATTCCGGAGCAGATCCCTCGTCGCTTCGCTCCTCGGGATGAGAGACGCGTTTCTCGAGCTACAGAAGTAGCTCCCGAATCTTCCTGATTCCGGATTTTCGTCTTTAGTAAACGCCGCCGGTCAGATGCACGATCGCAGTCCAGAGACCCTTGCTGAACCGGAAGGTGGCGATTGGAACGAGGACCGCGGCGGAACACCAGACGACCAGACTCGTGCGTAACGACCAGAGCGGGCCGAAGCCCGCTCCCGCCATCAGCACGATGGCAGTTACGAGCGTGTTGATGTCCAGCGACCCCACCCATTGGCCGTGCTCCCGCGCAAATCCGACGCCGCAGCGGGCGCAGTTTTCGTTCATCGTGAAGTAGCCTCGGAAGAGCTTTCCTTCTCCGCAGACGGGGCAGCGCAATCGCAGTCCCCTCCAGATCACCCTGCGCCAGTAGCCCGCCGGCCATCCCGGCCGATGATGGGCGGTCGTTCCCCGCCAGGGAAGGACGGGCGGCGGAGACTTCGAGGGTTCCATCGATCGAATGCTACAGCGGCTACAGCGGACGGCGGTCCCCCTCGTGAGCCACGCAAAAGCCGCGCCGCGCCAGGGAGGCGACGGCGGCCTTGTCCCAGTACAGCCGGTTGGTGTGGTTCAAGTGCACGAAGCAGACCCGCCCGGGCGGCGCCGCTGCCAGCGCAAGCCGGTCGACGGTCTCGGGCACGAGCGGGTGCGGAATATCGGCAATCGAGCGCCCCGGAATCTCATCGGCCGAAAAGAAAGTGCCATCGAGGAACGCGACGTCGACCGATCGGACGAGGTCCTCGATCCTTCGATCCCACTTCTCCCATTTGTCGATGTCCGGCAGCCAGAGGAGCTGGCGGGAGGGACCGCGGATCAGAAAGGCCACCGTGTCGGAGTCCTCGTCCCGGTGGGGCACACGCACGGCCGTGGCGTGAAGCTGCGCGGTCAGCTCGAACTCCACACCCGGCTCGATTTCCCGGATCTCGATGTTTTCCGTCGTGACGAGACGGCTCCACGGCCGGTTGTCTCGCAGGAAGCGGCCCATGGACGGTGTGCAGTAGACGGGTACGCTCCTGGCGTTCAGCACTTCGCGGCCCAGTTGCGCCAGGCCCAGGAAGTGCCCGATATGGGCGTGTGTCAGAAGAATGGCGTCGGGCATGCCGCCCAATCGATCCACCTGGATTCCAAAATCGGGTGTCGCGTCGATAACGAACCTCTTGCCCGCCGAGGAGTCGATCAGTCCGAGGGAGGCCACAGAGCGCCGCATCGCAGGATCTCGGCGAGCGCGCCGGCACAGGTCCTGTGAGCAGCCGAGATGGGGTACGCCGCCGTCTTGCGCAACGCCCAAGACGATGGCCTCGACGGGAGAAGGGGAAAGCTTGGCGGCCGCCGCCATGGCGGCCAGGAGGAGGACGGAGGCGCTTTTCACCAATCGGATCATCGGTTCATCGGATCATCGGTTTAACAGGATAGGCAAGTCTTGCACGGGATAAATGAACCGATGGACCGATAAACCGATGGACCGATTCGTCCTTTAGCCCGATAACGTCCCTCGAAGTATGGGCACGAGATCTGCTCTAATCGGGCTTGGAGGAAAGAACCATGGCTCGTCGCAACATTTCCCGCGATTCTCTCCGCGCGCTGGCTCCGGTCCTCGTTCCGCTCGTAACGAAGGTCGCGGTTCCGATCGTCCTCGAGAGCCTCAAGCGTCGGAAATTCGACACCGAAGGGTTCCTGGAAGAGGCCAAGGAGAGCATCGGAAAGGGTCTCAAAAAGAGCGGCCTGGATCTCGGCGACGTCAAGGACGAGGTCCGCGAGCGCGGACAGAAGATCTACGACGAGGCGCGCAAGCAGGGGACCGAGCTGCTCGAGGTCCTGGCTGAAAAGGGAGCGGCGCTGGCCGACGAGCTTCTCGAGGGCGTGCGCCCGAAGCCGCGCCGCCGGTTTCGCTTCGTGAAGGTGCTGGGCATCGCGGCGGTGATCGGGATCGGGATCTATCTGGTCAACCGGGACTAGGCCGAGTTGTCAGTTATCGGTCATCAGTAATCAGTTTCCCAATCTTGAACTGAGAACTGAGAACTGAAAACTGATCACTATCCCACCGCCAGCTTCTTGTACTTGATCCGATGCGGCTGCTCGGCCTCGAGCCCGAGCCGCCGCTTCCGGTCCGCCTCGTACTCCTGATAGTTGCCCTCGAACCAGACCGTCTGACTCTCCCCTTCGAAGGCGAGGATGTGAGTCGCGATCCGGTCCAGAAACCAGCGGTCGTGACTGATGACGACCGCGCATCCGCCAAAGTCCAGGAGCGCCTCTTCCAGCGCGCGCAGCGTATCCACGTCGAGGTCGTTGGTGGGCTCGTCCAGGAGCAGGACGTTGCCCCCCTTCTTCAGCGTCCGCGCCAGATGCAGGCGATTCATCTCTCCGCCGGAGAGGTCGCCCACTCGCTTCTGCTGGTCTGCCCCCTTGAAGTTGAACATCGCAACGTAGGCGCGCGAGGGAATCTCGCGCTTGCCGAGCACGATCTTGTCCAGCCCCCCGGCGATCTCGTCGTGCACCGTACGGCTCGTGTCGGGACGGTCGCGGTCCTGATCGACGTAGGAAGCGACGACGGTGTCGCCGACGGTCAGCTTTCCGGCGTCCGGCTTTTCCTGTCCCACGATCATCTTGAAGAGCGTTGTCTTCCCCGCGCCGTTGGGGCCGATGATTCCGACGATCCCTCCTCGCGGCAGATCGAAGGAGAGGCCCTCCATCAAGAGGCGTTCGCCGTAAGCCTTTCGGACGCCCTCGGCGCGGACGACGATGTCTCCCAGGCGCGGACCGGGAGGGATGTACAGCTCGCGGGTCTCGCCGCGATCCTCCGGCCCCTCGTCCGAAAGCAGCGCTTCGTAGCGATCGATGCGGGCTCGGCTCTTGGCATGGCGGGCGCGAGCGGACATGCGCACCCACTCGAGCTCGCGCTGCAACGATCGGCGTTTGGCGGTTTCCGCCTTCTCCTCGAGCGCGAGCCGCTGCTCCTTCTGCTCGAGCCAGGAGGAGTAGTTTCCCTCCCATGGGATGCCGTAGCCGCGGTCGAGCTCGAGAATCCAGCCGGCCACGTTGTCTAAGAAGTAGCGGTCGTGCGTGACGGCTACGACCGTGCCCGGGTATTCCGCGAGGTGGCGCTCGAGCCACGCGACGGATTCGGCGTCCAGGTGATTGGTGGGCTCGTCCAAGAGGAGCAGGTCCGGCCGCTGGAGGAGGACCTTGCAGAGCGCCACTCGCCGACGCTCGCCGCCCGAGATCTTCGTGACGTCCGCATCCCCGGGAGGGAGGCGCAACGCGTCCATCGCGATCTCGAGCTGGTGGTCGAGCTCCCAGGCGTTGGAGGCTTCGATCGCGTCCTGCACGCGCTGGTACTCGGCCATCAGCTTCTCGCTCTCTGCCGACGAGAGGTCCTCGGCCATCTTTTCGTTCAGCTCGTCGAAGCGCTTCAAGAGCGACCGCGTCTTCGCGACCGCCTCTTCGACGTTGCCGAGCACGTCCTTGGAGGGATCCAGCCGCGGGTCCTGCGGAAGAAAGCCCACCGTGGTTCCGTCGGCCGGGAACGCTTCGCCCGCGAAGTCCTTCTCGACACCGGCCATGATCTTCAACACAGTCGATTTGCCGGCCCCGTTGGCGCCGAGCACACCGATCTTCGCACCGGGGAAAAAGGAGAGCGAAATGCCGCGCAGGATCTCCCGCTGAGGCGGCACGACCTTGCGCAACCGGACCATCGTGTAGATGAATTGGTGGGCCATGAGGGTGCGAAAGTTATCAGTTATGAGTTTTCAGTTCTCAGTTCCAGACTCGAAACTGAAAACTGAGAACTGAAAACTGACAGCTACTCCGGCGCTTCCCCAATGTTGATCCCCATCGTCCCGAGCAGCCGGTTCTCGTAGCGCGCGTTGGCGAAGCCGGCGCGGCGCATCAGTTCGGCCACGCCGCGCTGAGCGGGATAGCGCTCGAGGGAAGCTGGGATGTAGAGGTACGTGTCCGCGTCGCCGTGAAAGAGGAGGCCGACGGCGGGCATCATCGTGTTCAGGAAGGCGCCGTAGAGCGAAGCGGCGATCGGATTCTCCGGTTTTCCGAAGTCGAGGATCACGGCTCGTCCGCCGGGCGCGAGCACGCGCCGCATCTCGGCGATGCCGGCCTCGGGATCCGCCAGGTTGCGCAGCCCGTAGCCGACCGTGATGACGTCGAACGTTCCATCGGCGAAGGGAAGCCGAAGCGCATCGGCCTGAACGAAAGAGGACCTCTTCGAATCCACATGGGCGCGCCGGCGCGCGACAGCGAGCATCGGAAATGTAAAATCCGCTCCCACGACCCGCGTGCCGGCGCCCGCCGCTGCCTCGGCCAGAAAACAGATGTCCCCGGTCCCGCAGCAGAGATCGAGCCACCGCGAGGCTGTGCGTCCCCCGGCGGCGAGCGCGACGGTTTCTCTCTTCCACCGGCGGTGCAGGCCGAAGCTCATGATGTCGTTGATGAGGTCGTACCTCTCTGCCAACCTCGAAAACATTTCGCGGACCTTGGGAGCCCGCTGGGAGTCGTAGGAGAGGTACTTGTTCATCGCGCGAGATCGATTATTGCTTGAGCGGCGGTGATCCTCGCGCGATGAACAGGTGGTAGGTGGAAGGTGGTAGTTGGAAGGTGTTGAGCGATGCCTTCGTCCCTACCACCTCTCACCTACCACCTATCACCTTCGGAAACCGCGCCCAGAGATGATGGGGCCAAGTGGTGTAACATTTTCAATTCACCATGAGCGAACTGAACAAGAAGGTCAAAGCGGTTTCCGAGCAGGAGGCCCGCCGGGTCGCCGAGGAGGCCCGGGAGACCGAGTGGACGAATCCGAGCTACTTGAAAGAGCTCTTCCTCGGCAACCTCCGCCTCGACCTGATCCACCCGTATCCGCAGGCGCCTCCCGAGCGGCCGGAGTTCCGGGCGTTCGCGGACGCCATGACGAAGTTCCTGATCGAAGAAGTCGATTCCGACGCGATCGATCGCGAGGGAAAGATCCCGCCGCGCCTGGTCAAGCGCCTGGCCGAGATGGGTGCCTTCGGGATGAAGGTGCCGAAGGAGTACGGCGGCCTGGGCTTCACGCAGCGCGAGTACGGCGAGATCATGAAAATCATCTCGTCGCAGGACGGGAACATCGTGGTCCTGCTCTCGGCCCATCAGTCGATCGGCGTGCCGCAGCCGTTGAAGCTCTTCGGGACGCCGGAGCAGAAAAAGAAGTACTTCCCGCAGATCGCCAAGGGCGCGATCTCGGCCTTCGCCCTGACCGAGCCGCATGTGGGCTCCGATCCGGCGAACCTGTCCACGTCCGTCACGCGGACGCCGGAGGGCGACTACATCTTGAACGGCGAGAAGCTCTGGTGCACCAACGGCACGGTGGCCGACCTCTTCGTGGTGATGGCGCGTCATCCGGATACCAAGAAGATCTCCGCTTTCATCGTGGAGAAGGGATGGCCGGGCGTCGAGGTCGTCTACCGCTGCCACTTCATGGGATTGAAGGCGATCGAGAACGGCGTCATCCGATTCAACAACGTCCGGGTCCCGAAGGAGAACCTCCTCCTGGCCGAAGGTCGCGGCCTGAAGCTCGCGCTCGTCACGTTGAACACGGGACGTTTGACGATCCCCGCCTGTTGCGCGGCGATCGCGAAGCGGTGTGTCGAGATCTGCCGCATCTGGTCGAGCGAGAGGATCCAGTGGGGGCAGCCGATCGGCAGGCACGACGCGATCGCTCAGCTCTTGGCCGAGATGGCCGCGACGACCTTCGCGATCGAGTCCGTGGCGGACCTCGCCTCGGCGATGGCCGACCTGCACGACCGCGACATCCGCCTCGAGGCCGCGGTCGCCAAGATGTGGAACACCGAGGAAACCTGGCGGATGATCGACCGCACGCTTCAGATTCGGGGCGGGCGCGGTTACGAGACGTCCGACTCGTTGAAGGCCCGCGGCGAGCCGGGGATCCCGGTCGAGCGCATGATGCGCGACTTCCGAATCAACCTGATCTTCGAGGGGTCGTCGGAGATCATGCGCCTCTTCATCGCCCGCGAGGCCCTGGATCGGCATCTCGCGGTCGCAGGCGATCTCTTCAACCCGAAGGTGACGCGCGAGGAGAAGTTGAAGAAACTCCTTCCGCGCTTCGTCGGCTTCTATGCGAAGTGGTATCCGACGCGCTGGCTGGGATGGGGCCACGCGCCCCGCTTTGCCGAGTTCGGACCTCTCGCCGGCCACATGCGCGCGGCTGAACGCATCAGCCGCCACCTCTCTCGCGCCATCTTCCACATGATGGCCCGGCACGGCCCGAAGCTCGAAAAGCGGCAGGCGCTCCTCTTCCGGGCCGTCGATATCGGGGCGGATCTCTTCGCCATGACCGCCACACTCTCCCGGGCCCAGGCCATGCGCGCCTCGCGCGATCCGCACGCGAAAGAAGCGATCGAGCTCGCCGATATCTTCGCCCGCATGATGCGGCGCCGGATCCACGATCACTTCCGCGCCCTGCGGTCCAACGACGACGTCCGCAAGTACCGGACCGCCCGCCGAATCCTCGAAGGCGGCCACCTGTGGCTCGAGTCCGGCCTCGTTCCCGGCGAGGAGCTCGAAAGGATGGCGGTGTCCGCCTACGCCCACGAAGAGGAGCTCGCGGCCACGCCGTAATCATTTCCAGTTCGCTGGATCACCGCCACGTCCAGCAGTGCAGTATTGCCTGATCGCGGAGCGGCCCGAATCCCACGAAAAGCCCAGGAAATCCCCAGACAATCCCCAAGCCTCCTTTCCGAGAAAGAACCATTCTCGTGATCGCGCAACAGCCGGCATTCCGCCGCGCCGTGACGCGAATGGAAAGGGGCCAGCCATGGATACGCAGAATCGGAGGAATCAGAGCCTGGGACACGCGGCGGCGTTCGCCTGCATTCTTGTTCTTGCGGCGAGCTCGGTCGGCGCAATCGGGATAGACGGACCACCACGTCGAGACGGATCGCCACGTCGAGACCCCGTCCGGAACAGACAGCTGGGAGCCATGAACGTTTTCCTCGTGAACTACGGTTCGGCGGACTTCTCGGCCGTCCAGGACGCCCTGGAAGCATCTCCGGCGGACGCGGGAAATCCCGAGATCGTGTCGATTGCTCTCTCTCTCGGCAACGACTACGTGGGCCGCTTCGAACGGTTCGGAAACCGGGAGGACCTCGCGCGTGCGTTGGAAGCTTTTGAGTCGGTGGCGGCGCGACGCGACCTCTGGGGCGGACGCGCTCGGTCCGGAGGCGTCGTCGCCTACCTCGACCTGAGCGTGGTGCGTATCCACGGCGAGTGCGACGTCTCCGCCTATCAGGGTCGAATCGATGCCCTCTGGCAAACGGTTCGGTCGTTGACCGCCGAGGAAGCAGCCGCGGCCAACGACGCCGAGGGATTGTCGGAGTCCATGCCTTCCATCGCGGAGGACAATGCCGCGAGAGCGGCCCTCTATGCCTGGGCCTCGATTCTCGTATTCGACGACCCGCGCGCGGAGCAATGGAGAGCAAATGCCCGCCGGATCGTGGCCGGAATTGCTTTCGACGAATGCCAGAGCGACGAAACCGTCCTGGCTCTTTCGCAGACGGCGTTGACCTACGAGCTGTTCGGAGGACAATCGCCGATGGCGCTGCGCCGGAGCGCGGCCTCCCGAGCTCCGAAGGTTCTGTCCAGCTGCTCCGGCTCGATTGCCGTCTACCAGACGACGGAACGGGTCGCGAAGGTCGAGCCCGGTGACACGCTCGCGGCAGCGGTCCACGACAGCCAGGTCGTGGCATACATTCTGAGCGAGATCTTCCTTCGGCAGTTTCCCCCCGGCTCACAGTGTCTGGGCGACCAGGAGGATGATCCCAAGCGTCCTCCGGCCATGTGAGGCCGCAGTGTCGAGCAGGTAGGTCAGCGCTTCTTGCGGGCGGGCTACGGCCCGCCCTTTCTTTTCCGCCCGGTTTGCCACCGTAGGTCCGTACCCCCGGGATCGAAGAGCCGCGGAAAGTCGCCGGCGATCTCTATGGTTTTATAGCATAGATCGTGATATTGAATGCTAAAAAGGTATTTTCTACACGGCAGGGGGAGGCCACCGCCATGACGAATCGAAGAGCGGGTCAGATTCTCCTTCTCGTTGTTCTCGCTCTTTCTGTTGCGCGTTTTTCTACGAGCGTGACATTCACGGTCATCAACACCAACGACTCGGGTCCGGGCTCGCTGCGCCAGGCGATCCTGGGCGCGAACGCTAATTCGGGGCTCGACACGATCGTGTTCTCCATCGGCTCAGGCCCGCAGACGATCGCTCCTCTTTCAGCTTTACCGACCATCACGGACCCGGTCGTCATCGACGGCACCACACAGCCTGGTTACGCAGGCACACCACTCATCGAGCTCTCCGGCGTGAACGCGGGCGCTGGGACGAACGGTCTCTGGATCACTGCCGGAAACAGCATCGTGCAGGGTCTCGCCATCAACAGGTTTCAGCCGCAATTCCTCGTCGTCGGCGGCGGGAACGGCATTCTCCTGCAGACGGGTGGCGGCAATATGCTGTGGAGCAACTTCATCGGGACCTCTCGAGACGGCCTGACGGCCGCCGGCAACGGTGGGGACGGGGTCCTGATCTCCGACTCCTCGACCAACACGATCGGCGTTTTGGCGCCGTCGTGGTCGAACGTGATCTCGGGCAACGCGAACGGAGTACGTATCATCGGAAACTCCAACGGAAATGGCATCGGCGGTTTAAGCCGTGTCGGAACGAACGTGGGGGCGACGGCAGCTCTTCCGAATCTCGGTTCCGGGATCGTGATCCTGGGGGGAAGCGGCAACAGCGTCTTCGAGAGCGTAATCTCCGGAAATGCGGTGGACGGGGTCGTCATCTCGGGCGGCGCCGCCGGCACCGTGATTGTGCGCAACAAGATCGGTACGAACGCCGCCGGCACCGTTGCGCTGGCAAACGGCTCGAACGGAATCGAGATCAGCGGCGCCGGCACCTCAGGCAATGTGATCGGAGGCCGTTCGGATTTGCAGGCAGCCAATGTCGTATCCGGAAACGGCCTCAACGGGATCCTGATGATCAACGGGACGACCGGCAACCAGGTCCTGGGCAATTGGATCGGGACCGATGGAACCGGCCTGCTGCCGCTCGGCAACGGCGCCAACGGGGTAATCGTGTCTGGGGCTTCCTCCAACACCATCGGGCATCCTTCGGGTTCCCAAAACCCGACTTTTGGCAACGTGATCTGCGCCAATGGGACCAACGGCATCCGGATCCGCAGCGGCGCGACCGGAAATCTCGTCCAAGGCAACCGTGTTGGGATCAACGCTGCGGATGCCGCTGTGGGCAACGGCATCGCGGGGGTGCAGATCAACGACGGCGCTACCGCGAACACGGTTGGCGGAGCGACGTCAGCTCTGGAGGCGAACTGGATCTCGGGAAACGTCCAGGACGGCGTCCTCATCGCCGATGCGCCGACGACCGGAAATTCGATCCTTGGCAACCTCATCGGGCTCGATCCCTCGGGACGCCCCGCGCCCAACGGCAGCAGCGGCGTCCGGATCACGGCCGGTGCCAGCGGGAACGGCATCGGCAACGCGACGGCCGGCGGGTCCAACCGGATCGCGTGGAACGCGTTGGCCGGCGTGTTCGTCGACAGCGGAACCGGCGATACGATCCGCGGCAACTCGATTTTTCGCAACGGCGCTCTCGGGATCGACCTCGCGCCCGCTGGCGTAACCCCCAACGATTCGTGCGACTCGGACTCCGGGCCCAACGGCCTCCAGAACTTTCCGGTGCTTCTCTCCGCGTCGAGCCTTGCCGGCACGACGACGATCACGGGAAGTCTTGACTCGACTCCCAGTTCCTCGTTCACTGTGGACTTCTACGCGAACACCGAGTGTGATCCGTCGGGCTTCGGGCAGGGACGGACCTACATCGGATCCTCGCAGCCGGTGACGACCGACGGCAGTTGCGCGGCGACTTTCCAGGCCTCCTTTCCGACGAGCTTCCCGGTTCGATTCGTCGCGGCGACAGCGACGGACTCGGCCGGAAACACGTCGGAGTTTTCCGCCTGCATTCCGGTTCCCGCTTCGTTCTACTCGGTCACCCCGTGCCGCCTGATCGACACGCGCGGCGCCACCGGTCCCTACGGGGCTCCGGCCTTGAACGCAAACACAGATCGTTCCTTCGTCATCGGCGGGCAATGCGGCGTGCCGTCCACGGCCAAGGCCGTCGCCGTGAACCTGACGGTTACGCAGCCTCAGGCGTTGGGGGACCTGCGCCTCTACCCCGGCGGTGGCTCGCTTCCGAATACGTCCACGATGAACTATCGCTCGGGACAGACCCGGGCCAACAACTCCATCGTGAATCTCGGGCTACAGAGCGACATGACAGTGCGCTGCGTCCAGGCGAACGGCACCGTCCATTTCATCCTGGATGTGACCGGCTACTTCGAGTAGTCACGCGTAACGTGGATTCGAGAGCCGACGGCTACGGCAATCCCGCTTCGTCGTCGGAACCTTCGTTGATTCCTTCGAAGAGAATAGTCGAGAGGTAGCGTTCTCCCGTGTCGGGCAGCATCGCGAGGAGCACCGTCCCTTTCGGTGCCTTCTCGGCGATCTTCCTCGCGCCGGCGAAGGTCCCGCCCGAGGAGATGCCGCAGAAGATTCCTTCTTTGGCGGCGAGGTCGCGGGCCGCGTCCCGCGCTTCGATGTCCGTGACGGTGACGAGCTCGTCGAAGCCCTCGCGATTCAAGACCGCGGGAATGAAGTCGGGCGTCCAGCCCTGGATCTTGTGCGGCTTCCATTCCTTTCCGGCGAGAAGGGCGGCTCCTTCCGGCTCGACGACCGCTATCTTCGTCTCGGGGCGCGCCTTGCGAAGCATGTCGCCGGCTCCCGTCAGCGTACCGCCCGTCCCGTAGCCCGTGACCCACCAATCGAGCCGCTTACCGACGAAGTCTCGCAGGATCTCGGGGCCGGTCGTGTTGCGGTGGTACTCCGGGTTCGCGGGATTCTCGAACTGGCGCGCCAGGAACCATCCTTTCTTCTTCGCGAGCTCCTCCGCCTTCTTCACCATGCCCGAGCCGCGCTCGGCGGCGGGAGTCAGGATCACCTTGGCGCCGAGGATGCGCATGAGCTTGCGCCGCTCGACGGAGAAGCTGTCGGACATGACCGCGACGAACGGGTAGCCCTTGACGGCGCACACCATCGCGAGAGCGATGCCGGTGTTGCCGGAGGTGGCTTCGACGACAGTCTGGCCCGGCTTGATCGTGCCGCGCCGCTCGGCGTCTTCGATGATCCCGATCGCCAGACGGTCCTTGACCGAGGAGAGAGGGTTGAAGGCCTCGCACTTGACGTAGATCGTTCTGTTGGGCGGAGCGAGCCGGTTGATCCGAACGACCGGAGTGTTGCCGATCGTGCCGAGGATGTCGTCATAAATCATGAGTTCTCCAATAAAAAGCGTTCTGCTGTCATGAATCAGAAGGCTCGCTCTCCGGCGAAAGAGGTTCGAGCTCTCCTCTTTCGGGGCGTAGGATATGCGATCCGATGCGAACGGCCTTCGCCTTCATGCTTCTTTACGCTGCCATGGCCCTGGGAGCTTCCAGCGCGGGCGCCGCGCCGCGCACGATGCGGGTCGACTATTTCCACACCGGCACGGCCACGGAAGAGCGATTTTCTCTCGATCGAGTCGTGGTCGAGCCGCTCGAGTGGCCGGGCAATCCGGCGCGGACGATCGACGACACCGATCTGGGGAAGTACTTCTTCGAGGTGTCCGATCGCGCCTCGGGGCGCGTCCTCTACTCGCGCGGCTTCGCGTCGATCTACGGGGAGTGGGAGACGACGCCGGAGGCCAAGGAGCGGGCGCGCACCTTTTCCGAGTCCCTTCGATTTCCGACACCCGGCGCGCCCGTCCAGATTGTTCTGAAGAAGCGGGACGCGCGCAACGTCTTTCAAGAAATCTGGAAGCTTTCCGTCGATCCGAAGGACCCGTTCGTCGACGACGCGAAACCGACTTCCCCCGGTCCGCTCCTGACGCTCGAGCAGCACGGCCTTCCGACGGAAAAGGTCGATTTCCTGATTCTCGGAGATGGGTACATGGCAGCCGAGCGCGGCAAATTCGAGAAGGACGCGCGCCGGTTGTTGGAGATTCTCTTCACTCGTTCTCCGTTTCGCGAGCGGCGCTCGGACTTCAACGTGTGGGGTCTGTGTCCGCCGGCAGCCGAGTCGGGAATTTCCCGCCCCTCGACGGGGATTCACCGGCGTTCTCCCGTCGGGGCGACCTACGACGCTTTCGGCTCGGAGCGTTACATCCTGACTTTTGAAAACCGAGCCTTCCGCGACGTCGCTTCCTTCGCGCCTTACGAGTTCGTGGAGATCCTGACGAACAGCCGAACCTATGGCGGGGGAGGCATCTTCAACCTCTACTCGACCGTCGCGGCCGACAGCCTCTGGTCCCGCTACGTCTTCATCCACGAGTTCGGACATCACATCGCGGGGCTCGCAGACGAGTACTACACGTCCGACGTGGCCTACGAGCCGGCGGCGGATCGCGTCGAGCCCTGGGAGCCCAACGCCACCGCCCTTTTCGATCCGAAGACCCTGAAGTGGAAGGACGTCGTGTCTCCCGGCACGCCCATTCCCACCCCCTGGTCCAAGGAGGCCTTCGAGGCGCAGGCCCGCGAGTATCTGAAGAAGCGCCGTCAGATCCGCGCGGAGAAACGCCCGGAAGAGGAGATGGACGCGCTCTTTCTCGAGCAAAAGAAGATAGACAGCAAGCTCCTCTCCTCCGACGCCTTCTCCGGAAAGGTCGGAGCCTTCGAGGGCGCCCTCTACGAGGCAAAGGGCTACTATCGTCCGCAGGAGGACTGCGTGATGTTCACGCGCGACGACGTCCCCTTCTGCGCCGTTTGCCGGAAGGCAATCGAGAAGGTGATTGATTTGTATAGTCGACAGTCGACAGTCGACAGTCAACAGTCAACAGCCGAAGACTGGGATCCGCTAGAGATGTCGTACCTGTTTCGTCTCACGTCTCACGTCTCACGGCTTACGTCCTTATGAGCTTCAAAAGAGGACTCCAGCTCTCCGGATTCGCGCGCCGCCATCTCGGCCGGATGAGCCGCGGGCGGCGCGAGGTGATGGAGCATCTCTCCTCGCCTCGGCCCGACAACCTGCCGATGCCGACCTTCGTGCAGTTGCGGGTGACCAACCTCTGCAACCTGCGCTGCAAGATGTGCGGGCAGTGGGGAGACACCGGGATCTACCGGGCCGACGGATTCTCCGCGTCCGCGACCGACGGCGAAAAGGAGCGCAGCCGCATTCGCGAGCTCATCGGCGCCAATCGCCAGCTGGCCCTTTCGGACTACGAGCGGCTGCTCGACGAAATCGCGCCCGGCCGGCCGATCATCTCACTCTTCGGCGGAGAGCCGCTGCTCTATCCCGACATCCTTCCTCTCGTGCGCGCGATCAAAGAGCGGGACCTGACCTGCACGGTGATCACCAACGGCTGGCGCCTGGCCGACTATGCGAAAGAGTTCGTCGAGGCCGGCATCGATTCCATCGCCGTCTCGATCGACGGTCCGCCCGAGGTCCACAACCGGATCCGCGGCAAGGAAGACTCATTCTCGAAAGCGGCCGCCGGCATCCGAGCCGTCGCGGATTGGCGCCGGAGGCTTGGCCGCGCGCTGCCCATGCAGATCGCGATCCTGCCGGTTACCGAGCTCAACATGGACTCCATCGCGCCGGCCATCGAAGCCCTCCGGGAGCTGCCGCTCGACACGATCAACGTCGGGCTGCGCTGGTTCGTCCCGAAGGAAACAGGGGAGGAGTACGAACGGGTGATGCGCGAGACGTTTGGCGTCTCCGGCGACTCGTGGAAAGGATTCGATTTCGACTGGTCGAGCGTGGCCGCGAGCAAGGGCGAGCAGATGACGGCGCTCGTCCGGCTTCTCCAGAGTCTTCGCCGCCGCCGGTTCCTCGACTCGGCCCGGGGACGGCCCTGGGTCTCCTTCGTTCCGGACGTGCCGGCGGAAGAGGTTCCGACCTACTTCTCCGACTTCTCCAAGACCTTCGGCCATTCCCTCTGTCCCGTCGCCTGGTATTTCGCGCAGGTCGAGTCCGATGGCGAAGTCTGTTTTTGCGGCGACTTTCCCGACTACTTCATCGGCAACGTGCGCAAGCAGCCCTTCCGGGAAATCTGGACGGGCGAGAAGGCCTGGAAGTTCCGCGAGAAACTGGCGAAGGAGCCCCTGCCGATCTGCAACCGGTGCTGCGGGAGCTATGTGTATGGGAAGTTCCAGAGACCAATGAAGTCGACAGTCGACAGTCCACAGCCGACAGCAGGGATCGCAGCGCCCAACGTGTCCAACTGAGACGCACTCTTAACTGTTGACTGTCGACTGTTGACTGTCGACTCTCCTCAATACATCTTCACCGCCGCCACGTGTTTACCCATGAAGAGGCGGCGGGCTAGAGTCTGGATCTGGACGGGCGTGACCGACTCGAGCAGAGCGATCCGCTCCTCGTAGGTGCGCCGGGGAGAGCCGGCGAGAAGGTCTTCGGCCAGAACTCCCGCGCGCCCGGCATTGGTGGCATCCCGTCGCGCCTCCGAGGTCTTCAGGTACCGGATGGCGCGCGTGAGCTCGTCGGAAGTGACGGGCGCGTCGGCGAGGCGCTGAAGCTCGACGCGCACGAGTTTCTCGATGTCGTCGAGCTTCTCCTTCTTCGCACCCGTCGTGACTTCGAAGAGTCCCGCCCCCGGGAAGTTCTCGCCGCCGGCGTCGATCGAGTACGCCCACCCGCGCTTCTCCCGAATCTCGCTGTACAGCCTCTCCTGGAAACCGCCCAGAACGTGAGAGAGCAGGGCGAAAACGGGCCGCTCGGCCTGCTCGATCCCCGACGTTGGGAGAGCGACAGTCAGCTCGGCCTGCGTGGTCCTTTGGGACACGCGACGCGCGACGTCGGAGGCCAGTGGCTTGGGAGCCGGCAGCACCGGACGCTCGATGCCGTTGGAAGCGGGAGGCTCTCCGCCCGGCAGGGAATCGAGAAGCTCCGCCGCGAGAGCCGCGGCCCGCTCGGGCTCGATATGGCCGACGGCAAGGAGCGCGAGGAGTCCCCCTTTCAATCGGCCGCGGTGAAAGGTCCGCACCGAATCGATCGGGACAGCCCGGACCTCTCGATCGGCAGGAAGGGCGAGGCGGTCGAGAGGATGGCCCGCGAAGAGGGTATGGATCACAGCGTCTCTTCGGTGAGAGGAGGGCTGATCACGCTCGGTGGCCAGAGTGCCCGCGAGAAGGTTCTTCTCCTTCTCGAGATCGGCGGGATCCAGGCGCGGCGCGAGAAACGTTTCGACCACGAGGCGCATCGCCGCGTGGGCGTTCTCTGCGGGAACGGTGATCGAGACGATCTCGCAAAGGGGGCGCGACACGGCGGTCAGCCGCCCTCCCAGCTCCTCCGCCGCCCGCGCCAGCACAAAGCCGTCCCGCTCTCGGGTGCCGCGCAAGAGCATCGCGGCGTGGAGCCGGGCGGCGGAGGGCGGCGCCGACGTTTCCAGATTTCCTCCGCCGATGACGAGGCGGATCGCCACTGTTTCCGTCGAGGTCCTTGGTTCGACCACGACGAGTAGACCGTTGGGAAGACGGCGCTCGAGGGCGGGGGCGGCGGCGGCGATCGAGAAAACGAGAAGGGCGATGAGGTTGCCCCTCACCCCGCCCCTCTCCCGGAGGGAGAGGGAGTTCCTCTGCCGGCGCCCCCGCAGCGCGGCGCGCCGGAACGACTCTTGACAGGACCTCACCCCGCCCTTCTCCCGGAGGGAGAGGGAGTTCCTCTCGTCACTCGTCACTTGTCACTCGCCACTCGAGGGTCAGATCCTTCGGAAGATCAGGTACCGCAGGATCGCCGTGAGTTTGCCCAATCCGCGTGCCGGGTCGACCTCGATCTCCCGAAGCATCTGCGGTGCAAATCGCGCGCGCGCCGTCGCGAGAAGACTGTCCGGAGTCGCTTGCGAAGCCTCGCGCAGGTAGTCGTCGCGCGAAAGGGGGAGCCGGTAGAGCAGGCACTCCGATCGAAACGCGGCGATTCCGCTATTGGTCTCGAACTGTCTCACCAGATCGGCGGACATTAGCCGGCGAGCGAGGTCCAGCTCCTGCGCCGAAACCGGCTCGGAAGCGGCGCGCTCGAATTCCTCCCGGAGAATCGCGCGAAAGCGATCGGCCCGCGCGGAGGAAACCGCGCCGCCGGCGGCAAACAAACCCACGTTGGAAAGGTCATAGCTTTCCGCCAGGAACTCGGAGGTGAGCCCTTCGCGTTCGACCAGGCGCCGATAGAGGCGCGACGTCCGGCCCTCTCCGAGCACGCGGCGGAGCAATTCCATCGCAGCGCGTTCGTGCGCAGTCTGACCGGGCGTGAGCGCGCCCATCGCGTAGTAGACCTGCTCGACGAGCGTCTGGAAGACGAACCGTTTCTCGTCGGAGACCTTCGGAGGAGGAGGAAAGTCCGCGGGTGGAGCATGGGCGGTTCTCCAGCCGGCGACGGTCTCCTGCAGCAGCGCGGCTGCCTTCTCCGGCTCGACGTCTCCAACGACGAGGACGTAGGCGTTGCCCGGCGTGTAATGGCGCCCGTAGTAAGCCTTCGCGTCGGAGTAGCGAATCGACTCCAACGTCTTTCGGTAGCCGATGATCGGCTGGGAGAGCGGGTCGCCGGGAAAGAGACGCCGCAGGACGGAGAAGGCGGCCACCGACGCCGGGTTGCTCTTGTCGCGCGCGGCCTCCTCGAGAACGACTTCGCGTTCCACCTCGACGTCGTGGGCGGTAAAACCCGTTCCGGTCACGAGGCTCGCGAGCCCCCGCCATCCTTCCTCGAAAGAATCGGAGGAGACGTCGCAGAAATAGTTCGTCAGCTCAAAACCCGTCGTCGCGTTGACGTCGCCCCCGGCGGCTCGGATTCGCGAGAAGGCGGGGTTCTTACGGGCGCCGGGACCTTCCCCCTCCTTGAACAGCAGATGCTCAAGCAGGTGAGAGATGCCCGCCTTGTCCAGAGGCTCGTCCCGCGAGCCGACGCGCACGCCGATCTCGCAATAGGCGGTCCGGCGACCCGGCCGCGCATCAATCACCGCGACCAGGCCGTTCGCGAGGGTCATCCGGTAGAGCGCCGCCGCCCCACGTTCCTCGATCCGCTCGAGCGCCGGATGCGAGACCGACCGGGCGATCGCCGCCGCTAGAAACAGGAACGACGCAATGGCGGTTCTCAGCGGGATCCTCGACTGTCGACTGTCGACTGTCGACTGTCGACTTCTTGTCCGTTCCAGAATCGAAAGAAGTTGAACCACTGCGTCGGAAACCGCCGGATGACGCCCTCGAGGTCGCTCGCGACCCGAGTCAGGATGCGCCGGGCGTCCTCTTCGGGAGAGCGGGAAGGATCGGCCGCGAGAGGCTCTCCCCAGACGTTGAAGTAGGAGCCGTCGCGCGCTCGCAGGAAGAAGCCGGGCAGGACGTCGCAGTCGCAGAAGCGGGCGAGCAGGGCCGGCGAGCGCAGGAATGGGGTGGGACGCCCGAAGAAGGGAACCGTCACGCTGTCTTCCGGGTACGCGCGGTCGACCAGAAGCGCCACGGCGCGCCCGGCATCGATCGCGGCGCGCACACGAAACGCGGTCGCCATCGAGGAGCCGATATCGATCGACTCGACCCCGAGCCGCTTACGCAGCGAGAGCCGCATCTGCTGGACGTTGGGATCGAGCTCCGGCTGACCCACGACCGCGGCCGTCAAGTCGTGCGCGCGCAGGGTCACCGCGCCCATTTCCCAGTTTCCGACGTGCCCGGTGACGAGCAGAAATCCCCGGCCGTTGCGCCGGCTGCGCGCCAGGGCGCGGGCGTCTTCGTCCAGTGTCGTGATCTGCGGCACGAAGGCCTCGCTCCGCAGCCGCCAGGTATCGATCGTGGCCCGTCCATATTCGAAGAAGAGCCGGCGGGTCAGCGAGGCGGCTTCACTCTCGGAGGCGTCGAGCGCGAGCCGGAAGTTCTCCCGAATGCCTCGCTGCGTCTCGCGCAGGAACGTGATCGCCAGCGTGTTTCCCACGAGGTTGATCCCGTTCAAGACGGCCATCGGCAGCCACTGGGCGCCGTAGTGCAAACCGCCGTAGACGATCGCGTTGGAGAGCCCGTGGCTCACCCATTTCGTGCGCGCGCGAGCGGTCGCCGCCGGATCGGCGCTGGAATCTCTTTCTCGCATCGATGAAGGAATATACAATCCAGGCAAGGGGATTCGAGGGAACGAGTCCCCGTCAAACCACCGCCATTCATGAATATCCTCCTGCTGCGGCCCGATCCTGGAAACGAGCGTTTCGGTCTGGGGCCTTTCTTCCGCGTCGAGCCGCTGGGTCTCGAGTACATCGGCGCCGCGCTGCGGCGGCGGGGGCACGACGTCACGGTGGCGGACATGAGGTTTGGAGGGTCTGTCGCTTCCTGGATCCGGCGGACGCGGCCTCGTGTGGTCGGGCTGTCCGGAATGCATGCGCTCGAGTACGACAAGATTCTCGAGACGGCTCGCGCCGTGCGCCGGGAATCGCCGGAAGCCTTCGTCCTGGCGGGGGGCCATGCCGCGGCGGCCTATTCCGGGCCTCTGGAGACCGACGATGTGGACGCGATCTGCGTGGACGACGGCGAGGAAGTCGTGCCGGCGCTCGTCGACGCTCTCGAAAGCGGCCGGCCGGTCTCCGGCGTTCCCGCCCTGCGGCTGCGTGAGAGGGACAGCTGGATCTCCACCGCGCCGCTGGAAGAGAGAACCCCATTGGACAAGGTTCCGTTGCCGGCGCGGGATCTCGTCGCCCGGCACCGCAACAGCTATCACTGCCTGCTCTTCAAGCCGGTCTGGCTCGTCGAGACGGCGCGCGGATGCCCCTTCCGCTGCAACTTCTGCTCGGTCTGGCAGCTCTACGGCCGTTCCTTCCGCGAACGATCGGTGTCGGCGGTCGTCGAAGACTTCGCTTCGGTCGGCGACAGCGTGTTTGTCGCGGACGATCTCTTCTGGAACCATCCCGCGCGAAGCCTCGAGCTGGCCGCGGCGCTCAAGGCACGCGGAGTCCGCAAACGGTGGATCCTCGTGCAGACACGGACCGATCTGGTGTGCCGCCATCCGGAGCTGCTCGAGGCCTGGCGTCCGATCGCCCGAGACTTCGACATCTTCTTCGGTCTCGAAGCGGCCTCCGACGAGGGTCTGGCTCACGTCGCCAAAGACGCCGAGATCTCTTCCTCGGTGGAGGCCGCGGGAATCGCCCGCTCGATGGGGTACGGGGTTACCGGGAACTTCTTGATCGATCCGGACTGGAGAGAAGCCGACTTCCGGCAGCTCTGGGACTTCGTGGCCCGCAATGGCTTCGAACGCGCGGGATACACGATTCTGACCCCTCTGCCCGGGACGGAGCTGTTCACCAAGCTCGCGCCGGTGCTCCACGGACAGCCCTGGTTCAAGTACGACATGCACCACGTCCTGTGGGAGCCGCGCCTGGGCGCCCGCCGGTTCTTCGAGCTGTATGCGGAGACGTGGCGCCGCTCCATCCTCAATACCTCGGGGCAGAAGCGCTGGATCGATTGGATGCGGCAGATCCGCCCGGCCCAGATTCCCTATTTGACCCGTGTGCTCTTTCGCACGCAGCGGATGATGAAAGCGCAGGCGTATCTCGACGAGCACGAGGCGACTCGGTGCGCGCCGGTGGAGATCCCCGCAGAAGCCGCGGAAGCGTCGTAGCTATCAGCTATCAGCTATCAGCTAGCAGCTGTCAGCTGTCTGTTCCGTTTGATTTCCTGTCGACCGATCCTGGCTCGGGAGGTTTCCGATGATCGTCTTCCTTCTTCTTCTGGCTGCCGCCGCGGTATCGCCCGCGCCGGAGGCGCAGATCTCCGCTCTCCTGGACGACTGGCATGCGGCGGCCGCCGCGGCAGAAGAGGGACGGTATTTCGGACACTTCGCTCCGGGCGCCGTCTTTCTTGGGACCGACGGAACGGAACGCTGGACCGTTGACGAGTTTCGCCGCTATGCGCACCCCTACTTCGCCAAGGGCAAGGCCTGGTCGTTCCGCGCCGTCCAACGGCATGTCGCCTTTTCCCCGGACGGTAACGTGGCCTGGTTCGACGAGGATCTTCAGACCCCCAATCTCGGACCGGCGCGCGGGTCCGGAGTCCTCGTGAAGACCCCGGAAGGCTGGAAGATCACCCAATACAACCTCTCCGTTCCGATCCCCAATGCGCTCATGAAAGAGGTCAAGGAACGAATCGAGAGGTTTTCAGGCGAGCCGCGAAGGCCCTAGCTCGCCGGACCGGTACTTTCCGTCTGTATTCCGAGGAGCCCCTCCACTTTCAATGTCATCCCGAGCGAAGCGAGGGATCTACCCTCGTGACTTTCTCCTCGGCCGATGTCTCTCTCGGGGCAGGCTACGCGACGAGGAATCTGCTTCGTCGGGTGAGAGAAGCGGCGGGAGCAGATTCCTCGCTTCGCTCGGAATGACACGAGAGGGTCGGGCGAAGCAAACACTGCGAGCTCGCGGCGCGGGCATCCGAGTGACGCGCTTCGAAGCACCTCTTCTCCGGGCTATGCTTGCGCGGTGAGGCAGCGCATCTTTCTCCTGTCGCCGGCGAGCTGCTCGGGAGAGCGCGCCCGGATCGTCCTGCGCCGCGAAGCCTCGTTCGATCTGGCTCTGCGGCTGCGCCGGCCGGAAGGCGCACCGATTGGAGAAGTCTTTTCGTTTCTTTCGGGTCTCTATTTCCGCGGCAAGAGCACCTATGCCCAGGCGTTTGCTCGCGCGCCCGAGGGAATGGCCGGCGCCTTCGTCATCACGGCGGGGGAGGGCCTTCTTCCGCTTTCGGAGCCCGCTACGGCGAAGCGGCTGCGCCGGTGGTCCCGCGTCGACATCCATGTCGCGGAGCGGCGCTATCGGCGCCCGCTCGAACGCGACGCGAGGGCTCTGGCGGAGAGGCTTGCGCCCGACGCGGAGGTGGTGCTGCTCGGATCGATCGCGACCGGCAAATACGTGGACATCCTCGGTGCCGTCTTCGGCTCGCGCCTGCTCTTCCCCCCCGATTTCGTCGGCCGCGGAGACATGAGCCGCGGAGGATTGATGCTGCGATGCGCGCGGGAAGGGCGCGAGCTGACCTATGCGCCGATCGAGGGCGCCCAGCGGCATGGCCGCCGTCCGCCGAAGCTCCCGCGGTTAGCGGGCCGTTAAGATGCCTCGCGGCGCCCGAACGACTCCGGCCGCGCCGGCCGTGCCGTCGCACGGCGCGACCCGGGACCGCCACCCTTCCCGTCGGCTTGGCGCGGCTGCCTCTCCTGCCGCGAAAGCCCGTGCCCGCGCGGATCTGAAGATCCCGCGCGAGACCGACGACGTCGAGGTCGCGATCGACTCGCGGCGCGTGCGCCTGACCAACCTGAACAAAGTCTTCTGGCCGGAGCTCGGTCTCACCAAGGGCGATTTGCTCCAGTACTACCTCGACGTGTCGCAGTGGCTTCTCCCGCACTTGAAAGACCGCGCGATGGTGATGAAGCGCTATCCCCACGGCGCGGCTGGCGAGTTCTTTTTCATGAAGCGCGTTCCCGTGCCCCATCCGGATTGGCTCGAGCTCTGCTCGATCGAGCATTCCTCCGGAAACGTCATCGATTTCCCCATGGTTCAGGACGCTGTCTCGCTTCTCTGGGTCGTGAATTTGGGCTGCATCGACCTGAACCAGTGGTACGCGCGCTGCGACGACGTGGACCGGCCCGATTACCTTCACTTCGACCTGGACCCGGTGCCGGGCGCCGACTTCGGCAAAGTCCGCGAGACGGCGCTTCTCGTGCGCGAGTCGCTCGACGCGCTCGGCATGCCCAATCTCGCCAAGACCACAGGCTCCAAGGGAATCCACGTCTACGTGCCGATCGTGCGAGGGCCGACCCAGAAGCAGGTCTGGACCTTCGCCAAGGAGTTCGCCCACCAGATGGAGTTGCGCGACCAAAAGCTCGTCACGGCGGAATACAAAATCGCCAAACGGCCCAAGGACCGCGTGCTCGTCGATTACAACCAGAACGCCTGGGGACGCACCCTGGCTTCCGTCTACTCCGTGCGCCCAAAGCCGCGGGCGAGCGTCTCGACGCCGGTCACCTGGAAGGAAATCGAGAAGGGAATCTCGATCGAGGACTTCCGTATCGACAACGTGCCCGCCCGGCTGCGGAAGGTCGGCGACTTGTGGGCGCCGCTCTTTGCGAAGACCGGGCGCTTCAAGCTGGGAAAGTTCTTTTAGCCAAAGGATCGGGCTGGCTTCTCGGTTTCGAACCATATATGGTTACCATATGAAAGGCCTTCAGAAAACGACCGTTTATCTCGACCCCGACGATTACCGCCGGCTCAAAGCGATCGGAAAGCGGCTCGGCCAGCCGCCCGCATCTCTCGTTCGCGAGGCGGTTTCGCGATTCGCCCGCGGCTCCCGGCGGCGTATCAGGCCGCGGAGTCTCGGAATCGGTCGGAGTGGCCGAAAGGACCTCTCCGAGCGCTCGGAGGCTCTCCTGAAGGGACTGCGGTCATCGTGATCGTGGCCGACACAGGCGCGATTGTGGCGCTCATCGACGCGGACGATCGTCACCATGCAAAGCTTCGCAGGTTGTACGAAGCAGATCCGGATTCCTGGGTTCTTCCATGGGCGATCCTCCCGGAGGTGGACTATCTCGCCTCGTCTCACATCGGCACGAGAGCGCAGGAAGCGTTTTTCGAAGACCTCACAAGCGGAGCCTTCTTTGTGGCCTGGGGAGATGACGATGAATTGAAACGGGCGCAAAGACTCTGCACCCGATACAGCTCCCTCAAACTCGGACTCGTCGACGCGGTTGTGATGACTCTGGCCGAACGCTCAAAAGCGGAGGCGATCGCGACGCTGGATCTGAGGCATTTCGCGGCGGTCTCCATCCGCGGCGCGCCCCGTCTCTATCCGCGGGATCTTCCCTAGGGGCTCTTCCATAGTGGAGCTCCAAACGCTCTTTCCATAGTGGAGCCGCTTCGTGACCTTTACGTCGCTGTGCCGTCCCGCCGACAGTTGCCCTTTTTGATCGGGGAAATCCCGGGCGTCGAGATCCAATCCAGTACAACCACCTCACCGGTCGGCGCTGGGAATGAAGAAAGCCGGAACGAGCGGAAACGAATCGACGCAGCCCGGTCGAGCGGGAGAGAGCCGCGTCTCGCGACTCTCCCGTCTCGTCGTCTCTGATTTTTACTGCAGATATCCGTTGACGTCGATGATTACGTGTGCGTTTCCGCTGCCTTGAACCAGGAAGACCATCGCATCGCCCAACGCGCTGAGGGTCACGACCGCATTGTTGGCTCGAACCTTTCCCGCGGAAAAATTGAGGTTTGCGGTTACTGGAAATACCCGTTGACGTCGACCACGAGGTGGGAGGTGCCGGCGCCTTGACCGCAGAAGACTTGAACGTCTCCGCCGCCTCCCAGGGCCACTACCGCGTTGTTGGCTCGGATTTGCCCGGCCCCGGAGTTGACCGTCGAGACGAGCGGCAAGGGGAGGCCGCCGGGAAACCCCGTGAGAAAGGCGGGTCCGGTCGAGGGAGTGATGGAGACTACGTTCAACGACACGGCTGTCGCGGTGGTCGGGATGCCGCACTGGCCCGTGAGGACGAAGGAGCGGCTCACTCCTGCCGCGAGCGCGGGACCGCCATACGGACCCGTCGGGTTGCGTGTGTCGATCAGACGGCAGGGCGCGAGCGTGTAGAAAGACCCGCACGCGGCGCCGCTCGAACAACCGGCGAGAAACCAGACTCGTGTCGTCGGTGCCGTCTTGAAAAAGAAGAGCAGTTGCGTTCCGACCTTCCTCTGTCCCGACTGCGATGGGTGCGTGCCGTCGGACTGGAGATCGGCCTGGAGCCATGCCAGACCATCGGAACGCGGCGTCGTGCCGTTGGCCCAGAGATAGGGCCCCCAGGCGATCCAGGGAGCTCCCGTCGTGTAGTTCAAGTCGCCAGCGCGGGAATCGACGACGATCCCTGCGTTTCGCATCTGATCAATCTGCGCCTGCACCAGCCACTTGACGGCGAAGCCTGACTCGTAGGCGTACGGCTCGGGATTCAACGTCGTCGTCGCGTAGCCCGCATAGATCCGGCTGGAAAAGTAGACCAGGCGCAGGTTTGCGTAGCGGGTCTTCATCGCACGCACGATGTTGCCCATCTGTGTCTCGAGCGTGTAGGCATCCGAGGAGACAGAGGGAAGCGAGATCGTTGGTCCGGGGTTGGCGACCTTCACCCACGCGGCCTGGACCTGCTTCTCGGTCGCTCCCGCGTTGGCGAGGTCGGTATCGCGAACGCGATCGTAGTTGGTATCAGTCGCGGAATCCCACGTCGCCGCGCTCTGGCCGCCGCGCGCTCCGTTGATCAGAAGCAGCGTCGAATGGTTGACTGAGGCGTCGGTCAGCGCCTGACCGACGAAAGTCCAGGAGTCGCAAGGAGGCAGTCCGCCGCCGGAACAGAACTCCTGAGTCGTATTGGACATCCCGATCGAGAGAAGAACGATCTTGCCCGCCGCGCTGGGA
>Ga0070698_100000015_pt1 | contig 111813 bp, 90 predicted proteins | sample KBSK1502metaG_FD_65477 | JGI IMG/M metagenome (GOLD analysis project Ga0070698, IMG submission 65477) | Corn, switchgrass and miscanthus rhizosphere microbial communities from Kellogg Biological Station, Michigan, USA - KBS K1-50-2 metaG | ecosystem: Host-associated > Plants > Roots >... | reverse complement strand
TCTCCTTTTCTGCATGAAAAGTAGTTGGGTTTTTCGAAATGACTGCGAACGCCGTTCTCAAAATAGGAGTAGTGGAACGACGGTTCTTGTCCAGTACGACTAGTTTTGCTTCGGGGAAGTGATGCCGAAATAATCCGAATGCGGCACTGGAAGCGCCACGGAAACGGTAGATGGCTTGATCGGGATCGCCGACAGCGAAGATATTGCGTTCTGACCCTGCCAGCTTCTGAAGAATCTTTACTTGAGCAAAGTTGGCGTCCTGAAACTCGTCTACCAGGATAAGACGGGCGCGTTCCCGCTCTCGGGCAAGCAGCTCGCTGTCCCGCTCGAGCAGTGTGTGCGCGTGTGTAATCATATGGCCGAAGCTGCCTAGGTTGTCGTCGGCCAGCATGCGTTCCACAGTAGTGAAGACCTGAGCGATTTCCCGACAACGTCCGAGGACTTCTGCATCGGAAAGCGAGACCGCATCTTTTGACTTAGTCACCCGCTGGACGGGCAACTCATTGCGCTCCAGGCGAGCGACATATTCAGCATACTTCTCAGGACCGACCAGCTCGTCCTGGCAACGGCGCATAAAATCGAGCAAGTCGTTGAGAAATTGACTCACCTTCGCAGCTCGAACGAAATAATTCAGGTGCAGCTCGCGAATGCGTTTTCGGAGGTAAATCCAGAGATCTTTTTCGTCGAGTACGCCGAATTGCTTGCCACGGCGAATCAATAGGTTGTTGCAATAGGCGTGGAAGGTAGTGACCTGGAGACCCGAAGTTTCAGTTCCACGAAGTTCCGCCTGGACACGTTCACGCATTTCTCGCGCAGAGTTTTCGCTATAGGTCACTGCAAGGATTTCTTTCGGAGATACGCCGCATTCGCGGATCAGTCGCGCGATGCGGCGGGTTAATACGGTCGTTTTCCCAGTGCCGGCGCCGGCTATCACCAACATGGGACCACGGACATGCTCGATGGCTTGGCGTTGGCATTCGTCCGGTTCGAAGACGAACGTTGACCGCATTGGTTTCGGAGTTGCCACTGGACTGGAGCATACCAGAGGAAGTCTGAGGATTTCCGCCGAATGAGATCGTTATGCGAGTTCTGAAAGAGTCACGGCCAGTGCCGCTATGGCCGCGGTTTCGGCTCGAAGGATAGTGTTTCCGAGAGAAGCTGCAATCCAACCAGCGTCGCGGAACAGTTCGAGTTCTGATGGGGTCCAGCCGCCCTCGGGGCCCAACGCTAGGACAATGTCACGTGGCGAAGGGGTATGGAGCACATCCTTGAGCATTGTTTGCTGCTCGGATTCTGCCAGCACAATACGCATGGTGCCTGGGAGTGCTAACGCCGCAGTCAACTTTACGGGCTGGTTGATTTCAGGGGTCGAATTGCGGCGCGATTGTTCCGAAGCTTGGCGTGCAATACGCTGCCATCGTTCGACGCGTTTCGAAGCTGCGGCAGCCAAATGAGTTTCGGTCCGGCTGGCAATGACGGGAACGATTCGGGCTGCGCCCAATTCCGTGCACTTTTCGATTGCCCATTCCATGCGATCAAACTTGAAGATGGAAAGAGCGAGCGTCAGATTGGGAGTGGCGGTTGCATTGATTTCGTCACCCAGTTCGAATTCAACCCGATCGTGATCGATCCGCGTAACGCGTCCACTGCGGACACTCGCGCCTGTGGCTATTTCAAATTCCTGGCCCACCCGTGCACGAAGTACACGTGATAAGTGTGCGGCGTGACTACCGGTGAGAGCGGCGCGATTGCCGGAAACTTCGTCGGCGATCCAACGGCGGCGGGACATAAAGGCAGTGGTCAGTGGCTAGTGGCTAGTTGCTAGTGACTAGTTAACCCCAGCTTAACCGAAGATTTCTTTCACTTTGCCTAGTAGGGTGCGACGTTGAGGTTTATTTTCAACCTTGGTGGTGCTTTCCAATTCCTGAAGCAACTCGCGTTGGCGTTTGTTGAGTTTGCCCGGGGTTTGCACGCGGACTTCGACGAAGAGATCGCCTTTGCCGTGACTATTCAGCATCGGGACTCCTTTTCCTCGAATGCGGAGAGTGGTTCCGGACTGTATACCGTCAGGAACCTTGAACAGATGTTCGCCTTCAAGAGTCGGCACATGGATTTCTGTCCCCAGCGCAGCCTGGGTAAATGATATGGGGATCACGCAGTAGAGATTGTTGCCCTCGCGCTCGAAGAACGCGTGCTCTTTGACGTGCAGGACAACATACAGATCACCAGCAGGGCCTCCGAAGGCTCCTGCTTCGCCCAGGCCGCCGAATCGGATTCGGGTTCCGTCTTCCACGCCGGCGGGAATTTTGGCGTCGATGGTTTTCTGGCGCAGTATCCGGCCTTCGCCCTTACATTTTGGACAGGGATCGGTGATGACGCTGCCGGCTCCCTGGCATGTAGGACAAGTGCGCGCAATGCTGAAAAATCCCTGCTGATATCGGACCTGGCCTCGTCCGGCGCAGGAGCGGCAAGTAACTGGTGCCTTGCCTGGGGCTGCACCCGAGCCTTTGCATTCTTCGCAAGTCTCGTGGCGACGGACTGTGACTTTCGTCTCGGTGCCGAAGAAGGCTTCTTCAAATTGCAGGTTCACATCCTCACGCAGGTCGGCGCCGCGCTGGGTACGGGTGCGACGACGCGGACCTCCTCCGCCGAAGATGTCTCCGAAGCCAAAGAAGTCGCCAAAAATGTCGCTGAAATCCTGAAAGACGGTGGCGTCAAAACCAACGCCAGTTCCGCCGCCTACGCCGGCATGACCAAAGCGATCGTACAAAGAACGTTTTTCGCCATCCGCCAAGACGGCGTAGGCCTCGCTGGCTTCTTTGAATTTTTCTTCCGCGTCGGGATTGTTAGGATTGCGATCAGGATGAAATTGTAGAGCGAGTTTGCGATAGGCACTCTTAATTTCCTGGTCGCTGGCGGCACGTGCCACTCCCAAGACTTCGTAATAGTCGCGTTTTCCGTTGCTGGTCAGGATAACTGGTCCATCCTCTCAAGTTTGATTCTGATTTTAGTGCTTGGGATTCTGCGCAACTTTCACCATTGCGGGACGCAATAGCCGGTCTTTAAACTTGTATCCTCGTTGAAGCTCCTCGAGTACCTGGTGATCTTTGGCACCAGTGGTATTCACCATTTCGACGGCCTGGTGAAAACGGGGGTCGAAAGGCTCACCTTTCGCCGGGATGGGGCGCAATCCCATCTTCAACAAGGCGTCATACAATTGCTTGTAAATCAGTTCGACGCCATTGCGAAATTCCGAACTATCCGCGTCAGTCCCCAGGGCGCGCTCAAAGCTGTCCAAGCTGGGAAGCAACGTCTTTAAGGCATCTGACAGAGCATATTCGCGGAATTCCTGCTGCTCGCGCTCGGCACGCTTTCGAGCGTTCTCGAATTCGGCCTGCAGACGAGCCAGACGATCGACCAGAGCATCCCGTTCCGCCTTCAGCTTTTGCGACTCGGAAACGTGGGAAGTGCTTTCAGAGGAACGCGGCACCCCTGCGGTGGAGCCTTCATCATTAGCGTCGTCTGATGCGGGGAGTTCGTGCTCCGCGTCAAGTTCGGGGGCGTGGACTTCGGATTTTCCGTTAGTTCTTGCCATGATTGTTACTCGGATTCGTTAAGGACTTTGTCAAACAAACGCGCGATATAAGAAACCGTGGTAATCGCATGTTGATAATCCATGCGGGTGGGCCCGATCACCGCCAGTGATCCCATCACTTCGCCGCCCACACGAGCTGGTGCGCCGATGAGTACGAAGTTGCGCATCGAAGGCAGTGCCTGGTCCAAACCAATCACTACGCGTACTGCTTCCTGCTTGGCGTCAAGGTAAGCGCCCAGCAGATCGACCATTTTCTGTTTTTCTTCCAGAGTTTTCAGCAGCTCTTGCAGACGCTGCCGGTCTTGCTCGCCGGCAACTAGATTGGCCGCGCCTTCGACATAGACCACTTGAGCGGTGTCATCTCCAGCCAGCGCGCCCTGGCGATACAGTTGTTCGACAGAAACCATCAACCGGTCATATTCACTGCGCTCCTGCTCAAGGAGGCGCGCGAGCTCGGTACGCAATGCTTCCATCGTCCAGCCACGAAAATTCTCGTTAATGAAGCGGGCGGCCGCGTCCAACTCGGACTGAGGAAGATCGAGACGGAGCACACGGTCGCGAACCAGGCCGGATCTGGTCACCAGCACGGCTAATACTTTTTGATCTCCCAAGCGCGAAAAATAAACATGTTCGAGGGCATTCTTTGGCCCGCCGATGGCGACGGCCACACCCACGTTGTGCGAGATCAATGACAGCACGTGCGAGGTACGCTCCATAAATTCCTGCACGTCCGAGATCCCGTGCAGCGAACCCTGAATAATGTTTTCGTCTTCGTCTGAAAGACGCGCTTTACCGGTGAGTTGTTCAACATAATAGCGATACGCTTCCGTGGTCGGAACTCGGCCGGCTGAAGTGTGAGGCTGCTCCAGTAGACCTGCGTCGGAAAGATCAGCCATCACGTTGCGGATCGTCGCCGGACTCAATCCTTCACGATTGGCGCGTGCGAGGGTGCGCGAACCGACTGGCTCACCGGTGGCAATAAAAGTTTCCACGATGGCAGTAAGGATTTCGCGTTCCCGTTCACCGATCTGTGGGCCGGTCTGCATAATGTTCGCTGGTGTCAGCTGCCCTCAAATTCGCTCTGCACTTGTAAGGAGTACTCGTCTATGTCGAAGGAGGGTAAGTAGCTTAAAAACCAAATGCTTAGACTGACACCCTTGAGTTATCCTACTATTCGATTCTAGGAAGGGCGGCTCGGGCTGTCAAGTATTAGCACTCTAGGCCGTAGAATGCTGATTTTAAACGTTGACACGAGATGCGATTGAAACTTCATGTGGCCGTAATAGGGGCGGGCGCCTTCGGGGGCTGGACTGCGTTGCACCTGTTGCGCCGAGGCGCGCGAGTTACCTTGCTTGATGCTTGGGGACCGGGAAACTCGAGGGCTTCGTCAGGTGGTGAAACCCGCGTGATTCGCGGTACTTACGGACCCAACCAGCCTTACACGAAGATGGCAGTCCGTGCCCGACAACTATGGCAAGAAAATGAAAAATTATGGCATTGCCAGCTGTTCCATCCCATTGGTGTTCTGTGGCTGGCGGCTGCGGATGATCAGTTTGAGCGGGGGTCGCTGCCTATGTTGCGCGAGGCAGGAATCCGGTATGCAGAGCTTTCTGCGCAGGAAATAGGACAGCGTTGGCCACAAATTAGTTTGGACGGGGTGCAGTGGGGAATCCATGAACCTGAAAGTGGTTTTCTCAAAACGAGAGCTTCGTGCCAGATGGTGCTTGAAGGATTTCTTCGAGAAGGGGGTGAATACAAGCACGCGGCCGTCGTAGCGCAGGGTCTCGAAGACGGCAAACTGAAGGGACTGCCACTTTTTGGGGGTTCCAAGCTGGTGGCAGATCGGTACGTATTCGCCTGCGGGCCATGGCTGAGCAAGCTGTTTCCCAAGACGATCGGAGATTTTATTCGCCCCACCAAGCAAGATGTATTTTTCTTTGGCACGCCGGCCGGGGACGATCGCTTTTCAGAGAGGAATCTGCCAGTATGGGCCGACCATCGAGATCGATTCATGTATGGAATTCCTGGCAATGAAGGGCGGGGTTTCAAAGTTGCCGATGACACTCGCGGAGCGGATTTCGATCCTACGACCGGAGAACGTGTGGTCGATGCCGAATCACTGAAGGCGATCCGTGATTATCTGGGATTCCGATTCCCGGCTCTGAAGAATGCGCCGCTGCTAGAGTCGCGCGTATGCCAATACGAGAACACTCCCGATGATCATTTTCTCGTCGACCGGCACCCCGCCGCAGAAAACATATGGCTGGTCGGGGGCGGCTCGGGTCATGGATTCAAGCATGGGCCGGCGCTGGGCGAAATGGTGGCTGAACTCGTGATGGCAGATAAAGATCCGGATCCGCTCTTCAGGCTGGCACGCGCAGGAAAATAATCTGTGCGAGGTAAGGGCAGAGCTTCGCCCGAGTTACTGCACGTGGATCACACCCTCTGACTCGCCGGCCTTGATTTCAGTCACCCGTGCCATGACCTTGCGGGCGAACTCGTACAACGATTGCGCCGACGGAGAATTCTCCCCCTCGAGCACCAGGGGTTTACCGCCGTCTCCGGCTTTGCGGATATCGGGATCCAATTGCACCGCACCGAGATAGGCGACCTCAAACTGGGCTGCGGTCTTTTCCGCGCCACCGCGGGAAAAAATATCAGTTTGCTGATGGCAATGTGGGCAAACGAAGTAGCTCATGTTCTCGACCATGCCCACCACGTCCACTTTCATTTGGCGGAACATTTCGATGGCCTTGCGCGCATCCTGCAGGGAGACATCCGAGGGCGTTGAAACCACGATTGCCCCAGTAAGAGGCACGGTTTGAATCAGCGACAAGGAAACGTCGCCTGTGCCGGGCGGCAAGTCCGCGACGAGATAGTCAAGCTGGCCCCATTCCACGGATCCAAGAAATTGTCGAATGATGGAATGCAACATCGGCCCACGCCAAATAAGCGGCTTGTCGCCGGGATTCAGGAGACCGACAGAAATAACTTTGAGGCCATGAACTTCCAGCGGCGTGATGCGATTGTCGCCGCCAATCTTAGGCTGCCCGCCGATGCCGAGCATGAGCGGAACGTTGGGGCCGTAAACGTCAGCGTCCAGCAATCCAACTTTGTGTCCGAGCTTTGCCAGCACAATCGCCAGATTCACGGCTAGCGTAGTCTTCCCCACCCCACCCTTACCTGAGCCGACAGCGATGATGGTATCCACGCCGGGCAAGGGCTGCGGCCCTTGTGGTGGCTGCCCGGGACGTGGCGGCACGGGTGAGCTCAAGGAAGACCTTTCTACTCAGGAATCGAACTACATCTCGATTATACAGTCGGAATTGGTCGCGGTGAGTGGAGCGTCAGAAAGGCGAGAACGTGCACCGTATGCTAGTTCTGGCTGCTGCGGCGCCGTTCTAGTTCGTCGTGATGTGTCTCTCGGCGGCGGCCCGCGTCTTCATAGCGGCGTCGTTGCTCATCCGTTTCCGGGATGACCGCGGGAACGGGTACGTGGCGCCCACCCCCATCCACGGCAACGAACGTGAGATATGCGGAGCTGACGTGTTGGCACTGGTCAAGAAGATAGTTTTCCACCCAGACTTTTACTCCCACTTCCATCGAAGTATTGAAGACGCGGTTGACAGAAGAACGAAGAATCACCAGATCTCCGACATGGACAGGAGTCCAAAAATCGAGATGATCGATGGCAGCCGTCACAACGTAGTTTCGGGAATGGCGATGGGCTGCCATTGCACCCGCGAGATCGATCCAATGCATCAGTCGTCCGCCCAATAAAGCACCCAGCGGATTGGTATCGTTGGGCAGGACGATTTCATTCATCTCCGACTGCGAATCCCCGACGGGGCGGGGCATCATCAGGTCTTCCCTTTGTTTCATAGTTTTGTGCTCGAAGTAAGGTTCGTCACAGCTGCTTGCGGTCTGCGCGGCAGGTAGGATTGTAAGTAGCACTCTGCCATCATTTGAATACGTGAGTCGGGATGCGAGGAGATCCACTGCCCGAGAGAGAGGTCGTATTCCAACACACCGTGACCCGCAGGCTGATGTGCCGCCTCGCAAACAAAACACAAGAGTAGTTGCGGAGCGCAGTCACGGGCGATGGAGAAACGCACTGCGTCGCAACTACGATCTACAGGCAGACGGGAGCAACTACGCGCGTAACCCAAATTGCAATATTCCGTTAATTCTTTTTGCGACGGCTCGACTCCTTCGTGGCCCGGGGCAGAACAATGTCCGTACCAGCCTCCACCGAGTGGTAATCGCGAAGGATGAAGCCATCCGCCGTCTTCGAGTTTTCGCACGGGCATGAAGAAGGGACAGGCCAACTATTAAATTTCTCCTGATGGGATGCGGACATTGTACTCATCCCATGACCATGTTGCCAGTAGCGGCGCTGTAGTAATCTTCTTTGGTATGGACCGCCTGTCGCTGCTCAGCGAAATCCTGAGCCAAAATCCGAATGACGCTTTCGCTCGCTACGGCCTGGCCATGGAATATTCCAAGGCCGGTGAAGTGGAGCGAGCGCTGGGCGAGTTCAACCAGCTGCTTTCGGTGCATCCTGACTACACCGCTGGATATTTCATGGCAGCGCAAACCCTGGTGCAAAAAGGACGCACTGAAGAAGCTAAGAAGATGCTGGCAAACGGGATTGCTTCAGCCCAGAGGACTGGCAACGATCACGCGCGGGCGGAGATGGAAGCTCTGCAAGCGGAGTTAGGATAGCCGACGGGTCCTTCTGTGAGATCAGAGAAAAAATCAGAGTCGCCTGCTGTTCTTAGCGCGGTCACTCTGTGTTACGCGCGAGCTTAACCATCGCCCATTCCACCACTGCGGGAAAAAGTTGATACATCTTGATCGCTGGATGCATGGTCCAGGGCACGATGACTTCCCGCTTCTGCTTCAGATAACCGTGGAACACCGCGCGAGCCACGCGCTGAGGGCTAATCCCGCGAGCTACAGAAGGGCGCACCGTCTTCTGTTCTGCTCCTTTGATGGCATTCGCGCTGAAATCCGTGCGAACGTAGCCCGGACACACTGTCATCACGTGGATTCCGTCGCCCTCCAACTCAACTCGCGCTGTCTTTCCAAAAGCATTCATGGCGAACTTGGTCGCGCTGTAAGCGGCATTGAATGGCAAGGGAATATGTCCGGCGACGCTTGAAATGTTGGCAATCGTTCCTGACCCTTGTTGCTTCATCACGGGAATCACGGCCTGCATGGCAAACACAGTTCCGAAAAAATTAGTGTCGAACATGTCGCGGCATGCGGCCGTGTCCATGTGAGCGACCGAGTCCTGCAGTCCGTGGCCTGCGTTATTGACCCAGAGATCGATGCGTTGAAAGTGGTGCAGCGTGAGGCTGAGGACACGGTCGATTTCCTCGCGGTTGCGCACATCGCAGGAGAGTGCCAGGGTGCGATCGGTGTGCCCGATTCGGCCGCGAGCGGCTTCGGCGCGTCCAGCATCGCGTGACAACAAGACCACGCGGCTGCCACGGTCGGCGAAAATTTTGGCAATGGCTTCGCCGATGCCCATCGAGGCGCCGGTCACTACCACTACCTTGCTGGAGAGATCCACTATCTTGGAGACCATGCGGAGCTTTTAGTCTCCTGGGTAAGCCAAGTCAAGTGCCAGCGTACAATCAAGGAAAGCACGGGCTGTTGTTGTGAAAAGTCTTGGAGGCCCTTGGTGAGCACGCTCCTGCCCATATTTCCCTTGGACGTAGTTTTGCTTCCCGGAGTTCCTTTGCCGCTTCACATTTTTGAGCCACGTTACAAAGAAATGATCACGGAATGTTTGGACCAGAAAAAACCTTTTGGAGTCGTTCGCTCCAAGGAGGAGGGCATTGCTGAAATTGGTTGCACCGCCGAAATCATGGCGGTAACCAAGAAACATTCCGACGGACGCATGGATATCGTGACTGAGGGGCGGGAACGCTTCGAAGTCATGCAACTCAACCATGAACGCTCCTTTCTTCGGGCGGAGGTTCTCTATTTGCAGGACGAACTCGGCAGTGCAGCGACGAAAAAGATCAGCCAAGCTTTAAAACTTCATAGCGAGATTCTTTCCCTGGCAGGAGCGGAACCAGTGGCGTTGTCCGAAATCGAGGGCTCGAAGATTTCATTTCATCTTGCCGGATCACTGCCCTTAGATCCGGATTTTAAGCAGACGTTGCTGGGGATGAAGTCCGAGACGGAGCGAGTGGAAGCCATCATTTCCTACTTTGAAACCATTCTGCCTAATTTGCGACGGACTGTCAGTGTCCGACGGAAGTCCGGTGGCAACGGCCACGTCTGAAGGCGGCGCGTCCGGCTTTCTTTCTTCGCGGGCGTATAATCAAGCCATAATTTGTTTTTCATCGGGGGTTTCTGGGCATGAGTCTTCCGCGCACACTGGGGGAGTTGCGGCATAGTCCATTTTCTGAAGAACGTTTGCGAATCCGACAGGTTAAGGACGAGCTGCGCGATAATCTGATGGCCAAACTTCGCGCCGGCGGGAGCATTTTTGCCGGCATCGTAGGTTATGACGATACAGTTGTCCCTCAGATTGTGAACGCAATTCTTTCCCGTCATAATTTCATATTGCTGGGTTTACGAGGGCAAGCCAAGAGCCGGATTCTGCGTGCTCTGACCACTCTGCTGGATCCCCAAACGCCTTACATTGCGGGTTGCGAGATTCATGATAGTCCGTACTCGCCTATTTGCCTGCGCTGCCGGGAGGAGATCGCTAAGCAAGGGGACGACACTGCGATCGCCTATCTGACACCAGACCACCGCTATGTGGAGAAGTTGGCCACGCCTGACGTAACGATTGCCGATCTGATAGGAGACATCGACCCCATCAAGGCGGCGCGAGGTGGACACGAACTCAGCAGTGAATTGACCGTCCACTACGGACTGCTGCCGCGAGCCAATCGCGGTATCTTTGCCATTAACGAACTGCCTGACTTAGCTGGGAAAATTCAGGTTGGGTTATTTAACATCATGCAGGAGGGCGACGTTCAGATTAAGGGTTATCCCGTCCGACTTCCGTTGGATGTGGCCCTCGTATTCAGCGCCAACCCGGAAGATTACACGGCCAGAGGAAAAATCATCACTCCGCTGAAAGACCGCATTGGTTCTGAAATCCGCACTCATTATCCGGCTACTGTCGAAGAAGGTCTCGCAATTACCGCGCAGGAAGCATGGACGCAGCGCGATAGATACAAGCTTAACGTCCCTAAATACGTGCGCGAGGTGATTGAGCGCATCGCTTTCGCAGCCCGTGAAGATAAGAAGATTGACAAGCGTTCAGGAGTAAGCCAGCGTCTGCCTATTTCATGCATGGAAAACGTGATTTCCAACGCCGAGCGCCGGGCCATTCGTAGCAACGAAAAAGTTGTTGTCCCTCGCATTGGAGATGTATACGCAGCGATGCCGGCGATTACTGGCAAACTGGAACTGGAATACGAAGGGGAGATGAAAGGCGCCGACCATGTCGGCCGGGAGCTGATTCGGACCGCCGTTGCCAAGACTTATGATGACTACTTCAACGGTGTGAATATGCAACAGATCGTGCAGTGGTTTGATCTTGGCGGCGAAGTGCAATTGGCCGATGCCGCCGGGGCCGCTGAAGTATTGCAGTCGCTGCATCACATTCAAGGCTTGATGGAAAAGCTGGTGAAAGTTGGCGTGGGGCCTAAAGACAGTTCGGAACTTCAGGTTTCCGCGGCAGAGTTCGTCCTGGAAGGCTTGCACGCGCATAAACGCATAGGCCGCAATGAGGAGCGCGTCTTCTCAGCAGGAGAAAAGCCAACAAAGCACACCGAAAAACCATTTGAACGCGAAGAGCCACCGTATAGACCGAGAAGATCTTTTAACTAGAAGCAAGTGCCTAGTGGCTAGTGATTAGTGGTGTTACTGGCTGCTGACCACAGCCACTGACCACTTTCTTATGCGACGCATCCGATACAGCAAATACGTTCCCGATCCAGCGGGCGAAATGAGCATGGAGGACCTGCTCGGCGCGCTTTCTGATTACCTGTTGCAAAGTGGATTCCAAAATTACATGTACGATGATCTGCTCCAGAGCGAGCAGACGCTCGACGACTTGCGACGCGCGATTGAACAGGCATTGCTCGACGGCAATCTGCTGGATGAAGAAATGCGCGAGCGGCTGGAACAGATGCAAGCGGACGGTAGCCTGGACGAACTCATCGAACAATTGATTGAACGGCTGGAACGGGAAGATTACGTCAGCATCGATCAGCCACATGATCCTTCGCGACAACCGAGTGTCGGAGGGCAGGTGGGCCAGGCGCAGGAGCCGGCCAAATTTGAAATTACCGATAAGAGTTTGGATTTTCTCGGCTTCAAGACTCTACGCGATCTGTTGGGATCGCTGGGCAAGTCAAGTTTCGGACGGCATGATACGCGTGATCTCGCGACCGGCATCGAGGCGAGCGGGGCTTCGCGGCGGTACGAATTCGGGGACACATTAAATCTCGATATCACGGCCACGCTTTCCAGTGCGATTCAGCGCGAAGGATTGAAATTGCCCTTGAATATCGAATATTCCGACCTGCAGGTACGTCAGTGCGAGTATCAGTCGTCTTGCGCGACCGTGCTTATGCTCGACTGTTCACATTCGATGATTCTCTATGGCGAAGATCGCTTCACTCCAGCGAAAAAGGTGGCGATGGCCCTGTCTCACCTGATCCGCACGCAGTACCCGGGAGATTCTTTATCGCTGATCCTGTTCCACGACTCCGCGGAAGAGGTGCCGCTTTCACAACTGGCCCGAGTTAAGGTGGGACCGTACTACACGAATACGCGAGAGGGGCTGCGGTTGGCGCAGCGCATTCTGCAGCGGCAACGGAAAGACATGAAGCAGATCGTCATGATCACCGACGGAAAACCTTCGGCGCTGACCCTCGAAGATGGCCGCATTTATAAAAACGCGTTCGGACTTGATCCGCTGGTGGTGAGTCACACCCTGGAGGAAGTCGCCAAGTGCAAACGTGCAGGAATTCTGATTAACACTTTTATGCTGGCGAGTGATTACGGGCTGGTGCAATTTGTGCAGAAGGTCACGGAAATGTGCCGAGGAAAGGCCTACTTCACCACACCGTATACGCTTGGACAATACCTGCTCATGGATTACATGTCGCGCAAGACCAAGACCATACACTGACCAGATCAGCTCTCTTTTAACTCCTCATAATTTCCTGTACGGCGCGATAAGCGTGATCAATCGCAGAATCCGTGTACGCGTACGCACCAGCGTCGGCGTTGGCAATGGCAAGCCGGCCAAACGGCTTACGCGCGACTTCACAAGGCGTCTCGGTTCCTTCTAGCCAAAATTTATCCCACAACGAGTTGTATTCGTAGGCATAACCGTGAGGCCAGCGATTCACTGTAATCGCGGAGATGTCTCGGGCGGGATCAAAGCCACCAGGTCCGAGCGTGCGCGCAAACTGGTCACGGATATTGCGCTCTATGGTTTCGAAAGTAGTGCCGAATAGTTCCATCCGGCCGGTGCGGTGCTGATCGCGGGCGGGCAGTCCGGGTTTGCAGGGCGTCTTCATCATGTGCACGACGATGGGATCCTCGGGCTTGCGCGAGCACTGATATCCACCCATGCTCACCGGCAGGTCCAGTGTCATGAAGGAGTGATAGCCGCCAGGGGCGTAGACCGAGCTAGTACCCAGTTTTTGAAATGATGTCCAATTTCGCAGCGCCACGTTGGTGTATAGCAGGGGAACCTTGGCCGCCGAGGCCAGCGCCTGTTTCTGCTTGTCTGGCAGTTCGTCGCAGATATATGGAATTACCATATGCCAGCACGCCAGAACACAGTGCGCGGCGCGAACGATATGGACTTTTGCACCCTGCGCATAGGCCACTTCTACTTCTTGTGCACTAACTGGATCGCCCAGATGCTTTACTCGCACTACGGTACTGTTGAGACGGATACGAATGGGCGAGGATAGCTGGTCCAGCTTCGCGTAATTTGCTCGCGCCATCACGATGTCATTGACCGACGAACCAGGAATTGCATCCGGAATCAGTTTGCGTACTAGTAGTCGCGCGATAGAAGCATTGCCGTCGGGGAAGTGGAAGAAATACTTTCCAGCTTCCTCGTTCGGAATGGCGTCGCGATTCATTCCCTTGCCCGGTGCTGGATCGAGTTTCATGCCCTGGAAACCTGGGGCGCCAAGTCCCCAAGCATCCTGTGCGGAGACAGCGTCGATGCCCACGCCAAACAATGGGTGTGGCAACGCTTGGTACAACTGGATTACTTGCTGGTCGACGTGTACGAAGTCTGCGAGAAATTTCGCGTAGCTTATCCGAGCCAACTGTGCTTTCTTGTCGTCCGAACTCAGCCCGGGAAGATAATCTGCAGCGTCTTCAAATAAGCGGCGGATGTCTCGTTTGGCGGTATCAGTGAGAGGCGCCTCGGCCATGAATCTCTTCCAGCGATTGGAATCGCTAGATAGGTCCGCAGTTTGAGTTGCTCCGAGAGGCGCTGGGTTGACTACCAGTTTGTCGGAGCTAAAAGTTTCTTTGTCGAAAAAAATATTGGGGGCCAGTCCCAGCGAACGGTACAGATCTTTCGATACGTATTGGGGATACGAAGGAACATCGATGCCCAATTCCTGGATGAGGGCCTTAGCTACTGCACTGTAGGGCGCCGGACTTTCGATGGAAAAAGTCCCACCATATCCGAGACGGAACTGATTGCCTACACGAAACTCATTGCGCTTGGCGTGGCCACCGAAGTCATCGTGGTTGTCGAGGATGAGAACGCGCGCCTTCGCTCCGGCCACTTTTCGGAAATAATGAGCAGCAGAAAGGCCACTGATTCCTCCTCCGACCACAACTAGATCGTAGGTTTCACCGATATCAGTGGGCTTACCGGCCTGATTCCAAAACGTTCCATCGCGAAGGCTGTGGGCTGCGTCGAATGATCCTGGGTGGCTGCCGCGTAACCCTGTCAGTGCTGGAGGGTAATATTTAGCTGACTTTTCAGGATTGGTTTGCTCATCAAAGGCGAACAACGGGGACGGAGTAATCGCCGCTCCCAGGGTGAGCGCAACACCGTTCAGGAAGTCACGTCTGGTGATCTTCTGGCTGATACCCAAATCTTTGTCACGCCTATTGCGCACAGAATCTAAACCTCAATTTGGATGAAAGAGATCTTCAAGACTAATAGCAGCTCGGCAAATCGACTTGCGATCGGCGGCGCCGATTGAAAAAACCGTACTAGTTCCCGCCCTCAACTTTCTTCACTGCTGACTCGGCTCCCTGAAATCCGATCTTGCTATGAGTTCCGTCACAAAATGGTTTGGTAACAGAGCCGCCGCAGCGGCACAAAGAAAAAGCGGGCTTGCCCGTCAGGTCATACTTGTTGCCATCGGAGTCCACCAATTCGATGGATCCTTCCGGGGCTTCCACGCGATAAGGACCATTTTTTCTTACTGTAATTTTTACTGTAGCCATGAGGCCTCCGTTAAAAGATGCGGCTGTGAGTACGAAGAGAAGATATCAGGTTCGTTCCAATTGTCGAGTTCCAGCTAGCTGGGGTGGAAGTCGCTAGTGAAAGAGATGCAAGATACCCACCCGGCTACTAGTCACTAGCCACTCGCCTTCATGCTGCTGCTGATTCCGCGCCGAGCAGTTTGTGATAGAGCTGCAGGTATTCGTCAATCATCCGCTTGGCGGTAAAACGATCGCGGGCTCGTTGAAATGCGCGGTTCGCATACGTACGGCAGAGGTCGCGTTGTTCGCTCAGGCATCGTATGAGGTCCGCCAAGCTGGTTGCGTCATTGGAACGAAAATAAAGTGCGGCATCCCCCCAAGTTTCGCGGAATGGAGCAATGTCATTGGCAATGATGGCACAGCGCGAAAGGGCAGCTTCGAGGGCCGCCATTCCGAAAGGTTCGTAGCGGGAAGTCGCAGCATAGATTGCAGCCTTGCTGTAAAGAGTACGCAACTGGGCTTCAGTTTGCGGGCCTTTAATCGCTACATAGGCGTTATCGGTGGCGAGTCGGACGTCGGCACGGATGGGGACTTTCGAAGTTTGGATTGGAGCGTCCGAACTCACAATGCAGACCGGGAGCGGATGCGGATGTTGGGTCAGCAAAGATACTTGTTTGCCCACATCCCAAAGTCTGCCCACGGCGAGGACAGAATCGTCTTTGCTCACGTAAGGATTAAAGAAGATTGGATTGCGCCCGTTGTAGATGACCGTGCTCCGGTCGGGACAGCCGTAGCAGTCGCGAATCGTCTCCATCATCCACGTGGTAGGTGTTACGAGGGCACTGGCTTTGGACAAGCCCTGGGTGACTACTCTTCGATACCAGCGCAGCCACGGACTTTGTTTTGGTTCGTGTCCGTGCACGGCCTGCCACCAGCTAATCAGGTCTCCGTGGGCAATTACCACACGCGGCACGCGCACCGGTAAATTTCCGTAACACACTTGATTGAGGTGCAGCAGGTCAGGCTTTATTTCGTCTACCAATCCGGTCAAATAGGCGGAGGAGTCTTCCAGATCGAATTCCCCTTCCTGCATCCAGTCTAAGCGGAATGCAGTGGGGCGATATTCCAAACCATGCAGGCTGTCCATCCAGGAGGCGTGCTGAGGCAGCGGAATTTCGCCGAGGCTGACCAGGGTGACTCGCACTCCGCGGCTGACAAGGCCAGTGACTAGTTCTCGAGTGTAAGTCCACACCCCGCTTAGCGTGTCAGCGGTAACAAGAACGTGCACGAGTCCTCCGGAGTGCGATGAAAGCCGTCGTGGACGGTCGGTTCGCACTCTCAATGTCATTTTATGTGCAATCAGGAAATATTCGAAGGATTTCTGGCGAAGAGCTAAACGAATTGCAAAGTTTTGCGCAAACCACGTCTAGACCCTAATGCCATCGAGGTGCCCTGTCCAAGCTTCGTTTGGGCGGGGATTGTGGCGGGCGCCTCCGGTCAGGCAGCGATGCCAAGTCGGGATCGCATCTCCTGAGCCAGAACGTAAGCGGTGCGTATCCTGGCTTCGGCGTCGGGCGGCAGTGTGGCCACTTGAAGCGCCATTTCGCAGGACAGCAGCAGCGCCGCCATTGTCCCTTTCAATTCGTTACGCAAGGTTTGCTCGGCAAACTGTCGCGATATCCCGATTTCTTTGCTACGACGGGGCCGAGCGGCTGACAGCTCGCGCACTACGCGGTCGATTCCGCTGATGGCAAAGTTTATATGGATGGGGATAGCCATCCCGATATGCTGGAGTACCGTCTCGCTTTCGGTCGGCTCTCGCTCTAACAACGATTCGTCAATTATTACGGCCGAATATTCCTGAGCCCGCAACATGGTTGCCGCGCGGCGGAATGTGGTCGCGATCTGTGCGGTTTCTGTGGTGGCTCGCTGAATTGCCGCGGCACAAGCTTGAGCTTTCGCGGAAGAGGTAACAAGTAAGCTCATGGTAGAGTGAATTGCACGTCCTTTGCCACATCCTGCGCTCTCAAAAGAGGCCCTTTACATCGGTTCAGAATTCCCTCGCCTCCCATTGCGGGAACTCACAATTCGCATTGGGACGGGAACATATTGCCTGTGTAGCGGGTCTAAGGACATGACGATTTCACGCCAACCAATCTCATGTCCTATCAAGGTGAGGTATGGGCGTCGTGGTGTACGCTGATAGACCTCGTAAGAATGAAACCACGCACGCACACATGCCCAATTGAAACGCTACTTATCCTTTTTGCGTTTTCCGTAGCTCTAACCGCGCAGCCACTTCCAGAAAGCGATCCGGAGCTCGTGCTGCACGCCGATGTGCAACGGCGAGCAGAATGGGCAACTTCGTGGCTAAATTTCCAGGACCCACGCCGAGTCGCATGGGGCGCATGGGTTGCGAGGCGGGACCACCAGACAGCACTAATTCCTCTTCTCATTGAGAAAGTGGAGGAATATCAGGCCGTGACGGAATTCTTGCCCGACTCCGTCGAGCGCAACCGCCACGACGCGCTGCTGGTCGTTCTCGATGCACTTATTGGTTTGGGTGCGGCCCTGCCAGTTAAAGAAGCCCGCAAGCTCTATCCAGAGTTTGCTGCCCAATCACTGATCCTGCTCCTTCGCTCGGGTGACGATGCCCAGTCAGCGCTGCTAGACATTTTTCAAAGCGCGAAGGCAAACTGGAACTGGCTCACCGCCGGTAATGCTTTGATCAAGAAAAGGCCGCCCGGATTTGCCTACATTCTCCTGAGCCGGATTACCCAACACATCACCGTGTCCGTAGTGGATCGGGGCGTCGGAGGAGGCGGGGGAAGCGGCGGAAGTGAGTGCGGTTTCTCGCTCAGAGGTCCGAAGCCAGGATGGCCGGTCGTCGGCCTGTATTGGCTGACTCAATTCCCTGAGCGCATGCCGGGGTTGACTGCGACGTTGCTCGTTGACGGCGATACAACGGTTTTCTATTGGCGCGTAGAGCCGGGCAACTACGATAACCCACCTGACGCCCCGGGTTCCTGCGATGACGGCAACCGCGACGCATATCGGGCGCAGTATATGAATAAATTGATGGGGTTCTCAAACATTAGACTGAATGTTTTTCCCCATGAAACGATTGAGTGGCACGGTGACGCCGACTATAAACAGCAACTGCTCGCGGTTGTGGAGAAACAGCGGGCGACATTTTGTCATGTTCTGTGGTCATTGCAACAGTCCGATCGGGGCGTGACAGCTGCAGAAGCTGCGATACTCAAACCTCGTCTCGAAATCGTGATACTCGACCAGCGATCCGAGAGTTCTGGTCCGTTACCCGCTCTATCAGAGCACCATGTGCCTGCTCCAATCACAACGTTCAGTAATCCACTTTATTGAGATACTTCTCACGGCGTCAGCCTTCCATCCGAGATGGCGTCTAACCCTGGGCAGCGTATTCCTTTAGCTTCCGATACAGCGTGGTCTTGCCGATTCCCAGCAGCCGTGCCGCCTGAAGCTTATCCCCGTTGAGCCGCTCGATCGTGTTCAGTATGGTCTGCTTTTCCAATTGCTCGATTGGAACAATCTTGGCCGAACCGTTTCCTCCTACTACGAGATTATGGGTTCCATGAATATCGCTGGGTAGATTTCTCACTTGAATGATGGCATTGCTGGTAAAAGCGCAGGAGCGTTCCAGACAATTTTCCAACTCACGGACATTTCCCGGCCAATCGTAGGCGAGCAGGATTTTTAGCGCTTCTTCACTGATCGTCCGCTCCTGTCCGGATGTCCGCGAAAGGCGATCGAGGAAGAACCCGGCTAAGAGTGGGATATCCTGTCGCCGTTCGCGCAATGCCGGAATGCGGAGACTCCGCCGCTCCTTGATCTCATGCAAGGCTTCGAGGCCTCCGACGCCAGGTAACTTCAGATCGAGCAGGACCACATCAATGCTTTGGGCATCGAGCTGGCGGTAGTCGTTTTCGGCCGATTCTGCCACCGAGGTATTAAAACCGAGGGACTGGGCAACCTCGCGGCAAACATCGCGGACGGAACGTTCGTCGTCCACTACCAGCAGATTCAGGAAATTCGCTCCCTGAAGCTGAAGTGGGTTGGGAGCTGTACCGGGAGCTGCGGTCATAATTGTGTACCTCTTTCGAGTAAAATCTCGCCTTTGGTCGCGGGATTTTCATTTGCCTGCAACGCTGGCGCGCTCAAGCCTTCCGGAACAAATGAGCGACTGTGTGGCTTCCGCCGCGGCGGACTACTTGCTACGCGCGGTAAACGGACAATCACACGAGTTCCCTGGCCCTGGCTGCTTTCCACCTGCAGGAGTCCGCCATGTTGCTGAACGATGGTGTTGACTGTGACCAGACCCAAGCCATGGCCGTGACCGGAATTCTTGGTGGTGAAGAACGGTTCGAATAGATGCGATCGTGTTTCAGCATCCATGCCATGCCCGGTGTCGGTTACCGTGAACTCGATGCACGCAGAGGGATGAGGTCTTTGATCTTCCGAATTGAGAAGCCAATTGGTGGAGTTCCTGGTCTCCAGAGCTACTCGGCCTCCTTGTGGCATAGCGTCTCTGGCATTTAATACGAGGTTGAAGAGAATCCGGCGAACTTGCGTGGGATCCATTCTCACGTAGCCCAGATCATCGGGGAGCGCCGTGACTAGCTCAATTTGTTCGCCCAGCAGTCGCGCCATAAAATTCTTGTTGCCGGTAATGATCTCGTTCCCTGACAGCAGGCGAGCTGCGACCAATTGAGGTCCCGCTACCGTGAGTAACCGCTGAATTGGTGCTACGCCATCTAATCCTGCGCCGCGAATTTGCTCTACGTGACAGCGCAATGGACTGTTATTCTCCAGCCCTGCAATCAGCAAATCGCAGTAGAGCATGATCCCGGTGAGCAGGTTGTTGAAGTCGTGTGCTACTCCACACGCCAGGCGTCCAAAGGCCTCCATCCGTGCCGATTCCATGAGACTTTGCTCGCTCAGACCAATATTGAGCACGCGATCAATCTTCGCCTGCGGCTGCGGGGCCGCGCTCATGATTCGCTCCCTGGTTGATAGCACCTGGCTTCCATGCTGAATCGGGAATAGTCCAGCTGTGATCCTGTCCAAGATCTGCTCCCCATTTGGGAAGTCTAGGCGGCGGAGTGCGGAGTGCTAAGGGCAAGCGTCACAGGAGATTGTGATAAGGATTCAGGTCTGAAGGGAATTTGATTGGTTGGGCCACCAGAATCCAGCAATTCGGACCCGATTTCCGGTCGGACGAAACTCAGCTCTGTCCGGGCCAAGGCTGAGTCAGGCGGAAGGTGAGCCGCTCCTCGGTGGAAAAGCCCGCATCTTTGTTGCTGGTCGTCCCTGCAGTCTTTGTCAACTCTTTCACCGCATCGGCTCCGCCGCGAAACTTTCGGCGCTCGCGGGAAATACCCTTGGCGAAGATACTGGAGGTCTGGAGAGAAAGGACTCTGCCTTTGAGAGAGATTTCGGTTAGCGTAATCCGCAGGAAGCCGGGATCTCGGCTGCGGCCGGAGGCTTTCGCCGCCAGGACTGTTCCCCTTACCGCAGAACCGGCCGGAGCAATGGTTTGGCCCTGAAAAAGAATTGGCTTGTCCAACACAGCATCGAAGCCATCTCCTGAGTGAGACGCAATGCTAGAGATAGCTGCTTGTAGGCGGATTGTAATCTGGGTTCCGGGTGGGAGTTCGGCCGGAATCAGCGATGCCGTAGGAGAAATTCCAGTTTTGTCGGCGGTGTATTCAAAAGGTAGCTGATCGGTGTTGGTGTTCTCATCCGATAACTGCCGGGAGCATCCCACATATAGAAGTATCGCAAAGACCGGCGCCGTGACAATTGTCACCTTGCACTTCATGAAGCAGATCCTCGACGATACTGAGCAGATCTGACAAGTTGCTAGACAGGTGCGACCACGTCCGCCATTCTGGCTTACGCGGACTCAAAATCAGACTTACATTTCAAAAAAAGAGGAGCGGCCATGTTCCGCCACTCCTCGCTGTTCTTATAAAACCTGCAACTAGCTAGTTAGATCATTCCGCGGAAGCGCTCTCGACTTCGCTCTCCGGCTGCGCGATCACACCATCAAAAGGTGTCGCAGCCATAAAGCGTCCGCGCACCACGCTGATACGACGCAGCGGGTATCCGGAATCGGGTCCTCGGCGCCAACTGCGACCACCGTCCCGGCTTTCGAACACCACACCGGTTGCCGTGCTGGTGGCAAGCAAACGCTTTCTCCCCGAGTCGTAAGTGATCGAGCTGAGGTTTTTATCTGGCAGACCGTTGAGGATGTGCTCCCAGGTTGAGCCAGAATCGGAACTGCGGAAGGCGCCTTCACGAGCGGCAACCAGGATCTCACCATCAGGCGTGAGGCTTAGGCCGCGAATACTGCTGACGTAGGAAGCCAGGCGTCCCTGCTTCCAGGTTGTTCCGCCATCATTGGAGACAACTACGTTGCTGCGAGTGGCAGCCACGATCACGTCTCCGTTGGCCTGCACAGAGATGAACTCCTTCTGACCGAGTATAGGACCACCGCTCCAACTTTTCCCTTGATTGGAGCTGCTGTATACGCCAGCGGAAGTAGCCGCCAGCCATCGCTTGGATGTGATTTCAATTTCACTCACCCGCGCGTCCAGGACTGAACGAACTGCCGTCTTCGTTGCGACAGCAGCTTTCTTACTTCCCTTTTTAGTCGCACGTGAGGTCTTCTCGTTGATGATGGTATTGATCGGACGCCATGCGCTGGCATTCCGTTCCATCAGGAAGATGCCGCGGTTGGTGCCGACCACCACTGCGCCGTTGCTGGCTTGTTCCAGTGCGAACACGTCCCGGCCGCCCAGGCCCGCGCTCTTCTGCATCCAGTGCTGTCCTCCGTCGGGAGAAGAGAATACTCCACCCCACTCCTTGTCGTTCACCACGCCGACCAGAATCGAGTTCTGATCGTTTTTATCCGCCAGAATCGAACTAACGTAGCGGTGCGTGTAACCGTGATTGGAAGCGATGAAAGTTTTTGCTCCATCGTCGCTGATCATGACCCCACTACGATCGGTTGCCAGCAGAACGTGCTGTGAATTTCGCGGATCGACCAGAACATCGTTCACCACGATTTCTGAGTTGGTAACCTGTTTCCAGGTCTTGCCACCGTCCATTGTCTTCCACAGCCCTTCTGTGGTTCCGGCATACACAACCTGCGAATTGCTTGGATCCTGCTTCAGCACTCGAGTACGACGTGCGGAAAATGGAATTCCCTGAAGCTTACGGAACAAATCGCCGGCGCTTTCGCTCTTGTAAATACCGGAGCAGGCGCTGGCGTAGACGACGGAAGGATTAGTGGAGTCGACGATGATGGAAAATACATCTGAGTCGTCGATCATGCCCTTGTTAATGTGTTGCCAATGGGCTCCTGCATCGGCGGTTTTCCACGCAAGGTGCCAGGTACCTGCGTACACGACATCGGGATCTTTCGGATCGACCGCGATTGATTCAATGTTCTTGATCTCAGCATGGTTGGCGGGAGAGAGCCGCTCCCAACTATTGCCACTATCCTTGCTTCGAAATATTCCATCCAGCGCTCCTACCACCAGCACCTTCGAATCTGAAGCTGAGATAGCCAGGGCACGGATAGATTTTCCACGCATGCCGGATAACGCTTCCCAATTCTTGCCACCATCATGGGAGCGGAACAGGTCGCCCGCCTGCTGATTCTCTACGCTCCAGGCAGAAACGAAGATGTGCTTGGGATTCTGCGGATCGATTGCGACGTGATCGAGAACATAATCGTCGCCGCTGCCCAAGTGAGCAAACCGGCTCCAGTTACGGCCGCCATCGGTTGACGAAAAAATTGTTCCCGTGCTGGTTCCCAAAAAAATGTGATCCGGATTATGCGGATCGTAGCTCAGGCTGCGGACGTCTCCACCATCCGGCCCCAGAATCGTCCATTGGCTGGCCCAGGAAATCGTGGCGCAGAATAGACCAATGAACAATGTTATCAACAACTTGCGCGAAAATTCTCGCGAAATCATAAGTGGTTTGCCCCCCCGGCGAACTGATATGTCTTCGGGGGCAAGAGTGACAGCGTAACACGGCTCAAGCAAGTTACCGAAGTGAAGACAAAGGAAGGGCCGATCGGGTCTTCGCCCGATCGGCCCGGGATGCTCAATGGACCTACTGAGCCTTGGGTTTAGCTGCCTTTTTCCGGGCAGCCGCCGGGTGATCGGGAACCGCTTTTACGCGTTTCTCGTCAACTGGCTGAGTGCCCTCGCCGGTGAAACTAGCTCCGGCTGGAACCACCCAATACTCTGCCGTCCTGGTGCCAGCGCTTCCAGTGCGGACTTCAATCCGGCTGGCGTCGATCGCCTGTTTAGCTTCGCCGCCGGAGAGATATGCCTTGGAATTAACCCCGCGTTCGGCTGCGAGATTTCTGCGCTTTTCGGTGGGCTCGGCATTGCCGACGATCACCAGCTTAGCTTCAGGATCACGTTGCAAACGTAGAGCAACGTCATCCAGTATGGCCTTGCAGGTGTTATCCACGCGCCACGGTTTCACCTTATTGGGGAATTCGCATTCGCTCAGCTTGCTCGATTGCGGTGGCGGAGGTGGCGGAGGCGGTGGATTTTCCACCGTCACCTGGGTTGAAGCGGTTGAAGTCAGGTTGCGCGAATCAGTACACGTTGCGCTCACCGTGATGGTGCCGGCTGGAGCTCCTGTCGTGTTTAGAGTAGCAGTGTTACCGGTTCCGGAGACAGTGCCACCGGATGCCGTCCAACCACTCACAGTCACGGGGACGTTGTCCGGACTGGTGCAGGTGCAGGAAAGATTCGATGACGTTCCGGCTTGCACAGTCGTGGGATTTGCGGTGCAAGACATGGTCGGAGCATTCTTCGGCGGTTCTTTGACGGTGAAGTTGGCCGTGCAGCTTGCGTCTCCGCCTTTCTTCATTTTGGGATCGCTAATGTGTGCAGTCACTGTGTAACTGCCGCCAGACAATCCATTGGTGTCGATGGTGGCAGTCGAATCCTTGCCGGTCACCTTGCCACCGGTGCTGCTCCAGTTGTAACTCAGGGTGTGCTTGGGGTTGAAGTTACTGCCAGTGGCGGTCGCAGTTACCGGCTCTCCGACCAATACTTCTCCCGGCTGTACGGAGCAGCTGGCAGTCGGGGGCACAGCAGGAGCGAGACTACCGATATTCCAGACCAGACCCGTTCGCAGTCGCGCTCCCTGGAGGTTAGGACGCCGCAAGTCTGGAAACGCGGGCGATGCCGCCTCGGCGAAATGATGTGGAGACCATATGTAATCTGCCTCGATCAGCCGAATGCTCAACGGACGCCAGACCCTTATATCAATTCCGCCGCCTAGGACGGCACCAATTGCATTATCAGCATTCAGGTTGTTGGGCGCCAGTCGATTCAATCCGATCAGAGTATGACCGAATAGGTTTACTCCTTCGCTTCGCCAGGTAAAGCGGGGACCAATTGCCACCGTGGATTCCTTTGCAATATCGTCCCAGTTGTGGCCGAAATCAGCTTCTAGGCCAAAGCTTGGGTGGAAGTTGTAAGTGAAGCTGCCGCCCACGCCGTACGGTAAACTTGGCAGCTTGAGCGCTGTCGGATTATTCGGATCTCCAAAAGGGGCAGGAATCTTGCCACCCGGATTGAGCCACTGATAACCAGCAAAAATCTCCGCTCTAGGAGTTGGCTCTTCCTGGGCGGCCAGTGTTGTGGCTGTCAGAACCACAGCCGTCATCAGCAACAAACCGGTGCACAGCACACGGACAGTGCGTTCAGTGCGACAAAGTGACATGTGATCCTCCGGAACTTTGCGTAGCATGTACCATGCTGAATTTCAAGATGGGGGCCCGTATGGAAAGTAACTCAGATGTCAGAAACGCAGACAAGGGATTCTACAGCATTGCAAAGTCAAAGCAAACGACCATTGAATGCATATTGCTGGCGAACTCTATTGCGTTCATTTTGGGAGATACTATCAAAGTTAACTTGCCACTTCCAAAATCTCAGATTGATACATCCATTGGCACTAAACCGGTCGGCTTCGAAGCAAAGACGATCCGAAACTGCGGCCAACTTGCAGTACTAGCACAAAGCCTCAATAATGATTCTGTCCCTCCTCTCACCCTATGAGCCAAGAAAAAGTACTTATCGTCGAAGATGAAGAAAATGAACGCACCGGTTTGGCAGAGCTGGTCTCTGCCTGGGGTTATCGTGCCGAAACAGCGAGGGACGGAGCGGAGGGGCTGGAAAAAGTCACGAATTGGTCACCGTCCATAGTCGTGACGGATTTAAAGATGCCGCGCATGGGGGGATTGGAACTGCTGGAACGGCTAGCCAGCGATGGCCAGACCATGGCAGTGGTTGTGGTCACGGCCCAGGGCAGCATCGATAGTGCCGTACAGGCCATGCGCATGGGCGCATACGATTACATCACTAAGCCTATCGACACTGACCGGTTGCGCACTATCCTGCAGAATGCCTCGACATTACTGGGAACCCGAGTAGAACTTGAGGTCACTCGCCGCAAGCTGCGCGATGCCGGTTCGTTGGGCACCCTGGTAGGACCATCCAAGAAAATGCAGGAGATTTTTCATCTGATTGAAATGGTGGCGCCGAGCACGGCTTCCGTCTTGATCACTGGTGCCAGCGGCACTGGCAAGGAACTGGTTGCGCGCACTGTGCATGACTTAAGCCCACGCCGCAACAAGCCGTTCGTTCCGATTAATTGCGCCGCGATTCCAGAGACTTTGATTGAGAGTGAAATTTTCGGCCACGAGAAGGGTGCTTTCACTGGGGCACTCGAGCGTCGCACAGGATGCTTTGAGCTTGCCGAAGGTGGAACCCTGCTGTTGGATGAAATCGGCGAGATGCCGGTGGCCACTCAGGCTAAGCTGCTGCGGGTTTTGGAAGACCGCAAGCTACGCCGCTTGGGCAGCAAAGTGGAGACTACAGTGGACGTTCGTGTCCTGGCGGCAACCAATAAAGTGCCAGAGGAAGCGGTGGCCCGGGGCGAGCTTCGCAACGACCTCTATTACCGTTTGAATGTGTTCAACATTCATATGCCGCCACTCCGAGAGCATAAAGAGGATGTACCGGAGTTAGTGGAACGTTTACTGGGTGAAATGAGCGAAAAGCATGGGCGTAAGGTAGCCGTGGTGAGCGAAGCCGTTCTGAATCTTTTTCATAATTACTCCTGGCCCGGCAATGTGCGCGAGTTGCGTAACACCTTGGAGCGTGCCGTAATTGTGTGCGATGGCGCGGTAATAGAAACCAGACACCTGCCTCCGGGTTTCGGACAGACGACGGTTCGCACTTCCCCGGAGGATCCGGATGCTGTGCGGCTTGGAGTTGGCACCACGGTGGAAGAAGCCGAGAGATTACTAATCCTGAAGACTCTGGCAGCAACCAGCAACAATAAGACTCGGGCGGCAGAGATTCTCGGCATTAGCCTGAAAACCCTGCATAATAAGCTTAAGGAGTACGGCAGCGTGGCTGCTGACGCGGCTGCAGGCAAGGACGAAGTAAGGGACTTGTGATTCACGTTGAAGAAGCTGGATTGTATTGAGCCATGCGCCGAAGAACCAAAATCGTACTCGCTATCACCTTTATGGTGGCAGTTTTGGTTTCCGCTTTTTCTTATATCTACATTTCGCAATTGCTGCGCCAACAGGTGACGACCGCAGACGCAACCGCCTCCAACCTAACCTCGAATTTGGCTTTTCTCGCCACCAAAGCCGCCCCGGATTTGAGCAGTACCCGCGTGGATACCAGCAACCCGCAGGCGGTTCGCCGGGCGATCGCCTATTACCTCGGGACCGACCGCGATCTGAACAACTTTCTTGAATCCGTCGTGGGCAGTTGGCCCATGATCTATGACGCTGCAATCGTCGACTCCGAAGGCAACGCAATTCTCCACACCAATCCGGATCTCATTGGCAAGCGCGTTCCCGACCGACCTACTTTCCAACGGATCGAGGATGCCAATTTCCGCCAGCAACTCCGATTGGTGTACAACCCGCCGACGATCTATGACGTGCGCATGCCACTACAGTTAGATGGCGAACCCTTCGGGAGTATTCGCGTAGGCGTCTCCACCGTGTTCCTGAAGAACGAACTTACCCCACAACTGCAGCATGCTCTGCTTTTTTCCAGCACTGCGATCTTGTTTTCGTTGGTCCTCGCCGCAGGACTCTCGCATCTCGCGCTTGGTCCACTGGAGCGCATTAGCCGGAGCCTGGACAGTGTTACCGCCGGTGAGGCTGAAGCCATTGCGGAGCACGAAGGCGGGCGCGACGAGTACGGGATGGTGACCCAGAAAATCGCCAACATCGGCCGGCAGATGCGCGATGCCAAGGAGATTTTCTCCGCCCTGAAAGACAACGTCGACCAGATCATGGCCAACCTGCAGGACGGCCTGATGCTGTTCACAGGCGACTCTCACGTGGTGCTGGTGAGCGCTTCGGTAGAGCGTTTTCTGGGACGTCCACGGCGCGAATTGCTCGGGCGCACGGTGAGGGAGATCTTTTCCTCCGACTCGGTTTTCGGGGCCCTTGTTCTCGACACATTCAAACATCGACGGCCGGTGGTACAGCGTGAGATGGAGTCTCCCAACGGCAAGCGGGTGCAGATGTCTCTCGATTTCATTCAAGAAGAAGGAGGGATGCAGATTGGTGCATTGTTAACCATGCGGGATGCAGAGTCAGTGCGGCGGATCGAAGATGAAATCGAAATGTCACGCCGTCTTTCCGCCAGCGGGCGGCTTACCCGCGGAGTTGCGCATGAAGTCAAGAATCCTATCAACGCTATAGTTCTGCATCTGCAGTTGCTGCAAAGTAAATTGCAACAGATCGATCCGGACACGCGCCGGCACATGGACATCATCGGAAGCGAGATTCATCGTCTGGATCGAGTCGTGCAAATTCTGGTCGACTTCACCCGGCCGCGTGAGCTCCGCCTGGAAGAGACCGATCTCCGCCGCCTTTTGGAAGACGTTGTTTCGCTGGCTGCGCCGGATGCGGCGCAACATGCGGTCAACATTGTTCAAGAATTGCCTGCCGAGCCTCTTTTTGTGAAAGTGGACGCGGATTTCCTAAAACAGGCCATTCTCAACGTCGTCCTCAATGGTGTGCAGGCTATGCCGCGGGGAGGAACCTTGTGCGTTTCCGCCCGACGTGACGATGAAATAGTCACTACCGAGATTCAGGATCAGGGTGGCGGAATTCCTGCCGAAATTCAGGATAAGATTTTTGAGCTCTATTTCACTACCAAGAAAGGCGGCAGCGGGATCGGACTGGCGCAGACTTACCAGATTATGCAGTGGCATTACGGCTCATTGGATTTCGAATCCGTGATGGGTCAAGGCACAAAATTTCGTTTGCGCCTACCCCTGGCAGAGGCCCGTGCAGAAAGTTCCATTAGCGGGAATGGTGAGGGGGTAGCTGAAACTTTGGGCTCTCCTTCAGCTTAGGTTTGCACTTTTCTATGCTCTGTTTCTTGCTCGCGTGCTATCAATCCGATTCAGTACTGATCAGAATCGGGCCTGAATGGGAGATCCAGTCGATATTTTGTCAAAGTAATGGTGCATCAAGGCGCCACCAAAGCTAGAATGTCAGGTAGCCTTCGCACCGGAACCAGCATCGAACTGCCTAGCTATGCCTCTGGCCGCAATCCTCGGACTCTGTGCGCTGTTGGCGTCGCCTGGCGGCAGACCAGCGATGCAATCCGCGATGCTGTGGCAGGAAACTCAGCCTCAACAACCGTCTTCCGAGCCAGGATCACTGCCCGAGCAGCAAGCGACACCCGAGCAAGCGCAGCCAGAACCGCAAAGAACCTTAGAGCAAGGAACGAAACCGGAGCAGCCTGCACCGCAGCACACACTGCCAGAGTCCACTCAGCCCCCGGAAAATGTGCCGCCGAGTACCGTACCTGAAAAATCGGACTGCTCGAATAGTGCAGTCAAAGGCAAAAAGCGAAATTCAAAACACAAGGGAGCGGCTCAGACTGCGGCAGGGCCGAGAAAGACGGTGGTGCGCAATGGCAGCACCGCCGATCCCGGGGTTCAGCTGGCGCCCAGCGTGACTAACCAGCAGGCATCCCAGGAACGCCAAAGCACAGCGCAGTTATTGGCCACGACCAATGCCAATCTAAGCAAGATTCCCCCCCGGCAACTAACCAGCAGTCAACAGGATATGGTGAATCAGATCCATAGTTACGTGCAACAGGCCAAAGCGGCGGAGAATGCTGGAGACCTGCAACGCGCCCGCAATCTGGCCTTCAAAGCCCAACTGCTCTCCGACGAAGTACTACGCCACTGAAAAGCGAAGTCTCTCCCCCCAAATCTGAAACTCGTTGTCTTCTATCGTCCTTTGGCGCGTGCCGCATTGACCTTTACCAGAAGCTCCTTTGCAGGTTGCTGTGCCGGTCCAGAGATTCTCGATGCTTCGTTCAGCACGTCGCGAGCCTCGGTAACCTTGTTCAATTTCGCATACGCATATCCGAGACGAAACATAGCCAGCGCATAAGCCTGGTCATCTTGTCCTTTGAGCAAAGAGGACGCAGCCTTCAATTCAGGAATGGAAGCGACCGTCTTATTCTGCTTCATGTAAACGTAGCCTAAGGTAGAGTGCGCGACTCCTGCTGAAAGTTTGCGGGAGCGGTCCGCGTCGTCGGCATCAGCTTTCGCCACCTGGATGACCTTCTGCGAGTAAGTAACAGCTTTGTTCAAGCTGCCTGGCTTGGGATCGTCAGCATAGGCGTTGGCTAGAAGCATTAACGCCGCCAAGCTATTGGGATTCGAAGCCAAGGTTTTCTCGGCGTAAGAGACAAGCCGCGACATGTCCTTCAGCTGGGAAAGCGACATCAGCGCATAGGATCCGACCGACTCTTCGAACCGTGAACTGGGGAAGGCCGGAGTGAATCGCTCTATGTAGGACATCCGTATCTTGGGATCCTCTTCCGCAGCAATCGCGTTGAACGCGGCCGCTTCGAGGAAATCGTAGGAAGCCTTCGACGAGTTTTTTTCGTCCTCCAGTCGCAGGGCGAAATCCTGATCGCTTAATCCCTCCGGCTTCGTCTGCTTATCAAGCGCGTGATAGGCTTCGCCGCCCCGGGCCGAGTAGTCGACAATCTTTCCATTATTCTTCATCAATTGAGCGATATTGGCCTGCGACACCAGGATGTCCAAATTTCGTGGAGAGCCGGTCAGCGCCTTATCGCCATAGTCCAGAGCTTTCTGCAGATTCCCGGCGCCTAGCTGATATTGCGAGATCTGCCAATTGCCATAAGCCACCGCCGTCGGGTTGGCGGCGAACTTTTGCAGGAAATCCTCGTACATCGCCAGCTTTTTCTGGGCATCCTGCTCGTTGGAGATGGCTTGCAGGGCCTGGTCTTCCGGCGTCCCAGCGGGAATCACCAGTCTGTCGAGTTGGGCATGCAGCGGCAGCGAGATCAGGACAGTGAAAACCAAAGGCAAGCAACTGCGTTTCATACGGCACCTCCGCAATTGTGTGCGCGCATCGTAGCTCCGAATGAATCCAGGCGCAAGTGTGACGTACGCGGCGTGCAGCCCAAGGGCTTTTCCTATAACCTGTGCCAATGCAGGGGGGTGAGGAGAAGAATCTGCTTTCGGTGGCGGACGCATCCGCTCGCGCATCTAAGGAATATTGTACTGAACCAGCCTCGCAACATCAGTCGTCTTTGTCTTTGCGACACTCGCCGCTGTTTATTGTCTTGATAGCGTTACTACTGCGATTGGCTGTCATCACCTTTGGGCCGACCTACCACATCACTCCGCGGCGCGATCATTTTCAGTTTGGCTGGGAAATGGGGCGCATCGCTCGCTCCATCGCGACTGGAAATGGCTTCAGCTCGCCCACCGATCTGCCCACCGGACCAAGCGCATGGGGGCCGCCGCTATATCCATACATCCTCGCGGGAATATTCAAGTTATTCGGAGTTTATAGCCATGCGGCCGCCTGGGTGATTCTCGCTTTGAACAGCATATTTTCCGCGCTGACCTGTCTTACGCTCTACTGGATCGCACACCGAATGTATGGACTCGCCGTGGCCCGCGCCGCCGCCTGGACTTGGGCCTTCTTCCCCTACGCTATCTATTGGCCAACTCGCGTGGTCTGGGAAACGAGTCTGACCGCATTCCTGCTGAGCCTGGCTCTGGTATTGGCACTGCGCATGGCAGACCAACCACTTGGCAAGCGGGACTGGATAATTTTCGGGCTGCTGTGGGGTGTGATTGCGCTGACGAATACGGCAGTCCTGTCCATGTTTCCATTTTGCCTGCTCTGGCTCATGTATCGCTTGCCGCGGGATTCGCGCCGCTTCACCGGGACGGCAGTGTGCATTCTCACCGCTATCTTGGTTATGACTCCCTGGCTGGCGCGTAACTACGCCACCTTCGGAAAGTTTGTCTTCATTCGAGACAACCTTCCCCTTGAAATGCACATGGCAAATAACGATCGCCTGACTGGCCTGTGGACGCGTGACGAGCATCCCGGCAACGATCCCCAGGCGATGCAGAAATTCCAGCAGTTAGGTGAAATGCGTTTCATGGAAGAGAAGCAACAGCAGGTTCGGCAGTTTATCGTCGAACATCCGGTGTTGTTCATCCGCTTCAGCTTGGAACGCGCCGTGTACTTTTGGATTGCTCCCCCGCAAGCCAACATCATCGCGGGATACGATTTGAGTTTTGCTCGGCACATTGGCTTTCTTATTCCCGCCATCCTTGCTTTTGGCGGACTTTGGATCAGCATTCGAAATCGAGTTAAAGGATCGTTCCTGCTTGGCTGCTTTCTCATTATTTACCCGCTGCCCTACTACCTGGTGAATCCATTTCCCCGCTACAAGCACCCGATTGAGCCTGAAGTAATCATGCTGGCCGTGTATTTATTTTGGCAAGCCAGCCGCGTCCAGATTCGCTGGCCGCTATTCCACAAAGAGTAGTCGCTCGCGCTTTCGCTAATCGTTTACATTTAAGTATGCGCGCCATCCTGCAGAAGCGAGCCCTGCGTTGGGTGTTTACCGCCAACGTAATCTCCATGCTGGGCAGCGGCATGAACTCAGCCGCAGTGGCCTGGTACATCCTGCAAGCCACACATTCGGAAATGGCTCTCGGCACCTTTGCAGTGTTGCAGACCATCCCGGCCATGTTGATGCTGCCCTTCACCGGGGTTTTCATCGACCGAGAAGACCGGCGCCGGCTGGTCATGATGCTCGATGCCGCCCGCGCCCTCGTGATTCTTGTGGTTTGCCTCCTCGCCTTCGCCAGAAGGGTGAAGGTTTGGGAACTCTATCTCATGAACACGCTGGTGGCGGCGGGTTTTTGGATGTTCTGGCCTACTATCACTGCTTTAATCCAGGAGCTGACTCCAGGAGAGGAGTTCCTCCACGCCAATACTTTCTTGCTCGCGGGAATACAGGGCGGCTGGCTGATCGCAGGATCGATTGTCGGATTCGTGTACAACCACATCGGCTTGGGCGGCGTGTTGCTGATTGATTGCTCCACATATCTGGTGTCATTTCTTTGCTACTTCGCAGTGCGCAAGGGTCGTCATGTGGTTCCCCGCCCTGCGGAGTTGCGCGCGGATATTGTCGCCGCCGAAACGGCGGTTCAGCGTTTCGTCCGTGAGATGCGCGAAGGCATTCAGTTTCTTCGCGGCCATCGAAACGTAGTCCTGATTGGAATCAGTTGGTCGCTGTTCCTGCGCGCGATGTTAACCAGCGTCGTGGTCGCTCCTTCGTTGAGCGACAAGGTATTCCATGCTGGCGCCGTCGGTTATGGCTGGCTGAATGCTGGTTGGGGCACGGGAGCGTTCCTCAGCGCCTTGTATGCACCTCTGGTGATCGGGCGGCTTGGGTCGCGGCGCTCGATTGCCATCTCCATGGGCGTGTTGGCAATCTGCATGAGTTTGGCGCCACTTGCTCCTCACCTCGCAGTTGCTGTGGCGATGTTTGGAATCATGGGTTCAGGACGCGGCATTAGCGGAGTCGCCATGAATACCAGCATCATGGAACAAGTTCCGCCACATTACATGGGACGAGTGCAGAACACGTTTTATTTCGCGGGTACGGCGCTGCAGATCGTGCTCGGGTTTCTCGTGGGCGCGGTCGCGCAATTCAATCTGGTCGCCGGGTTTGCCATTATCGGCCTGGTATATGCGGCTGCGTTCATCAGTGCGAGCTGGCCAGTGGGGGCGAGAACGCCGGCAGGTGAAGTCAGCCCCGCAGAATGAATTCAGATTGTAGATTGTAGATTTGATTTCTAAGCTCGGTCTCATACATTTTGAGATCTACAATCTGAAATCTTAAATCTGAAATTGTTTCTGTTATTCTTTTCCTTCTAATTGTCACAGGAGAATCCATGTCATTCGACCTCCAGGGCCGGACTGCGGTGGTCTTCGGTGTCGCCAACAAGCGCTCGATCGCGTGGTCCATTGCCCAGGGATTGCACAATGCCGGCGCCACGCTAGCCGTAACCTGCCAGAATGAGAGGCTGGAGCAGGAGGCTAAAGACCTGATTGTTTCCCTTCCCGGTGCGGAAGGGTTCATGTGCGACGTTTCAAACGACGATGCCGTGGACCGGCTCTTCAGCAAACTCAAAGAGCAGTATGGCAAGCTGCATGTGCTGGTGCACAGCGTTGCCTTTGCTCCCGCCGAAGAACTCAAGGGAGATTTCGTCAACACTACACGGGAAGGTTTTCGAATTTCCCATGATGTGAGCGTGTACTCGCTGATCGCCCTCGCGCGCGCCGCGGCCCCTCTTATGGAAGATGGCGGCAGCATCATCACCATGACTTACTACGGGGCGGAGAAAGTTGTGCCCCATTATAACGTGATGGGGGTGGCCAAAGCCGCTCTAGAATGTACCGTCAGATATCTGGCGTACGATCTGGGGAAGCGCAAAATTCGTGTGAATGCCATCTCCGCCGGGCCTATCAAAACCCTGGCCGCGCGCGGGATTTCTGGTTTGAGCGAGATGCTGAAATCGCATGCTGAGCGGGCTCCGCTGCAGCGGAATGTAGATGTAAACGAAGTAGGCGCCACTGGGGTATTTCTTGCGTCAGACGCCAGTTCTGGAATCACTGGCGAAGTTATTCACGTGGATTGTGGGTACAACATCATGGGGTTTTGAGAGTCGAGGAGAAGCACCAGAGCCGGCGAGACGCCGGTGCTACCCGATGACTCGAATCTGCCGGTCATTCTCGGCCAATCTTTCCAAAATAATTTCCACGTCGCGCTCTTGCTGAAAACGAAGGAATTTCTCTCCCCATTCGATCAGCAACACACTCTTGTCATCAAGCAGATCGTCCAATCCTAGAGTTTCCAGTTCGCGTTGAGTATCCACTCGATAGAGATCGATGTGAAAGAGGCTAACTTCGGGTCCACGATATTCGTGTACTAGCGTAAATGTGGGACTGGTCACGTTTTCTGCGGACGCGGCGTGGAAGCCTTCCGCGATTCCCTTGACCAAAGTGGTTTTGCCCGCACCTAATTCGCCTCGCAGCACTACAAGCTTGGGCGGAGCCAGAGCGCCCGCCAGCGAGCGACCGAGAACGATAGTTTCTTCTGCGGAGTGGGTAGTGAATTCTCGGGTGGTCATCCTGGTCGAGAGACCAGTATAACTTCGCTGGTTGGTCGTGGGTCGTTCGTGGTAGGCCAACGACCCACGACGAACGACCAACGACTCTACTGCAACTTAGGATCCCTTAGGAGATAACCATTGGCTGGAGCGAATTCCCAGGAAGCTACGGTCTGTAACCGCATCCACTACCATGCGAAGAGCGCGGTGATCGTCGTCGCCCAATGCGATGAAACGGAACGGTTGCATCACTCCTTCACTGGCCATCTGTGTAGGGTGCAGCATCTCGGCCATGCCATGTACTGGACCGGATTGCGTCTGGAAGGCAATCTCAACAAAGTCGCCGGAGGTCAGTGCCCTCGCCATTCGCAGGAGTCCACCGGTCACAGAAACGGTCTGGAGCTTGCCTTTAGCCCGCTCGCCATCTTCCAACAGGACGAGAGCTAAAATCGAGCCGCCAAGATGAACACGCGGGGAACGCCTCTGTGGATGGGGCTGGGGAAAGTGTGTCATAGCCAGAATCCACTATGTCACTGCTACCCCCTTTGCGACAGGTTACGGAAGCGCTTGTCCAAATTCCAGCACGTAGGGATTGAGACACTGCCCTAATTGCCGATGCAGCATGGTGATAGAACTGTTGCTGCATTGGCTACTGGCCGGTTGGACCAGAGAGAACGAGGCTATATTCAGACGGCAATTACCCGACTATCGCCCTAATCCCGCATCACCCAACGCGGACGAACTTCTCGTGTGCCGCTTTCCGCACACGGCGAAATGCTTCCGGCAAAGTAGCCAGAAGATCGGTCGCAACCAGGGAGTGTTCGCCGAGAGTTTCGCAGGCTACATCTCCTGCGAGCCCGTGGAGATGAACTGCAGCAATCACAGCTTCCATGATTCGGTCACGATTTTGGGCAATGAAACCGGCTACCATGCCGGTGAGGATGTCGCCGGTCCCGCCTGTCGCCATGCCGGGATTACCCGTCGTGTTCACCCACACCACGCCATCCGGTTCTGCAATCACGGTTCGATGGCCCTTGAGTACAACAACGACGCCATGCTCGCTGGCAAAGATCCGAGCTGCATTCAATCGGTCCCGTTGGACAGCAGCAACTGTAGAACCCACTAGGCGCGCCATTTCACCGGGATGCGGTGTAATCACCAATGAGCGCCCCTTGCCATTCAATTCCGCAGCATGGCCTTCAAACGCGTTGAGACCATCCGCATCTAGCACCATAGGAATGCCGCATTTGCTCATGAGTGAACGCACCAACTTCGCAGTGTCTTGATGGCGCGAAATTCCCGGACCGACGGCGAGCACGGTCTTGCCTTGGCTGAGCGCATCAATGCGCCGCCTGGTGGAGACCTTCCCGGAAATCGTGCCTTCTTCCGTTTCCTCAAGCGGTTCGGTCATGAGCTCCGGATAAAATTCTGCGACGGTCTGCAACACGTCTTTGGCTGTAGCCACGGTGCACAGGCCTGCGCCGGAACGGAGTACAGCCATTCCCGCCATGGCCGCCGCTCCGGCTTTTCCGAGGGATCCGCCAAGAACCAGTACGTGTCCGAAATTTCCTTTGTTCGCCGCGGGAGGCCGTGGCCCGATCACTGACACCACATCGCGCGGCGTGATCACACTCAGGTTCAGCGACGAAACGATGGCTTCATCCGGCGAGCCGATCGGTGACACGACAATTGGCCCGGTAGTCAGCATTCCAAAAATATGTGCCGGGCGTGGAGCGGTGAAGGTAACGATCGCATCCGACCGAGCTACGGCTCCGGTTTGCTCACCCATTACATCGGCATCGGCGCCAGAGGGAATGTCCGCCGATACGACGGTCGCTGCGCTTGCATTCAGTGCTGCAATCGCTTCGGAGTACAAACCACTCACGGGCGGGCGAAAACCCGTGCCGAGGATGGCGTCAATCAAAATGTCAGCCTCGAACGCAGCGCGTGCAGACCCGCGCTTGAGCTCTTCATTTGACCCTACTGTCACGACAGGGAGCGACAACTTGGCAAACATCTCGGCCGCGTCTCCCTTCAACTCCGAGCTACTTGCAAGCAGCGTGACTCCAACTTCTTTGCCCGATTCGTGCAACTTTCGGGCAACCACAAACCCGTCGCCTCCATTGTTGCCTTTGCCGCAGATTACCCCAATTCTTTTTGCCGATGGATATTGCGACAGCACGAACTCTGCGACCGCGGTACCGGCATTTTCCATGAGCGTGAGCGAAGACACACCGAATCGCATGCTGGTGACACGGTCGACTTCGCGCATCTCAGCAGCAGTGACGATTTTCATGACCGGTCTCGCGAAGCGGATGAAACCATCTTAACGACCAAGGACTATAAAACAAAAAGCCCTCCGCGTATCCGCGGAGGGTCGTCAAGCGCGGCCCTTATTACTTTCTGGTGACGGTAGTATTGGCGTTGGTGATATTGGCGGCTTGGATGACGCTATGGGTACGTCCGTAGCCGAAATAGATAGCAAGTCCGATTACCAGCCAGACGATGAGACGCAACCAGGTGTCCCCGGGAAGCGTCGCCATCAGGCCAAGGCAGGTCAGGATTCCCATGATGGGGACGAACGGCACCCAAGGAACACGGAAGGGTCGATTCAGATCAGGACGGGTCTTGCGCAGAACCAATACTCCGATACACACGAGCACGAAGGCCAGCAACGTGCCAATGTTCACCAGCTGACCGAGCAACTGCAAAGGCAGAATACCGGTCGCCACACCAACGGCCACGCCGGTGAACACTGTGGAAAGATAGGGGGTGCGGAATTTCGGATGTACTGCCGATGCCCAACGGCCCAGCAGGCCGTCGCGCGACATTGAGTAGAAGACGCGCGACTGGCCGAGCAACATCACCAGAATGACGGAGCCCAGTCCTAGCACCGCGCCGACGTCCACCGAGATTCGTATCCAACGCGAGGCGTGAACCTGCTCCAGGGCATATGCCATTGGAGCCGGCAGGTTGAGTTGTGCGTAGGGCACCATTCCAACTAGTACCGCTGACACGACCACGTAGAGGATCGTACAGATCGCCAGCGAGCCGAGGATACCGATGGGCAGGTCTCTCTGCGGATTACGCGACTCTTGAGCGGCAGTGGAGACGGCATCAAAGCCTATGTAAGCGAAGAACACCAGTCCTGCGCCTCGCAAAATGCCCGACCACCCATAGGTGCCCCACTCGCCCGTATTGGGCGGAATGAAGGGATGCCAGTTCGCAGTGTTTATGTGGCTCAGTCCCACGAAGATGATCAAAAGAACGATCGCCAGCTTGAGCGCCACAATAAAGTTATTGACGGTTGCCGATTCCTTAATGCCGATGACCAGGATCGTGGACATTAGCGCCACAATCGCAACCGCGGGCAGATTCACGATGGCTCCCGTCAGATTAAGCCCATGGTGGGCGCAACCTGCGACGCCACTGGCCACCTGGCCCGCCGTGCACCATTGGGTCGGCGCGTTGGTCAAGTGAGGCGGCAACCGCAAGCCAAACAGGTTGAGCAGGCTGACAAAGTGTCCCGACCAGCCGACGCCCACCGTCGCCGCCCCGGCCGCATATTCCAAGACCAGGTCCCAGCCGATGATCCAGGCCACCAGTTCGCCCATGGTGGCGTACGAATAAGTGTAGGCGCTTCCCGCTACAGGGACGGTGCTTGCCATCTCGGCATAGCAGAGGCCCGCAAAGCCGCAAGCAATCCCGACCAGTATCATCGATATGGGCACTGCGGGACCGGAGTGCAGCGCCGCTGCTTGGCCTGTCAACACGAATATCCCCGCGCCGATGATGGCACCGATACCCAGAGTGATCAGGTTGACGGGTCCTAGGGCACGCTTCAGGCTGTGTTCGCCGCTCTCTTGTGCCTCGCCGAGCAATTGGGTTACTGGCTTAGTAGCGAAAAGGTTCGCCATCCACTCTCCTCAGTTGTGAGCTAACGCACGCGAGGTGCGCGACCACAGGTAATAAACCGGGATGCCTAACAGCACGATAATTAGTCCCGGCCACGTGTACTGTGGCTTGTAGCGTAATAGTACGACATCAATAAACAACGCCAGCACAATATAAATCGCAGGCAGCACGGGATAGCCAATAGCGCGGTAGGGGCGCTCCGCATTTGGACGTGTGCGGCGCAGCACGAATAATCCAACAATGGTCAGGATATAAAAAACCAGCACGGCAAAGATGATGTAGTCCAGCAGTTGGCCATAGCTTCCCGAAACACACAGCACACAGGTCCAGACCATCTGCACCATCAGAGAGACAGAAGGAGTTTTGTAACGTGGTTGAAGGCTGGCCACGCGGCGGAAGAACAGGCCATCTTTCGCCATGGCGTAATACACGCGCGATCCGGCCAGGATCAGGCCGTTACAGCATCCGAAGGTGGAAAGCATGATAGCGATGGCCATCAGCGATCCTCCCGCGGCGCCGAACATCTGGGTCATCACCGCCGTACCCACGCGGTCCTCAGTTGCGTACTGAATACCGCGTTCTACGATGGTCGCGCCGTGAGGATTTCCTTCCAGGGGCAGGACATTCAGGTAAATCACATTGCACGCAATATAGAGCGCGATCACGACTCCCGTCCCCAAAGCGAGCGACAGCGGAAGATTGCGGCTAGGATTCTTCACCTCACCGGCAGTGAAGGTGACATTGTTCCAGGCATCTGCCGAAAACAACGATCCCACCTGCGCGATCGCCAAGATGGTCAGAGTTCCCACCATGACGATTGGGCCACCAACTCCGACCTGCACCGCGTGCCCGGCATTTAAGCTGGCATTCCGCCAGAAATTCGTGAAGTTCGCGGCAATCGCGTGAGCGTTCCGGCCCATCAATAAGCCGAACAGCACAAGCCCGAAAAGGGCAGAAACCTTGGCAAAGGTGAAAATATTCTGGATAGTCGCGCCTGTTTTCACGCCGAAAATATTCACCACGGAAAGCACTACCACGACCAAGATGGCCGCGAGATTTTGTGTGCTCAGTCCCATATCCATGTTACCCAGGACCATTGGTCCCAGGTGGATGGCCGGAACCTTCCAGAAGTACAGAATCCAATTAGACGAAGAAACCGAGGGAAAGAAAACGCCCAGAAACTTGCCAAACGCCACGCCCACTGCCGCAATGGTTCCGGTTTGAATGACCAGGAACAGAGTCCATCCGTAGAGAAATCCCCAAAGCGGTCCCAACGCTTCCCGCAGATAAACGTATTGACCGCCGGCGCGCGGCATCATGGCTGCGAGTTCGCCATAGCACAACGCTCCGACGATGGTCAGAAACCCAGTGACCACCCAAGCGCCGATCAGTAGCGCCGGAGAATTCACTTCCCGCGCGATCTCTGCGGAAACGATGAAGATGCCGGAACCGATCATCGATCCCATCACCAGCATGGTGGCGCTGGTCAGTCCTAGGCCCTTAACCAGTTCCTGATCCTGATGAGTGTGGATCTCCCAATCGATGGCGGAAGGCTTAGGGGGTTTGGTATCGATAGTCACAACCCTCCTTCAATGATTCTTGGGGAACGTCCAGACTTTACCTCAAGATACGAAAGAATTCCTCTGCTGATTTGCGCGGCCCTAGTAACAGATCGGATATCACTGCGACCGAATCCGCCCCTGCTTCGATGACCGAACCGCAATTAGCCCGCGTAATGCCGCCGATCGCCACCAGTGGTTTACGAGTCAAAGCGCGAGCCGCGCGAACCCCATTCAGTCCAACCACTGGATCAGGATTCGCTTTGGCGGATGTTGCAAAAACCGGTCCAATGGCAAGATAGTCCGCGGAGGATTTATCGGCAATCCTCACCTGTTCTGGATTGTGCGTGGAAACGCCCAGCGCGCGCGAATCACCAATTACTTTTCTGGCGCCTTCGGGTGACAGGTCGTCCTGACCGATGTGGACACCATCAAATCTCGCGGCTAAGCAGAGGTCTGCGCGGTCATTCATGATGAGTTGGACAGAGTTTCGAAAATGCCGTTTCAATTCTCGCGATTGATCGAGCATCTCCCGTGCGTTGCCCTTCTTGTTCCGATATTGCAGAAGAGTAACTCCGCCCAGGACGAGTTCATCAGCGAAACCGCATAGAGCCTGAGTATCGGGGAACCTTGAGGCCTCAAGAATGCCATAGAGCTTCGGAAGGGTAATCATGGTGGTCAATAACCTCACTTCCGAAAGCTCTCTTCGGCTATGCCACAGACTTCTTTTCCTTCTTGTCCTTCAAGAACCGCTCAATGAACGTGGTATTGACATTGCCGGCACGGAAATCTGGGTCCGCCAAAATCCGCCGGTGAAGCGGGATGGTAGTGAACACGCCTTCCACGATGAACATTTCCAGAGCGCGGGCCATGCGCGACACCGCTTCCGGCCGATCCTTCCCGCGCACGATAAGTTTGGCGATCAGCGAATCGTAATAGGGTGGAATCGTGCCTTCCGCATATGCCGCGGTATCCACGCGCACGCCAGTTCCTCCTGGCGGGTTGAAGGTCGTGATTTTGCCTGCGGAGGGAATGAAGGTCTCTGGATGCTCAGCATTAATACGGCACTCAATGGCATGACCGCGATGCACAATCGGTCCTTGTAGGACGTTTTCCATCCGCTCGCCCGCAGCCAGCAGGATTTGGCATTTCACCAAATCCACGTCGGTGACCATTTCTGTAACCGGATGCTCTACCTGAATACGTGTGTTCATTTCGATGAAGTGCAACCGCCGATCCTCATCCATAAGAAATTCAATTGTGCCGGCGTTGACATATCCGATTTCTGACAGAGTCTTGCACAGGACTTTTCCAATCTGATCTCGTAACTCTGGAGTTACCTGGGTGGATGGCGACTCCTCCAGTAATTTCTGATGACGACGCTGGATGCTGCATTCACGCTCGCCCAGGCTGACCACGTTTCCATACTGATCGGCGAGGATTTGAAATTCGATGTGACGGGGCCGTTCCAGGAATTTTTCCATGTAGAGGTCCCCGTTGCCGAAGGCTGCCGCCGCTTCCGACTGTGCCGCTTTGAATAGCGCGGGAAGTTCTTCTTCGTTACGCACGATGCGCATGCCCCGGCCACCGCCACCCGCAGATGCTTTGATAATTACCGGGAATCCAACTTGTCGTGCCCACTCCAAAGCCTCGCCATCACTGGCCAGAATTCCTTCCGACCCGGGCAAGACGGGAACACCCGCCTTCTTCATGGCTTCGCGAGCCTTTTCCTTTTCTCCCATCAGCCGAGTAATTTCCGGTGGCGGTCCGATAAATTTGATATTGCAGGTTTCGGAAACCTCAGCGAAATTGGCATTTTCCGCTAACAACCCGTAGCCAGGATGGATGGCTTCCACGTTGGCGATTTCCGCGGCGCTGATCACCGCTGGAATATTTAGATAGCTTTGAGACAACTGGGGAGGACCAATGCAGATGGCTTCATCGGCGAAACGGACGTGGAGGGAGTGACGATCCGCCTCGCTGTAAATGGCGACGGTCCGAATCCCCAATTCCTTGCAAGCGCAGATCACACGCAGCGCAATCTCGCCGCGGTTTGCAATCAGAATTTTCTTGAACATTCCATGCCTGGAGGTCATCCGCAGTGACTTTCAGATCTCCGAGGATCTGCGCACACTCTTTCTATTAGAAGGAGTTCCAGCAATCGCGGAAGCCAAATCGCGCACGTCCTGCTTTCTTTCACCTGATCGTCATGATAACGATCGTCATGATCGTGGCCGGATGGCAAACAATTCCTGCCCGTATTCAATCGGCTGTCCGTTGGCGACCAGCTTTTTCACAATTTCCCCGGAGACGTCAGATTCGATTTCATTCATCAGCTTCATGGCTTCCACAATGCACAATACCTGTCCGGTCTCGACGGCATCTCCAGGCTTCACAAAGGGTGGCGCACCTGGCGAGGGCGCTTCATAGAATGTCCCCACGATGGGTGAACGGACGGTGTGTAAGGGTTCCTCGGCTGCCGGAGGAGCTTGTGCAGGAGCAGCAGGCGGGGCGGGAGTGCTTGCAGCCGCTGAGACGACACCTGTGTCGGCAGCGGCAGACGGTGCCGCTGTTGTGCCGAGGTAGCGCGAATCCCGGGCGTCGGTTGAATGTTCCGCGGCCCGCTTGATGCGGACCTTTACGTCACCGCGCTCTAACTCGAACTCGGCAATGTCTTTTTCAATTAAGAACTCGATGAGTTCTTTTAGTTCTTTTTGGTTCATCGTCTGCGGTGGGACCGTTTCGTTTGTCCCTCGCGCCAGCCCGGAGCCGCACGAGATTGCCGGAGAATCTCCGGTACCAGCTAAGGAAGCTTCAAAGCGCAATCAATGTCTTGGAAGTGGGAGTCAGAACCTGGCAGCCTTGCTCTGTGACCACCACCATGTCTTCGATCCGCACTCCAAACTTTCCGGGGATGTATACGCCGGGCTCGATGGTGATGACCATCCCCGGGTGCAAGATTTCTGCCTGTCCGGCTGCGATGCGTGGTGGTTCGTGAATTTCCAAGCCCACTCCGTGACCAGTCGAATGCGTAAAATAACGGTCCAGATTACTCTTTTTCAATGGTTTGCGGGCAGCCCGGTCCACATCACCAACGGTTATACCGGGTCGAACCGTCTCGATCGCGGCTTGCTGCGCCTGCCGGACAGCTTCATATATCCGACTGGCCTCATCTGTAGGACGACCCACATACACTGTGCGGGTCATGTCAGAACAATAACCAGCGAGTATAACACCGAAGTCACAGACCACGAATCCGCAGCTCGAAATGGCAGCCTCCGAAGCCCGGCCGTGCGGTAATGACGAGCGCGTGCCGCCAGCGATGATGGTAGGAAATGACATCCCTTCCGCCCCCGCCTTGCGAGCTGCATACTCCAATTCCGCGGCGACCTCGCTCTCTCTAACTCCCGGACGAATCGTCTTAAGAATTATGTCGAAGAGATGTGCGCCTAACAGAACTGCAGACCGAATCTGTGCAATTTCTTCGACGTCCTTCACCATGCGACTGCGCTCGATGAGCGCAGGCGCCGGCCGCAACAATGAATCCCGCGGCAATATCGCTGCCAGCCGAGTGCGTTCCGCAACGGTAGAGTGCTCGCTCTCGATACCGATTCTGCGGCGCATCCTGCTACCACTTCTATTGGCGCGCAACCAATCAGCGCAACCCACCAGCGGCCCCTTTTTGCTAACGACGGCCGTGCATCCCTGCACCTCTGCTCGTGCTTGTGTGCGGTAACGCCCATCCGTAAAAAACACATTCTTCTTGTCCGAGATCAGGAGTGCGCCACCACTGCCGGTGAATCCGCAGAGATAGCGAATATTGGGAAGATGGGTGACGAGTAGCCCGTCCAGACGATTAGCGGGTAGAGACTCCTGTAGTCGCCGCTGGCGGCCTTTGTAATCCATGATCGAAGTTTAGCAACGGATCGGCCTTGCCAGGAATGGAAGTTGCCTAAACGACTAACCGCCGGAACGCCTCTGACAGGTTCTTCAGAGACTCCGGCGGCGGTCTTCGTGCAACTCGATAGGACTATGTCTGAATAATGCGCGGCGTGATGAAGAAGATGAGCTCCTGGTTCGAGGTGCTCACGCTGCGCCGTTTGAACAGGTTGCCGAGCGCCGGGATGTTACCCAGCAAGGGCACCTGCGCGATGTTGACTGAGTTCTGGGTTTGGATCACGCCACCGATCACGACGGTGCCACCGTCTGTGACCAGCACCTGCGTGGTCGCCTGCTGCGTAATCAGAGTGGGGTTTCCTTGGACCGTACGTCCGAAGTCTGGCGTGGTATTTTCTACGTCCACGTTCAAGAAGATTGTGCCTTCGGAGGTGATCTGCGGAATCACGGTCAGCCGGAGGAACGCGTCAACGTAAGTTACGGTTGGCGGACCACCCAACTGAGCCTGCGTCACGATCGGAACCCGGACGCCCTGGCGAACCAGCGCCTGGATGTTGTTCTGGGTCACTACTCGGGGACGCGACAAAATCTTCAGCAAGCCGCGCGACTCGGCCATAGTCAAGATAGCGTCAATGCGAATGTTATTGCTGGCGTTAACGAAACTGATACCGCTATTCGGACTGGTTACTGGCAGGTTGGAGAACAGCGGGATCTGGGTGGAAGTTCCGGTGCCGGTAACAATGTACAGGGGATTCGGTGTGTTTCCCACGATCACAGGCGAGCTCCCGACGCTGCTGGCGCCACCTACTGCGCTCGGTCCATTGCCCCACCCGAAACCGAACTGGGTGCCGATATCACGCGCAAAACTCCGCGTTGCGGCGACCACTCGAGCTTCAATTTCGACTTCCTGTGTCTTGCGGTCAAGTTGGGTCAGAAGGCGGTCAATGCCCGGAATGACCGAAGGAATGTCCTGAATGATAAGCGCATTCGTGCGATCATCGGAGATCACATCTCCACGCTGGGTCAGAAATTTCTTCACCGTTGGCACCACATCTTTGGAGTGTGCATAGCTCAAGAACCGAGTGACGGTGACTTTCTCGATGGCCAACGCTTCGGCTTCCTGCTGGGCCCGGCGCGACTCGGCTTCCTTGCGCAGGGTTTCCACGGTCGCGATGCGTAACACGTTGCCGTCGAGCTGGCGGGCCAGTTCGTTGTTCTTCAAAACGATGTCTAAGGCCTGATCCCACGGCACGTCATCGAGCACGATGGTTAGCGAACCTTTGACGTTGGGATCCAGCACCACGTTCAGTCCGCTGATCTCGTGAATCAAGCGGAAGAAATCCTTCAGGTCCACATCTTTAAGATTTACTGAAATGGGCTCGCCCGTGTATTTGGGGCCGGTGATCGCAGGCGATTGCTGAGACTGTGCCTTCTGCTCGGCAGCCATGTTCACGGCCGGTTGTGGTCCACTAGTGGGTGCCGCACCCTGCGATGCCTGGGGTTGCATGGAGGCGCTGGGCGCGGGCAACAGAGTGTCGGGTCTCTCGGCGAACTTCGCGGCTGCGTTGACCGCGCGGTCAGCCGGCGCTATCCCGGCAGCTTTGTTTCCCTCTGCCGCGATCGCATCCTTGGCCTTGTAAGAAGGTTCGACAAAGACAAATTCGGTGGCAGAGGAAGGCGTTTGAACTTGCTTCTTCTGGAGCGGTAATACTGCAGCCGGCGCAGTGATTGCCAGCTCTTTGCTGGCCACGGGAAGCTGTGCCACAGCCGCTGTGACACTCGGCTTGGTTGTGGTCTTCGCGGCGCTTGCACCCGTATACAATTTAAGGGTGAATTTGTTGTCGCTGGTGGGCAAGAGTTCGTAGCGGCAGGCCTGCGCCAGATCAATAACGACGCGTGTGTTCGGAGGCGTTTGCCTGTCCATGCCGATGCGTATGCCCTTCACGCCGTCGCTATCCACACCAATGCGAGTCTGCGAGGTGGCCATTACGGTCGCCGGCAGATCGACCACCAGGCGTGCAGGCGAATCGACCATGCTCAGCCCGGGCTTCAACGTTCCGCGGCCGGTTATCTCTACACTAATGCCCTCCGCGTTATGCAGCACATCCACTTTCTGCAACGTGGCGTGCCTGGCCGACTCTGTGCCTGTGTTCTGCGTCTCAGCCGCCGCCATTAAAACCAGGACCAGCAGCGGTAAGAAAACACCCAGCAGTTGCTTTCGCATTTCGCTTCTCCCCACTTTCAAATTCGCTCTTACCAACCCGACTCTACCGGCCGCGATGTTCCCATTACGCTAAACGGCCGGGGTAGTAATTTTCTTGGTCACTTCCCGGGTAAACGACTTTCCCAACTTGTCCTGCACCGTTTCCTTGAAAATGATTGAGTCGCCTGTGATCTTCACCACATAGCCGTTGAATACCGGATCGTTTTCGCGCAGGAAGTAGGCTTTGTCCATGGCATTGACCACTACGGCGATCATGCCGGCCTCTGCCTTCACCACGCCCTTGAGACTGATCTGGCCGATGGCCAGGCATTTCTTACCCATGCTGCACCCGGAACCGATCATGCTGCGATTGACGACCGGGCTAAGGAACGGATCGCGCCGTCCGGTCAGATTGATCACCTTGGGCGCCTGCTTTTTGGCGATCTCCGGACTCTTGTTATCTTTGACTGCAACTTTCTGCTTGGGGTGCGCGGGCCCTGCGACTGCCTTCGTCGCACGTGCAGCTGATTTGCTCGCCTTCTTGGGTGCTTTCGTTGCCGTGGCAGGTGTTACAGGTTTTGCTTTGGAGGGAGCGGTTGCGGGCCCGGTCTTAGTCACAACCGGGGCAGCTGTAAGCGCGCTAGTTTTCGGGTGACCGCTGGCTGGTTTGGCCGGAACCGCTGCCACTTTTTTTGCGCTCACCGGTGCGGTCGGCTTCGCGGGTTGTCCCTGCGAGGCTGCCAGCGCGGCGTTAGAATCCATCGCCTTTTTCTGCTCGACCGCCTTCAGGGTATTTCGCGTGTTCTCGATGACGTCCGGGTTCTGCCCCCAGGCAGTCCCCGCCGCCATCCCCAATACAAGAATTCCAATCGTCAGCTTCATAGGGCTCCCTACCTTTTCACCGGCGCGGGCTGGCCGGGTAGAGCAGAAGCGCCTCCGGCCGGCTCCAGGTCATGACTGAAGAATGTAGTCGCCGTGAAAGTGGCTACCACGCTCTCGTTGGGCGCGTACTGGTAGGTATGCTTAGCCTTGGCGTCGCTGGGCTTCTTAACGGTCGCCACCAGCAGACTCGAGACGTTGACAATGCGCTCCAGTTTCGCCACCCGGTCGAAAAAGCTCAGCATCGAATAGTACGGGCCATCCAACTCCATCTCGAAAGGCACTTCGGTATAGAACTCTTTGGCAGCGGCCGGTTTTGCCGTATAACGCCGCAGTTCGATGCCGGCCTTCATGGCTTCGGCATCCAGCATCCTCATGAATCCGTCCACTTCCTTCTCATCCGGAACGATGCGGCGTTCAATCTCCAGTTGCTGCTTGAGGCTGGCCAGTTGGCGCTCAATCTCTGCCAATTTCGGCCGGTACGCTTCCAGTTCGGCGTTTTCGCGCATCTTGCTGTCCAGAGCTTGTTGCGCGACCTCATTGGCTTCCCGCTGGCTCTTGAACATGGTGAAATACAGAGCGACGGTTAATAGTGCCGCACCCGCAACCACCACTCCCCATTGCTTGAGACCCGACATTTCGCTGAAGTTGGTCATAATTTTCCGCCTCTAGGACTTGGCCTTTTCGCAGGTCAGGGTGAATTGAAATGCCTGCATCTCTTTGAAGGTGTCGTCCTGGTAGGTCTCTTTGATCTCAATATTCTTGAAAAATCCGGTCTTCTGCAGATTCGTCATCAAGTTTGCGACTGCATCCGTGCTCAGAGCCATGCCTTCAATATCCACACTCGTGCCTTGATCTTTCATGTTATTGAGCCACACTGCCTCGGTGCCGTTGACGGTGTTACCAATCATGTTGAGCAAGTTGACTGGGCCGGATTGGCTGGCCCGCAACTGATCGATCACATCCACACGCCGCTTGTAGTTTTCGGCCTGACGCTGCCGCTCAAGATATCGGGCTTTCACATCTGCCAGTTCGCGGTTCTTCTGCTCCGCTACTTGCATTTTGGCCGCGATATCACGCTTCACCACATCGAGGCGATACCAGTAGCCCACATTGAGCAATCCCGCCAGCACCAGCACAACCAGAACTTTCATTTTTGGTGAGCCGGGATCGCCCACTTCCATGACTGCCGTCGAGGTGGGGGCGCCGCGTTTGTTTTTCGATTTCGATTGTCCCAGCAGGTTGATTCGGATCATAAGTCTTCAAAACTCCTTAGGGCCAAACCCACCGCAACTGCCATCTGGCCGGCGTTCTGCTCGATCAGTTCTACTCCCGGTCCTTCTGCCGGAGGGGCAATCCTCTGAAATGGATTGAAGATCTCCACCGGCAACGAGAACTCCTGGCGCAAGGCCTCGACCAGTCCCGGGACCTTCGAAGATCCGCCCGCCAGATAAATCTTCTCGATATGTTCTCCCGCGGCGCTGGCCCGGAAGAAATCGAATGTCTTCTGGATCTCCAGCACGATGATCTCGGTCACTTGCTGCAGGATCGGGGTTTTGGCATCTTCACTCACCGTCCCCACCTTGCGTCCCAGTTTCAGCGACTCGGCATCGTCGAAGCTCAAATCCAGTTCTTTTTGCAGCGAGTCGGTGTACTGATGGCCGCCCACGCTCACATCGCGCGGGAATAGTGGCGTCGTGCCCTTCACGATGTTGATGTTCATCACGCTGGCGCCCAGATTCAAAAGTGCCACCACCTGACCCGGCGCCGGCTCGTAGTTGTATTCGTAGCAGTTCTGTAGCGCGAGGGCATCGATGTCCACAATAGCCGGAGTCTTGCCCGCCATCGAGAGTACGTTGGTGTAGTTCAGAATCTTGTCCTTCTTGACAGCGACCAGTAAGACGTCCATCTGCGGGTTGCCGGCATCTTCCGAAAGAATCTGGTAGTCAAGATTCACATCGTCCAGATCGAAAGGAATGTGCTGTGCGGCTTCTTTCTGAATGGTTTCCGCCAATTCCTGATCGCTCATCGAGGGCAGCGAGATTTTCTTTACGATTACGGAATGTCCGCTCACCGCGGTCGCCACATTCTTGGTCTTGATGGCGTTATCGGTGAACAGCTTCGAGATCGCGCTTGAGACCGTGCCGGAATCCACAATCATGGAATCCACCACGATATCCGGCGCCAGTGGTTCGAGTCCCAGGTGCGCGACCTCAATCCCGTTGCGGCCGCGTTTCAATTCCACTGCCTTGATGCTGGAGGAACCCACATCCAGACCAACGATCGTTTTTGATCCGAACCCAAACATGTGCCCGCCTTTACAATTGCCCGGCAGCTTTGGCAGCCGCCTTGGGTTTTTTCTTGCTTTTCGCTTCCATCTGGCTTGACTTCTCTTCCATCCACTGGTCCAGCTTCGATTTTTTGAAGCGCCAGCGGTTGCCCAGCTTGAAAGCGGGAATCTTTTGCTCGCCCACGTACTTGTACAGTGTGTCGGGACTCACTCCCAGGTACTGCGAAGCCTGGCGAATGTTCATGACTTCTCGCGAGTCGGCCATAGTTCAGAGCCTCTGCACAGAATCAAGCCCCCGTCGCAGCCGCTATTTCCGGCCTACGGGGCGAACCGGCGAGAAAACTCCTCGCACAAGTTGCGTTCGAGTGAATTCAGGTGTGCTGAGCATATATCAATCGGGAAATAGCCAAGGTCAAGGCATATCTTCGGGTTTTACCGTGTTTTATGCCGGTTTTCTGGAAACAGGACGAAAGCAAGTTGCACTTTGATGCTATATGTTGTGGTTAATATAGATATATATACATTATAAAGAGGTGTTTATACAGAGGTTCGATCACGGCGGGCGAAACATAACCAAAGTACTAAGAACGGCACGAAGGTATTAGACCGGCAGGAAACGTCACTATCGACTAAGTACCCGGTAAACACAATGTTCAACGCCCAACCAAGCGCTTCAATGCACTCAAGAACGGACAAAACCCGCGAATCAACCCTTTAACCTACCCGAAAAGACGAAGCCCCCTCGACGAACCACGAATTGCTCCGCGACTCCTTCTCTTGGAACTCGCCTTTGCGGTAATCTGCTATCGATTCTGGAGAAAAATGTTGCGCTTTCTGGATCGCCTCCATCCCCTAGCACTGCTCGTTCTGCGTATCGTGCTGGGCATCATCATGATTGCCCATGGTTATCCAAAAGTATTCGGAGGACTTTCCGAGCATGTGCATCTTATAAGCAATCTCGGACTGCCCGGCTGGCTGGCTTATTGTTCTGCGGCGGCGGAATTCTTCGGCGGGATTCTGCTTCTCGTCGGATTGTTCACTCGCATTGCAGCGCTGGCCATTCTCATCAATATGAGCGTGGCCATTTGGAAGGTGCACTGGAAAAATGGGCTCCTGGGAAATGGCGGATATCAATTCCCCCTTGCGCTAGCTGCCATGGCGTTCGCATTGATCTTCTTGGGCGCTGGCCCCATCGCACTCGATGGCATTCGGCGCGGCGGTGGGGGTGTGAAAGGAAAGAAAGCATAGATCAATTCCCGCGCCACCCAAACTCAGAAGTCTGCCAGTTCCTTCATTGCGCGGAATAGATCATCCACCTGAGGCAGGATGGCATTCTCCAGTCGTGGTTGATAGGCAACGAATGTGTCCATGGCGGCCACGCGGCGCACGGGAGCATCGAGGTGCTGAAACAATTGATCGGCGATCCGAGCTGCGATCTCCGCACCATAGCCCCAGCTGAGGGAGTCTTCATAAGCGACGAGCGCCCGGTTGGTCTTATGGACAGAAGCCGCGATCGTGTCCCAATCAAAGGGATTCAGGCTGCGCAGATCAATCAGCTCTACTCTGCCTCCATGTTCACGTTCCAATTTTTGCGCCGCTTGTAACGCTCGTGGAACCACAGCCCCATAAGTAATGACGGACAAGTCCGTCCCAGGCTGCACGATCTTCGCCTTGCCGAATGGGATTGTGTAGTCGGGCCCGGGATACGGCGATCGCCCGAAGGTCTCGCGATAAAGACGTTTGTGTTCCAGGAACAGCACGGGATCATCGCAGCGGATCGCGGTTCGCAGCAATCCCGCGGCGTCCAGCGCGTTGGAAGGAAAAACGACTCGCAGCCCAGGGATATGGGTGAAGATGCTCTCACCACATTGAGAATGATAGATAGCTCCGCCGGTAAGATATCCGCCAATCGCCACCCGGATCACGCACGGCGCGGAGAAGCCATTGTTTGACCGCCAGCGTATTAGGGGCAGCTCGTTTCTGAGCTGCATCATCGCGGGCCAGATGTAGTCGAAGAACTGGATTTCGACCACTGGTTTCAGCCCGCGCGTCGCCATGCCGGTCGCGCGGCCCACGATATTCGCCTCCGCCAGCGGCGAGTTGAATACCCGGTCAGAACCAAAATCACACTGCAGGCCCGCGGTCAGCTTGAAAACTCCGCCCTTACCTTTGATGAGCTTTTGCCGCAGATATTCTTCCCGGCTGCAGTCCGCGACGTCTTCGCCGAACATCACAATGCGCTCGTCCCGCCGCATTTCGTCACGCAGGGTGGCATTGATCAGATCGGCCATAGTTTTAGGCGCGGCTTTTTTGCCGTCGGCTGCTGTGGCCTGGGAAAAAATCGGCTGCGTCTCGAACGCGGGAGACGTTGGATCAATGTCGGAAGAATAAACGTAGTCGGTGATCGTCTCCGGCGTGGGTGGAGGCGCACTGAGAGCGCGGTCCACGGCGACCAGGAGATCGTCTTCGACCTGCTTCTCCAGCCTATTGATTCCTTTTTCGTCAAGAATGCCTTCACGAATCAAAAACATCTGCATCCGCGAAATGGGGTCACGCGCCGCATCGCGCTGACGTTCAGCCTCGGGCCGATAAAGACGCTCGTCATCAGAGAGGGAATGCGAGTAGGGGCGGATGACGTGGGCATGGATGAAAGCTGGACCGGATCCTGCGCGACAATGAGCCACCGATCGGACAAAAGCCGCATACGTGGCTACTGGGTCGGTGCCATCGACTTCTTCAAAATGGAAATTAGGAAATCCGGCCACCAGTCGCGAAATATTGCCGCCAGCCGTTTGCACTTCCACTGGAACCGAAATCGCGTACCCGTTGTCTTCGACCACAAACACAAGTGGCAGACGGCCATTGGAGGCGGTGTTCATCGCCTCCCAAAACTCGCCTTCGCTGGTGGTGCCGTCTCCCAGCGATACATAGGTGACCTCGTCGGGATGGAACGCAACATCCTTGAACTGACGATAGTCGCCGCCACTCTTTTTGCCAGCTTCGGGATGGGCAGCCATGTAGCGCGGGGTTTCCGCGCAGCCCACTGCTTGCAAAATCTGCGTTCCCGTGGGAGACGACTGGGTAACGATGTTCAGCCGCGGATAGCTCCAATGCGATGGCATCTGCCGCCCGCCGGAACTGGGATCTTCCGCGGCGCCGACCCCCTGCAATAACATTTCATAAGGAGTGACGCCCAATGCGAGGCAAAGCGCTCGGTCGCGATAATAAGCGTAGAACCAGTCGTAGCCGGGCTTCATGGCGAAGGCTGCGGCCACACCGACCGCCTCATGACCGGCGCCCGAGATCTGAAAATAGATTTTTTGCTGACGTTTGAGCAGGATTTCCCGGTCGTCCACACGCCGCGAGGTGTACATCAGGCGATAAGCTTCGATCAATTGCTGGCGGGTCAGACCTTCATAGGTCTTACCCGCCTTCTTAATTTCGCTGTCGCTCACCCCAGCCGGTTTGGGATCCGCCTTTGTGGTCGCCATGCACTTTTCATTGTAAATCTTCAACGGGCGTTGGGAATACAGCAAAGACAGCATTCAGCAATCAGGTCAGCAATCAGCATCCGAGCCCAAGGATTCGTGATAGGCCTGCACCTGGTCTAACTGAAAGCAGCCGGTATTAGATTGGCTGAATGCTGACTGCTGAGTACTGAAGGCTGCCTCTCCCTGCCCTCATCATTTATCCTTAAAACTCCACATGATCAAGTTCCATCGTCAATTCGATACTCGGGCAATCAAGCTGCTTATCTTCGATCTCGACGGCACCCTCATTGACTCGCGGCTGGACTTAATCCACTCCGTCAATGCCATGCTCAGACATTTCAAACGCTCGGAACTGCCGGGTGACGTAATCGCTTCTTACGTGGGAGATGGCGCTCCCATGCTGGTTCGCCGAGCGCTGGGCGACCCCAAAGATGAACATTTCGCGAAAAGCGCGCTTGAGTTCTTTTTAACCTATTATCGCGCTCACAAACTGGACAACACTCACGTGTACGCCGGTATCGAGGAGAGTTTAGCGGCAATTGGCAATGCAAACGGTATCCGCCGCAAGATGGCGGTGCTGTCCAATAAACCCGTGAACCCATCTCGGGCGATTCTGGAGGCACTCGGGCTTGCCGAATATTTTGTTCACGTTTATGGCGGCAACAGTTTCCCGACTAAAAAACCGGATCCCTTGGGTGCCCGCACCCTGCTTGAGCAAACGCGAACTCGTGCTGAAGAAGCTCTCATGATCGGTGACTCTTCCGTCGATGTCATCACCGGCCGCAATGCTGGCGTGTTGACCTGCGGCGTCACCTACGGCTTCGCACCCCATACGCTGTGCGAAGCTCCTCCCGATGTGGTAGTGGATAAGCCGCAAGAACTGGCAAAGCTCTTTGCATGACCGGCTTCCCTTTGTGATACTTCGTGTCCTTCGTGGTTAACTTCTTTGATCTTTCGGTTACACTTCATCCAGCGATGCAGAGTTCCACAAACCGCTTCACTCCCGCCGAACTACGCAAGCTGCGCAGCCTGAAAGACCCTCATGGGATACAGCGATTTCTCGACGATATGCCCTATCATCTTGCCGATACCGCCTGGTCGCCGAGTGTTGTGCTGCGTGAAAATACATCGCATTGCCTGGAGGGCGCTATCTTCGCGGCGGCTGCGCTACGGGCGAACGGTTTTCCACCCCTGCTCTTGGATTTCGAGGCCGAGCACGATACAGACCATGTCATGGCGATTTACCGCATGAACGGTCATTGGGGCGCTATCGCCAAGTCGAACTTCACCGGCTGCCGTTATCGCGAACCTGTATATCGTTCGCTCCGCGAATTGGCGATGAGCTACTTCAATCTATATTTCAATCTAAGGCGCGAGCGAACCATGCGTACATTCTCGCGCCCTGTAAACCTGCGCCGCTTCGACCATCTGCAATGGATGACAACAGAGAAGCCCGTTTGGTTTATCGTGAATTACCTATTCGAAATCCACCACTACAAGCTGCTCCGACCCGGTATGGCCAAGCGCCTGCATCGCGTGGATGAGAGATTGTTCCAGGCAGAGTGCGTTGGCAGGGTGAAAAAATCCGCAAAGGTCACACGGGATCGGAGCTACGTTTGAGTGGATTGTGCGGTTAGGCCTTCGAGCTTTCGAATTGCTTCTTCCCTGCTACGTGCAGCCGCGTCTCTGCGCGCCGCAACGCGTCTTCCGCTCGCGTGAAGTCAATCTCCGTACTGCCGCTTTTCAGGCGTTCTTCCGCGCGCTGCTTCGCCTCTTCGGCTCTTTTTACATCGATTTCTTTGGGACGTTCCGCCGTCTCCGCCAGAATAACCACTCTCTCCGGAAGGACTTCGGCAAAACCCCAGGCGACCGCGAGATATTGCATCTCATTCCCCTTGCGATAGCTGATCTCACCAACGGCTAACTCGGTGATGAGAGGCGCATGCCCCGGTAAGACGCCAAGGTATCCATTCTTACCCGGGATTTGCATTTCCTCCGCCACGTCCCGGACCACCATCTTCTCTGGAGTGACGATCTCGAGTTGAAAAGTGTCTGCCATGAATCAGCGATTCAGCCGTTCTTACGCGGCGGTCTTCATTTTCTCGGCTGCCTCGAGCGCTTCTTCAATCGTGCCTTTCATGTAGAAGGCCTGTTCTGGAATATCGTCATATTTGCCTTCCGCGATGCCTTTGAAGCCCTTAACCGTATCTGCGATCTTGACGTAGCGGCCAGCGGACCCAGTGAATTGTTCAGCGACGTGAAACGGCTGTGAAAGGAATCGTTGTATCTTACGCGCCCGCGCCACCGTGACTTTCTGGTCTTCGCTCAACTCGTCAATGCCCAGGATAGCAATAATGTCCTGCAGATCCTTGTAAGTCTGCAGCGTCCGTTTCACCAATTGAGCGACGTCATAGTGTTCCTGACCAACAATTCGTGGATCGAGAATGCGCGAGGTTGAAGCCAGTGGATCGACGGCGGGATAAATTCCAATCTCGGTCAATGCGCGCGAAAGCACGGTGGTGGCATCCAAGTGAGCAAACGTAGTCGCCGGTGCTGGATCCGTCAGGTCATCGGCTGGAACGTAGATGGCCTGCACTGATGTGACTGACCCTTTTTTGGTCGACGTAATCCGCTCCTGCAACTCGCCCATTTCCGTCGCCAGATTTGGTTGGTATCCCACCGCGCTTGGCATTCGACCCAGCAAAGCAGAAACTTCCGAGCCCGCCTGAGTAAATCGGAAAATGTTATCGATGAAGAGCAGAGTGTCGGCACCTTCCTCATCGCGAAAATATTCGGCCACGGTCAATGCCGTCAGAGCCACGCGCAGCCGCGCCCCGGGTGGCTCGGTCATCTGGCCATAAATCAGCGCTGCTTTGGAATGCTCCGGATCGCCTGGCTTGATCACGCCCGACTCAGTCATTTCCAGCCAGAGATCGTTGCCTTCACGCGTGCGTTCGCCGACGCCGCCGAATACCGAAAATCCGCCGTGCTGCTTGGCCACGTTGTTGATCAGTTCCATGATTACGACCGTCTTGCCGACGCCCGCTCCTCCAAACAAACCAATCTTTCCACCTTTGAGGAAGGGCTGAATGAGATCGATAACCTTGACGCCGGTTTCAAACATCTTCGAAGAGGTCGCTTGCTCGTCGAACAGTGGCGCCGGCCGATGAATCGGCAGGGTCTTGCTGTGCTCGATCGGTCCCAACAGATCTACAGGCTCGCCGATCACGTTCATCACGCGCCCCAGCGTGCCTCGTCCCACAGGCACCGAGATTGGCCCGCCCTGATCAATCGCCTTCATGCCACGCACCATGCCATCAGTAGCCTGCATGGCAACGCAACGAACGCGTCCTTCGCCTAAATGCTGTTGCACTTCCAGAACGACGTTGATTGGTGCCGGCACCTTGAACCCATCGCTGACCACTCTCAGGGCTTCATAGATCGGAGGCATGTTAGCGGGAGAGAACTGCACGTCGACGGCAGGACCGGCAACCTGAATAACGTGTCCAATATTTTCTGGCATAGGAATTTTTAAACCTTTATTAAAATCTAGCATTCAGCAGTCAGCACTCAGCATTCAGTCCTGGGATTTTTGCGGAAGTCAGCAAGATCCTTTCGTGACTGACTGCTAAATGCTGAGTGCTGAACGCAACCCTACTGTGCTGCTGCTCCGCTGACTATTTCGATAATTTCTTTCGTAATCTTCGCCTGCCGTGCCCGGTTCATGGCCAGGGTAAGCGAATCGATCATGTCGGTGGCATTGTTCGTAGCTGCGTCCATAGCCGTCATGCGAGCAGCGTGCTCCGCGGCCACGGACTCTTGCAGCGCCCGAAAAATCTGAATCCCAACATATTTGGGCAGCAGCGAGCGGAACAATTCCTCTGGCGGCTGCTCGTAAATGTAATCCACCGGCGCGGTAGCGAATTTGGCAGCGGCGGCATCGATATCTCGCGTATCTGCCGGGCGGATACCGACACCAGCCTCTCTGGCTGCTTCCAGCGCCTGTTTCTTTTCCTTTAGACCCATTTCCTCAGCCTGACGGACCGCCGCTTCTCCAATCTGTTCGATGGGCAAAACTTGTTCCACGATCAAACGTTGAGCGATCATCGACTTGAACTCGTTATACAAAAGATAAACGGAATCGATCTCGCCGTCGCTGTAGCGATCGATCACACGTCCCGCCAACTCCGATGCCATGGCGTAGTCAACTTTATTCAGAACGCCGACTTGCTCACCGACAATCGCAATCGCCGCAGTTTGCTGTGATTCGGCTTTCTTAGGGTCGGACGTCGGATATCGACGGCGCAAAAAATCACGCCCTTTGCGTCCGATCGTCTCGATTTCAATATTCTTGCGCTCTTTTGTATGGAGGAAACGCAAGGCCGCTTTCAAAATATTGGTATTGAACGCACCCGCTAAACCTTTATCGCCAGTGACCACAATGAGCAGAACATTATTTTCCGGACGCTGCGCCAATAAAGGATGTCGTGGTTCACCAGTCACCGGATCGTAAATTTCTACCCGCGACACCAGCGACTTCAGCACGTTCACCAACATCTGCGCATACGGACGCGCCGCCAGAGCTCGTTCCTGCGCTCGACGCAACTTCGCCGCTGAGACCATCTTCATGGCCTTAGTGATCTGCCGCGTGTTGGTTACGCTGCGGATTCGACGACGGATATCAAGAATATTAGACATGGATCAACCAGGAAATCAGCATTCAGCAGTCAGCATTTAGCATTCAGCCACGTAAGGCTCTCGAAGACATCTGCAAGAACCCCAATCTTGATTACTTTCGAAACATTTTCACGACTCGATAATGGCTGACTGCTAATTGCTGACTGCTATTTCACCGCCGCCTGCTCCGCCACAAACGTTTCCTTCGCCTCTTTGATGACTTTGCTCATCTCCGCCTTCAGATTGTCGTCGAGAATTGTCTTCTCCATGATGGTACGCAGCAGGCCGGCGCTGGTGGCGTCGACGAATTTGTATAGTTCCGCCTCGAACGGTCGCACTTGCTCCACCGGAAGATCATCGAGAAACCCGCTAGTGCCGGCAAAGATGATCAGAATCTGTTTGGAGAAGGGCAGAGGTGAAAACTGGCCTTGCTTCAAAATTTCTACCAGCCGCTGTCCCCGATTGAGTTGCGCCTGCGTCGCTTTGTCGAGGTCGCTGCCAAACTGAGCGAACGCGGCCAATTCGCGGTATTGCGCGAGCTCCAGCTTCATACTTCCGGCAACCTGTCGCATGGCTTTAATCTGCGCGCTGCCTCCCACGCGGCTTACAGAAATTCCGACGTTTACCGCGGGCCGTACGCCGCTATTGAACAAATCAGTTTCCAGGAAGATCTGACCGTCGGTAATAGAAATGACATTGGTTGGAATGTAAGCTGAAACGTCACCGGCCTGAGTTTCAATAATCGGCAATGCGGTGAGTGAGCCGCCACCATTCTTGTCGCTCAACTTAGCTGCGCGTTCCAGCAACCGAGAGTGAAGATAGAAAACGTCGCCCGGATAGGCTTCCCGCCCCGGTGGCCGTCTCAAGAGCAGCGAAATTTCGCGATAAGACGCCGCGTGCTTTGATAGATCGTCATAAATCACCAACGCATGCCGCTTGGTATCACGGAAGTGCTCGCCCATGGCGCATGCCGCGTAGGGAGAAATGTACTGCATAGGCGCGGGTTCGGAGGCCGACGCAGCGACCACAATTGTGTAGTCCATTGCCCCGGCGTCGCTCAAAATCTTTACCACCTGTGCAATGGACGACCTCTTCTGCCCGACAGCGTTGTAAATACAGATGAGGTCATTACCTTTATTGTTGATGATGGTGTCCAACGCCACCGCGGTCTTCCCGGTTTGACGATCGCCAATGATTAGCTCGCGCTGTCCGCGGCCGATAGGAATCATGCTGTCGATAGCTTTCAATCCAGTTGCCATCGGCTCGCGCACCGGTTGACGGTCAATCACGCCTGGCGCCAGCCGTTCCACAGGGATGAACTTGTCCGTCGCAATTGGACCTTTGTCGTCGATGGGCTGTCCCAGCGAGTTTACTACGCGTCCGATCAGAGCATCGCCTACCGGCACGCTCATGATTCTTCCGGTGCGCTTGACCTCGTCGCCTTCCTTGATTTCCGTGTATTCGCCCAGCAGCACGACACCGACCTGGTCCTCTTCCAGGTTCATGGCGATCCCGCCCACATCATGGGGAAACTCAAGCAACTCACCCGCCATGACCTTGTCCAGGCCGTAGACCCGGGCGATCCCGTCACCCAAGGTAATGACCGTCCCTACTTCATCGACGGCAATCTTGGATTCGTAGCCTTCGATTTGCTGCCGGATTAATTGCGTTATCTCGTCCGCTCTAATTTGTGCCATAAGTTCAATTACGAAATTTGATTTTGAATTCTTACGTCGAGCACGTAGCAATCAGGATTTGGTCCACGGACCTATCATGGCCAAGTGCTAAATGCTAAGTGCCAAGTGCTAGCTGCTACTCAACCGCTCCCTGATTTTCTCCAGCTGCCCAACAACCGACCCGTCGTAGATTGTGCTGCCAACCTTGACGATGGCTCCCCCCAGGATCGATTCATCCCGGGAATATTGGGCGCGCAGCTTTTTGCCCGTCACCTTTTCCATTCGAGTTTCCAGCGAATGCCGTTCTTTTTCGTTCAGTTCACGGGCACTGGTAATTTCCGCTTCGACGAATCCCAAACGTTGATTTAGTTCGTGTTCAAATTGCTTCACAATCGGCTCCAGAAACTTAATGCGGCGATGATCAATCAACACCGCCAAAAAGTTCCGCACAGATTTGGAAATCCCTGCCCGCTTGACAATCGCGTCCAGCACGGCTCGTTTCTGCTCGGCTGGAATCGAAGGCGTCTCCCATACTTCGCGCAATTCCCGGCTCCCAGCCACTAACTGGACCAGCAGTCGAGCCTGCTGCAGGGTCTTATCGGCGTCCAGCCGTTGTTCGATCACCACATCGGCGAAGGCTCTCGCGTAAGTTCCAGTGACAGAGGCCATTCCTTAGCCTTTCCCCGCCTTCGGTCGATCGCCATCCGGATGGTTGGCCGAAAGTTGCTCAGTAAAGCTGCGCATCAATCTTTGATCCGTGCTGGAGTCCACGCGAATCTGTTTTTTGGCTAGTGACACGGCCAGATCCGCCGCGTATGCCTTGAGTTCACGGCGCGCCAGCTTGGCTGCAGCCATAATCTCCTGCTCAGCTGACTCCACTATTTTGCGCGCATCTTGTTCCGCCGCAGCTTTGATCCGCATTTCTTCGTTGGCAGCTTCTTGTTCCGCCGCCCAGCGCATTTCTCCGATTTCCACATCGAGCCTCGAAAGTCGCGCCTCAATATTCGATAGCCGACGCTTTGCTTCCTGGCTCGTCTTGCGCGCCTCCTCCAGCGACTTCTGGATTGAAGCCGTGCGGCTGCGAAACATGGATGGCAAGTTTTTCTTTGCAAACCAGAAGATGACGCCTGCTACGACCGCAAAATTCACCAGCACACCCAGCCAGTATGCGTGCTCCAGGCTCATCCCCGTCTTCTTTGCCAGAAATTTGACCGACGGTGAGTGTTTGAACTCCGCGGTTTCGTCCTCGCCAGCAGCCTCTCGGGATTCTTTGGCCAATTCCTCGCTAGTGACGGTCCCATGGCCAGATTCCGCAGCCGCCTGATGTGGTTGAGATTTTGGAGATGAACTGGTGTCAGAAGGATTGGCCTTGTGTTCCTGTGCTACGCCATTCGCCAGCAAAAAAAACATCAGGCAAGCCAACACGTGTAGGACAACTCGAGATGAATAATCGGTCACTCGAACGCCTTTGAAATTTCGCATCATTGGCCACCTGCCGGAGCCCGTAGCGTTGCGGGACGGAGCACGATGCGAATAATCTCGCTGGCCAACCGAGCACTCTCCGCCTTTAGGCCGGTTTGCGCTGCAAGTTTATCTCGCTCAATTTCTCTCCGGGCCTGCTCGACCTGCGCTTGGGCCTTGGCTCGCGCCTGGGCAACAACGGCTGCCCGTGCCTGCAGCGCCTTCGTACGTTGTGTCTCCTGACGTTGGAACAGTGCCGCCCGAGCCTCCCGCAGACGCTGCTCGTATTCCGCAGTCCGCGCCTCCGCTGCGGCAATATCCGCCCGCGCCCTTTCCACTGCGCCTTCGGTCCGACTGCGGCGCTCCGCCAAGACCTTGACCAGGGGTTTGTGGACCATCACGGTATAAAGTCCGTACAGCAGAACCATGAAAATGACAGTCGGTACGGACCCGAGCAGTAATCCGCCTAGTTGTCCTAGAATCTCGTCCATTGTGTGCTGATAAGGTCTCGAACGTAAGAAGGCTTTAAAACCCTTAAAGCTAACATTCTACTGAGGTAGTGTCAACGCGACTCGGCGAATTCGAGCCGCTATTTTAGGCTCTCAGACAGATCTTTTCGCAGACCTCGAATTTCCTCGAAAATATCGGAAAGAAGGCTTGACATCTGGCGTGACAGGTCTAGCATAGATGTATCACCTCCGATCCAATTCAGGATCGAGTGGGCCGATAGCCAAGGAATGTCACCGCTTCTTGGTTGCCGGCCCATTTTAATTGTTAAGGCCGCAATTTCGGGCTCTCGAATTGAGGGATTACGTACTCTCTCAGCTTCCGCACCACGGACTCCGGTGCCTCGGCCTCCAACTCCACCAGCCCATCCTCATAATGCCGCGAATAAATCCGCGAGCGCGCCTCCAACATCGCCAACAGCCTCCCTTCCTTCTGTGGCACCCGCAAGCGTACACGGCTCACCGGATCGCCTTGCAGCATCTGATCGATTCGTTCCAGCAGCGTTGACATCCCAATCCCCTTGGCAGCCGACACCTGTACCGTAGTGGCATCGTCGCGTAAAGACTCGCGCTGTCTTGGGGGAAGGAGATCGATCTTATTCATTACGTGTAGACGCGGCTTACCTTCCGCCTCCAACTCCTTCAATACCTTTTCGACCTGCGCATCCTGCTCAACCGACAACGGACTGCTGGCATCGGAAACTTGCAGGATCAGCGTAGAGCGCTGCACCTCTTCCAGAGTCGCCCGAAATGCCGACACCAAGGTGTGCGGCAGGTTGCGTATGAATCCAACGGTGTCCGAGAGCAGCACTTTGCGGCGGGACGGCAGCACCACGCCCCGGATGGTCGGATCCAGAGTGGCAAACATCTTCGGCGATTCGAACACAGATGCCTGGGTCAATGCGTTAAATAACGTAGATTTCCCCGCATTGGTGTAGCCCACCAGAGTTACCGTGGCCACGGGCACCGATTCCCGGCGCTGCCGCTGTTGCGCTCGGATACGACGCACATTTTCTAATTGTTGCTGCACGTGGCGAATGCGCCGGTAAATTTTCCGACGATCAGTCTCAAGCTGGGTTTCACCCGGACCGCGCGTCCCAATGCCGCCTCCCAGTTGTGACATCTCGACTCCGCGCCCTCCCAGCCGGGGCAACAGGTACTCCAGTTGGGCCAGTTCCACCTGTAACTGGCCTTCACGCGTACGAGCGTGTGTGGCGAAAATGTCGAGGATGAGCTGAGTGCGGTCGAGCACCCGAGTGTTCACTACTTTTTCGATGTTGCGTTGCTGGGAAGCCGTCAGATCGTGATCGAATAATAAAAGATCGGCAGAGACCGATGCCGCCGCGCCCGCAATCTCTTCCAGTTTTCCCTTGCCAATCAAAGTTGCCGGGTCAGGCCGGTCGCGATGTTGCAGGAATTCGCCGGCGATCTCCGCGCCTGCGCTGGTGGCCAGAGCACGCAACTCGTCCAAAGATTCCTCAGCGCTGAATTGAGGGATACTGGGCGCCTTCGATGTCCCAGACAGACTAATCGCGCTATCGCGTGCCGCTTGGGCGCCCTCGGTCAGGAAAACCTTGGCGTTTTTGGACCTGAATGGCTTGTGGGATCGCCTGCGATAGTCGATGCCCACAAGAAACGCGCGCTCTTTCCGTGGCGCCCGATTTCCCGACGCTGACTCCGGCGCCGATTCCAGTGGGCGTCGCGCGCTCTTTGTCTTACGGGGAATTCTGGATGGTGAACTACGCAAAACTCGAGTGCCTTATCCTTCCGTGCCTGACGCGCTGGGCAGTGGGGTCGGCTCGTTGCTCGCTGACGAGGTGCTAGTCGCCGTAGGGCCCGAGATCGCCGTTGGCCGCTCCGCGTGTCCATGCGAGACTCTGCCCATGGCAACTGTCGAGATCGCATGCTTGAAGATCAACTGCTCCTGATTATTGGTCTCAAGAACGACCGAATATTTGTCGAACGAGCGAATACGCCCAGTCAACTTTACGCCGCTCAACAAATAAATGGTGATATTGATCTTTTCTTTGCGGGCTGTGTTGAGGAAGGAATCCTGGATGTTCTGCGCCGGCTTGTTTTCCATAGCCGATCTCCTTGACTGCCATCTGCTCCTCGGTTTCGCCAAGCCGAGGGAGCGGGACAGGCCCGATATCCCGCGTTCCCAACTGTGAAACGCAGGGACGAACGGGGCGACGTTGCTACAATACGGCGTTACCCACTACTTTTCAAGCCTGCCCTGTGACTTCCGATTGACATAACGCACTCGAAATGCAAACATGCTTCCGCCTTCGGGAATACCGCAGAAAAAAGTATGACTCTTCGGCCTCCCGCAGGCCCTGCTTTCCTGATCTTATTCCGCGCACCTAAATCCGAAGGCGCCGGTGGGCTCCCAGTACTTTGCAGTCTGAAGTTGCGAAGTCATAGCGAGGATTTTATGCACAATCTATTTGCCTTGTCCGCCTCCTGGGTGATGCCCACGCACACCGGCACCGAAGCGCTCGCCATCCTTTTACGTTGGATTCACTTACTGGCGGGGATCATGTGGGTGGGATTGCTTTACTTCTTCAATCTGGTCAACGTGCCTTTCATGAAGCAAGTGGATGCTGCCACCAAGCCCAAAGTGTTTCAGTATATGACCCTTCCGACGCTGCAATTGTTCCGCTGGAGTGCCCTGCTGACCGTCTTCGTCGGCTTTTGGTATTGGGCTCAGATCTACGTCGCCGCCGATGCTCAACGCATGGGCCTTAGTCCGCTCAGTACTATCGGCCTGTTCCTGCTTATCTGGATTGGGGCTTGGGCGATTCTCTACTTCGTGATATCCCGAACACCGAGTGGCTACGTCGTTGGCGCGGCTGTTGCCGTGGTTGCCATTCTGGCTGCGTGGCTGTTCGTGCAATTCACTCCAGTGGGTCGTGAGGATAATCACGTCCTGTCCATTGGCATCGGTGGAGGGTTCGGCTTCATCATGCTATTTAATGTGTGGGGAATAATCTGGCCTAACAATAAGAAGGTAATCCAGGGAACGCTAGCGGGAAGTGCTCCAACAAATGCCGCGACTCTCGCTCGTCAGGCATTCCTGGCTTCCCGGACCAACGCTTTTCTTTCCGTGCCAATGCTATTCTTCATGGCCGCGAGTTCGCACTACACGATTCTAGGCCGGTGAGTTGGGCCGCTCACATTCCCGCCTTATGCGGCGAGCGCCCGGATTTTGTGCTAGGGAAGAGTGCAGAACGCCAGGCTAGTTTGGCGATTCTTCCGAACCAACTGAGCTTTTTAGACGCTCAGCTTCGGCGCGCTCTTGCCGGGCATTCTTGGCTTGCCCTAAGCTTGAGTATGCATCTGCAAGAAACAGATGAGCGGTAACAGAATCAGGTTTTAGTTTTAAGGCGCTTTTCAATCTCAATATGCCTTCCGCCGATTTCCCTCCGAGAGACAACATTCGGCCCAGCACCAGATTCGCGCGAAAGTCTTTCGAATTCAATTCAACGGCCGTTCTCAGTTCCTTCTCGGCGTCCGCGCTGCGGTTTAAGCGCGCATATGCGGCAGCTAGCGAAAAATGCAGCGCCCCCCATTTCGGAGACTTCTTAGCTGCAGCTTCAAAATATGGCACCGAACCCGGCCAGTCTCCCGTCTCGGATAGGGCTAAGCCGAGCAAGTAGTTGGGCATAAGCGTATCGGGACGCATCTCGGTCGCCTTGCGCAACGCTGGGATCGCTTTGTCGTACTGCTTCAGCCAACTGTAAGCTGTCCCCAATTGCATGTAGGCAATAGGAATTCCTGGATCCGTAGTCAGCACTTTTTGCAGCCGCGGGATGGCATCTTCATAACGCGTGTCTTCGATGTCAAGGATCGCGTCATGCAGCAGGTTTACGGTTTCAACTTTGTCTTTCGGATCGGCGCCTGTGTCCTGTATTCCCGGCCCTACTTTCGCGTCGTCGGAAGCAACATAGCCCAACGCGTTCAGATTTGCTTGCGCCTCCGGATCCACAGTCTCTTTCGATGATGCCTTCGTGCTCGCTGTCTTCTGGCGGAATTCATCCGTTTGATGTGCCAGGGTCTGCGTGACTGCGGTCGCCTTGGCGGACAAGTCCTGCTTTTCCTGCGGGTCAACCGACTGGTCGTACAACTCGTTCCGCGGTGCCTGTACAAACAGGTATTTTCCGGTCCGCAATGCGCGCAGCGCACTGAAACCGAATGCCCTCCTGGGATATGCAGTCTCAGCGAACGCTGGACGATCCTCTGTAGGAGCCCTCTCTCCAGAAACAGCCCCCATTACCGCCAGCGCCGATTCACCTTGCATCTCCTTGGGAATGGGGAGGCCTACTGTTTGCAGGATGGTTGGGGCTGCATCCACCAGAACAACCCGGCGATCAATACGCTTCCCGGCAGAACGCTCACCTGGCAACTTGATAACCAAGGGCACATGAATGGTTTCGTCGTAAAGAAAAACTCCGTGCGCGGTCTCTCCATGGTCTCCGAGCGCCTCGCCGTGATCAGCCATCACGGAAATCATAGTGCGGTCATATAAGCCTTTGGAGATCAGGTAACTGAAGAACTTTCCCAGCGCCGCGTCTGTGTAAGCGATTTCCCCGTCGTACGGCGCATCCGCATACTTTGTCTTGAACGGTTCGGGCGGGTCGTACGGATCGTGTGCGTCATAAAAATGCAGCCACAGAAAAAACGGTCCTGGGCGACGATTTTGTAGCCACGACTCGGCCCTGGCGACCACTTCGTCCGCGCGTCGCTCGATTGAGTTGTAACGATCTTCGCCCGGACGACGATGGTGAAACCCGGCATCGTAAAGGTCAAACCCCCGTTCAAAACCCGGCGCCGAGCCGACGATCGGATCCAGGATGACCGATGAAACAAACGCCGCTGTTCGGTAGCCCCGCGCGTGCAGGAGGTCGGGGAGATACGGAACCTGCTTCCCTAGACGCGATCCAAAGTCGTCCACGTGATTGTATTGCGGATAGGTTCCCGTAAGAATGGTAGCGTGCGACGGCGGGGTCAACGGGACGTGACTGTACGCTCGCGTAAAGACCCCCCCATCTTTCGCCAAGGCGTCGAGATTGGGAGTCAGCCCTTTTGGTGAGCCCAGAAAACCCATCCGGTCAGCGCGGGTGGTATCCAGCGTAATGATAACGACGTTAGAAAGTCCTGCTGCGGGCTTTAAGACCCTGGACGCTGTGGCTGGCCTATGTGTTACACCCGAGGGTTGAGGCTTGGTTTTGTAGGTCTGAGGGCCGGGACTTGCGCCGCCGGCAAACCTCACCAGCAGAAGAAGGACAAGCACCCGCCGCAGAACCCACATAGGAATCACATAAGTTTATCACGCACTTCGCGGTCTTAGCCTGCTACCGAACGACTTGGGAACGGCACGGAACCTCTGATCCCACAAAAAATCAGGCCGACCTTGCGGCCGGCCTGAAGTGTGTCTCAACTTTCGCTTTGGTTAGAAATCAAACCGCAGCGCCAGCTGGGTGATTCTCGGATTGCCGATAGTAGCGGTGGAGGATCCGAACGAGCCAGTGCACCCCGTTCCCGCAACAAACGAGCAGTTGGCGTAATTGCCGCTAGGAATTGCAAAGTTCGCATGATTGAGCAGGTTGAAGAAGTTCGCCTGGAACTGGAGCGCAGCTGACTCCGTGATTTTGAATTTCTTCGCGATACCTAAATCAATGTTCGCGAAGCCAGGACCGATCAGGCTGTTGCGCGAGGTCTGTCCGACCGCACTACCCTCGCACCACAATCCGTTATTGATGGTGAGCGGACACCGTACGTCAGCCGTAGTTACAGATTGCGTAACAGAGCGGATCCTCCCGAACTTGCTGGTGTCGAAGTATCCGTCCGCTGGGCTATTACTAGTGAGCACGCTGGCGATCGACCCTGAACCAGTGTAGGCCAGCCGGTCATTATTGGTGCCGTTCTTGTTGGCATCGTTGCTGCTGGATGAGGAATAGAGGGAGAACGGGACTCCACTCTGCACCGAGGCGACGCCCGAGGTTGACCAACCACCCAGCCAACGGTTGGATCGGAAGAGGGGCAGGTCGTAGCTGTAGCTGAACACGAACCGGTGCTTCACATCGAAGTCAGCCGGCCCATAATCCAGATGAATATTCGTGCTGTCGGTCGGATTCAGCGATTGGCCCCGCGGAGTGAAGGTATCGCTGATCTCGTCGAACGCTCTCGAATAGGTGTAGTTGGCATTGAACAGCAAACCGCCGCTGAAACGTTTGCTCAATGTCACTTGACCGGCGTTGTAGTTGGAATTGAACCCGTTGGTTCGCAGGTTAATGTTACCAACCGCAGGATTCGGACGGCACGAGACAAGAGTTGCGGCGTTGGTAGGATCGCACTTCGAGAAATTCCCAAGCGCAATCCGGCCAGGGAATGTGTTCAGGTTCTCGATCCCAACCAGCTTGCGCCCCCAAGTGCCTACATAGTTGGTCTCCAGCACCCAGTTGTGAGCAATCTGATACTGGAAGCCGAAGTTGGTCTGCTCGTAATATGCGGTCACCAGGTTCTGATCGATGGCACGTGGGTTGGGTGTGTTCTGATTCGCTGGATCGCCAAAGGCGGCCTGGGCATTAAACGGCACATTGTAGACACCAGGCAAATACTGGGCACCCGAGAAGAATATCGTCGACACCGAAAAGAATGGCGGGTTAAACCGGATGTTCTCAAAGATGTTGTTATACATCCGGTCATAGGCGATACCGAAACCGCCACGTACGACAAACTTCTGCGATCCGAAGGTATCCCAGGCGAAACCGACCCTGGGAGAGAAGTTATTAGTATCTTTGTTCCAGATCTCGTGGTCTCGCACCTGGAAGGTGCTCGATCCCCATTTGGCAAATAAGGGGTCGCCGGACGGGAAGAACGGGTTGGTGCTATTAGTTGCAAAGGGGGTCGCGGGGTTACCGGTGTAAAGGTTCGAGTCGAGGCCGGCCCTATAGTTGTGGGGCGGACCAAAGTAGTCCCAGCGCAGACCCAGATTCAGGGTCAGGCGAGGATGAATCCGCCAGTCATCCTGAACGTAGGCCGCGTACTCGTTGGCACGGAAGCCACGATAGTAAATAGGGCGGGTGGCGGGAGTCTTGGTCGGATCGATGGAAGCCTGGGCGTAGTACCAGGAGCCGTTGGTCTGACCCCCATAGATTGCAGTGTCGGCGTCTCCGCCAAACTTCATATCAGTTAGCAGATCTTCTACGCCATAAGGGAGGAAGAAACCGTTGTACTGTGTCTGGAACGAAGAGCCATTGCGGGTGCGACGATACTCTGCACCCACCTTGAAGTTGTGCGTGCCCTTGGTCATCGAGAGGTCGTCCTTGTACTGGAATTGGTTCTCGGTGAAGAACTGGGGCAAGCCACTGCTGTTGCCGTAAGCGCCTTGGTAGGGATCAAAGGCGGTAACGACCGATGGCGTCCCATTCGCATTGGAAGGGCCGTCGCCCGGAAAGTTCGCGGTGTGACGAACGTAGCCGATTCGCGCCTGATTTAACACGGTTGGTGTAAAGCTGTGAAGCCAGGTGATGCCAGCGTTCATAGCGCGCGCGTGGTTGGGAAGCGGAGGTCCGAAAGTGGAGTCGCCTCCATTCCACTGAGTTACGGAGTCGCCATTGTCGTAGAGATATGCTCCGTTAAGACTGTCGTTGGGACCGAATTTGTGGTCGATTTTCGCCGTATATCGAGACTGATCGAGTGTCTGCGCTTGGGGAACGTTAATGGTGCCAAACACGTTGACCGGGTACGTTAATCCACCTGTGTAAATTCCACCGCCGACCGGGCTCAGGGCGGTGCAGTTCGAGCTGGGGCCGCAGGTTGGTACGCCCTGTGGCAAAAGCTTGCTCGTGAAGATGGGTCCTAACGTCGATTCGGCAGCGAACTGTCCTGGGCACGGAGTGCCGTCGGGGTTAGGTGTAGTCGCCGTGAATGCCCGGCACGGGCCGGTAATAAAACCGTTTGGATCGGTCGAGGGACGGTCGTACGGCGCGATGCCCTCGGACCAAGCCTGCAATCCTCCGGTATTCACAAAATTCAGGAAATCATCCGTCAGCACCGTTCCGCTAAGCGGAGTCGCCGTCCGCAGCCGATGGAACTCAGTTGTGAAGTAGAAGAAGGTCTTGTCCTTGATGATGGGACCTCCAACCGAACCACCAAACTGGTTGCGGACCAGCGAGTCTTTTACACCAGAACGATTGGAGAAGAAGTTGTTCGCCGCCAAGGCCTGCACCCGGTTGTATTCAAACGCCGAACCGTGCCATTGGTTGGTTCCGCTCTTGAGCACGGTATCGGTCACGAACCCGCCGGCCTTTCCGTACTCGGCCGAGAAGTTGTGATCGATGATTCGGTATTCCTGGATGGCATCGGGAGAGATCGTAGTATTCGCTCCCCCAGTCTGAGCTCCGATCGATCCGCCGCCGCCCAGACCCTGATCATTGTTGTCGAATCCTTCGACGAGATAATTGCCGGTGCCGCTGCGGCTGCCATTTACGGCCGCGCCGCGGTCGGTGCCGCCATTGTTGATATTCAAGGCGACGTTCCCCGGTACCGCGCCAGCAACCATAGTGATGAAGCTGTTCTGGTCGCGGGTCTCCAGCGGCATCTGCTGCCATATTCGGCTGTCAATCAGGCTCGACAGCGAAGATTCGGTGGTTTGCACCGCCTGTGTGCCCGCCTCGACAGTCACTTGCTCGTTGGTAGTCCCCATCTCAAGATGAATATCCCTGTTCGTGACAGTACCGACACTGACAATGACATTGGCAATCTTAGTGCTCTTAAAGCCTTGGGGAGAAGTTTCCAAAGTGTAAGTGCCCACCACCGGCAGCGCCGAAAACCGATAAATGCCGGCACCCGTGCTGACGGTGAAGCGCTTGTCGCCCGTTGCGTCATTGCTCAGAGTGATTTGAGCATTGGGGACCACGGCGCCTGACGGATCCGTTACCACACCCGACAGCTCGCCAGTTCCGCCCTGCGCCCACATATTGCAGGTGAACAGCAGGCATAGCGCCAGCATCAACAGAAAGCAAGTCACGGCATTGCGGAACGGATGTAGCATTACGCTCTCCTAATAAAATAAATGGTTCGAATATGCAGCAGCAGGGTGAACGAACAGATACTCTCCCAGAGACACCCGATAGTCTAGTATCAAAGCAAGTCCCATTCCAAAACAGAGTGAAATAACAAACTGTGTTTTCAGATGTTTGCAGCAGAAAACTTACTCAAATATCCCCTGCAATATTAAAAAGTGGAGCGCGCGCCCAACTTGAATTATGAAATATCGTATAAAGCCATTGATCAAACGCAACAGCGAAACACGCAATCTAGACTGCGAAAGAGCATTGTTGGAGATGTTCTTCGACTTTCTAACTCGCGGCCCTGGATAATGAAAATTGTAACTGTCTGGCTTCGACGAAAGTTCTCTCGCCTACAGATCGCCATCACGACAAGATTCGCAGTCGCTTGCGCGAAGGAGGCTAGGGCCAGCTAGATGTTGCAAATTTTCCTAGCGTTTAGATCAGACGTGAGACAAAATTGTTCCCCAATTCGGGTGATTCCCGTGGATTGCGAGAGTATAATTTCAAATATCTCTGAATCGTGCAAAATCCAACCTAAATTAGTTGAGGTGAGAGCGTATGGCTTTGCGACGGATTCCTTCAGTCCTGTTGCTATTTTCACTGCTGGCTTTGCCCCTTTTTGGACAGGCCGAAAATTCCAAACCTAAACCCCGGGTAGTTGTCGTAGGTGTGAACGGCATGGAATTGGATGTGATTCGGCCCTTGCTGGTCAAAGGCGAAATGCCCAATCTGGCCAAGGTCATTAAGAACGGCGCGTACGGCAAGCTGCGCACGGTCGACGCCCCTAACTGCCCACGGGTTTACTCCACTTTATTTACCAGTACCAAGCCCGACGAACATGGCGTCACGGGCTTCATCGTGGGTGGCATCACCGCGAATACCAACATGCTGAAAGAAGAGCCCATCTGGTCGATTCTTTCCAAGAATGGCATCACAGTCGGGATGGCCAACGTTCCGGCGACGTTCCCCGTGATGCCAGTCAACGGCTACATGATTAGTGGGATGTTGACGCGCGGCAAAAACTGCGAAGATGGTGTGCTCTGCGCTCCGAAACTCTCGGAAGTACAAGGCGGCGACCCAGTTTATCCCGCCGCCATGAAGGCGGAACTGCTCAAGAACGTCGGCGATTTCTATGTTGATTGCGAGCGCATGCCTTCCGCCGAGCAATTGAGAGGTCACGAGACCGAGGTCATTGACGCTTGGCTGAAAAAAGTGGACGTGATCCGCCAGCAACAAACTGAGTTATTCGATTACCTGATGAGCAAACATCCCACTGACTTCACCTGGCTGGCGCAATCTTGCGAAGACCGCACTGGACATTGGCTCTATCCTATCGCGCCCTATAACGCTGGTTACAACCCTAAGATCAATTCTGTGCGCACGGATGCTTTCCCCAACCAGTACATCGCGTTTGACAAGGTGTTGGGCAGTATCCTGAAGCACGTCGACGATAACACTTATCTCATTATCGTTTCCGACCACGGCATCAAGCCGCTGCGCGAATTTGAACAGACCGATCCTCACGCTCACATGGACCACGAAAAGACCACGCCTGTGATCGCCAAGCACGACTTCGCCGATGGTGACGACGTACCTGGCTCTTTCTTCGCCATGGGTCCCGGGATCAAACACGATCTTCGGCTGATGGGCTTCGAAGCCAGCGTGTACGACGTCGCGCCCACGATCCTTCATCTGTACGGCATTGAGCAGCCCAAGCAGATGCGTGGGCACGTTCTGAGTGAGATCTTCGAGACCTCTCGCGATCGAGTAGCGCAGAAGTAAGTCCTTGAAATAGTTATGCTGTGAAAAGAGCGCCGTCATGGCGCTCTTTTTCTTAGGCCGGGCCGATTGGGAGATGAGATCCGGCCTGGGTTGAGCTTTCGAAAAGAAGGCCCATTCATGGCTTAGCGCGTTTTTCACGCAGCAGGCTTGCGCGAATCTCGGCGTTTTGTGCATCTTCGTTTTTCCCTATCCCTCGGTAAGCCTGCGCGAGCAACTCAAATGTCTCCGCGTTGTTCGGATGCGACTTGGAAAGAGGCTCAAGTTGGTCGACTGCATCTTTGAAGCGGCCGCTGGCAATTTTCACTTTTGCCGATCCCAGCTGTGTTTCCTCACTTTCGGGCTGTAGCAGCTGCGCGGCTTCAAACTGATCCTCGGCGGCCGCGATATCTTTCAGTCCTAGATAGACTTCACCGAGCAACAGGCGCGCGGGAAATTGTCCCGGCATGAGTTTTAGGCTAGCCTCCAGCGCGTCGCGAGCACCGGCCAGATTGCCTGCTTTCTGCAATGCCTGCCCCTCATAAAATGCCGCAGTCGCGTCCGTCGGACGAACTTCACGAGCATGTTTCAGATGCTCGGCCGCCTTGCTGTAATCGCCCGCTCGCAACTCCAACTCTCCCAATTGCCGCAGCGCCGTAGGCGACTTGGGATCCAGTTGCAAGACTTTTTCCAGAGATCTGCGAGCATCGTCGGAACGATTGTCCTCTGACGCCATCATCGCGCTGTGCAGCAGATTCTGTTCCTCAATCTTGTCCTTGGGGTCGGGCAACAACGAGGGCTCGGGGACATTGGTGGAACTGCCGGCATCGGCTGGACCCAGATAGCCAAGAGCTTTCAACTCGTCAAGAGTGCCCTTCCCGACGGTCCCCGCGGACGGCGCTGCGGGAGGACTCTTCGCTCTCACGGCAGTAAGAATCTCCCGATATTTCCGCACGCTTTGGTCCCAAGGTTGGTAAACATTCTGCAGTTCGCCTGGGTCAGCTTTCAGATTGTAGAGTTCAGGTCGCGGAGCTTCGATGAACTTGAATCCTTCCTGACGCACCGAGCGTAGTGGCGCCCAGCCAAATCTAAGTGGGTAATCCGTCTCTCCCAAGGCAGTGCGCTCGACATTTTTAGTGTCGGCAAAATAAGGCTTGAGCGACTCGCCGTCCAGCCTCGCCGGCAGCGGAACACGCAAAATATCCAGCACGGTCGGCAGGATATCCGTCGTCCGGACCTGCTCGCTCACTGTCTTGCTACTGTTGCGACCGGGCGGCTTAACGATCAGAGGAACGTGTGTGGTCGAATCATAAAGAAAAATCCCGTGAGTGTTTTCGTGATGCTCACCCAGTCCCTCCCCATGATCTCCAACAACAATCACGACTGAGTTTTCATACCAGCCTTGCTTCTTTACGTAAGCCACAAAATTCGCCAGCGCCGAGTCGGCGTACGCAATCTCACCGTCATACGGGCGATCTTTGTAGGTCAGAGAGTAGGGTGCGGGGGGTTCGTAAGGATCATGTGGATCGTATAAATGTACCCACACAAAATGCGGACCAGCGGGATGAGCAGCCAGCCAGGTCTGGGCACGATGCACCACATCCATGCCGCGGCGTTCCACACGCCCCCAGCGCAGATTGGAAGGCGAGTGCTGGGGAAAATTGTCATAGAAATCGAATCCACGGTCGAATCCCGGCGCCAGCGTCTTACTGTCGAGAATCACTGCCCCGACGAACGCCGCGGTTTGATACCCCTTCTTTTTGAGCAATTCTGCCAGGGTCGGATGGCTTGCAGCCAACGGCACCGCAAAATCAGTGACGCCGTGCGAACTCGGCAACAGTCCTGTCAGAATCGTCGCGTGCGAGGTGTTGGTGATGGGACTGGGAGTAAAGGCCTGCTGAAAGCGAAAGCCGTCCTTTGCCAAACTGTCGAGGGCCGGCGTCTGGATGTGCTCGTCGCCATAGCAGCGCACGTGGTCGGCACGAAGTGTGTCAATCGTCACCAGAAAAACGTTAGGGGTTGATGCCTGTTTTTGCGGGGACCCAGCGGCAAGACTGGCGGACGTGGCCAGCCAGAAGAAAATCAGGAACCAGACGGCCTTCATGCCAATTCAGACTAGCACAATCAGTGGCTTCATCCGGGACGAGAGCACCTTCCGGCTGGGATATAATTTTCTCAATCAATGACTTCTTTCCGATGGTCAGGATGCGTGCTGGTCGTGAGTCTTTTGGTGTTGGTGCTACCAGCATCGGCCGCGGCCAATCCTTCACCCAACCTGGTGGTTATTACTATCGACACGCTACGCGCTGACCACCTCGGCTGTTATGGCGATCAGCAGATTCGCACTCCCAACATCGATTCGCTGGCGGCCGATAGCGTGCGCTTTGAACGTGCCTACACTCCCGTGCCGGTTACCCTTCCCGCCCACACTGTGCTTTTCACTGGAACTTATCCTTTGCTCAGTGGCATTCATGATTTCAGTGCCAACAAGCTCAGCCCAGCTCAGCCCACCTTAGCGTCGGTCCTTAAGGAGCAGGGATACACAACTGGCGCCGTAATTGGATCTGCTGTGCTAGATTCCCGCTTCGGCCTGAACCGCGGATTTGACTTCTATTACGATCATTTCGATTTCAACCGTCTGCAAGAATCGAATCTTGATGAAATGGAACGCCCGGGTAACGTGGTAGCCGATACCGCTTTGGATTGGCTCGCCAAGAATAACCAGAAGAAATTTTTCCTCTGGATGCACTTGTACGATCCACACTTTCCTTATCGCCCACCCGCACCTTACAGCGATCAATATAAAGACCGCCCCTATGATGGAGAAATTGCATTTGCCGATTCGCAGGTGGGACGTTTGATTCGATTTCTGAAAGATAAGGGGCTATACCAGAACACAATTATCGTTCTCACCGGTGACCACGGCGAAAGTCTGGGTGAGCACGGAGAGAAAACCCACGGCTTTTTCATCTATAACGCGACCCTCCACATCCCTGTGATTCTTCATTTGCCCGGCCAACGGTTGGTGAATAGCGTGTCGGAGTTGGTGAGCCTGGCAGACCTGATGCCGACAGTGCTTCAGGCATTGAAAGTGGATGTTCCTTCCCAGGTGCAGGGTCGCAACCTGCTCCCGCTCATGACGGCAAAGAAGGAAGATCAATCTCAGGGCTTATATGCAGAAACATTTCTTCCCAGACTGCACTTCAATTGGAGCGAACTCCGCGGACTGGAAACCAAGAATTATCATTTCATTGACGCGCCCAAGCCTGAGCTATACGACCTTGCCAAGGACCCGGGCGAGACTCAGAATCTCTATCCGAGGAAAAAAGCTGTGGCCGAGGAGATGCGAGCCCGCCTGTCCGCTCTGATTCGTCGGTACAGTGGGGGACAGGAATTGGCGGAGAAAACCGGACTTGATCCGGCTCTGATGGAACGCCTGCAATCGCTGGGATACGCCGGTTTCTCAGGTGGTGGCAGCCCGACCGTCAGCAACCGTACTCTGCCTGACCCCAAGGATCGCATCCAATTGTACGAATTGTTTTCCGACGCCATGGCCGACAGCCAGCATGCCAAATATGCGGAGTCCACGGACAAGCTCAACCAGGTTCTCCAGACGGATCCGGATTCCATTCCCGCGCACTACCTCCTGGGGCTGAACTACTACCGCATGCGGGAATTCCCCCAGGCCGTGGCGCAATTTCGGCAGGTCGTGCAACTAAGTCCCGACTATACGCTTGCTGTATTTCAACTTGGCCTGTCGTTCGGACAAACAGGCGATTGGGACCGAGCGATCGAAACCCTCAAGCGCGCGTTGCAGTTGGATCCGACGAACTTTTCCGCTTCCTATAATCTCGGCGCTGCCTATTTGCAAAAGAAAATGGTGCCCGAAGCGGTAACCGCTTTTCGCCAGTGCATCACGACCGCGCCCGACTATGCTCAGGGTCACCGGGCTTTGGGAGAAGTCCTGCTATACCAGGGGCAAACAAACGAGGCGTTAGCCGAACTGCGCCGTGCAATCGAACTTGATCCTAATGATCCTGGCAGCCATGTGGCGCTGGCCAAGGCGCTGGCCGCGACCGGCAAGAACGACGAGGCCGAGGACGAGTTGCGCAAATCGCAAACAGCGAAGCCGCAGTAAGGCAAAAACATTTTCCCAATACCATTGCGAACTGTTCCCCATCTCCTGACCTGTATGGCGCTCTTGCTGCCGCATGCGCTGCTCGCTGCGACTCCTTACGCTCGTAGAACAAAACCCAATGTCATTCTGATTACGATTGACACAGTCCGGGCTGATCATGTGGGTTGCTACGGGGCTACAGCAGTACAGACACCAACTTTGGATGCGCTCGCTCGCGATGGAATTGTCTTCGAGCGCGCGATTTCACAAGTCCCTCTGACTTGGCCTTCCCATGCCGCCATTCTGACGGGTACATATCCCTTTCAGAACGGAGTACAGGACTTCACCGGGCAGCCGCTCGATCCGAAGTTCCGTACCGTTGCAGAAGCCTTCAAACGAAGCGGTTATGCTACGGCCGCGGTGGTGAGTGCGTTTGTGCTGGACCGCGGTTGGGGACTGGCACGCGGCTTTGACTTCTACGACGATGCGTTCTCGGCGGAGACCTTCCAACAAAAAGACATTGGCCTGGTAGATCGGAAGGCTGGTGAGAGTGTCACCCATGCTCTGAATTGGCTCAAGAAAACGCCGCGGAGGCAATTTTTCTTGTGGCTACATTTGTATGATCCCCATTCCCCGTATGATCCGCCCGAGCCTTATCGCACCCAATATCGCAATCACCCATATGACGGTGAAATTGCCTACGCAGATCACGAACTGGGACGTCTCATCTCCTGGCTGAAGCGCAGCCAACTGTACGATCGCAGTTTAATCGTCTTGCTCAGCGATCACGGCGAGTCCCTGGGTGACCACGGCGAGAAAGAGCACGGCTTTTTTGTTTACAACGCGACGGTACACGTTCCTTTGATCGTCAAACCGCCTGCTACGAGCAGCTTTCGGTCTAGTCGCGTTCCGCGGCCTGTAGAGACCATCGATATCGCTCCCACGTTGCTGCAAGCGGCTGGGATCAAAGATATCATCGAGAAACAATTTCAATCGCATAGTCTTCTTGCTTCCGGAGCAGAGAATGACCAGGCTGCCTACAGCGAAACTTTTTATCCCTTCAGTTCTTTCGGTTGGAGCCCGCTCCATGCCTTAGAGACGAGCCGCTATCACTACATCGACGCGCCAATTCCCGAGCTCTACGACGTGGCATCTGATCCGGAAGAAAAAAGCAATCTAGCTTCACAACAAACTGCGACTGTTGCCGTCCTCAAAGACAAACTGCAATTACGCCTGCGAAATAATCCGTTCAAGCCTGACATGGATAGAACTTCCCAACTGAGTCCCGACGCAGTTGAAAAGTTACGAGCTCTTGGTTATGTCGCTTACCGCTCGCCGGTTTCACCGAGGGCACTAGCTGCAGGTCTGCCTGACCCCAAAACCAAACTATGGGAGTTCAATTCCATCCTGGAAGCAGCCGATGCCTTCCAGTCACGCAACTTTCAAGCAGGCCACGACTTGCTGGAAAAAGTGCGGGAGAAGGACCCACAGATGTATGTCGTCCCTTTCATGTTAGGAGAGGCCGAGGCCCGGCGAGAGAATTGGGCGGCAGCGGCCACCGAACTTAAGAAGTGTTTAGAACTGAATCCGAATTTCGACCAGGCCATGACTGGACTGGCACGCGCCCTCTACCATCAGGGCGATGCAGCCGGAGCAAAGTCCTGGGTGGAAAAGGCTTTGAAGTACAACCCACAGAATTATCGTGCCTGGTACGAAATGGGAATTATTCAATCGAAGACTGACAAGCTGTCCGCCGCTTCTGCCTACGAGAAGGCTTTAGCCATCCAACCAAACTTTGCTCTTGGCCAACGCGGATTAGGCATGCTCCAATTCCAACAACAGAATTACGCAGACGCTGCCAAGCACTTGGCGCGGTCGGTCGATCTCGGCATCACAGACGCAAAATTGTTTAATTTTTTGGGCATTGCCTACAGCCGTACCAATCGCCAACAGAAAGCAATCGAGAGCTACCACAGAGCACTTCAGATCGATCCCCAACTGGCTGAAGCTCACCTTAACCTTGGTTACGCTTATGAAGGACTTCATAAGGCCAGTCTGGCCCGGCAAGAGTATCAGGAAGCTTGCCGCCTGCGCCTAGAGTTTTGTCAGTTAATCAAAGACAGAAAAACAATAAATTAGCTACTTCGGGACGGTCTGCGAAGATGCCGGGGAAGTCTGCAGGCGCTTGAGCAGTTCTTTGGCATGAGCTGAGAACGGACTCTCCGGAAAGGCGCTGACGAAGTCGTGCAATTGCGCCACGGCATCGCCTTTCCTTCCCTGCTGCAACAATAAATTCACCAATTGCAAGCGTGGCTGAGCCATCAAAGGATCTAGTTGAATGGCTTGGCGCAGCGGGCCCTCGGCCTGCGAAAGCTTTCCTAGCTTGATATTGAGAGTTCCCTCGAGGAAGTGACCCAGCGCTGAGTCAGGCTGGCGGCGCATCCCTTCGTCCAGATAGCGCCGGGCCGCTGGCAATTCGCTCGTCAGGATGCATATGTTGCTCAGATTGAAGTACGCTGCCGCATCGCTCTGATTTAGTTGAATCGCCTGCTCAAATTGCTTTCGCGCTGCAGAGAAATCGGACTTGCTCAAATAGTCAGATCCCAGATTATTGTGCGCCTGATAAAAATTAGGTGCAATTTGCAGCGCCTTCTCGTAATGGCGGATGGCCTCGTCGGGTTTTCGCTGCCGGTCCGCCTCTACGCCCTGTTCAAACTCCTTGACCGCTTTCTTGGGGAACTGGCGATTGTAGTCTGCCGGGTCGACGATATAAGGATTGCCGCCTCCTACCCGGTTGGGTAGCGGGTCCTGCTTCACGTTTTTTTTGAACTCCAAACGAATCTGCAGCATAGTTGTTGGCGACACCAATGGATTCACGTTCGCCATCTCATCTATTGGATAGAAGTCCGCATCATTGATGACGACATGGTAGATGTTCCCTTCGAGACTATAGAAGCCGAAGCGACCCTGATCATCCGTATACACGCTGCTAATCGCTGATCCTCGGAACCGTAGTTCTACCATGATGGGATTCTGGGGAAAGTCCCCCTTGCTCAGTCGCACCTCTCCAACAATTCTTCCGAGTTGCTGCTGGGCAAGCAAGGAGGGCACCGACGTTGCCAACCATCCGCACAGAAGAAACGTGACGAGGCTGCGCATATGCAACATAGGATTCACGCAGAAATACAAAAGGGGCCTGTTCCCACGATACGGGAACAAGCCCCTGAAAGCCAACCAGGTTTCAGAAACTCAGCTTCAAACCAAGCTGCAGGTTGCGAGCATTCAAAGTACCGGCGGCTTGTCCGAATTTGCCGTCGGTAATCTTGTTGTGAGCGCCGCCGCCCGCAGTCGCCAGGATGAAGTTGGCCCGATTGAATACGTTGAAAGCTTGCCCCTCAAACTTCAGGTTTACACGTTCGGTGAATTTGAACACCTTGGCCAGGGTCATGTCGGCGTACCAGGCTCCCGGTCCTACAAACGTGTTTCGTCCGAGATTACTAGAGCACCCCAAACAAGGCGCTGTGAACATTGAGGTGTCGCTCCACCCATTCTTCCATTGATCGCGGCTGGGCACGATGCTGGAGATCGTTGAATCAGGACGGTCATTGCGGCCATGATCGAGGTTGTAGTCGCCGCCTAGGTTCTGACAATTCCCGGTGTTGACATCAGTAACGCTGCAACCAGCCGACGAGTCGCTTATTTCTCTCAGCTTCGCGGCAGACGACCTGTAGGGTTCCCAGTGCGCACCGCTCTGGAAGGCCCAGATGCCGTTGTAGGACCATCCTCCCAGCGCAGCACCCAGAAAACCATGTAGGTTCTTACCGGGCAGTTCCCACACGTAATTAAAAACCAACCGATGGCGAATATCGAACAGCGAGTTGCCGCGGTCGAGTCCGGGCAGAGTGAGGTCCGTGGTGTAACCTTCGCCCGCTGCAGCCCCGTTCGCAGTCGTGGCTCCGCTGTGCCAGGTTGATCCGTTGTCAATGGCGTGGCTGTAGGTATAGTTGACGTTGAATAATAACCCATGGCTCATCTGCTTCTTGAGTGACGTTTGCAGTGAATTGTAGTTGGAATTCACCACGTTTCGCCAGTTGCGCAGGTTGCCATAGTCATTGTTCGCAAAGCCTCCGTTCCCGCACCAGTTGCGGCCGAAATTGTCGGTGATGCAAGCGCCCGGCTTCAATACAGACCCGGGGTGGCGATTGATGTTTTCCGCGCGGAATAACTTGTGCGCCGTCGTACCGACATAATTGACTTCTAGTACCGACTTTGCAGGAAGTTCGCGCTGAACGCTGAGGAAATAGTTGTAAACGTACGGATCGCGGATACCTTCAGGCAGAACAATCCCGGTCAAGATGGCTGCGTTCGGGTTGAAGGGGGCCCAGCCCGTCAAGTTGCCGGTCGCCTGCGCGCCGATGCCTTGGCCGGGATTGGTGGGCGGTCCGGTAAACGTTGGTGTTGCACCGCTGGGCGAACAAGTGCGTGCCACGTTGTCGCAAGTGGTCGGTCCATAGATGGTCGTGTCGCCGCCCCCAAACAGAACGTTGTCGGCGAAATTGAAGGAATAGTAAGGCAGGTTCCACCGGGAATTCGAAAGCGGGTTGTAGAGAGTTCCCTCATAGGCGAGGCCAAAACCACCGCGCAAAGAGGTTCTGCCGTCACCCATTACGTCCCAGGCAAACCCAACCCGCGGTCCCCAGTTATTGTGGTCACCCTTGCCCAGACCTTTTGCCGGAGCGAAACCTCCCGGCCCACATTCGCCGGCTAATTGCGCCAGCGGATCGGGGTTAGGGAAAGTTGGACAGTTGGTGGGATTGTTGGCGCTTACCACACCAGTCAAGATGTTTGTCTTCGTTTCTCCAGGCCCAGGAATGAACGTCGTGGCCAGATCGTTCTCCTCATGATGGCGAGTGAACAGGTCATATCGCAAGCCAAGATTCAAGGTTAAACGCCTGGTCACTTTCCAATCATCCTGAAAGTAGGCGCCGACCTCCAGGTTGCGCCAGTGTCGCACGTTTGACTCGAGTTGCGCTTGAGGATTCGGGTTAAAGCTGGCGCAGGGCGGGGCGCAAATCCCCGGATTTACTCCCCCAACCTCCTCAGCTGGCGCATCCGCCCCGAAAAAGAGAGGATCGAACATGTAGTATGAGGGACGGGCTACGCTGAACACGCTGTTCTCGATGTTCCTCCGGAAATCTGCACCCACCTTGATGTTGTGGCTGCCATGGCTAATGGAAACCATATCAGAGTAGGTGTAGATGTGCTCCTTGAAAAACTGCGGATAGCCGTTGTAGGAGCCGAATCCTGCGCTACCGTCGCCAAACTCAACGTCCGGCACACCCGGAACGCTCACATCGACCGCCGTGTTGTTTTGTGTATACCCCGCGCGGAACTCGTTCAGAACTGTGGGCGAGAAGGTTTTCACGTAGCTGAACATGCCACTGGGGAAAAGGCTGCGCGAAGGATTGCCGAATCCTCGAGTACAAGCGGCATTGCAAGGCCCGAAGCTATCCGTAGTCTTGAGCCAGTTAAACTGCAGGAACAAGCGGTTGCTGGCGTTCGGGTTAAAGTCGATACGGCCGGATGCCTCATTCCCATTGAACAAGTTGCCGAGGGTTTGAACCTGCGAACCGAAGATGGCCACACTGCTCAGTTGAAACGGCGCGCTGCGACTCATCGTGCCAGCTTGGATCGCAGGAATACTGCTGCAGCCAGCAGTTGTCATAGCGGCCTGGTCTTGTGCTGTCACGCCCATGAGCGTCGCGAATCGCGCCGCGATGGCGGGAGTCGTATTGTCGGAACACAAAAATTGATCATAACCAACGAGCCCCGATGGTGAAAACCCGCCGAGCACGTAGTCATCGAGAGTTGCTTCCGTGGTCCCAGACAGTCTAGGCAGGAAATTCTGATAGAGCAGCGAAGCTACTGATTGCGTGCCAGTGGCAGCATCTGCGGCGAGGACCGCCTGACGCCACTCCGGAGACTCCTGTAGAGTCGATTCCGGAGTGCCTGTCGTCTTGAAGCGGTCACCCTGATAAGACCCAAAGAAGAAAAGCTTGTCCTTAATAATCGCGCCGCCTATCGTTCCACCAAACTGGTTAAAACGTAGTGGAGGCTTGAAGCCTCCACCAGTAATAGGGTCAGTCCCTGGTCGATTCAAAAAATACTGGTTAGCATCCAAAGCATCATTTCGGAAATACTCCCAAATGCTGCCGTGATAGGCATTGGTGCCAGACTTGGTGACCAGGTTATTAATCGCTCCGGCGCTGTTGCCATATTGCGCTGACATGTTTAACTGAAGCTGCTGAAATTCCTGCACGGTGTCTTGAATCGGTGTATTGATGACTCCGCCGCTCAGACCTTTGTTTGAAACACCGTTAATCAGGAACCCATTGAAATCCTCGCGAAGTCCGTTCACGACCGTGCCGTGCCCGTTTTCAAAGTCCACGCCCATTACGTTCACCGCTCCAGGCGCCATTTGAATCAGGTCGTAAACGTTGCGCCCGTTTAAGGGCAGATTGGCAATCTGGGTGGAAGTCACAGTGCCAGCCAGTTTGGAGTCTTCGGTATTTACCGCGGCCGCCTCACCGGTGACTTCTACGATTTCGCGAGTCTGGCCCAGTTGCATCCTGAAATCGACGCGGGCTGTGGTCCCGGCATTGAGCGCCACATCCGCGTTGGTGGACGTTCTGAAACCTGGCGCCTCGGCGGTAATCTTGTAGCTTCCCGCAGGGAGCTCTTTGAGGGTGTACAAACCCGTGGCGTTTGTGGTCGCGGCGACCGATAGATTAGTCGCCGGATTGACTGCCGTCACTTTCGCATTGGCGATAGCGGCGCCGGACGGGTCAGTGATCGTGCCGGTGAACTGGCCGTTCTGGACTTGAGCAGCAGCGCTCAGAACCAGGGCCAAAAGTGAAAAGAATACGAGGCAAAACTGTAGCTTTTTCATTCGCCTACCCTCTCCGAGACTGTGGGAAGTTTTTTAGCGGTAACATTTTGACGTCAACATCGCAGGTCACAAGCCTTTGTGATAAGCGCGTCATCGAACCATGTGGCGCGCAGCATTCTGCGCCCTGAAGTACGAACTGTCAAGCTATCTCACTGATTCCTTTATAAATCGCTTCGACCCAGCGGGAAGAAAGCATGCCCTCGCCCGGCCGCACCAATGTCGCGACACTAGGCGCACGTAACGCTCCAAACTAGTCATCTGAGATAAGTCAGTCAGTTACAAGACATTTTGTGAGCTTTGCTATGACGAACGGTAGACATATCCCTACAAGACTCCAGAATTTGGAAGATTGTCATAGCACTCGCACTCCGGTTACGCACAGCGGATGTGACTTTATGGTTGTTAAACGAGCTCTTTCGCCGACCTGTTACGAGTGTAGAGTGTGCCTACCGCCGAGGATGCCTTGCGACCACACCGCGTCCTTCTTCTATCACCAGTTCCTGACCGGCCGCTTCCCCCTCGATGCGGTCTACTTTGCCTGAAGGCCAACGTACTACGATTGACTCAACCCGAGTGGCAGATCCCAGCCCGAAGTGTAGTCTGGGATCGCTGGCAGACTCAAAGCTGCTGTTGGCACGAACCTCGGCATTTTGCGTCATGCCTCCGGCTTTGAGTTCCACTCGAGCGCCAAATCCATCACGATTGGAACGCGTGCCCACGGTCCTAATGCGAAGCCAGTGTCCACGCTTCTGCGTCTGATTTCGCAGAAGGACTGGTGAACCGTCCAATACGCTGATCAAGACGTCTTCAGCGCCACTGTTCAGGAAGTCCCCTGTGGCGGCGCCACGAGCCACGTAGCGTCGTGTCAGAGCTGGCCCCGTGTTCATCCCGATCTCATCAAATTTTTTGCCCTGGAGGTTATGGAATAGAAGCGGACGCTCGGCGTAAGTAACACCGAACGAGTGTTGGTCCACTTGCGGATTGACATGTCCGTTAGCGACAAAAATGTCTTTCCACCCATCGTTGTCGAAGTCCAGGAACTTTACCCCGAATGCAAGAAACGGAATGCTGACGGACGCGAATCCCGTTGCGCCGGCCATGTCGGTAAACTGGCCGTTGTGATCGTTGTGATAGAGGTTGTTGGCATCGTCGGAAAAATTGGTCTTCACTATATCGGGCCACCCGTCATTGTCGTAGTCTGCGGAATCAATGCCCATCCCGGCCTGTTCCCGGCCATCTGCGCTATACGCCACGCCCACCTCGCTGCCTACTTCGGTGAAGCCGCCCTTGCAATCGTTGTGATAGAGCAGGCTGGGCGAAGAATCGTCGGCGACATAAAGATCGAGGCAGCCATCCAGGTCGTAGTCCAGCCAAAGCACCCCAAGCCCATAGTAGTTGCCGGAATCGATGTTTAATTTTTCGGTGACGTCGGTGAAGGTCCCGTTTCCATTGTTGTGATACAGACGATCGCGTCCGCCCTTCAGCCCGCGTGGACCGCAGGAAACAGGAATGCCGCGGTACTGACAGAAAGGACCTTTGCCAAACTCGGGCAAGTGCTCGAGATCCAGATCCACGTAGTTGGCGACGTAGAGATCGAGATAACCATCGTTATCGTTGTCGCCAAATGCAGCGCTGGTTCCCCAATGCCCCGAATTCCCGACATTCGCCTTCGACGTCACATCGGTGAAAGTACCATTGCCATTGTTGTGATAAAGAACGGCGCCATCGAGGTAAGTGACGTACAGATCTTCCCAGCCGTCATTATCGTAATCACCCACGGCCGCGCCAAATCCCCAGCCACAGTGGCCTAATCCACTCTTGGCTGTTACGTCAGTGAAAGTGCCGTCGTGATTGTTGCGGTAGAGCTTACTGGGATGGCATTTGCCAGCGCGCATATCCTCAAGAGTGGATCCGTTCACCAGAAAAATATCCAGCCAGCCATCATTGTCATAATCAAACACCGCTATGCCGCCGCACATCGATTCCATGACGAAGCGTTTCTCTAGGCTTCCGCAGGTCAGATGAAAATCGAGGCCCGCGGAACGAGTCACGTCAGCGAATGACGCGATTCCTGCCGGTGCATTTTTTTTTGCTGACGGCCTTTTTAGAGGGGGGCGGCCGCTGGGTTTCTGCGGAGCCGCGACAGCGATGATGCAGAACGCGGCGACAATGAGGCCTATCCTGGCCATCGGGTGCCGGCAAGCTCGCAGGATACGCATCAATGAACTCGGCTGGCGGCCATGCCTCCCGTGTCCGGCTGAGCCTTTTTCAGTTCGGCGAAGCGCTGCCGCTCCTGGCGTGCGTCATCTGCTTTACCCATCTTTGCCAATGCGCGGGCCAATTGATAATGCGGGCTCGGGTCGGTGGATTTCAGTTCAATCGAGCGCCGAAGTGCGACGATCGCCAAGTCAGTGTCGCCGTTCAACAGCAGTGCTTTACCAAGATCGTAGGCCGCGTCCGCGTTCTGAGGATCTAACTGAGTGGCCTTCCTGAGCTCGATGATAGCCGCCTTCCAGTTGCCAATCTCCAGCAGCGAATGCCCCAGTTGATAAAAAACTTCTGGGTTCGAGGGTGCATGTGCCCCTTCTTTTTGGTACTCCGCAATCGCCTCGTGGTTTCGGCCGAGACTGGCATAGGCGAAACCCAGGTGATAGTGGCCAAGGGGAACATTGGGATCCAGCCGCAAGGCGGTCTGAAATTGTTCGAGAGCCTGCAAAGTGCGATTGGAATTCTGATAAGCGCGTCCCAAAAGAATATGGGCCAGCGCATGCGAAGGCTGCAGCTTTACGGCCTTTTCCAGCGCAATCGCCGCCGCCGAATACTGGCTCTCAGCCAGCAGCACCAGTGCGAAGTCAAAATGGATGTCAAACTGAGCCGGAGCCAGCTTCTGCACGCGTTGCAAAATCGCCAGAGCTTGCGAGTTCTGTCCGGCTTTGAAATACACCAGGCCAAGCCAATGCTGCAGTGGGACGTCTTGTGGCCAGTGTGCGACTGCATCGCGCCCGACTGCTTCCGCTTCTGCTAATCGGTTAGAACGAAGATAGCTCAGCAATAATCCGCGATTCACTTCAAGATCTGCCGGTGCGAGTTGACGGGCCGCTTCGAAGTCGGCCACCGCACTGTCAAAGTTGCCCGCATCCAGGGCGATTTGGCCGCGGCGCACCAGCACTTCCAATCCTTGATTTGGCGACTGGGCTTCGACCTCAGGTGAGACAGCGAGCATCAACAAAACTAGTAGAAGCAGCCACTGGCCGCACCCCTGAGGAAGACCCGAATGCTGGCTGCACACAGCCTTCTTTTCCGTACGTGATAATTGCCAGGACTCGAACGGCATAGAAGTATTCTTCTGCATCCTAACGTGTCGTCCCAAGGGGCGCAATTCGGCCAAGTTGTTAGCGCGGTTGCTAAAATGGGCCCGCAGTTTGCGAAAACGAATACCGTCGCGAGATTCTTGCTTCGTGTGCCACAATAGCTCGTGAATACAGAATATTTGCACGGCATCAAACTTTTTAACCAAGCTGAATTTTTTGAGGCCCACGAAGTGCTTGAAGATGTGTGGCGAGCTTCTCCGGAACCGCAAAAGAAGTTTTTTCAGGGCCTGATCCAGATTGCGGTTGGACTTCATCATTACGGAACCGGCAATCTTGTCGGTGCGCGCTCACTACTGGCGCGTGCTGCCAAGAATCTTTCAGGCTATTCGGAAACCTTCGGTGGAATCCAGTTGAGCCCACTGTTGCATTGCCTTGCGGAATGGCAACAAGCGCTCGCCAACGATGCACCCCCTCCCCCGTTTCCGAAACTGGATATGGAGTCGACCTAGAGAAAAATCATCTGCTGTTAGAATCGCATCTTCCGTGACCCAACCGTCTTCCATCAAATCGCGAAAACCTAAATCCAAGGGGAAGAAGTTCGATGCCGTCCCCCTGCTCGATCTCCGTCGCCAATACCAGGAGATCCGCGGTGATGTGCTTGCAGCCATCGAGCGTGTGTGCGCCTCACAATCTTTTATCCTCGGACCAGAGGTGGAAGCCTTAGAGAGCGAAGTCGCAACATTTACCGGCGTAGACGACGCAGTGGGCTGCGCTTCCGGTACCGACGCGTTGTGGCTGGCGCTGCTAGCGGCGGGTATTCAACCCGGCGATGGCGTGGTCACAACTCCGTTTAGCTTTTTCGCTTCTGCCAGCGCTATCGTTCGCGCCGGCGCGCGGCCAATTTTTGCGGATGTCGATCCGGGTACGCTGAACATCGATCCAGAAAAAGTCGAGGCCAGGCTTCAAGCCGGCGGATCGTATAAAGTTCGCGCGCTTCTGCCAGTCCACCTCTACGGCCAGTGCGCCGACCTGGATAGTCTGCAGCGTCTTTGCGATGACTACCAACTAACCATGATTGAAGATGCGGCGCAGGCCATTGGGGCAACTTGGCGCCACCGTCGCGCGGGATCGTTCGGCACTGCGGCGGCATTCAGTTTCTATCCCAGCAAAAATCTAAGTGCTTATGGCGAGGCCGGACTGGTAACCACGCGTGACCCCGAACTAGCGAGGCACATACGTCGCCTCCGTAACCACGGCAGCCCGCAACGCTATCATCACGACGAATTCGGATGGAATTGCCGTATGGATGCAATTCAGGCAGCCATCCTGCGGGTGAAGTTGCCGCATATCGAGAACTGGAACCAGCAGCGGCGTGAACGGGCTGCTTCTTACCAACTCTTATTTACCGAAGCCGGCTTGTTGAGTACCGCTGGTTCACCGATAAGAGAGTTGGACGCCAGACCCCAGGCGCAAGCCGTTTTCCATCAGTATGTGATTCGCGCGAGACGTCGCGATGAGCTCCGAGAGTTTCTCAGCAATCGGAAGATCGGCACAGAGGTCTATTATCCTGTGCCCCTGCATCTTCAACCATGCTTCGCTTATCTTGGATATCGTCAAGGGGACCTGCCTGAGTCGGAACGTGCTGCCAGCGAGGTTGTTGCCCTTCCCATGTTTCCGGAATTGACCACAGAGGAGCAGCGCAATGTGGTGGAAAGTGTTGTGGATTTTTATTCTTAGCCGCCCGGCAAACCACAGTCGGTAGAATCAGCTCGCTTTCCTCTTCGATTTCGGCGCTGGCTTCATCTCTCCCGGCGCCATCACTCGACGGACGATGGGTGTGTTCAACTTGTACTTGCGCTCCTCCGTATTCCCGCTTTGATCAGTCACGCGCAGCACAAAAACCGGCAGACTGCCTTCCTTTTCAAACGTCTCCTGCGAAACAGTCACCGGCAGCATGCCATTCAGGTTGCGCTCGCGGTAGGCCGTCTCGTAGCGGTGGCGTTTGAGGTTCCAAGTGAAAACGCGCGCCTGGTTGTAATCAAAAGGCAGACCTTCTTTGGATTCGCCATAGACGACCAGGTATTGCGCCACTTTCTTGTCGCCGTCAGTCACCTCATCGAGCGCGAAGAACGCGACCGCGCGCTGACCTTCGCTGTATTGCGCGACCTCCAGCGGCAGATCGAGATCAATCATTTTCGCGAGCACCCAGCCGGCATGTCCTTGCTCATCGCGAATCAGCCACCAATCTTCCATGGCAGGTTCCGCCGGTTTCGAACTCTTTACATTTGTCGCTTTAGCCGGCGCGCCGGGCAGGATCTTTTCGTTGCTGGCGCGCTTGAGGATCGAAATACGCGCTCCTTGACTGAGCTGATAAAGATGATCGGCATCGCGGGCCGGATCAAGGTGAATGTTGGTATCGTTACGGGTAATGCCCGCGGCCTGCACCGGGGAGTTCTGCTCCTGCTGAGTCAATTTCTGGCAGCTGTCATAGACCTTCTGAGTGACCAGGTAGCGTTGCTCCATCCACCCTTCCGCCCCGTTCGATGTACGCACTCGAGCAAACCGCCGGTCGCGATCCAACACTTGGACGCGTTCGGCATTTCGTACCAGACCTGCTTTGTTGTAGACCGCCGCGACTTGGTCGCGCAGGACGGCCTGTGGGGCAGAAACGTAAGCGACCTCCTGCGTCCGACGGCCTCGCCCACAGCCAGTCAGCAGCACAACGGTGAGCAGGAATGAGCAGCAAAGACGCGAATTGGTTTTCACTGGATCAAGATTAATATAGCGCGCCAACGATTGAGAAGTTACCCAAGGTAAGTAGCGTCGGCGGAGCCTGCCCCGAGCGAAGTCGAACGGACGCCGGGCGCTACTGCACGCAGTCGCCAAAGCAGATGCCTACAGCTCGGGCAGTTCGTACCATCTCACCATCCGGATTCACGGTTTTCACCTGACCCACCGCATCGGCGATGTGCACCGACTCGATACGTTCATTGCGCAGACATACCATCCGGCCGAAGCCGCCCTGGGCAATTAGTTCCACAGCCGCAACTCCAAAACGAGTGGCCAGGATGCGATCGAAAGGCGATGGCGATCCGCCGCGTTGAATGTGTCCCAGTACGCTGACCCGCACCTCCTTATTAGCCCGGGCACCAATAGCGTTGCCCACCAAATTGCCGACCGTTCCAGCGCGACGGTTCTCCCTCAATTCCGGCGGAAGTTTGATTCCCTCAGCTACTACCACAATCGTGAAATGTTTCCCGAAGGCTTCACGTTCGACGACATATTGGCAGATTCGCTCGATGGTAAACGGGATCTCGGGAATCAGGATGACGTGGGCTCCGCCAGCGATCCCGGCTTCCAGCCCAATCCAGCCTGCGTCACGTCCCATGACCTCGACCACCATGATGCGATGATGCGATTCCGCTGTGGTGTGAATCTTGTCCACCGCCTCGGTTGCGGTGTGCAGAGCGGTATCAAATCCAAATGAAACTTCGGTGGCACAAAGATCGTTGTCAATGGTCTTAGGCACGCCCACAAGCTTCAGGCCCTTGCGGAAAAGCTCAAGCGCAATCTTCTGCGAGCCATCGCCGCCGATGCTGATCACCGCGTCAATTCCCAGCCTGCGCGCGTTGCCGATGACCTCATCCGAGATGTCGCGAATGACTTCGCACTCGTTCTCGATCGTTTTGTAACTGAAGGGGTTACCACGATTCGTGGTGCCGAGGATGGTGCCGCCACGAGGCAGAATGCCGCTGACTTCCTCCAAGGTGAGTTCGTAAGATTTCTCCGGCCAGATCAGGCCATCAAAACCGTCGGGAATGCCGATGACCTTCCACTTGTACTTCAGCACGGCAGCCTTTACCGCAGCGCGAATGACGGCATTCAGCCCGGGAGCATCGCCCCCGCCGGTGCAAATTCCGATGCAGTTGATCCCAGACACGGCTGAGCACGATCATAGCCTGAGGTAGAAAACGGGCACAGACTACAGACGTACATAGCCGATCGTGCTCATCCTGACCTGCACTGTGTCACTGTACGGTCAGTGTCGCCGTGTCCGTGAAAGTCTGAGAATTGGCTGTGTAACTGGCATTCACCGTATACGTCCCGCGTATCGCATTGCTGTTGACGGTTACGGTCGCTGGAGTGGTTTGATTGCTTATCGAAATATTCTGCGCGGCAGCGCCTGTGCTGTCGGTGACTGTCCAAGTAACGCTGGCAGTAACGTCCACCGGAGGCCCCCCAGACACAGTCGCGGCGCACGTGTACGTCGTGGTCCCACCTAACGCGACATTCTGATTATTGGGACTAATGGTGATCGCAGTGACGTTATTCAACACCACAACAACCGTGGTGGTGCCCGTAGTGGCCCCGGATGATGCCGTGATAGTTGCTGTTCCTGCAGCGACGCCAGTCACAGTCCCGCTCGGAGTAATGGACGCAACACTAGAGGCAGAGGAAGACCAGGAAACTCCGTGAGTCAACGTCGCCGTGCTGCCATCGTTAAAGTTTCCGACCGCTGTCATCTGTAGGGTGTTTCCCTGCTGGAGATTCGTATTTTGCGGCCCAACCGTGATCGAGGTTAGCTGGGGATCTTGGAAAAAGCCGCGGCAGCCGACTGCCCCGGCGAGGGAGAAAAATGTCGTAAATGCAACCAGCAGTTGAAGTTTCCGCAAATTACTCGGCATCGTTTATTGGTCCCGGCAGATGCGCCTTGTTGGGCAGCGTCCACAAGCGGCGCAACAGAATTGTAGCAGAGACTATTCTGAACCAGCGCCCAGGTGAACCATGGCGTGACATAGGCCTGCTACAGTTTCCGGGCTCGTCTTGGAAGAACGAAACCAAATAGCGGCCTTGCACAAGAAATCGCCAATAACGGCATTACGCACTCTGTACAGAAACATTGTTCCTCAATCTGTTAGCCTAGTTCTTTATCACATCAATGAGAAAACAACTCGCGGCCCTTTCCTTTCTTTATTTCCTGGTAATCAGCACATTTGCACTGCAAGTCAGCGAACTCGCGAAGGCTACAACCCCTGCGATCGCCACCTCTCGTGCCGCTGCTTTGCGATCCCCGGCCAAGGTTTGCGGCGCGTGCATCCGCGCCCACATGGAATTTCTGGCCTCGGATGCCCTTCGCGGCCGCGGTAGCGCTACCCCAGACGAGCTCATCGCGGCCACTTACGTCGGGTCCGAACTTCGTCAGTATGGAATCGATCCCGCAGGCGATGACGGTGGCTACATTCAACGCGCACAACTGCTCACGCGAGTAGTGAACGGGCCTCCACAACTTACATTCACCATCCCTGGCATTGGCACGCCGTCACGCGAAATTGCTTGGAAGCATGGAAGCGAAATCCTGGTTTTGCACATCTCGCAGTCAGCGGTTTCCGGTCCACTGCAGAAAATTGACCTTGCGGCGGGAGAACAAAAAGTCAAGCCTGGGGCTATCGTCTTTCTCAAAGCGAAAGAAGGCAAGAACCCGCGCACATCAATGATCGCTGCGATTCAGGCTGGAGCTGCGGCTGTGCTGGTCTCGGAGTATCCGAGCATTCGCGAACGCTGGCAAGAGACTTCTCGGCAACTCCCACAATTGCCTAGCCAGTTAAAAGGAACTGCCGAAGCGGGCTTGGGCGAAGGTTACAACTTAGTGGTGGTAAATCAGCCATCGGTCCCCGCGCTCGAACACCTTCCAGAAGGAACGACAATTCACCTGGCCGCCCCAACTACAACCTCCGACAATTCCTATACATGGAATGCAATTGGGATCTTGCGAGGTACAGATCCCACGCTGCAACACGCGGCGGTACTGTTATCCGCTCATCTCGACCATCTGGGAATCGGCGAGCCTGTAAAGGGCGACAATATTTACAACGGGGCGGACGATGATGCCTCCGGAACCACGGCTGTGCTGGAATTGGCGCGAGCGCTCGGGGCGGGGGTGCGTCCACGGCGGACGGTCATCTTCGCACTTTTCGGCAGCGAAGAGACTGGCGGACTGGGTTCAAGTTATTTCCGCGAACACCCGCCGATCCCTCTGAAAGATATTGCAGCCAACCTCGAATTCGAAATGATTGGACGGCCCGATCCCGCGCTGAAGCCCAATACAGTCTGGCTATCGGGATGGGAGCGTTCGAATCTTGGCCCAGTCCTGGCTTCACATGGCGCGCGCCTTGCCGGCGATCCGCACCCCGATCAGAACTTCTTTGCCCGCTCTGACAACTACGTCCTGGCAAAAAAAGGTGTGGTGGCCCAAACCGTCTCCAGCTTCGGCCTCCATTCTGATTATCACCAGCCCAGCGACGACCTGGCACACATCGACTTCAAACATATGACCTGGGCAATTGAATCGCTGCTGCGACCTGTGCAGTGGCTGGTGAATTCAGATTTCAAGCCGAAGTGGAATGCGGGGGGAAAACCTTAAAGGCAGTGGGTAGTGACTAGTGGCTAGTAGGAGCAGGGTCCAGGGAATTTAGAAGCCCGTTCAAAATCCGACCGAGCTCAGCAATTCTTCCCAGCAGAAACTCGCCCTCTTCCGTGCTTAGATAGATTGCAGGCAATCAATATCTGACTTTCGAGTTCAAACACAGAACCTCTTGCGTGGCCCAAGGAACTGTTTGAATTCTCCTATGCAAAAGGCCAAATACTAGTCACTAGCCACTAATCACTAGCCACTAGTTCGCCTTCTTCGCTTTCGCAATCCGCTCGTCAACCGGCTTCCGTCCCGCGAAACCCTCACTGCTCGTATGCCAGTGGGTGATGCCCTGCTCGCCGAGCTTCCAGCAGAGCAGGACGACGCGGCCTTCCACCTTGCATGGAAAATCCAGCAGTCCAATTTCAATGTCTTTGACTTGCACGCCAATGGCGTTTATCTCAGCCAGCGTGTCCTTTACGCGGTGTATGGCTCTTTCCCGTTCTGCCTTCCGCCGCGCCATTTGCACGACATTCACCAACAAGCCACCGCTCATCAATACCCGATGAGCCAGTTCCTGGAGTTCGTTGTCCACGGCTTCGATCAGCTTCTTGCCGTCCATAGCGGTGCGCAGGAGTGATTCCAGCACAGGCAAAAGATTTTGAGCTTCCTGGAGAGTAAATGTGCGGTCTGCCATAAGAGGTATACCTTTATTCTAATTCATTCGGCGATGAAGCGGGGTATGACGGAGGGAACAGGAGTGGAGGTTACTACCGCAGTCCGCAGTCCGCAGTCAGCAATCAGCTCAGCCAGTGGCGATTTTGGGTGATCTCAACAACAACCGTCCGGGCTGAATGCTGAATGCTGAGTGCTCCTTCTCGCAGACGAGATCGCCAAGATCAATGAATTTCGAGCATGCGATCGAGCGCCACGCGCGCCCAGTGCTTAACGTCGTCCTTCACTTTAATCTGATTGACGATGTTGCCTTCCGCGAGGTTTTCCAGGGCCCAGCACAGATGCTGCGGCGAGATGCGGAACATAGTGGTGCAAAGACAACCAGAATCGTCCAGCGTGATGACCTTCTTCCCTTCCGCAGCGAATTCCTTGCCCATGCGGTTGACTAGGTGGATTTCGGTGCCCACTGCAAACATCGTTCCGGCAGGCGCGTTGCGGATCATTTTGAGTAAGCCTTCCGTGGACCCGATCCCGTCTGCCTTCTGGCACACTTCCCAGCGGCACTCAGGATGAACAATCACGCGAATTCCAGGATATTTCGTCCTGACGTTATCAACATGCTCAGGGAGAAAGCGCTGGTGCACTGAGCAGTGCCCCTTCCACATGATCACTTTTGCCGCGCGTAGGCGCTCTGGCGTGAGCCCGCCATTGATCATGAACGGATCCCAGACAACCATATCGCTGAGCGGGATTCCCATGGCATAGCCGGTATTGCGTCCGAGATGCTGGTCGGGGAGAAACAAAATTTTTGGCGTTTTGGCGAACCCCCATTCAAATGCGCCCGAGGCATTGGAAGACGTGCAGACCACGCCGCGACGTTCTCCGCAGAAGGCCTTGATCGCAGCCGTGGAATTCATGTACGTGATCGGCGTAATGCCTTCGCCGGTGTCATCGGTCAGACCGGCAGCAATTAGTTGCTCCCAACAATTTTCTACCTGCGTGATTTCCGCCATATCGGCCATGGAGCAGCCGGCGTTGAGATCGGGAAGAACGGTCACCTGCCCGGGGCGGCTGAGGATGTCGGCACTCTCCGCCATGAAATGCACGCCGCAGAAAACGATGTATTTCCCATCCGCCATGGCGGCCTCTTGTGAAAGGCGGTAAGAGTCGCCGCGGAAGTCGGCGTAGCGAATAACCTCATCGCGCTGATAGTGGTGACCCAGAATCACGCAGTCGCGGCCCAGCGCTTCGCGAGCCGCACCAATGCGTTCGTCCATGGTGTGATCGGGCAGAACGAGATAATTTTCCAAGCTGCAAATTGGAGCTGCTGTAGCCAATGTCATGTCTCCGCTTTCAGTTTCGGATAGGCGTTTGCGGCGGCCAAAGCCGCATGAGGCAAATCGCTTTAAACCGAAACGGGGATGTTGAAAGCCTATCTAGCGGCTCCAGCCGATTCACTGCATCTTGCGATGCCCAACCGGCGGGGATGTTGAAGCCGCTTCCATTCTAGCAGTTGGATGCAGAGCTGGGGCAGAAAGAGTCACCTTTTTTTGATGCCAGTAAACCTAGCGGCTAAAGCCGCTCCGGCTTGACCTTGTGGCACGACTAAAAGTCGTGCCCTTCAAAACACTACCCGCCGATATGCACCATCGTCCGCGAAGCTGGCACAAAATCCGGCTCGCCGATATGGTGACGCTCTTCCTTCCGGGCCACAACGCCGCGAATGAATTCAATCAACTCTTCATCCGAAGCACCGCGGCGCATCAATTCGTGCAAGTCGTGGTCCCAAACGGAAAAAAGGCAAGTACGAATCTTGCCATCGGAAGTAATTCGAATACGGCTACAGTGTCCGCAAAAAGGATGCGAAACCGGCGCGATGATTCCAATCTCGCCGACGCCATCGTCGAAGCGATAACGCCGCGCGGTCTCGCTGCGCTCATGCGGAATCTCCACCAACGGACCGTATTCCGACATGCGAAGCAGGATCTCATCCAAAGTCACGACCGTCTCCGGCGCCCAGACCCGATCTTCTTCCAGCGGCATGAACTCAATGAAGCGCAGGATCACACCCTCTTCTCGGGCAAACATGCCGAACGGAATGATCTGATCTTCATTAAACCCGCGCATCAACACGCAATTGACTTTCACCGGCCAGAGCCCAACCCGCCGCGACGCCCGAATTCCCGCAAGCACATTGTCGAACCCATTGGACACGCGAGTGATGCGCGCGAAGCGGTCAGGATCAACGGCGTCCATGCTGACCGTGACGCGACGGAGGCCAGCATCCTTGAGTGGTTGCGCCATCTCGGCAAGGAGATGCCCGTTGGTCGTGATGGCGATGTCGAGCAGTTCGCCATCTGAATTGCGCAACTTGGCTAGCTCACCTACAAAATCAACTACGCCTTTACGCAGCAATGGCTCGCCGCCGGTAATGCGAACTTTTCTGATCCCCAACCCAACCAATAGCCGCGCCATCCGAAGATAATCAGCAAACGGCAGATCCCCGTACAGCGCACCTTCATTCCCCGTGCGGCAATAGATGCACTTGTAGTTGCAGCGATCCGTAATTGAGATTCGGAGATCGGTGATCGGACGACCGAATTTGTCAGAAAGGAGCACAGTGTTCAACCAGCACTTTGAAGGAATTACCGCACTCACACCAAGCCTGGATGGCTATATATGCCACGTCTAATTGCTAGATGCTTCGTTAGAGAAAAGGTGACAAGCAGGCGGAGAAATACTCCGGCGAGCGTTTCCTTTCCAAAGGCTTCTCACGAAGCACGGGAGGCGCAAGCGTTTCCACCGGCACCCTCGGGAAACATGTGGCGCGGGCACTCGCCCGCGTACTGTTTCCTCCGCCACCGCAGCCAGGGTATGCCCGAAGGCCGCAGCGGTCGAAAACTCAAATACATTATAGACGCGGCGGGACAGTCAGGACAATTAAGGCTTGTTGGGATAAGCCTTTTCGATGGCAGCGGCGGCCAGCGGCGCCATAATGCTGTAACCAGCTCTGTTGGGATGCAATCCATCCTCGGCAAGATCTCGTTTGAGCAGACCTTTCTCATCTACCATCGCGCTGAAATAATCCAGATAAACGTTGCCGTGATCTGCGCAGTAACTCTTCAACCAGCGATTCAGTTCCACAATTTTCTGCGGCGAACGCTGTGCAAACAGATCCTGAGAATCCGGTGTGTAATTATGCACTGGAAGGATGGACGCAAAGACAACATGGATGCTATTGGCTTTCGCCAACTGCTCCATGGAAGCGTAGTTAGCCTCAATATCTTCGAGCGACATCGGTCCGGTATTGCCGGCGACGTCATTCGTTCCCGCCAAAATCACGACAACTTTGGGCCCGAGAGCGATCACGTCTTGCCGGAAGCGGAGCAGCATTTGGGGCGTAGTCTGTCCGCCGATGCCGCGATTGATGTATGACTTGCCGAGAAAATACTCTGCCAGATTCCACATATCGGTGATGGAATCTCCGAAGAACACGACCCGCTTTTCATCTGGGGCGGCAGGCTTAAGACTGGCATTGGCTGCGCGATAGCGAACAAGCTCGCCGAAATCATCTCGCAACGCCGCGGCTTTCGATTGCCGGTATTCCTCCAGGCGCTGAGCGGCACGAGATCCAGGAGGCGCTTGGCCTAAAACAGAAACACAGAGGAATAGTGCGACCATCAGTCGCGTGCCCTTGACCTTGAGAGACATCGTTTCCTTCTCCAGCTATCGACACTCACATCCCGTCGTAATTCGGGCCGCCCCCGCCCTCCGGCGGAACCCAAGTGATGATTTGATACGGATCGTGAATGTCGCAAGCCTTGCAGTGCACACAATTTGACGGATTCAAGCTGATGCTCTTGCCGTGTGGAGCAGTAGAGTCATCCAGCATCTCGTAAACGTTCGCCGGACAGAAATGCTGGCACGGACTGCCGAATTCTTTGATGCAGCGGCTGTTGCACACATCGGTATCGCGAATCACCAGGTGCGCGGGCTGGTCCTCTTCATGCCTGGTGCCGGAGTGATAGAGGTCGGTAAGTTTGTCGAATGTAAGTTTGCCATCGCCCTTAAATGGACCGATCAGATGAGCTTCCGCGCCACCGTCAGCAGGCAACTCAGCCAACCTCTTCATGTGCATATAGCCAGGAGTGGATCGAGCGCGATTGCGCAGGCCGCGTCCTCCGGTGATCTGTTGTAGTCCGGCATTGAGCATCCCCATCCAAAACCCGTGTTCGAATCCCTGATGAAAGTTGCGGACTTTCCAGAGCTCATCTTTGATCCAACTATTTTCGACTTTCTGCTGATATTCACCAAGAGTAGCAGCCGAAGAATCGCCTTTCGTCAAAGCCTCGAACGCTGTCTCGGCCGCGAGCATGCCGCTCTTGATGGCAAGGTGAATGCCTTTCAGGCGCTGTGAATTGAGAAACCCAGCGGAATCGCCAAGAATCATCCATCCGTTGCCAGCGACCAGCGGGATCGACCACCATCCGCCGTACGGCAGCGACTTCGCGCCATATCGAATCATTTTTCCACCAGCGAGCAGGCCGGCCACCAGCGGATGCTGTTTGAAAACCTGAAGCACGCGGTGGGGATCAAGACGCGGATCCGGATAATCGAGTCCCGTGACAAAGCCCAGAGAGACGATATTGTCTTTGCCCCCGTAGATCCACGCGCCACCATATTCTTTTGAAGTCAGCGGCCATCCCATGGTGTATATCACTTCGCCAGGAGCGATGCGGCCGGAAGGAATTTCCCATAATTCCTTTATTCCCTGCCCGTAAGTTTGCGGATTGCGATCGCGGTCGAGATTGAAGCGCGCGATCAACTGCTTGGTTAACGAGCCTCGCGGACCTTCCGCCAGAATGACAACTTTAGCGTGCAGATCGTAGCCCGGCTCGAAATTCAACTTAGGCTGGTTTTGCCGGTCGACACCTTTGTCGTCGGTACGAACACCGCTCACCCGTTCGCCGTCGTAGAGCAACTCGGAGCCGGCGAATCCAGTGAACACAGTGATCCCGGCTTCTTCCAACTTGCTGCCCATCCATTTCACAAAACGGTTGAGCGAGATCATGTAATTGCCGTGATCGCGCAATGGCGGCGGCGTGATAGGAAATTTGAATCTTCCTTTCTTGGTGAGGAAATAAACAGATTCCTTGCTGACGGCAGCGTCGAGCGGGGCTTCCTTCTCAAAACCTGGCAACAACTCGCGCATGGAGCGAGGATCGAGCAAAGCCCCGGAAAGGCAGTGCTGGCCAATTTCGCGAGCCTTTTCCAGAACGTGAATATTTTCTTTGCTGAGTTGTGAATCGGGATGCTGAGCATTGTGCTGGTCGATGAGTTGCGAAAGACGCAACGCACAAGCCATGCCGGCCGGCCCGCCGCCGACGATAACGACGTCGGCCTCCATACGAGGATGTTCGACATTGGCCCGAGGTTTGCGAAAGATCAGCATCGAGGTTCGCACTCAGCGAAGCGGGTCGGGGACTGAAAGCTGTTTGCAAATCCGAATTGCCGTAGGATTCTTAACTTCACGATGTCTCGGTACGGTGCTGGTGCGTTGCGCGGCAGGATTATAGTAAACGCTGTGGTTAGCACCTTCGTGAAGTAGCATGCAGCCATGCGATTCCAGGTGGCGAATCAAATCAACGCGCTTCACAAATCACGAGACGGGAACGGTAATCTTTTCGCGGGCAACTTTCTTCCCGCGATGAGACTTGCTGGCTAGCTCACGATTTGCCTGAAGCAAAAGTTCGATGGCGTCGCGGAGGTTTTCACGTGCCTCTTCCAGCGTTTCGCCTTCTGAAATTGCCCCCGGCAATTCCTCCGTGTACGCAACGTAACCGCCGCCTTCGGACTCTGGGACTTCTTCGTAGACCGCACTGAGAGTCAAGCTCATAAGAGTATTTTAGCCGGAAATTAAGATATTTCACTCATACTCAACCGAGGTTCAGCCCCCTGCCTTCGCTTTCTTGATCTCTTCAATCAACGGCGGAACGATATCGAACAGATTGCCCACCACTGCGTAATCAGCGATTTCGAAAATGGGCGCTTCCGAATCTTTGTTGATCGCGACAATGGTTCGCGCACCTTTCATTCCTACAATGTGCTGGATAGCGCCGCTGATCCCCAGTGCGAGATACAGTTTCGGAGCGACTGTCTGCCCCGACGATCCGATCTGCCGATCCATGGGAAGCCATCCCGAGTCGCAAATCGGACGCGAAGCGGCAATCTCTCCCCCCAAAGCTTCGGCAAGTTGCTTCGCGATCTCAATGTTCTTCTGCTCTTTGATGCCGCGGCCTATGGCGACAATGATCTCTGCCTGCGTCAGATCCACGGCCTGCTTGGCCTCTTTGAAAACTGCCTGCGGCTTGGTTCGAATGACGCTGTCAGGGATATCCACGGTGACAGTTTCGACAGGCGCGGTCGAGGAGCCCGCTTCGACTTTATCTCCGCGGAAAGCGCCGTTCTGGAAAGTAACGAACCAGGGAGCGTCACAGGCGAAGCTCACGTCGGCAGCCAGCTTGCCTTGAAACATTTGGCGCGTGAATAGCAGCTTGTCGCCATTTTTGCTGTACCCGACGCAGTCGGTGATCGCCGTACGTCCCATTGTGGTAGCAAGCTTAGGAACGAAATCTCGCACCTGATACGTATGAGGCATAAGCACCAGTTTCGCCGGATGCGAAGACAAAAATTGTTTGAGCGCGGTGACGAATGCATCGGGCGTGTACGGCTCAAGCTTGGGCGATTCGATGGCAAAAACTTTGGCCACCTTCTTGCCCGCGATTTCACTGGCCAGGTTGGTGACGCCACTTCCCACGACCGCAGCTTCGAGCATCCAACCGACTTCCGCCGCCAGCGACTGCCCCGCGGTGAGCGTCTCCCATGAAACACGGTTCAGTTTGCCTTCGCGTTGTTCGGCTAGGACCAGAATATTGTCAGGCATGAATTCGTTTTCGCTTACAGAACTCTGATTTCGTTGCGCAGCTTTTCTACCAGTTTTTTGGCGACTTCCGCGGGTGGACCTTCCAGAAATTCAGTATTCTTCGTTTTCTGCGGAATGTAGAGCCGCTCAATCTTCTGAAGATTGTCGCCAACTGCGGACTGCACTTCTGCCAGCGTGACCTTGCGCAGCGGCTTGTTTTTGGCTTGCTTGATGCCGATTAAAGTAGCGTAACGCAGCTTGTTGATTCCGGATTGAATGGTCAAGACTGCGGGCAGCGGCATGTCCACGAATTGAAAGTATCCGGCTTCCAGTTCGCGTTTTACTCGAATCCCGCTATCGCTCTTTTCGATTTGCATGATGATGGTGGCATGCGGCCAGCCCAGCAGTTCCGCTAAGATGACGCCGGTCTGGGCGTACCCGTAATCATCGGATTGAAGACCGGTGAAAATCAAATCGAACTTCTCATCCTTGATTGCAGCGCCGAAAGCACGAGCAGTGTTGTAGGCATCGAGGCCGACAAAAGCATTGTCCTCAAGATGGATGGCCCGATCCGCGCCCTTAGCCAAGGCTTCCCGTAAAACCTGTTGTGCTCGCGTGGGACCGGCGGTGATAACTACTACTTCTCCGCTGTGCTTCTCTTTTTGGCGCAAAGCTTCTTCCAGCGCGAAAGCGTCCGGCTCGTTCACTTCGTAAGAAACGTCTTCACGAATCCAGGTACCTGCCTCGTTCAATTTGAGAGGTGCATCTTTCTGCGGAACTTGCTTCATGCAAACTAGGATCTTCGTCATGATTCCTCTACCAATTGCGTCGTGCCAGCGGAAACCAGCAAGTATAAATGACGTGGAAAGCGGGAATGCGGACTACTCGGTGAAGACTACCGACTGCAGGCCGGAGATTTCGAAGCGTTTGCGACAGCGCATGTTCTTGCAGGCCATAAGATCGTCTTTACGCAACATATAGGAGCGGGCCTTAGCGAATCGGGCGCGATCACGCTCATCCGCACGTCCCGCGAGTTGCCTTTTCTTAGTACGAACGACCCAAGTGACCTCGTACTCGGCGGCCTGATGACAATGAGGACAGTTCAACGTGGCCATCTTCTTTTCCGGCCGCTCGTCAAAGAATTCCTTTTCGTCCATGGCAGCTTGTCCGATTATTGCATATTCCAGGGAAAGTGCGCCCGAGGCGAGACAAAGACAGGGTTAAACTGTCACTGAACTGAAGTAAAAAGAATGGCGAAGAAGAAAAAACCGAAGCCATTTACTGCGGTGGAAGCGGTCAAAACCATGGCGCGCGAGCAGATTGGCACCCCGCCCGGGATGCGAGTAGTTCCCGATCGCAAGAAAAAGAAAAAGCGAACGCAAAAACACAAACCCACGCTGGGGACATTCCTCGCGGAAGACTGAGAACCGATTTCACCCTTACCGCGCGGCCCTCACCGTTCCCTTAACAAACCTCACAAAGGTCTTCACATCCTCTTCCGTCGTGTCGAAAGAGCACATCCAGCGCACTATTGATTCCTCTTCATTCCAGACGTAAAAGAAATATCGCTTTTGCAGCCGGGCGATGGCGCGCCGCGGAATCTTGGCGAATACCCCGTTAGCTTCCGCTTTATAGACGATCGTCACCTCAGGGATATCGTTCAATCCTTTTTTCAGCAATTGAGCCATCCGGTTGGCGTGCCGGGCATTTTTCAGCCACAAATCATTAGACAACAGGCAATCGAACTGCGCCGAGATGAACCTCATCTTGGACGCGAGTTGCATTCCCTGTTTGCGCAAATATTGAAAGTTGTTGCTAAATTTCTTGTCAAAGAACACGACCGCTTCGGCGCCCATCAAGCCGTTTTTGGTCCCGCCGAAGGAAAGAACATCCACCCCGAGATCGCGGGTAGCCTGGCGCAGCGTCAGGCCCAGGCTGGCAGCGGCATTCGCGATGCGGGCCCCGTCCATATGCAGAAACATTGACCGCTCATGGGCGAAGCAAGACAGCGCTTTGATTTCTTCCGGACGGTAGACCGTTCCCATCTCGGTGGCCTGGGTAATTGAGATGACGCATGGCTGCACATGGTGCTGATCCCCGATGCCATGGTACGCACCCTCCACGGCTTCGACGGTAAGCTTCCCATCGTGGGTTGGAATGGGAAGCAGTTTGCACCCGGTAAATTTTTCCGGAGCGCCACATTCGTCGGTATAGATGTGCGCGGCCTCGGTGCAGATCACGGCATGATAGGAATCCGTCAGCGCTTTCAGGCTGAGGCAATTGGCAGCGGTGCCGTTGAACACGATGAAGACGTCAATGTCGGCGCCAAAATGCTGCTTAAATTTGCCTACTGCGGATTCGGTGTAGGGGTCATCTCCGTATCCAACCGCATGACCCTGGTTGGCGGCGAGGATAGCCGTTATGACTTCAGGATGGACGCCCGCGTTGTTGTCGCTGGCAAAGCTGCGAGCCGGTTTCATGGTGGCAACAATGTAGCAGAAGGCATCCGCCGGTTCCGGCCAGGCTCGGATAGCACAATGGTGGCGGTACTGGCAGGGGTACCTTGGTGACTTGAGAGCTGCGGTTCGCGAGGTTAGATTGAGGAGACTGGGAGCGTCCTGTGGGATTAATCGTAGCCGCAGTAATCATCGTGTTCGGCCTGCTTTATCTGGCAGTCGTGACGGAAGAACGCCACATGGATGACGCCACCAAACCTCGCAAGAAATAAACTTTCGTCCGCGCTTGGTTCCGCCTGATATTGGCCCCTATCCCGGTCTTTGGCTGGTGCCCGGCAGTTCCGGCAAAACCCTATCGCTTAATATTTTTCAGTCCTACGACGCTTATCTGGAATATATTTCCATTGTCTAATTGTTTATCGCTGAGCTTGCACGGTAGAGTGCACCCACATGAACTCAAAGATTGTTAATCGGAAAGTATGTCGAATTTCACCTCATGGTCCGCTCTCTGCAGCCCTGCTGGTGATAGTAGCGGGGCTGAGCAGCGGCTGCGGTGACAGTTCCGCCAAGAGTCAGCAACCGCAGGGCTCTCCCGGGGTCCCGGTCAAACTTCAGGTCGCGAAATCGACAACTTTTAACGACACCACGGATTACGTAGCGACGTTAAAGTCGCGGGATTCGGCGGTCATTATGCCGCAGGTGGAAGGACAGATTACCCAGATTTATGTTCATTCCGGAGATCGAGTCTCGACGGGCACACCGCTGATGCAGATCGATCCCTCCAAACAACAAGCGACTGTAAAAAGCCAGGAAGACCTGCAGGCGTCCAAGCGCGCGGACGTGGAATATGCGAAGCAGCAATATCGACGCATCAGTTCATTGGCTGCTGCAGGAGTGGTGAGCAAACAAGAGTTGGATCAGGCGCGCTCCGCACTGGACGCAGCGGAAGCTCAATTGCGGGCCTTGCAAGCGCAGGTCAGTGAGCAAAAGGTCCAACTGCACTACTATCGGGTAGCGGCGCCGAGAGCGGGTGTTGTGGGCGACATTCCGGTTCGCGTCGGAGATCGAGTCACCAATTCCACCGTCTTGACCACTGTGGACAAGCCGGGCACGCTGGAAGTTTATGTTTACGCTCCTGTCGAGCGGGCTCCGCAACTTAAAATGAATATGCCGGTGCAAATTGTGGACAGCGCCGGAGAACTCATCGCAAGTAGCCGCATCAGCTTCATTTCTCCCGAGGTGGACAATGCCACCCAGACCGTCCTGGTGAAGGCAAAAATCTCCAACGACAACAAAGACAAACTTCGCAACTCCCAGTTCATTCGCGCCCGTGTCATATGGGGAACGCATCAAGCGCCGTCGGTTCCGGTGCTCGCCGTATCGCGAATTGGCGCCCAGTATTTCGCGTTCGTAGCTGAAGACCAGAACGGCAAATTGGTGGCGCATCAAAGGGCGCTTCGCGTCGGCGAAATGATCGGAAATGATTACGTGGTACTGGATGGAATTAAGCCAGGCGACAAAGTAATCGTCTCCGGAACACAATTCCTGGTGGATGGAGCACCAGTAGTGCCACAAGGTTAGGTGACACTCTGACCTCGACACGGACCTGAATTCTGCACGCAAAACTTCAAATCGATTTCTTTTTATCTGTCACTCATGAAAACTGGATGCTCGAATCGAAACCGTAAGCCTGTCTAAGCCGACGGCTGAGGTCTTTCATTCATGTTTGTTGATTTCTTTATACGACGGCCGGTTTTTGCTACAGTCTGCGCTCTGCTGATCATTCTGGCCGGTGCCGTGGTGGTTCCCAGCTTGCCTATCGCGCAATTTCCCAGCCTGGCGCCACCGCAGGTATCGGTCACCAGCGCCTATGTGGGGGCCAGCGCACAAACCGTCGAGACTGCAGTCACCACTCCCCTGGAACAACAAATCAATGGCGCCGAGGGGATGAAGTACGTCACCTCCACCAGCAGTAACAACGGTGTGAGTTCCATCGTCGCCACCTTCGATCTGACCCGCGATCCCGACTTGGCCGCGGTGGACATTCAGAACCGAGTCAACGCAGCCCAAGGACGACTTCCGGGCGCAGTCAAATCGACTGGGGTCACCATCACCAAGGCCTCGAATAATTTCGTATTCGGCGCCGCGGTTTATTCCCAGGACGGCCGTTACGATCCCCTCTTCATGAGCAACTATCTGGACGTGTACGTCAAGGACGCGCTCAAACGCGTGCCCGGCGCGGCCGACGTCTTCATCTTCGGAGAACGGAAATATTCGATGCGCATGTGGCTGGATCCGGTACGCATGGCCAGTCGCGGCCTCACCGCTCCAGATGTCGTGAGTGCGTTGCAGGAACAGAACGTCGAAGTTGCAGCGGGACAGGTAGGACAACCGCCGATCAAGCCAGGACAGGATTACCAGATTAGCGTGCGGGCGGTCGGCCGTCTTACCGAGGCTTCAGAGTTTGACAACATCATTCTCAAAACAAATACCGATGGCACTCTGGTACGACTAAAAGACGTTGGACACTCCGAACTCGGCGCCGAAGATTACGGTTCCGACCTTCAGTATGACAGACACGATGCAGTAGGAATAGGAATCACTCAGCTCTCCAACGCCAATGCGCTTCAGGTAGACAGCCGCGCCATTGCCGAATTGGAGCGTCTTGCCAAGCGTTTCCCGCCCGGGATGAAAGCAGAAGTGGCATTCGATACTACCGACGTAGTCGGTGAATCGATCAAAGACGTGCTGAGCACGTTGATTGAGGCCATCATCCTGGTCATCCTGGTCATCTTCGTCTTCTTGCAGGATTGGCGCACCACGATTATTCCAGCAGTCACCATTCCAGTCTCGCTCATCGGGACTTTTGCTTTCGTGAAGCTGTTGGGATTTTCCATCAATACCCTGACCATGTTCGGCATTACGCTGGCAACAGGACTGGTGGTGGACGATGCGATCGTGGTGATTGAAAACATCGAGCGCCACATCCAGGAAGGCGAGACGGACTCGCACAAGGCAGCCTCGGCGGCTATGAAAGAAGTTGCCGGCGCGGTCATCGCGACTTCCCTGGTGCTGGTTGCAGTCTTCGTGCCAGTGGCATTCTTCCCGGGCACCACTGGGATTCTCTTCCGCCAGTTCGCTTTAACTATTGCTTTTTCAATTACTATTTCAACTTTCAACGCGTTGACGTTGACTCCAGCCCTCTCAGCCATTCTCCTCGGACGACAGCACGGTGAAAAAGGGTGGTTCTTCACTCGCGTCGACCGCGTAATCGGCGGACTCACGGAGGGCTACCGGAGATCGCTGCGCGTATTTTTGCGCTTCCGTGTGATTGCTGTCGCGCTATTCCTCATTGGACTCGGACTCACGTACTTCATTTTCCAACGCGTGCCCAGAGGATTCGTTCCCAATGAAGACCAGGGATATTTCATAATTCTGGTGCAATCACCCTCGGGCGCTTCGCTCGAGTACACCCGAAATATCGGGAAGCAACTTACTCAGATCCTGAATAAGGTTCCGGAAATCGAGCACGTTTTTGCCGTCAGCGGCTTCAGCTTCGCCGGTAACGCCTCAAACCGCGGGCTTACCTTTGCCACGCTAAGGCCGTATTCGCAGCGCAAAGGCAACGAACACGGGGCACAAGCGGTGCTGAACAAAATTCGCGGACCGCTTTCCGGGATTTCCGGAGCGATGGTGATTCCGTTCCTGCCCCCGGCCGTGCAAGGCCTGGGCCAGTTCGGCGGTTTCCAATACGAGTTGCAAGACCAGGGCGGACACTCACTCCAGGAACTGGCCAACGTAACCCGGGATGTTTCCCGCCAGGGCAATTCACGCAAGGAACTCGCGGGCGTTTTCAGCAGCTATACCGCCAACGATCCCCAATTCCTGGTCACCATCGACCGTGAAAAGGCTAAGAGCCTGCACGTTCCACTCAGTCAGATCACGGACACATTGGGCGTCTATATGGGTTCAGCGTATGTCAATGATTTCGACTTCAATAACCGTTCCTATCGGGTATACATCCAGGCTGACAAACAATTTCGTGCTGAGCCCAAAGACATGCGCCAGTTTTATGTTCGCTCCGACACCAGCGCCATGGTTCCGCTCGACAACTTGATCCGAGTGACGCAGACCATAACACCGCAGGTGATCAGCCATTACAACCTGTTCCGCTCCGCAGAAATTGATGGTTCGGCCAAACCCGGCTTCAGTTCCGGCCAGGCAATTTCCGCAATGGAAGAAATAAGCAAAGCGATGCCTCAAGGATTCACTTATGAGTGGACCGGACTGTCTCTCGAAGAATTGCAGTCCGGAGGAACTGCACTAATCCTGTTCGGCCTGGGCACTCTGGTGGTTTATCTCACGCTGTCAGCGCAATATGAAAGTTTCGTGCTGCCCTTTATTGTGCTGCTGGCTGTCCCCATGGCGCTTCTTGGCGCACTCTCCGCGCAATCGTTGCGGGGCTTGGAAAATGATGTGTACTGCCAGATCGGACTGGTGATGCTGGTCGGACTATCCAGCAAGAACGCGATTTTGATTGTTGAATTCGCCGAGCAATTGCGCGGACGCGGCATGCCACTAATAGAAGCCGCTGTGGAAGCGGCACGAATCCGCCTGCGGCCGATTTTGATGACGTCGTTGGCCTTCATCCTGGGAATCGTTCCTCTGATGGTGGCTAGTGGCGCGGGGCAGGAAGGACGTCACTCCGTGGGCACGACCGTGTTCGGCGGAATGATCATGTCCACACTGCTGAATCTTTTCTTTATCCCGGTGCTTTATCTGATTATTGAAGGCTGGAGAGAAGGACGCGGGGGGAAGGCCGTCGCCGAGTAACTGTACAGATTACTTCGCCACTCGCTGCAGCGCCGCTCCGACGATTTGGCCTGGGCCGGTTTGCTGCACAAACGCAATTATCCTCACACGTCCGGTATCAGTTCGAGGGTCGAGCTTTAAGTGGACATCCTGGGCGAAGGGTTTGCCTTGCTTTACGCTTCCAACTTTTGTGAGACTCTGAACCACGGCAACATGATTCAAATGGCGACCCTTATTTTCCCCTCCCGCAACCTGCGACTCCGTGGAATTCAATGCGACGACAACATAAATATCCGCTTGCTTAAAGTTGTACGATTCGTCCAGAGCATCGGCTTCAACGTGAGCTTGCAGCCCAACCGGATTGTCATGAGAAACCAATGAAATGCGAATAGGAATCTTTCGAACACCTGCCGCCTTCTGGCAAGCCTGGAGCGCCAGTCTCCCATCGCTGCCCAGGAATTCTCGGTTTCCATCCACCACCATTTGTGGCGTGTAAACCGTAGCTAGCTTGAAATGCTCGGAGTAGGCGTTCTGGCGTTCTGTTAGAAGGTGCGAGGAGTGTGGATCGGACCAGCCGCCGTGGTCCCAATAGTCGACATGCTCGCTGAGCACGATTAACTGAGCGCCAGCGACTGGCTGCCATCGATCTAATTGTTGCAGCAACGCATCCGCTGGAGGACAACTCGAACATCCCTCGGAAGTAAACAACTCTACCAATACTGCTGCGGGAGAAGGCGGATGGGCGACGTCGGAAGCAGATAGGAACGTGCATGCTGCTAGAAGAACCGCGATCGCTAAGGTCCGCGTGAAATGCCTGCCCATTGAAAGGATCATACTATGCCGGTCGTATCCCGCCGACGATTGCTGTGATCTATAATCGTAACCCTAATCGAAATTCTCATCACCATGCGTATAACTTCCCTGGGCCTGGTTTTATTCCTTTCGTTCTCCGCATCGGCTCAGACTCCCCTTCGGAAGGCTCCTTTACCGCGATTCACGGAAGTTGCCAAACAGGTTGGTTTGACTGTCTCCCACATTTCTTCCCTAGAAAAACGCTACATCGTGGAATCCATGAGCGGTGGCGCTGGCCTGATCGACTGCGACAACGACGGGAATCTCGACATCATCACCGTGAATGGGTCCACCATCGATCGCTTCCGCAATGGAGGCGATCCCATGATCACGCTCTACCATCAGGACACCGGCTTTAAATTCCGTGACATCACGCAGACTGCTGGCCTCGTACGCAAAGGTTGGGGTATGGGCGTCGCCGTCGCCGACTACGACAATGACGGACTTCCCGATATTTATGTCACCGGTTACGGCGGCAACGCGCTCTATCGCAATCTTGGCAACTGTAAATTTCAGGATGTGACTGACAAAGCAGGAGTCGCCGCTGGCGGATTCAGCACCGGCGCAGCCTGGGCTGACTATGACCGTGACGGGTTCGTCGATCTATTCGTTTCCCGCTACGTCCACGTTGACATGAATAAATTGCCCACCTTCGGAAGCGATGAGAAAAACTGCCGCTTCAAAGGAATCCTGGTGCAGTGTGGCCCCTGGGGAATGCAGGGCGAATCTGACCTGCTCTTTCACAACCGTGGCGATGGGACCTTCGAGGAAGTTTCCAAGAAAGCTGGTGTCGACGACCCCGAACATCACTACGGTTTGGGAATCGAATGGGGCGATTACGACAACGACGGCTGGCCTGATCTATACGTTGCCAACGACGCCGGCCCCAACTACCTCTATCGCAACAAGCACGATGGAACCTTCGAAGAGCTGGGCATGCTCTCCGGCGTAGCGTTGAGTGGCGATGGTTTGGAGCAGGGCTCCATGGGCGTGGACTGGGGAGACTACCGCCATGAAGGCCGCATGGGAATGTTTGTCACCAATTTTGTGGAGCAGGGCAACACTCTCTACCGCAACCTGGGAGACCAGGGATTATTCTCCGACGTGAGCTGGCCCAGCAAACTGGCGCAGCCCAGCTTTCCCCTGGTGGGTTGGGGAACGTCTTTCTTCGATATGGACAACGACACTTGGCTGGACATATTCGTCGCCAACGGCCACGTATATCCGCAAGTGGATTCGATCCCCGGCGGCGCACGCTATAAACAATCCATGCTGCTGTTTCGCAACAATCGCGACGGCACGTTCGAGGATGTCTCCACGGTCCTGTCGGCAATTCCTGCGGCCAGCCGCCGGGGAGCTGCGTTCGGAGACATTAACAATGACGGAAATGTGGATATCGTCATCGTGAATGTTGGTGAGCCTCCGTCCCTTCTGCTCAACCAGGGCAGCAACGGCAATCATCGCGTGCTGTTTAAGTTGATAGGGATGAAAAGCAACGAGTCAGGTATCGGGGCGAGAGTGACCGTGATGACGGCGACCTCGACGCAGTTCAATGAGGTGCGAGGCGGGGGCAGCTATCTCTCACAGAACGATCCGCGATTGCATTTCGGTCTTGGCGCCGATTCAAAAATCAGCCAGATAGAAATCCGATGGCCGAACGGAAAGATCGAAACCTTGCGCAAACTTCCAGCAGATTTCATTTACACGATTGTCGAGGGACAAGGGATCACGAATAAGAAGGCGCTTCCCCCCGCCGCTGCGCCGTGACCTTCCGGACACCGGTGATTAGCTGCCTAGACCTCCGCGTCATGGGGTTTCCCAGTCGAGGGCGTACACATCTTGCGTGCCGGCATTGCGCAGCATCAATGGCGAATCGTCGGGTGCAAGCGTCAAGGAAGCCCCCCAATAACCAGTCGGTGAGATGTCCTTAAGATCAAACATGCGTTGTATCGTGCGATCACTGAGGCGAATTTTCAGCACCGTTCCGGTACCAGTGTAGTCGACGGCGAAAAGGTACTCGCCAGTGTTCGACCAGCACATCCATCCCAAGGTGCCCTTGGTTAATTCACTCCATTTTTGAGTCTTGAAATCGAAGAGAACAAGTTTTGTCGAGTCAGCGGACATAGCTGCTACATAGCGTCCATTGGGAGACCACCGCGGCGAGTACAGGCCCGTCGAATCCGGAAGAGTCTGGATCTGGTGTGTGGTGAAATCAAATGTTCGCACCGTCGAGGCTGGGTCACCCGCCGAGCCACCGAACATAATTTTGCTTCCATCGGATGACCAGGTCGGATCCTGCGAGTGTGGGTCATCGATCGTAAGTGGTCGAGGGCTTCCCCCGTCGGGCGAAACCTCGCTAATGGTGGAACGCCCGTCGGGAAATATCTCGAAAAAGACGATCTTCTTGCCGTCGGGAGACCATTGCGGCAGGAAAACAGGGTTCGCGTGCGATGTAAGTTGTAGCCTCTCACTGCCATCCATTTTGCTGCGCCACAGATTGCCTTCGGGATACGCGACGTAGGCGACCCACTGTTTGTCTTTCGAGAAACCCGCGAACTCTGCGGAAATGCCCCCAAGAAAAGGCTCGAACTGCCTGGACTTCAAGTTGTAACGCGTCAACTGGCCACGGAAAGTCTGACCGACTACGAACAGTTTCTTGCCGTCTCGGCTGGGAAGAAGCGATTGTAGGAACAGAGGGCTCGAAGTGAGCTGAACGGGCTTGGGTATGGAACGGACGAAGTTGCGTTTCCGCGGAATAGACCAAATTTGCCCTTTAGACTGGTACAAAAAGTATTTGCCGTCGGTGCTCCAAACGCTGCAACACTCCGAATCCGGAGGCTTGGTCCAACCGGGAAGCAAAGGATGCGCGTCCATATGATCGACGGACGTTTCCCAAAGCGAGGACACCGTGAAGTTTGTGTTATCGAATCGCAAGAAAGTTACGTCGGGCGAGAAAACCGGATTGATAATGGTGTCTGTGACTTTCAAGGAAGCAACTTTACGGGACTCCGTGCCATCGGTTTTCGCCACGAACAAGTCACTGCCAGTAGAGTAGGCGAGCATTTTGCCATCCGGCGACCACCTGGCATCCAGCACCTCCAGGTCACCGATGCGATGAGGAGAGCCGCCAAGAACGGGGAAGCTCCATAGCGGACCCTTTGGAGGCACGCCATGTACCTCCGCCGCAAGAAGTTCCGATCCATCTGGCGACAGAGCGAGCGGACTCATGTTTGCAGAAGGGAGGATCGTTGACTTTCTGGGCTCGCCTCCCCC